>Ga0210391_10000126_pt1 | contig 92510 bp, 73 predicted proteins | sample IncBWC12OmetaG_FD_160573 | JGI IMG/M metagenome (GOLD analysis project Ga0210391, IMG submission 160573) | Forest soil microbial communities from Barre Woods Harvard Forest LTER site, Petersham, Massachusetts, United States - Inc-BW-C-12-O ...
CACTCCCTTCCCGCATTTCTGGGAGCAGATGTTCGGTTCGGGACGCGCCATTCTCACGCTTCGCGAGAGCTACCGTGAGGATTTGCGCGCGGTAAAGCAGGTCGCCGATTTTCGCTATGTGCGCTTTCACGCCATTCTGCACGATGAGGTGGGAGTGTACAACGAGGATGAACACGGCGAGCCTGTGTATAACTTCGCCTATGTCGATCAGATATACGACGGGTTACTCGAAAACGGCGTCCGTCCTTTCGTCGAGATCAGCTTCATGCCAAAGAAGCTGGCGTTTAATCCCGATGCGCTGCATCCCTTCTGGTACAAGCAAAATGTGTCTCCACCCAAAAGCATGGAGAGGTGGGATGCGTTGATGACTCATTTCGCGCAGCATCTTGTCGACCGATACGGCATTGATGAAGTCTCGCAGTGGTACTTCGAAGTCTGGAACGAGCCGAACATCGATTTCTGGGGTGGCATTCCCCGCAAGCAGTCCTACTTCGACCTCTACGCTCACACTGCGCGTGCTCTGAAGGCTGTAAACCAGCGTCTGCGTGTAGGCGGTCCTGCCACTGCCGCCGCTGCGTGGGTGCCTGATTTCCTGAAATACGCCTCTGCCAATCACGTGTCCATTGATTTCGTCTCCACACATGGATACGCCGACGACACCGTCGAAAATCTCTTCGGCACCAATGAAGACATCCCGATGGACGATCGCGTCGCGCGCGCCATCGCGATGGTTCGCGGGCAGATTCAAGCTTCAGCCATGCCGAACCTGCCGTTGATGTGGACGGAGTGGAATGTTCAGGGTATGAACGAATCGCGCGACACCATTTTCGTTGGCCCCGCCCTGGCCAACACAATTCGCCAATGCCATGGCGTCGACATGTTGTCATTCTGGACTTTCTCCGACGTCTTCGAAGAGGGCGGCCCGATTCCTCAACCATTCGAGGGCCACTTTGGACTCCGCGCGAAAGGCGGAATCAACAAGCCCAGCTACTATGCCTATGGTCTGCTGCATCAGCTGGGCGATCAGCGCATCGCCAGCACATCGAACGACATCATCGCGACGAAAAGCACCGATGGATCGATTGAAATCGCTGCGTGGAACCTGGTCGACCCCGACAAGCAGGGAACTGCCCGCACGATGGAACTGACATTTCGTGATGTGTCGCCAAATGCAAAGATCACCTTCCAGCGCGTCGATAGCGATCACGGCAATGTGCTTCCACATTACGCCGCAATGGGTAAACCACTCGATCCCACGCCAGAGCAGGTAGATCAACTAAACCGCGAAACAGCGCTGCCACCCCCGGAAACGTCTGCGTTGAAGGACGGCAAACTTGAGTTATCACTGACTCCGAATGCGTTGGTATTAGTCAAGGTAGAAGCGAGATCTAAGTAGCTATAAGTTACTCGCAACAAGCCTATGCCAACTACTCCACATGTTGACGTTGTCGTTCTCGGAGCTGGCATCGCCGGACTTGCTGCTGCCCGCAAACTCGCCGAAGCCGGTCTGAGCGTCGTCCTGCTCGAAGCTCGCAGTCGCATCGGTGGCCGCATCTTCACCACGCGCACTCCCGCAACCGGCCTTCCAGTCGAACTCGGAGCGGAGTTCGTTCACGGCCGTCCGCCTGAACTGCTCGACCTCATTCATGAGGCGGGGCTCACCCTGTTCGAGCGCAAAGGCGAATTCCTTTGCTACGATGACGGTCGGATCGGCGACTGCGGCTTCTTTGACGAAGCCTTTCGCTTGCTCGACAACCTGCCCGCTTCTCCCGACATGACCTTCGCCGAATTCCTCGCTCAAAAGCAGTCCTCCGAACACGTGGCCGCGCGCGCCAAAGGATACGTCGAGGGTTTCAACGCAGCAGACGCAGCCATCATAGGCACTGCCGCGTTGCTGAAACAACAGCAGGCTGAGGAAGCCATCGCGGGCGACTGCTCCTTCCGCATCGTTGAGGGATACGATCGTCTCCCTGCTTACCTCCTCAACCGCTTCGTCACCGCCGGAGGCCAGGTCCATCTCGACACACCCGCTACGGCCATTCACTGGAAGCGGCGCGAAGTCGGCATTGAAACCGGCAATCCCAGCCTGCCCGAGATCCATGCGCCCCGCGCCATCATCGCCTTACCCCTTGGCGTCATGCAAGGCGACGTCGTCACCATCGAACCCGCACCGTCCGGCGCGCTTGCCGCCATCCGCAAACTCGCCATGGGCAATGCGACCCGAATCACCCTCGTATTCCGCGAGCGCTTCTGGGAGACCTCCACGCCCGACCTCAGCTTCCTGATCGCGCTGGAGAAAACGCCGCCAACATGGTGGACAGCGGCCCCGAATCCATCTCCCACGCTGACTGGCTGGATCGCTGGCCCTCGTGCTCTCTACGCCCCGACCGGCTCGGGGCTGAAAGACGCGGCGCTCTCTGCGTTATCCACAATCTTCCAGCGCGCCGACCTCGAATCACTTTTCGTCGGTTTTCACTCACACGACTGGCAGGCCGACCCTTTCAGCCTCGGCGCATACAGCTACGCGCCCCAGGGTGCGCTTCACGCATCCGACGAGCTGGCTACCCCGGTCGAGAACACGCTCTACTTCGCCGGCGAACACACCGACACCACCGGACATTGGGGAACAGTCCACGCCGCCTTGCGCTCTGGCCTGCGCGCCGCCGAGCAAGTAATTACCTCAACCTGATAGCTAATAGCTAATCGCTAATGGCTGTCTTTCATGTACACTTCGCAACGACCGATTTTTCGTTCTTCGAGGAGCCCTGAAAAAGCCATGTCTCGACCAAAATTTCCAGTTGCCATCGCACTTCTCGTAACCGCTTACATCCTGCCCGCCGTCTTTGCCCAGACCACCACGCTCGCCGCCACGCCACCCATGGGTTGGAACAGTTGGAACCACTTCGCAGGCAAGGTCAGCGATGCCGATGTACGCGCCGCGGCGGATGCGCTCGTTTCAACCGGCATGCGCGACGCCGGCTATATCTACGTCAACATCGACGACACATGGCAGGGCGAACGCGACGCGCAGGGAGTCATCCACGCCAACAATAAGTTTCCCGACATGAAAGCCCTTGCCGATTACGTTCACTCGAAGGGCCTCAAAATAGGTATTTACTCCTCGCCCGGTCCCCTCACCTGCGCTCACTACGCCGGCAGCTACCTGCATGAAGAACAGGACGCGAAGACCTACGCCGAATGGGGCTTCGACTTTCTCAAGTACGATCTGTGCGGGTTCCGCGAGATCATGAGGAAAGAGGCGCCCAACGACCCGCAGAAAGCCTTTGCCATGCAGAAAGACGCCTACGAAAAGATGCACAAGGCGCTCATCGCCACCGGACGTCCCATCCTATACAGCCTCTGCCAGTACGGATTGAACGATGTGTGGAAGTGGGGTACCGATGTTGGCGGCAACTCGTGGCGCACTACCGGAGACATCTCCGACCGCTACAGTCGCATGGCTGAAATCGGATTCTCCCAGGCGGGCCTCGCCAAATACGCAGGTCCCGGCCATTGGAACGATCCCGACATGCTTGAGATCGGCAACGGCGGAATGACTGAGGATCAGTACCGACAGCACATGACCCTTTGGGTCATCCTCGCCGCGCCCTTGCTCGCCGGTAACGACCTCAGCAAGATGACGCCCTCAACTCTGGCCCTCCTCATAAACAGGGAAGTCATCGCCGTCGACCAGGACCCGCTTGGCAAACAGGGCGACCGCGTCTCGGCGGTTGGTCCCACGGAGATCTGGTCCAAGCCTCTCTCGAACGGCGCATTGGTGGTCGGTCTGTTCAACCGCGCAGACGCTCCGTCGCCCATCACCCTCAAACTTCAGGATGTCGGCTTCGACAACAACGCCAAGCTCCGCGATCTGTGGAAGGGCAGCGAAGTCACCCCTAAGAACGGCGCGTATACCGTTACCGTTCCAGCCTATGGAGCCGTGCTGCTCAAGGTCAGCCGCTAGGGCATTTCGCCGACAGGCATATACCGCAGCCAATACCCTCAGGTTGCTCTTCCTTAAGAACAGCAACCTGGCGCGATTTATTGAGGCAGGCCATAACCGCGACCGCCAACAGCGTCGCAATCACACCGAAGAAGACCTGAATACCACTGTGATGGAACGAGCGGAGGTTGTCTCCGGCGCTTTTCCTGTCGTCTGTGCATCTTTGCCACAGACAGTGATCTCGTAGCGATCGCGAAAAACGATCCGGATGTGTTCCACGCGATCTCCTCGCTGGAAACAGAGATCGGGCACACAATGCGGCCGAACGAAACCCTGATTCAAATCGTGACGCGCAGACTCAGGGCGCAAAATGCGAGCGAAGAACAGCTGGGTTTCGAGTTATTGCCTTCCGAGTAGAGCTCGTCCTATGGCGGGTTGACGCCCGTGCCACTGAGATTGATGGTTTCGTAATTGGAAAGAGCGTCTTCGTCGCTCTGGTCAAGGATTGTCACTGGATAGGGTCCAAAGGTGCCAACGGCAGTAGGCATAAAACCCAAAGTTATCTCAGTCAGAGCTCCAGTAAATATTGACTGATTTGGCAGGAAAGGGCCGCCACCGCATACGGTGATACAAAAGATCGCGCCGGCGCTTGCAGGGCCCTTCGCGAACGCACTCGATCCAACCCCCACCGCACTCAGTGTGATCGAGCGACTGCTACCCACCACAACCTTTCCGAAGTCATAGGAGTAAACATATACGCTGTTGGTTGGCGCTACAACAAACTGCCCGCCCGCGATTCCAGGGTCTTGTCCACTTATCGTGCCGCCCTCTGCACATTGGAGATTGGTTGGATCGGTGAGGCCGAACCCGATGACTTTTTCTAGTTTGTAGCCCGGAACTACGGCGACAGTCCCGCGCTCCGCATCCGCAAAAAAGAGAGCGCCGCATGGATAGACGGCAAGGCCGGTCGGCTGTTTTGTATCTGTCGGGACCAGACTGTGCGCGCCTGCAGGAGAGAACTTCAGTATGGCCCCGTGGGTAGCATTCGGGCTCGTGCCATAGCCGGCATAGACGTTGTTGAACAGGTCAGTAGCAACCGAGAGCAGCGAAGTATAGCCGCCATTGGTCACGGGGGTAGCAAAGACAGCTTCGCTGTCATCCGGCGCTACTCTCACGATGTCGTCCCCGTTGAGGACGTAGAGATTGCCCAGGCCATCCATCGCCGAACCGATCGGGTCGGCAATGTCAGTGGCGATGCGGGAAGTCGAGCCATCCGCAGCGACGCGCAGAGTCCCCGCGACGCCTCGTTGCGTCACATAGAGATTTCCCTGTGCGTCCACGTCGGCTCCGCGGACGTTCTGCAAGCCGGAGACGATCTCGTTTCCGTTGTGAGTTACGCTGCCCGTCTTGCTGTTAAGAGCGAAAGTTCCGCATGGGCAGCGCGAGGTCACCGTCTGTGCGGCGGTCTGTGCAGCGGGCTGAAAGATGGGATGCGCCCTCAGATCCGGTGCGGGCAGGTAATAGGACGAGTATCCTCCGTCTGTGGCAGTTGCAACCAGAGGGATGCTCAGCGTTGTTACGTTGTTCTGGTCAGTGAGATTGAGGGTGCCACTCGCGTAGCCCAGAAAGAAAACAGGCCAGAAGTAGAGATAGAGCTGGGCCTGGTCCACCAATGGACCGCTGCCGGACTGTATGTCACCTTCAACGAACGGGCCGGCGGGCTCTTGCGAAAGCACCCAAGTTATGTTAGGCGTTGCGCCGAAGTTGAGCGTAAATTGAGGAGGATAAAATCCGAAATAGCCCGCCTGATCCAGCACGCCGAAATTCACAGTGCCGAGCTGAATCTGAATCAAGCTTGGGCCGTCGACGTAGTAAAGACTGCCGAGGGCATCCTGAGCGATGGGCACGGTGGGTATGCCGGCAGTGTAGAGGGCGTGCTTGTATCCACTGGTTGAGCTGATGACGACCTTTCCATGTCCAGCGATGTTGGCCTCAACAATGGGGTTGCCCTGCGGGTCCACGAAAAAGCCTTCAAGAACTGCGCTTCCCAGATCGGGCAGGAAGTTGCGCAACGGGGCGGAAAGCGTGCCTGCGCTGATGCCGCTGGTGCTGTAGCTATAGAGTTGCGCCGAGTAAGCGCCGTTTTGCACGCTGAGGATATAGAGATGCGCAGTGCCTGGCGATCCCGGGCCGAATCCCAGCAAAGCGGCGCCGGGGATTGTCGCCATGACGGCGGGCACACCGTTGTCGGGAATCTCGACGAGCTGATCTCCGCTGAGCAGGAACAGATTATTCCCATTATCAAGTGCGATAGCGTGCTGCTTGCTCACCGACGCTAATACCGTTGTAGTGCGCGTCGGCCAGGCGGCAATTTTGAGCAGGCGTCCCGTTCCGATGTCGGCCACAAAAACATCGCCGAGGAAATCGACTGCAATGAGCGGCTGGCTGAGGCTGGATGCGATAGTTGTGCTGGTTCCGGAGGGTGTGACCTCAATAACGCGACCAGCGACTGCGTCAGCGTAATACTGGTTGCCATCGGCATCGACGCCAATGCCGCTGATATTCGCCATAGGAACGGGTACCTTACCGATAGCTACAGGGTTTGTTCCCAGGAAGACTGGACCAGCCGAGTGCGCGATAGCCGGTGCCATGAGAAGACTGGTGAGAACGAGAAAGAATCCGGAACGGAACCTGGAGGTGGGCGAGGGCATAGCAGCCTCCTTGCGTTGTGAGACGTGATCTTTCGATATCTGCCCAGTCTTCAGGGCTCAGGTTGTGGGGCCAGGGCTAAACCTTGCTGAAGGGACTGCGGATTCCAATGCGAGGTTGCCGAACAGCCAACGGCATGATAGCGCGGTTCTGTTTCTGTTGCTATGAGTTTTCAAAAGTCCTTGAAAATAAAGCCGGCGAAATGGCAGGGGTGGCTCAGTGATCCATTATTGTCGTGACTGCTGTTGCGATAGCCCGAGTATGATCGTGGCGTCGAGTCATCTCTTTTCCGTAGGGGGGTGCCGGCTAATTTTGAGCGGGTACTTCTACACTTTTCCAATCAGCACCGGACGTAACCCAGAACTTCTCACCCGACACAAACTTGCGCTGCGAGCAGTCCAGTAAGTTCCCCGATTGGCTGATCATTTCCGCATAATCAGCGAGCGCGGCGGCCTACACCGGGCGCGCAATCCGCGCCCTGTACAATGCACTATGACGAAACGGGTTGCCCGTCACGAAGCGCCAAAACCCAAGCCTGCCGCGCACGGGAAAGATGTCTCATTTAGCGAGCTTTATGTTCAGCTCTCCCGCAGGCTCGACGACATTGCGGTCAAACTGGAAAAGCGACGTCAGCGTGGATTGCTATCAACCAAGCCCTTAATCGAAGAACTTCACGTTATCGCCGCGACTCTAAAGTTTATCGACGCGTACGTTAAGTGTGTTTACACCGTTCCAAAAACCCGCCCCCCGGAGCTCCTATAGGCGCCTGAGTCGTCGATCCGTCGGAAGTGATTAGGTGAAGCGGCAGAGAGGGAGCAGTTGTGCAAGGCCTCGATCATCGCACCGCCAGCGGCGCGAAATAGAGGCTGTGCGTCGGGTGCGCAGTTGTTGTGCTATCGCTCGTGTCGGCGTATCAGGTTTTCTGACCGGTGACTGAAAAAGTGCGCGGCTTTTAAAAGATGACGGGGAGTTCGGTAAGGCCGCGCAGTTCGACGGCTGGCCGCCATTGCAGAGTTTCGGGCGGCACTGCGAGTTGCAAATTCGGCAAACGATTAAGTAAGGTTTCAAACGCAATTTCACCCTCCAATCGCGCTAGTGGCGCTCCCAAACAGTAGTGAATACCTTGACCGAACGCGACGTGTTTCGCGTCGTCTCGCACGAGGTTTAATTGCTCTGGATTGCTTGTGCAAAAAGGATCGTGGTTGGCGGCTCCCAGCACCAACAGAAGGTGACTGCCGGACGGAATCTCCTGTCCGGCAATTCGGAGTTTTTCGGCTGCGTACCGATTTACCATCTGCACCGGATTCACGAAACGCAGAAGCTCTTCGATTGTGGGCTTGATCAGCGCCGGGTCCTGCTTTAGCTTTTCGAGCTGCTCGGGATTCAGCAGCAGGGCCAACAAGCCATTGCCAATCAGATTCGCCGTGGTTTCATGTCCGGCAACAAGCAGCAGCACCAGCGTGCTGACCACTTCGGCATCGCTCAAGCGGTCGCCCTTATCCTCCGCCTCAATCAACTGCGTGACGACGTCCGGCCGCGGATTTTTGCGGTGGTCATCTACCACCTTGCGTATGTACTGAACCAATTGAGCCAGATGGGGAGTGATAACCGTATGTTCACTGCTGAGGGCGCCCGAGTTGATGAGATCGCCGGACCACTTGCGGACTTTATCTTGATCCTTCTCCGCTACGCCTAGCATCTCGCTGATGACGCGGACCGGCATCGGAAAAGCAAACTCGGAGATGAACTCCATTTTCCCCTTCGCCTGGACTTTGTCGATCAATTCATCGGCAATCTGCTGAATGCGGCCGCGCAGCTCGCGAACATACTTGGGCTTAAATGCTTCGTTGGCGAGCGAACGCAGTCGGCCATGCTCCGGGGGATCGGCGCGAAGCATGTTTTTGCCACGGACACCGCCGATTCCCAGCAGCTCCCAAAAACTTTTCCCGCGCGCGTTGCGGATATCCTTCACCAGCCGAGTGTCCTTCAGGCCGGCGATCACGTCCTCGTAGCGGCTGACCACGTACACTTCGGTTCCATTCGGGAGAGAGGTTTTATAGACCGGCATATCGCGCCGGAGTTTTTCGTAGGAAACGTATGGGTTTGCCCTGTACTCGGCCGTCGCAAAGGGACCAGACGATTTCTTTCTCATGACCGCTCAATTCTAATCGCGTGGAGTATTTTCCAAGCATTCTCCGCGAGCTCGCCGCTCTAGCATTTGTCCGCATCTTCGGCAGCTCGCTATGCCGGTGAAACGTCAGAGGAAGCGCACACGCGAACTTGAGGTTCAGGCCTCATGGCGCAGCGCCGCGACCGGATCCAGATTACCGGCCCTGGAGGCCGGCAGCCACGCGGCCAACATGGCAGTACCAGCAAGAACGATAACCACCATCGCCAGGGAGGTCGCGTCAAACGACGCTTTCGCGAACACCTGGAACCGCACAATCCGCTCGAGCGCAATACTTCCAGACAATCCGATCACGAGGCCGAGCGCCGCCACTTTTGCGACCATCAGCAGGACTAATTTCAGAATGTCGCCTCGCTTCGCGCCCAACGCCATCCGCACGCCGATTTCATGCACCCTCTGCGATACGTTGTAAGAGATAACACTATAAATTCCAATCGCCGCGAGCGATAGGCCCAGGGCTGCGAACCCGGTAAGAAGGGCCATAGTGAAGCGTGGCTGCTGCGTCTCGTCGCCCAAGACCTCGTCGAGAGTGACGGGCCGACCAAGCGCGAGATCCTTGTCCAGTTCACGGACCTTCTCTCGCACACCATTCAGGGCCGTCATCGGGTCTCCAAATGTGCGCACGGCCAGCTGGCGGTCGGGAGGTCCAAACATCGTATACGGCAGATAGATTGCCGGCACGGTTGCGTCGCCGAGTCCAGCGTTCTTTATATCGCCGACCACGCCCACGATCGTGACATCGGGAGTAATTCCCGCCGCTTTGAACACAGACTCTGGCGTGGGCCCTATGAGAGCGTCAATCTGCATATGCCTGCCGGTGGGATCTTCTCCGGAAGGCCAGAGCCTCGCCGCGCTCTCATTAATGAGCGCCACGTGCATTCCGTTCTCCAGTTCCGCTTCGGTGAATTCGCGGCCACGTTTCAAGGGAATACCAAGGGTTTGCGGATACTGGCTGCTAATCAGTGAGACGATGATCTTCCGGTCATCGCTGGATGGCTGCCCTTCGAACGAATATGAGGACCGCCAGTTACTATATGGCATGCCGCCGTTTCCCAGGGCGGCTGACTCCACGCCTGGCAGGCTCATGACACTTTGCAACAGATTCCGGTCGAACATATTCCGCTGCTCGAGGCTCGTGTATTGCTTCGGCGGAAGGGTCAGGTCCATTCGCAGCACTCTCTCGGGTTGAAATCCGGGATCGGTGCGAAGCACCTGAACAAAGCTGCGAATGGCAAGGCTGGCGCCTGCCAGTAGGAACACTGAGAGAGAGATTTCGGCAATCACCAGCCAGTTGCGCAGGGTTTGTGCGCGAGCGCTCCCGGTGGCGCCACCTCCGCCATCTTTCAAGGTTTCGACCAGGTCGGGCCGTGAAGAACGAAGAGCAGGAGCTAGACCGAAAAGGATGCCGGTCAACATGGATACGGCAAGGGAGAACAGTAGGACATATTCGTTGATGGTGATGCGCGCCTCGTTGGGCACATAGTCAGGCGGAATCAGGGCGACAACGATACGCGTAGACGCAACCGCAAACATGACGCCTAACGCGCCGCCCAGGACCGATAAGATTACGCTTTCCGTCAGCAGTAGACGCACCAGGCGTGCCCTGCCGGCTCCAATGGCCAGGCGCATTGCAATTTCTCTCGCTCTTGCAGTCGTGCGCGCCAGTTGCAGGTTGGCAACGTTCACGCAGGCGATGAGCAGGAGCAGACCTACGGCAACCAGCAGCAGATGCAGGCTCGCGCTCATCTGGCCGCTGGCTTGCGTGATATCCATGTAATTCAGCAGCACCGTGCGTAAATGGCCCTTGGGAAACTCTCGCGGGTATTGAGCGGCCAAACGAATGTTCAATTCGTTCAATTGCTGCTCCGCAACTTGTTTCGTGATCCCGGGCCGGAGCCGCATGATGACGTGAACAAATGTGTCGTCCGCCATATGCATCGGCAACGGCAACCAGAACGAATCATTAGTCCACCATCCGAATCTCGGCGGCATTACACCGATGACGGTATACGGAACGTCATTCACCACAATTTTCTTGCCCAGCGCGTGCACATCGCTGTTGAAGACGCGCTGCCAGAAACTGTAGGTGAGCACTACAACCGCATCGGGCTCACCGCCGGCATGGATGTCGAAGGGTTGAATCGTTCGCCCGATAACGGGTTTTACTCCGATAAAGTTGAAAGCCCCACCCGTCAAATACACTCCATTGACGCTCTCCGGGTTGGTGCCGCCGGTTAACAGCACCGGTCTTGGGCTGGTGGCCATTACCTCAGCGAATGAAGATAGTTTCTGAATCTCGACAAATTCGCGCAGCGGATAAGGATGCCAGAAGCGTGCAGAGTCGTTGGCCCCAAGCACGGCCGGTGCCCATATCTCATTTGGTCTGCTGTAGGGATAGGGCGCGATAAGCACCCCATAAACAACACTGAACAACGAGATGCTGGTCCCAATGCCCAACATCAACGACAGCAGGGCTACAACCGTAAATCCGGGGCTCTTTTTCAAGCCGCGCAGCGCGTAGCGCACGTCCTGCCATAACCGCTCCGGCCATAGCCAGCCCCAGACTTCGCGGGATTTGTCGACCGCGAGCGGAACATTGCCGAACTTCCTCATCGCCGCCTGGCGGGCGGCCTCAGTGGACATACCGGCTTCGATATTTTCCTGAGTTTCGAAGTCAATGTGGGTCTGGATTTCCTTCTCTAACCGGCCGCCACGTCTTTTCCACCAGATCATGACGAGAATCCTTTCGTGGGAATCCGTTGCTACTTGCTTTCCTCGGCGAGGGGAGCGAGGATGCGCGCAACGGCATCCGAGAACCGCTGCCATTTCGAAGTCTCGGCAAAGAGTTTCTTCCGGCCCTTTGCAGTGAGTCTGTAGAACCGCGCTTTGCGGTTGTTTTCAGATATCCCATCCTCCGCCACGATCAGGCCTTGCTTAAGAAGCCGCTGCAGCGCCGGATATAAAGATCCGTGGCCCACCTGCAGCACCTCCTCGGACCTGCGTTCAATAGACCGCGCTATGGCATGCCCATGCGCATGCCCGAACGCAAGCGTCTGCAGGATCAGCAAGTCAAGGGTGCCTTGCAGAAGTTCCAGCTCGTTATCTATTTCTCTAGTCGTCATTCGACCTGAGCCTAACCAACTCTTCGGCCGAATGTCAAGGGGAATGGCAGATTGCTTGGGGCATACGCATGCGCTACTACACGCTGGCCGCGGGGGCGCCGATTCGAGTTGCGGGAGCTGTGGAAGAATCCAGGAATCTCAGCGACGACCATTTGGATTCTGGCGCGGGTGAATATTATCCCGAGACAGAACTGATCTTCGATCCAGAGCCCATGTTCATTCCCCGGTTATTTTCATTCCACGATTTGGTGCTGAAGATGATCAGGGACCGGTACATCGACAGGTGCCGATGGCAAAGGCGCAGACGAGAATAATGGGCCTAGCCCTTCCACCAGAGTCGGGTGGGCCCAAATGGCATCGCGGAGCGCGGTGTAAGGCAATCCCGCAATCATGGCAGCCTGCACCGATGCCATAATCTCTCCACCATCCACGGCCAGGGCTGTGAAACCAAGGATACGATCGCCGTTTACCTCGACCAGCGCCTTTAAGAATCCACGCGTTTCAGAGAGCGTGCGCGCTCGGAGCACCCGTTCCATCGGGATCTTGAATAAGCGGTAAGTGATTCCTTGCGCTTTTGCTTCCTTCTCAGTCAGGCCTACACGCGCAAGTTCCGGATCGGTAAAAAGGGTGTAGGGAATCAGCCTGCTTGTTGTTACGTGATTGCCTCCGGTGAGGTTGTCACGAACCACACGAAAGTCATCAACGCTGACGTGCGTAAACTGAGGACTTCCCGCTGCTTCGCCGATGGCCCAAACGCCGGGCGCAGTTGTCTCGAGCCGTTCGTTGACCTTGATGTAGCCGCGATCGGTTACTTGAATGCCGGCCAATTCCAGTCCGATGTTCTCCGTGTTTGGCCGTCGCCCCCCCGCGACAAGCAGATGACTGCCTGCAAGAATTTTTTCCTTCCCGTCTTGTTCAATCGCGACAGTCACTGAATCGCCTGATTGTCCCGAAATCCGTTTCACACGTGCATTCAAGATCGTGTCGATCTCCTCGTCCCGGAACAAATTGGCAAGAGCTTCCGTCACGTCATCGTCTTCTCTGTGCAGCAAACGGTCATTTCGATCAATGACGGTAACCTTGCTGCCGAACCGGCGCATCCCTTGCGATAGTTCCAGGCCGACATAGCCGCCGCCGATCACAATAAGGTGCGTGGGAATCTGATCCAATTCGAGTGCCTCGATATGCGTGAGTGGCTGCGCCTCGGCCATGCCCGGAGTCGATTCCAATGCAGCCCGCGTACCGGTGCTGACGATGACATTCGCTCCGCGGAGGCGGCGAATAGTTCCGTCAAGGAGAGTGACTTCCAGAGTCTTAGGGCTTACGAAGCGCCCCGATCCCAGGATGAATTCCGCTCCGGTCTGCTTGTAGTTGTCGAGGTATATATTATTCAAGCCCGATACCATCGCGCGTTTTCGGGCGCGTACCGCCGACATGTCAACATGGAAGCCGTCTGCGACGAGACCGAATTCTTTGCCTCGACGAAAGTACGACGCTACCCTCGCACTGTGGAGAATGTTCTTACTCGGTAGACAGGCAATGTTCGGGCATGATCCTCCTATGTACTTGCGCTCGATCACCGCAACTCGCTGTCCTTCACTCGCAAATGTCCATGCGGCAACCGTGGATCCAGTGCCGCCGCCGAGAATCACCAGATCGTACTCTTCCAAAGCTGGGGCCTGGCTTGTATGGGTTGAAGAAAGTGTTTCGCTCCGATTCATGTGCATTTCCTCCGGTTTGCAGGTTTGTCATGGTTGGAGTGGGATATCTAGATGCCCTTGACCTCGCCACCGTCTATTCGTACCGACGTGCCGGTCATCCATTTCGCCGCCGGCGAGACCATGAAGGCCATAAGGTCAGCAATTTCTTCCGGCTTGCCGTAACGACTGATGCCTGCTTCCTCTGGAAACTTCTGGGTCGCCTCTTCGACGCTCATTTTGTGTGCCCGCGCCCATTTCTCCAGAAAGGAGCGCCGTCGTCCCGTCATGACCGCGCCGGGCACAATGCTGTTGACCTGAACGCCGTCCTTGATCCCTTGCTCTGCGAATGCTTTTGCGAGTGCGATGATCGCTGCATTGGTCGCCGCTACGGCGGCGAAAGCGGGTTTTGGGTCGAGAGCAGCACTTCCCGACATGAACACTACTGAACCCTTTGACTCCTTGAGTGCCTCCCAGGCATGAATCGTTAGACGGCGAGCGCCATGGAGTTTCAACTCCATACCTGCTTGCCATTGCTCGTCCGTCATTTCGAACAAATCGATCTGCGGCACCGCACCTGCGATATTCAACAACGCATCGATCTTGCCGAACCGGGCAAGAGCTGCCTGGACAAGGATCTGGGCAGATTCGGGTTTGCTCAAGTCGAGATCGCAGACAAGGGATTCTGCTCCCATGGTCTTCACAGCGGCAGCTACCTCAGATAACTCGTCGGCGCTTCGCGCAGCGAGTACAACCGCAGAAAAGTCGCGAGCCAGACGAATAGCAGTCGAACGGCCTATTCCTTGGCTCGCTCCGGTGACAATCGCAACGGAATTGCTCATGAAATTATCCTCTTTTTGTCTCCTTCAGAGCCTTACGACCATCTTTCCGTTCGCTTCATTGGCTTCCATAACGCGATGGGCTTCTCGAATGTCCTCAAAGCGGAAGACTCTCGATGGCTTTGCGTTGAATTTGCCCGCCGCCACCTTCTGCGCAATGGCCTGGAGCGGAACATCCGAGAGCCATGCCTTCACCTGAATGACTACGTGACCTGGCTTCGGCTCAGGCTCGGGAATCTCCTTGATGACTAAACTGTCCAAACCACCGAAATGGTCGAGTACGATGGCTCGCATGTGACTCTCCTTTTTCTCAAACTCTTAATTGGAATGCCCGGCAAGCTCTTGAGCCTTCTGTCACGCGCTATGGAGCACGCGTCCCAGCTTTGGTGCCGTATGAGAGCGTTGCTTTGGCGGCTTCCAGGATGATGTTCGCTACCTCATCTGGAGCTGTGAGCAAAGGGGTGTGGTCGACCTTGAGGGCGTGGATGGTCGCATCCATGCGCTCAGCCATGAAATGCTGTGTTTTGGGGTTAATCATGCGGTCTTCTTCCGCAATCAGGAACCATGAAGGCCTTGATTTCCACGCAGGTTTGGGAGCTGGTTCCTGGATGCTCTTCAGCGCGATCGGTCTCTGTACCGCTTTGGACAATGCGATTTGCTCTGCTGTCGCATTTTGTGCGAAGGCATTGGCAAACCCGTCTTCCGGCATCCAGATCAAGCCGTCGGCATCTGGCGCAAGCTTAGGGGCCTTGGCGTGCGGTTCATCACGATAAAAGACCTGAGCCACGGTTTCTCCTTCATCTGGGGCGAGGGCAGCGATGAACACTAACGCCTTCACTTGTTCCTCCGTAGCGGTTGCAATAACAGCGCCCGCATAAGCATGGGCAGCCAGGATCACCGGCCCTTTTGTTCGTGCAACCGTACGTTTAAGCGCGGCAGCGTCGTCGCTGAGAGATGTCAAAGGAATCTGCGCGGCAACAACCTGGAGTCCCTGTTGTTCAAGGGCGAGGATAACTTCGGCCCAACTCGAACCGTCGGCCCACGCTCCGTGAACCAGCACGACCGTACCGTTTTGAAGAGAGGAATTCATCTCGATACCGCCCCATCTGCGCCGCGCGAGAGGCCGTTTTCCTCAAGAAACTCCCTCATCGCGGCGGCAATCTCCACGACATGCGTTTCTGTAGCAAAATGCCCGGTATCGAGGAACTGGACCTGTGCATTCGGCAAATCTTTTCGAAATGCCTCTGCTCCGGCCGGGATGAAGAATGGATCGTTCTTGCCCCAGATCGCCAGCAAAGGTGGCTGCGATTTGCGAAAATACTCCTGAAACTTCGGATAAAGCTTCACATTCGAGGCGTAATCCAGAAACAAATCGAGTTGAATTTCTATATTCCCCGGACGCTGGAACAAAGCCGTATCCAATGTGTAGGACTCCGGCGCTACGCTTTGAGGATTCGCCACTCCGTGCGTGTATTGCCAGCGAGTTGTTTCCAGCGTCATGATGTTTTGCCGGAGCACCTCCCTGTTTTCCGCCGTGGGCTCAGACCAATATTTTCTTATCGGTCCCCAAGCATCGCCGAGGCCGTCTTCGTAGGCGTTGCCATTCTGTGAAACGATCGCTGTAACTCGTCTTGGATGGGCCATCGCCAGACGCAGGCCTGTCGGGGCTCCGTAGTCAAAGATATAGATTGCATAGCGGTTGAGACCGAGCGCATCAGTGAAGGCCTCGATCGTATGGGCGAGTGCATCGAATGTGTACGTATACTTCCGCTCGGCTGGTACCTCTGTGAATCCAAACCCGGGCAAGTCGGGCGCGATCACGCGATAGCGATCAGCAAGTCGGGGAATGAGTTCGCGAAACATGAATGATGATGTCGGGAACCCATGGAGCAGGAGAATCACCGGCGCACTCGGATCGCCTGCGGCTCGGTAGAAGACTTGCACGCCGTCCGCTTTGACCTTCTGAATACATGTCAAAGGGATCGAAAGCTCCCGCCCTGACGGGGCGCGTTGCGCGGTTTGCGTTGAAAGAACCTGGCTCATAAAATTCCTCCTCACTTTTGCTGGTTAGATTGCTGCCTCGTCCTACTTCTGCGAAATCGTCTGATTCACCGTGGTTGAGTTAGGCTCGCCGTTCCATCTACTTCGCCTAAATACGTGAAAGGGCCTGGCTCATGAGAATCGCTCTCGTATCCGGTGCCTCATCGTGAGGCGTCGTCAAACACTTCGTCTCTGGTGCATTCGAACTGCCAAATGGGCACAAATCTTGCTCGGAAGCATGCTGTCGAGGTAAACCGTTCTGGCTTTTCAAGTTCTCTTTAGAGGGAGATTTGGAAATGTCGAACCCCAACTGACGAATTCGCGACGGATGTCTGACTCTGGTGAATTTTGGTCGCGAACTTCCGTCGCACAAATGCCCGTCCGCAACGACAGCCGTTGGAACGCTCACTGCTAGCCTGCGCACTTAAGCGAATCCACAGCGCGACGGGCGTCAAATATCCGAGAGTAGGTAGTCATGCCGATGAGGATTGCTTGGACTGCCAAACGTATCCCGGTGATGGTTCACGACAACGCTTTTTCTGGTGAGGGTTTCGGACGGCTTATGCGCAGCTTTCGCATTCTGTAGACTAACGAGGTGCGCTGCATTCCCAGTCGCGCTGCGGCGCCATTTCGACCGCCGACTACCCAATTGCTCGCATCGAGCGCACGGAGAATATGGTCTCGTTCTACCTCTTCAAGGCCTGTCATCGGGACGTTGACTCTCTTTTGAGCGCTGAACGGTTCCAGTTCGGAAATTGGAGCGCGCAATACCGTGTGAGGGGAAAGAATCACTGCTCGTTCTACGAAATTCTGCAACTCACGCACATTCCCTGGCCAGCGATATCGTACTAGAGCATCCATCGTCTCTATAGGAATTTGGTCGATACTCTTGTTCATTCGTCGAGCGTAGTGGGCTATAAAATGCCGCACAAGCTGCGGGATGTCCTCGCTGCGTTGCCGCAAGGGCGGGACGTGGATGGGAAACACCTTCAGCCGATAATAGAGGTCCTCGCGAAATGTCAGCTGCTTCACCATACTGGCCAAATCACGATGCGTGGCAGCGATCAGACGGACGTCAACCTTGTGCGTGCGGTTGCTGCCGAGCCTTTCGAATTCCTGCTCTTGCAGGACGCGCAGTAATTTCGCTTGAAGTTCCAGAGGGATGTCGCCGACTTCGTCCAGAAAGAGTGTTCCCTTATTCGCAAGTTCGAAGCGTCCGATTTTCTGCGCGATCGCTCCGGTAAATGCTCCCTTTTCATGGCCGAACAGTTCGCTTTCCAGAAGCCCGAGGGGAATTGCGGCGCAGTTGAGTTTGACAAATGCCCTTTGCCGGCGGCCACTCAGATTGTGAATTGCGCGCGCAATGAGCTCTTTACCGGTTCCCGTCTCGCCCAGGATCAGCACGCTCGAATCCGTCGGTGCCACCACTGACACCAGGTCCAACGCGGTCTTCAAAGCGGGACTCTCGCCAACAATTGCTCCGAATTCAGCGCGGATCTCCTCCTCGAGATACAGTCTCTGTTCCGCCTCTTTGTCTCTGTCCTTTATCGCAATTTCGTACTCCAGCGCATTCTCAACGGCAGTGGCAACCTGGCGGGCCACCTGTTCCAGAAAGGCAAACTCATCCTCGGCGAAAGCTCTTTCCGAGCGGCTGAAAGCACCCAAAACACCGATCACGCCCTTTCGACCGATGAGTGGTAGTTCGCATCCGGACTTCAGGCCCTCCGCCAGCACTTGCTCGAAGAAGATTTGCCCTTCGCTGTTTCCAAAACTCTCAGGGTCATGTTCGAGGTCCTCGAGTCTATTTATTAGTTGATTCTTGCCGGACAAGAAGGCTTTACCACAGGTCGAGCCCTTGATCGGAACAAGCGTGCCGTCGTGGATTGCGCCTCGACCTTCCGGGTTGTAAAGAATGGTCACCCGCAATTGGCCACCATCGGCGTGTGGCAAGAGCAAGGCGCAAAAATCACATCGCGTTACGCTAAGCAAATTTGTGGAAAGTGCCTCAAGCAAATGGCCGAGATCAAGCTTGGATGTCATGCTGTTCGTAATTCCAAGAAGCAAGCGCAGTCGATCGCGTTCATGCCGCAGCTTTTGTTCATTCATGTGCCGCTCAATTGCGATTTTCGCAATGTGACTGGCATTCTCGATCAACTGCAGATCGGGAGCGCCAGGGCTACGCGCTTCGCGATAATGAATGGCGAAAGTCCCCAGGACTTTACCATCGCTCGTAAACAGGGGTCGCGACCACACTGCACGAATTCCATAGGGCAAGAGCAGGTGACGATAATGATCCCAGATGGGGTCTTTGAGGATATCTGTCGCATATACCGGCTCCCTTCGATAAACAGCTGTTCCGCAGGATCCCCCTTTTGGACCAATAAGCATTGACCCTACGTGAGTGCTGAATCCGGGAAGACTGGGAGCCGCCGCGCAATGGAGTTGCCTTCCATCCTCATGAGGAAGCCAGATGCTACACAAAGTGCCTTCGCCTTGAGATTCAACCAATTGAGCAATGATCGTCAGAACTTCGGACAGGGGAGATCCAGCAAGAATCAACTTCAGAATGTTAAGTACAGACTCGCTGGAAAAGAGGGCCGACTCGTTCTGCGCCTGTTCAACTATCGATGAAAATTGTGCGGGAGACTGCGTTGCTCTCTCCATGAGCTTTCCTTTCTCGGCGACACCTCCAGAAAGGAGGATGCTCCACAGCCGGGCGAGGGATCGCTGAAATATATTGGTCTGCCGATCGCTCTAACAGATCCCAGCCTGCTGCATCTTCAAATTGTAGGACCCGGTGTCAAGTTAGATGCTCGACCAGGTCGGCTGGGATTCGAACCTCAGAACGGGAAGCTGAGTTCGGAAATTCCAGCCCCCCTTGAGCGTATTCTGCAAGATCGAGTTGACCGATCGCACAGAAATCCCGGCCAAGCCTGCGATCTGTGTCGCCGTCATATTCCGGGGGGCCAAACCAACGCAAGGAGAATGACTAATATGGAAGTCTGGTGAGAGCGAGTCGCAGCCGAGGTCCGCTGGTCTCCTTTTGCCCGGCGGCGTACACTGCGAGTTACGCAAGGTAAGGGAGGCGAGACATGGACGCTGCGACAATGGCCTCCTTCGAAAAGACCCGTAGTCTCTCGCATCAGGCAGTCCGATCTCTCTGCTACGCGCCCTTCGTTAATCTTTTCTTTGACCGGCTCGGCGACGCTCGCGTGTGCTGCTGGAACTGGAAGGTTCCGGTGGGAAATGTTCTCAGGAACACTATGGATGAGATATGGAACGGTCCTGAGATCAATCAGCTCAGAGAAAAGCTTGCTGCCTATGAGCTTGCAAAGGGCTGTGAGTTCTGTGAGTTTCAGACCGCGGACGGCGTCCTCGGCGGCGCCAAGATGACGCAATTCGATCGCTTCCAAGTTTCTGCCCCCTCGCCGGCATGGCCAAAACAAATCGAATTCTCCATCAGCAACGCATGCAACCTCGAATGCGTTATGTGCGATGGCAATCACTCGTCGGCCATTCGCGCGCATCGAGAGAATCGCCCACCAATGCCACGTCTCTATTCCGACGCCTTTCTCGAGTCGATGCGCCCCTACCTGGCGCACCTCGCGCACGCCAAGTTCCTGGGTGGGGAACCTTTTCTGGTGACTGAGCACTTTCGCATCTGGGACATGATGCTCGAGGACGGCCTGACCACAACCTGTCATGTGACGACCAATGGAACTCAATACAACGATCGCATCCAGCGCTATCTGGATCGGCTCCGCTTTGCATTCGCCATATCGTTGGACGCTGCCACCAAGGAAACCTATGAGGTTATCCGTGTGAACGCCTCGTTTGACGAAGTCATGGCCAACAGTCGGCGATTCAGGCAGTATGCCCGAGAACGGAAAACCGCATTCGGATTTACTTTTTGCCTCATGCGATCGAATTGGCATGAGTTCGGCCAGTTGTGCATGATGGCGGATGAGTGGGATGCGAATATGTCCGTCAATACCGTTCATAAGCCCGCCTCGCTCGGAATCTACACGCTGCCTGTGGCGGAACTTCGATTGGTCCTCGACGGACTGGAGCGTCAGGCCGGCGACCTAGACCGGCGACTGGTCCGTAACAAGAAAGTCTGGTTCGATGAGGTCGAGCGGATTCGCGCAAGAGTGCGCTCCGGCGACCGGCCGACCGGTCTGATCGTGATTGAGCCCGCTTCTCCTCGCGCGCAATCCGTCTCTGCTTAGCCGCACCCCGCTCGGTGATACGATTGGACCGCGGAGGGGCGATGGTTACAACATTGGCCGTGAATATCATGGACGGCGACAAAGTCGTCGCTTCCCGGGAGATCAATTTCCTCGACGGCCCCCCGGACCCGTTGCCGTTTGTCGGAGACCTCATCGCTATTACTGTAGAAGGCACTGTCTTCCGCGGAAAAGTCAGCGACCGGAACTTCGATTACACCCAGTTTCAGGAAGGCAACGACGATCCCGGATTCGTCCTCACCGTGTGGGCCGACGTCCAATAGGCAAGGCATCTGCGGCATGATTCTGAGAGGATGATGCCTATGCCCAACTCAGAAGCTCCCGAGGTCGCCGTTTCCTGGTGGCGCAGGTGGAATATCCGCAGCCGTGCCATCGACGCTTTCAAAACCGGTCTCGCCGCCGTACTTTGCTTGTGGCTTGGGCAGATTTTCAGGCTGGAGCACGGCTACTGGGCCGCCGTTACGGCCATCGTTGTTATGGGTTCCGACGCTGCGATCACCCTTGCCACAAGCCGCGACCGCATCATCGGTACCGCCATCGGAGCCACTCTGGGCTGGATCACCTGGTATCTCTGGCATGGCCACTACCTGATCTATGGACTGGCAGTGATGCTCTGCGTCTTCGTTTGCAGCACCCTGGCTTTCGAAAAAGCGGGACGCCTCGCCGCCGTGACCCTCACCATCGTCGCCCTCATCAGCATCGACGATGGTCCTGCTCAGGCTGCGCTCGCGAGATTTTTGGAGGTTGGCTTAGGAATCGTTGTTGCTTTCGCCGTCACCCTGCTCGTCTTCCCATCCCCACCCGCTAAGACGGACGCGAAAACCCCCGCCGCCGTTTGATAAGTCTGGTACATACTCTGATGTGAGGGAAACTCATATGGTCTTCGGAATCGTTTATTTAGGACTGTGGCTTGTCGCGGCATGGGTGATCAAGTCGTGGGCTGAAGCCTGGGACAAGCCCGGCCTACCCTACTTCGTCTGTTCTCTCTCCTTCACACCGCTTATGCCAGCCTTTGTGCTCCTGTTCCATGGGCCGGATCAGGAGTGGGTCGAAGGGCATGCGATTGCAGCAGGGAAGTTGAAGCGATGCTTTCGTTGCAAGGAAGCAATCCGATTCGGGGCCGTGATGTGCCGGTTCTGCGGGTCGGCGCAACCGTCGGCTGAGTAGAGCGAACACCTCCCAAACTCTCCCAACAGGAGTAAACTGTCTTCATGAGGCGCTTCGCCGCCATCGCGCTGCTCGTCGCTGGACTCGCGCTGCCCGCCTGCGCTCAGCGGGGCGGATCCCGCGGCGGATTCTCGGGACATTCTTCCTCGGGCTTTCACGGTGGATTCACCGGCTCCGCTCCTTCGGGCTTTTCCGGCAATCGCTTCACCGCTCCTCAGCGCTATACCGCCGGGCCGTCCTTACGCAGTGCGCCGTCTTTTGCGAGACCTGGATTCGGCGGATCGTATGCCCGCTCGCCGTACTACGGTGCCGGCCGCTATTCAGGAGCCCCCTATCGCAGGGTCTACGTCTGGCGTTACGGAGCCTGGTCCTCCTATCTTGTTCCCGGTTGGATTGGCCCCGGTTACCTGGGATATCCGGATACTGGCTACTATGACGATTCATCAACCTCTGCCGGCTACGCCGCTCCCGCGTACGACGTCCAAGCAGACCAGCAGGATCAATCGCAACCTCGGGAGCCTTACTACCCCTCAATTGGCCCATCGAATTCATCTCCCGTCCCGCAAAGCGAGGACGCGGTGATGCTCGTTTTCAAGGACGGGCGGACTCCGCTGGAGATTCACAACTACGCCCTCACCCCGACTACCCTCTATGTCCTGGACCAGCAACGCCGCGAGATCTCGGTCGAAGAAATCGATCTCGCCGCGACTCAGAAAGTGAATCGCGACGCAGGCATCGACTTTCAATTTCCTGTGACCTCGAACTAGCTGGGTAAACGTGCAAAATCGCTGAGAGCGATTCCGTACCATATCTTAGACCTGATCCCCGAAGACTGAACCATTCATAATTTGGAAGGCTCGTAGTGAAAAAGGAGCTTTTCGAGGTGAATAAGACGAAGTACACGGCAAAGAGGATCGTAGCGGCGGTCAGGCGGAAGGAGGGTGGCCGGGCGACGAAGGGCTCTGCATTTGTAACACAGTAGTACCAAGCCTCGATCGGGAATCTATGTATACGTATAGACGTCTGCCGCCGATTTCACGGTCGTGCCCACGTCCGTGTAGAGAGTGACGTCGACAGCTCCCGCCGCGTTTGGTGGGGCGTTCACGGTGATCTCAGAATCGCTGACGATCGTAAAAGTGTTCGTGTACGCCGTGCCAAAGTCGACTGCGATAATTCCAACTCCCTGAAAGCCTGTTCCGGTGATCGTGACTAATGTGCCCCCGGCAGCCGGGCCGGACGTCGGCGAGACGGCAGTAATCGCCGGGAACGTCGCAAACCTGAATTGTTGGGTTGCGTTCTCAACCACCGAGGTGCCCGCGAGTGCCGTAACCGTGACGCCCACGATCCCGGCCGGGTGAGCGGGCGTGATGACGTCGATTTCAGAATCGGAGACGACCTTCATTTGCGGCGCCGGTGTACTGCCAAAGTTGACGACCGCCGCCGTGGCGAGGTGAGTGCCACTGATCGTCACCGCGTCTCCGCCGGTTGCCACGCCGCCGGGCGGCGATATGCCCGTAATCGTCGGCACCTCGGGCGGATTCGCCGCAGCGGCGTAACAGGATTCCAGATTATCGAGGTTGTTGGCCAGGGAATTATCGGCGACGGTGGTGAGGTACCAGTTTTGCTCGATGACGTTGGCGCGCACGCCATCGGCTTCCGTATAGAACGAGTTCTGTCCGCCATTAATCAGGTCGATGACGTCCGATTCGGTGAGCAGCCACCGGCCATCGGTAGCGGCGTTGCCTGGGCCGCCGACATGCGTGATATAGGGATTGCCGCTTTCGTCGCGGCCCTTGAGGACGCAATCGATCTGGAAGTCGCCAGCGGGCAGGAGTGGCGGCGGGGGCGGCGGCGGCGTTGGGATTACACAGGACTGATCCGACTGCGACCAGTATGACGTGACGGTAGTTCCGTTGACGACACCGCCTGAGGCGCAGACGTCGCAGATTTCATTCCAGCTGGTGGAGTTGCGCGGGTTGACCTGCCAGGCGGTGCCGGCAATATCTGTCATGGATTCAATGAGCTCGTGTGTGTAGACGAAGGTGATTTGCTGAAGTGTGCCGTAGCTGATGTAAGCGAAGGCCCACTGATTTCCATACTGATCGGACGTGACAGAATGCTCACCGAATGGGCCAGTGGTGGTGTAGCCGGGCGGCATGAAGACGACGATCAGGGCGTTAATTATTCCGCCAGTGATAGATGATTCAGACCCGGGCAACGCGGGATAGGCCTTGAAGAGAGGGTCGTTGAGGTAATTGCTGACCTCGTTGGCAACATCGCTGAGGGAGAACGGGTTGTTCGGAGGATTGGCAGGTATGACGAGCGGTCCGATGGATGAAGAGAAGCCGCCGGAAAAGGGAGCCGAACCACCGGGACCGCCGACCCCGTACTGTTGGAGTTTCGAGAAGTAGTTCGTCGTGGGGTTGTTGAATCGGTCGTCGAGTTTGCTGAGTGCCAGATAGATGGCGCCTAAGCTGGGATTGAGGCTGCTACTGTTCCAGGCCGATCCCCAGAAGAGGTAGATCACATCCGCATAGGGATTCGTCGGGCCACCGTTGTTTGAGGTCGTGGTGCTGGCGGGAGCGTCGCCGGGGTTGTGGTAGTTCGTGCCCCCGCCGGAGACATCTATTGCGTCCGGAGGAGGGGGCGTGACGCCGCTCGCAGGCGTTGCGGGCACTGCGGGTGAAGCCGGGGTGAGATGCACCTGGCGATAAGGGGGGCGCGCCAGGTGATAACGCTGAGGAACGGGGTGTTTCGGATCGGGTGCGACCGGAGGTTTCGGCATAAGTTTGTCCCTTGAAAAATTCGGTTCGGTCCCGCTGCTTAAGAGATTCTCGAACTAGTCGCGTCGACCGCCTTATCATTTTGCTAATCGGCAGTGTGAAAAGGGCCTTCCGTTTCCAGAGGGCCCCTTCTTCTGTCCGTCGATCTTGCAGTCGTGCGATTAGTATCTCCTGGTTGGTCTATCGCCGACAACGACGTCGCGATCGTCCACAACACGCTCACTGATTCGTTCATTCTCCAGGGTGCGGTCGGACGTGAGGTCCGAAAATCGAGTTGTCCTCGCAAGTACGATGCTTGTTCCACAAACCCTATGAACACAACCAAGCCCTGGGTGCGAGGATCTAGCCGTATCGCAGGCAAGGGGGATAGGCCAGTTTGTCGGGGTAACTTCTAACTTGCAGATACATCGATAAGCTTGCGACGGCAACGACTCAGGTTCGTTTGCCTAGCAGGCGTTCGACGGCGTCGCGCTGGTAACGCGACATTCGCAGCTCTTCTCCGCTGTGCAAAAGCACGATATGGCTGCCTTGAAACCACGGTTGCACTTCGCGAATACGATGCAGATTGACGATAGTGGAGCGGTGGATGCGGACGAAGTCGCGCGGGTCGAGTTTTTCCATCAGCGCCTGAAGGGTTTCTCGCACGTCGTAAACACGGCGTGACACATGGAGCCGGGCATAGTTGTCTTCGGCTTCTATCCAGTCGATATCGGCGACAGGAACGAAAAGAATGCGGCCCCGCGTGGAGACGGTAAGACGCTGCGCATAGTCGGATTGAGACCGCGTGCGATCGAGCAGAGAGAAGAGGCGCTGTGCGGCTTCCTTGTCCAGTCGGCCGAGGGAGCGGTCACGAGCACGCGCCAGAGCCCGTGAGAGCCGGTCTGCGGCAAAGGGCTTAAGCAGATAGTCGACCGCATTGGCATCAAATGCATGGAGCGCATAACGATCAAATGCAGTTACAAATATCGTCATTGGCATCTGCTCGACACCGATGGTTTCAACCACGCGAAAGCCGTCCATCTCGGGCATCTGCACATCGAGAAAGACCAGATCGGGTTGGGTGCGGCGGATGGCGTCGATGGCGGATTCTCCGTCGCCGCACTGGCCGATGACGCTGACGCCGGATTCGCTCCTGAGCAGGCGCAACAACGCCTTGCGGGCGAGGACTTCGTCGTCGACAATGAGGGCTCGCAGACTCATGGGACAGCTTCGACGGTGGGTCTCGACATTGTCGTCTGGTCGCGCCGCGCGGGAATAAAGATGCGTGCGACAGCACCCCGAGGCCCGCGTGAATGGAGAATTAGCAAGGCACCGACGCCGTAGAGTTGCTCAAGGCGGGCTTTGGTGTTACGAAGACCGACGCCGCGAAGAAAGAGCCGTTCACCGGTGTCATCGACGACGCTGTTCGCGTTCCTCACTTCGAGTTCCAGGCCGCCATTTTCGGTGCGCGCATGGATTTCGATGGAGTCTCCGCCTTTATGCTTGCCGATACCGTGACGAATGGCGTTTTCGACGAGCGGCTGCAGCAGCAGCGGGGGCACCTGATAATTGAGAGTAGAGGCATCGGCGTGGATTTCGACAGTAAGGCGATCGCCAAAGCGCTGACGCTGAATGCCGACGTAGAGATCGAGAAATTCAAGTTCGCGCGAAAGAGAGATTTCGTTTGTTCCCATCTGGTCAAGCGAGATGCGTAGTAACTCGCTTAGACGAAGGAGCACATCTTCGGCTGCGCGCGGATCCTCCTGCACGAGCGTAATGGCGGCCTGGAGGGTGTTGAAAAGGAAGTGGGGCTGGAGTTGCATGCGCAGCATCTCGAGCTCGGCCGAAGCGAGGCGCATTTCCAGCTGCGCCTGACGCAGGTCGCGCAGACGGATTTGCTCGCGCAGATGGAGGAAGCCCGCGATGGCAATGATGATCCAGTAGGCAAGTATGCCTAGCCGGCCTCGATTCTCGAGAGAGCCGAAGATCAGAGACAACAGCGGCGAATGCACCTCGTGATCGAGCGTGTAGATCCATCCGGCCACGCCACGAAATACAACTTGAATGAACACGCAGGCAAGGCATGCGAACGCGTGGGGAACGAAAATGCGTCTCGGCCAGTTCGTTCTATTGATGGGATGGTGGCGCGCCAAAGCGAGAACGGCAGGCGTGAGGAACGCCCACGAATACCAGTTGAACGCAGCCCAGGTCAGGTAGTGAGAGAGCGGGAGAATGTAGCCTTGCATCGCATCCGCGATGAAAACCAATCCGCTCTCAAGGACGACAACCCCCGTCCAGCAGCCGATGGAGATGGGCAGCTGCGCCAGGTAGGCGTCAATGCCCAGAGTTCTGAAACGCCACTCTTTGTTTGGCGCGATGGATGGAGATTGTTGCACCGTTTTTCCCGTCTCTTCTTTCCCGATTGCTTCTTTATAGACCCTTCGGTGAGCGATCGGCGCGCGGAATTGCAGCGCATGAGAACGGTCTTACGATTCGCCCTATCTCTTGGACGATTCGCCCCAACAAATACCGATTGGACATTTTGGAGTGTGGCCAGAAGCGCCTCTCTGCGTAATCTCATGCCAGTCAGGGAGGCGTTAAAACATGCGAAACAGGTGGAGATTCCTGGTGGCGTTGGGGCTCGGTCTTGTATTGGTGAACGCTCCCGCCTGGGCACAAAACACGACGACAACGGCACTCGATAGTGAGATTCACGATTATGAGCGCTTCGTGCGCAATCAAGTGGTGCAGCAGAATGGAGCGGTATGGTGGCATCTGGCAATGCTCTATCAGGATGCGGCGCGATATGAAGATGCGGAGCACGCTTATAGCACGGCTCTGCAGTTGTTAGAGTCCGGAGACCGCAAGACGTTTGCGAATGCAATGGACGAAATGGGCACGATGTACGTGGAGACAGGGAGCTATGCTAAGGCCGAACCCCTCGAGCGGCAAGCGCTCGCGATGCGTGAGGCGGACAAGGATTCCGTTGCCGTAGGGCGCAGTTGGATGCATCTGGCAATGCTTTCGCTCGGCAAACATGAAATCGCGGAGGCCGCAACGTATGCTGAGTTGGCGGCGGACCGGCTCGTGCCTGAGCGCACCGGCCACCCCGCCGAGAAAGGAGCGACTCCGGAAGAAAAGATGACCGCGCTGATATATCTATCGCTGGCGCGCTGCGCACAAGGCGTTTGTGCAGCGGCCCTTCCTGACCTGAAGTTGGCTGGCAGTATGGCTCATACCAGTTATGGGCCAGGTGATTTTCCAGCTGCTTTTATGGATTTTCTGACAGGCTATGCGTATTGGAAGAGCGGGGACAACAGCTCGGCCGCGGAGTTGATGAAGAATGGCACGGCAGGCATGGAGGCGCAGCTCGGATGGGGACATCCAACGTACATCTCGTCAATGAAGGAGTACGAGGTCTTTCTTGAACAGACTCATCGGCCCTCCGAGGCAGCTGCGGTGAGAGCGAAACTTGCACGTGTACAAGTCTCGCGCAAGCCGGTGAACGTAGCCCAGGGAGTATCCCTGTCTGATCTGCTTGCGCCCCGCTGACGGGCTTGGGATTATTCCGTCAGCCAAAATGACGCTTTGCTGCTGCGACAAATAAGGGAGACATGGCCACTGCCACGTCTCCCACTGTATGCCTATTGCGATTTATCCGTGGTTAGCGAAGACTACTTGCGGCCAGTGTCTCCACTCTGCTGTCCGGGCTTGTGGGTGCCGCCCTGCTGCCCGGATTTCTGTGGATCTTGCTGCTGCTGCTGTTGGCCGCCGCCCGGATTGTCTTTATGCGTACCCTGTCCGTGCTGTGAGCCTTGCTGTGGATTGTTTGACATTTGAAAATCCTCCAGGGATGTTCCCTCTTGAGTTAGGTTCGTTGTCCCTGGGAAAAGGTTGCTCCGTGTTGCCAACCCCGTGTAAGGCGGAAGAGAGTCTCAGAGGGTTAGTGACTTGGTTCGAGCCATTCACAGCAGAGTACGGCCATACTTTCCAATCAGATCGGGTGCACGGGTACTGAAACATCCTGCTGAAGTGTGAATTCGAGCAGGGTCTCACTTGGCACCCTTATCTGATCTCCCTTTGTGATTGTTTGCGATCCGGCGCCTGCGGCCGCGCCGACTCCCGCGCCGATCGCCGCTCCTTCGCCGCCGCCCGCAGCGGCGCCGATAATCGATCCCAACGCCGCTCCGGTCACCGTTCTCTCCGCAGTGCTTGCGCCGCGCGACTTGCCGGTCATGTCATATTCTTCTGTCACCACCCGGACAGTGCGCCCATTCACCACAATCCCCGTCAACTCCAGCCGCAGTTGCGATCTACCCGTGAACGTTCCCGACTCCCTCGACTCAATCAGCCGGCCATAGACATCCGCGTCCTTGGCAACGATTACGTTGCCCTCGACCACCAGCGGTTCAACCAGAGAAGCCTGGAAAGGATCGCCCGCCTGCTTCTCAGTGGTGTCGATCACATCGAGGGTGCGCACAGAAATACGCGTCCCTGCCGGAATGGTGACCTTTCCCGACGTTGAGATTTCGTCCTGCTTTACTGTCTCCGGTGCGTCGGGAAGGGAACTCTCCGGCGCCGCCGGCTTGCCACTCTCTGGTGCCCCCGGCTTGTCACTGGCTGAAGACGCCGGCTTGTCACTGGCAATCCCTTGGGAATCAAATTCCAGCGAAACGATGTCGGTGATGTTGTACTTCTGCACAGAAGAACCGACCTGGAAGCTGATCTCACTCTCCGTGCCGCCCAGGAACTTGCCGTGAATCAGGCTGCCATTCTTCAACTTCAAAGTATCGGCCCCTGCTATCGAAGCCACCAGACAGAGTGCAACGACCAGTGCGCAATTCAGCCTGAACTTCCTCATGACTGCACCTCTGCGACGTGCTCCACAACAGCAGCACTTCTTTGGACAGGTTCAATTCCCGTCGAATCTGAATAAGTAGATCCGATTTCTCTCGTTGCGATCCACTTTTTTCAGCATCCCGAAGCAGATGTCCGAGAAGCCCGTTTATCTGGCGCGACGCTGGATTAGCTTTGACCCTCTCAATCAAGCGTTCGGGGGGACAGCCTTCTCGGCCCTCGTCATGGGAAGGATGACAAAGACGCATATGAGCACTGGAAGAGACGCTGGAACCAAAACCGTCCATGGGAAAGGTTTGCGGGCGAATTGGCCGACCAAGCCGTCTGCCACCACGACCAGCAGAATAAGTAAGATCAGCCTTACTGCCCACTTCCGATTCTGGCGATTTATCTGCAAGAGTCTCCTCCGCGCGGCAGCCCTGCAAATTCTGCACAATATCCGTACAGGAGTTTGTTTACCTGGCACTTCACTCTATACCCCTTAAACCCGATGAGTCGACTCCCCGTCATAGGAGGAGGTGGGGGCATATGTGTTCTCACTTCGAGTTGAATTCATAAACCTGATCATAAAGTTCCATCTCTTCCGATGTCGGCACCTGAAATATCTCAAGCCATCGCAACATAGCATCCTGTCCAATTGGCGGTTCTTCTCTTCCTCGTCGTTGAATCCGGTCGAAAAGCACATCGACAGGCGCAGAAAGATAGTGCAATTCAACAGCAGCGCCAAGGGTCCGCGCTTTCAGACGCAACGTATCTCGCTCGGACTTTGCCCACGTGCCCCATTCGATAATTACAACGAGCCCGAGCGCCAGGAGTCTTTGACCGAACTGCCATTGCAACATCTCGACTTTCCCGCGGCTGTCTTCGTCGTACAAGTCGATAGCAAGTGCCGTCATCCACTCGTCGGGAGCCAGACGGACGGCTCGAAGGTTCTCCTCCAGATCCATCGCATATGTGGTTTTGCCAGAACCTGGAAGGCCGCAGACGATAATCAACCTGGCTCCCTCTTTAGATGCGTCCATGGAGTCATTATTCAGCCAATGACAAGCTGCCGTATGATTGGCTATTTTTACAAGTCACTTTGCCGACCCGACTGACTGCCGAGTCCCCCAAGTGTCCGACATGCCCGTTTTTCGGACAAGCGGAATAGCGCTCGGTAAACAGAAGGCGACTTTTCGCTATTCATCCTTGAACGGAAAGCGAACCCACATGTGGCAACTAGCAAATCTACGAGAAGGGTTCCGGAATCAAATCCGGTTGATCAACGCGCAGAAGGAGTTACGATCCGAGAGATCATTTGGCGTGATCAGAACGACGAAGTAGCCAAGGGCGATTGGCACAGGCGCTTAGCGTTGCCTGTTTACCAGCGCCTTGAGAAACGGAGCGCCCCATGCCGCAATTGCAAGCAGACCGCCAAACAACAGAACAGCATCAATACTCTCGCGGCCTTCCGGCGAAGCATAGACGTTTCGCAGGTTCAGCCACAGCGCGAACTCATCGAGCGTCAAAGCCGCGCCAACCCCATACATGATCGAGATCAGCCGGCTCACGAAGATCGACGTCGGTGTTGTCTCTTCACCTACTTCAACCAGCCAGGCGTAGCCCACAACCAGCAGAATCAAAATTCCCCACACCAGATGATGAATGTGCCGCCCGCCAACCACCACCCATCCAAACGGTCCAATGTTGTGAAGAATGGCCAGGACCAGCAATCGCGCGCCCAGGAAAGTTAGAAAGAAACTTACCGAGGCCAGGAACAATCTCCGGCGTGGACGGTCGCGGATATGCTCGTGCATCAGGATGCCGAGTTGTGTCAGGTGCAAAAGCAGGAGCATGGTCGCGGTTCCCAAAACCGCACAAATCAGCAGAATCCACGCGCCAGTCAAATGCATGCTTCCCCAATCCCCTCTTAACGATCACTCGCGCCGCATAAATCAACCGCCCAACGAGGGCAGGTGGTCCGACGCCCCAAGCAGAAAAATCACGCCAATCGCAAAGCTATACACCGCACCTGCAACCGCAACCCATCGATAGAAGCCGGGCCGATGGAGCCCCATCCCAAAAATTCCCCCCAGTGACGCCGTCATCAGCGTGTTCATCGCCACAAGGCCAACCGCGAAAGCCAGCAGTCCCATGAATCCCCTCGCTGTACCGCCCAGGCTGGCTGCCAGCAGAAACAGCATCAGTTGACTCGGCGTCTCCGCGCCCAATCCGTGCAGAACGCCAATCGCAAAAACCGATCCGCCGCTGTAATTCCACGCGAAAGGCACAGGCCGGGGCGTCTGTGGTTTGAAAAAGTTCACCGTGCGCCACCATGCATATTGGCAGCCGGTAATAAGAATCGCCCACCGGCTTCTGACCGCCTGATGCGAATGCGAATGTCGGATCAGGTTCGCCACCACCCCAATTCCCAGTACGATCAGTGTTGCGCCGATGAGCCGTTCCGTCCAGTTGTCCAGCCTCGCCGGTAGCGGAATATGCAGCATCACCACTAGCGAACCCAGTGCCACCACTGTCAGTGCATGGCCCATGGCATAAGTAATCCCCAGCCGCATCCCCTGTTTCCAGCTTTTCTGCACAGCAGTGATATCGGAAATGGCTGCAAGGTGGTCATAATCGAAACCATGCCGCAGACCAAGCACGGCGCAGGAGAAGAGAGCGAGTTCGAGCTTCCAATTCATCCGTTAATTGAGATGTGGCCGCTCGATCGCTCGCGCCGTCACCCAAACGCCAATTGTAACGAGGAATTGGATTTCAGTGAGCCAGGACTGTTTGGGGAGTCGATATCGGCCTTGCAAGCTAGCCCGAAATCCGCACCAACTGCTCGGCCTCGACGCGCGGGCCGAGGATCGAAATTCTGGGCACCTGTCCCCGCGCCATCGCAACTTCATCGCAGCGATAAAGCCGTGGGCAATTCTGGCAATCCTTAAAAATCTTGTCCGGCAGGGCCGTGCGATCTTCCACCTCGCGGAACCCATAGCGGAAAAAGAAATCCGGGATCCGCGTAAACAGGCACACGCACCCGATTCCGTGATCCTCGGCCTCTTCCAGAAGAGAAAACAGGAGTCTACCGCCAACTCCCTGGCTCTTCGCTTCCGGCTTGACCACGATCGATCTCACCTCCGCCAGATGTGGTCCGTAGAGATGCAGTGCGCCACATCCGAGAAACACGCCAGCCTCGCTCTCGGCGACAGTAAAATCGCGCACGTTCTCGCATATCTCCGCGAAGACGCGCCGCAGCAGAGTGCCATCCTGAGAGAGACTGTTCACCAGCTCATAGATGTTTGTCGCATCCTGAAGGCGGGCCTTACGCACCAGCATGGCTCGCCTCTTGATTCACCAGACTAACCTTCCCGTAGCTCTCGGCCAACGCCTGAACGCGCGCTTCTGCCGCCTCCAATGCTTCTCGCACTCGGCTTCGCGCTGTTCCGCCGACTACATCGTGGCAATCCAGCGTCGCTTCCAGCGTCACCGCAGCAAAAAAGCCCTCGTCAAACTCCGGCCCGAATTCCTTCAACTCATCCAACGTCAAATCACCCAGCTCGCAGCCCTTCTCTATGCAATAGCGGACCGTGTTTCCAATCTTCTCGTGCGCTTTGCGAAAGGGAACTCCCTTGTACACAAGGTACGTAGCTGCGGCCATTGCGTTCAAATATCCGCTCTCGCAAGCTGCTCTCATGCGCTCCGTGCGGAACTTCAATGCGCCGGTAAACTTCGCCAGCAGGAACACCATAATATGCGCCGTGCCCGTTGCCGCGAACACCGGCTCCTGCGTCTCCTGCATGTCCTTGTTGTAAGCCAGCGGCAGGCCTTTCAACAGCAAGGTCACCGTCTCGGCTGCGCCGTGAATGCGGCCGATTTTTGCGCGCACGAGTTCCGTCAGATCGGGATTCTTCTTCTGCGGCATTGCGCTCGATCCTGTCGAAAACGCTTCCGGCAATTCGACAAATCCAAATTCTGCCGTCGCAAACAGGGTGATCTCTTCGGCGAACCGGCTGGCATGGAGTCCAACCACGGTCAGTGCCTGCAGATATTCCAGAACAAAATCGCGATCGCTCGTCGCGTCGATGCTGTTGGCTGTAGGCGCAGTAAAGCCCAGCTCGTTGGAGGCGATCTTGCGATCCAGCGGTAGCGTCGCGCCGGCCACCGCGCCCGATCCCAGCGGACAATAATTCAGCCGCCGCGCGCAGTCCTCGAGCCGCGAGACGTCGCGCAGGATCATCTCGACATACGCCAGCAGCCAATGCGCTACGAGCACCGGCTCCGCCCGTTGCAGATGCGTATACGACGGCATCACCGCGTCGCTGCTCACCTTGGCCTTGTCGACTAACGCGCTCGCCCAAGCGCCAAGATGCGCGATGAGTATCCCGATGCGCTCGCGGATGTAGAGCCGCAGGTCGGTAGCGATCTGCTCGTTGCGGCTGCGCCCAGTATGCAGCTTCAACCCCAAGTCTCCGACCGCCTCAACCAGCTTCAGCTCGACGAAATGGTGGATATCCTCAGCGTCCGAACCCATTTCATCCGGTCTCTGCGGCGTTGCGCCTGGCTCTACCGGCTGCGGATGAAAACGAAGAACGATCCCGTCAAGTCCGTCGACAATCTGAACGAACTCTCCTTCCGTCAAGATGCCCGCGGCCAGCAGGGCGCGGGCGTGCGCCTTGCTGGCCATGGTTTCCTCTTGGAGAAGTGCCCGGTCGAACTTGATCGAGCGTTGCCAGTGATCGAACAAAGGATCCAATGGCTCGCGAAAGCGGCCTGACCACATCTTGGCGCTATGCTCGCTCATGAATTCTCTCCGCCTTTCGCGGTCGCGCCGTCTTTCGTCCCCCCGTCTTTCCCACCCCCGTCTTTCGTCCCACTGTTCAGTTGCGGCATTTCCGAACCCTGGCTCAGGGTAATGAGGCCGCTCCGGGCGTAGGTGATCAGCTTGGCACGGGTATCGGTGATGTCGAGATTACGCATGGTGAGCTGGCCGATGCGGTCGCGCGGAGAGAAGGCTGACTCGGTCTTCTCCATGCTGAGGCGCTCGGGATGAAAGGTGAGGTTAGGTGACTCTGTATTCAGGATCGAGTAGTCGTTGCCTCGGCGCAACTCCATTGTGACCTGACCGGAGACGGCACTCGCGACCCAGCGCTGCGCGGATTCGCGGAGCATAATCGCCTGGGGATCAAACCAGCGTCCCTGGTAGAGGAGGCGCCCTAGTCTGCGCCCGTTCTCGCGGTATTGCTCGATGGTGTCCTCATTGTGAATGCCGGTGATGAGGCGCTCATACGCGATAAAGAGCAGGGCCATTCCGGGTGCCTCGTAAATGCCGCGGCTCTTGGCTTCGATGATGCGGTTTTCGATCTGGTCGCTCATGCCCAGGCCGTGGCGGCCGCCGATGCGGTTGGCTTCGAGCAGCAACTCAACCGGGTCGGGAAACTCCCTGCCGTTGAGGGCTACTGGAAGGCCTTGTTCGAACCGGACAGTCACCTCTTCGCGCCTGACATCGACATCGTCACGCCAGAAGGCTGTTCCCATGATGGGCGCGACAATCCGGATACTGCTCGAAAGTTGCTCGAGGTCCTTGGCTTCGTGGGTCGCGCCGAGAATGTTGGAGTCGGTGGAGTAGGCCTTCTCGGCGGACATTTTATAGCCGAAGCCGGCCTTCTCCATGAAGGTGGACATCTCGGCGCGGCCACCCAGTTCATCGATGAAGGCCGGGTCGAGCCAGGGCTTATAAACCTGCAGGCGCGGATTGACCAGCAGGCCGTAGCGATAAAAGCGCTCAATGTCATTGCCCTTGAAGGTCGAGCCGTCGCCCCAAATGTCGACGCCGTCTTCCTTCATAGCCGTGACCAGCATCGTGCCGGTGACAGCGCGTCCAATGGGCGTGGTGTTGAAGTAGGTGACGCCGGCGGTCGAGATGTGAAAGGCGCCGGCCTGCAGCGCGGCGATCCCTTCGCGCACAAGAGGCTCGCGGCAGTCGATCAGGCGGGCACGCTCCGCACCGTAGTCGAGCGCCTTGCGGGGGATTTCGTCATAGTCGCTTTCGTCCGGCTGCCCCAGGTTGGCCGTGTAGGCATACGGCAGGGCGCCCTTCTGCTTCATCCAGTGAAGCGCGGCGCTGGTATCGAGTCCCCCGGAAAAAGCGATGCCGACTTTTTCACCAACCGGCAGACTTTCAAGAATTACAGACATCTCTTTCAAAACCTCATAGTTCTTCCGTTTTCGAAAAGTGATTGATCGAATTGAGATATGCGCGGGCGCCCCATCGTTCGAGCTGAAGTTGCGCGAAGAGTGGAAGACCAAAACTCCAAGCCCTGTCTGTGCTCTAATCCCTAATCCCTGATCCCTGTTTCTTCCCGCCCAGCAGCATCAACAACAGCGCCTTCTGCGCATGCATGCGATTCTCCGCCTGTTCGAACACCACCGACTGCGGACCATCCAGCACCGCATCCGTCACCTCGGCATTGCGATGAGCCGGCAGGCAATGCATAAACACAGCATGCGGAGCCGCATGTGACATCAGCTGTTCATTCACCTGGTAAGGCTTGAAAATCGGAGCGCGCTTCGTCACCTCGTGCTCAAATCCCATGCTCGTGCACACGTCCGTGTAGATAGCATCCGCATCTGTAACAGCAACCGTAGGATCGTTCACCAGGTTCACGCTGCCTCCCGTTCTGTTCGCGATCGCCCGCGCCTGCGCGACGATATCTGCTTTCGGCGCGTAGTTCTTCGGAGAACCGATGGTGCAATGCGCGCCAAGTTGCGCGGCCGTCAGCATCAGCGAGTGGCACACGTTATTCCCGTCACCCACGTAGGTGAACTTCAATCCCTTGGCCGAGCCAAACCGCTCTTCCACCGTCATGAAATCCGCTACCGCCTGGCACGGATGCTCGAGATCGCTCAAGGCATTGATCACCGGGCACGCCGCCACTTCTGCCATCTCGGTAATCGTCTCGTGTGCGTAGGTCCGCAGCACGATTGCCGATACCCAGCGCTCCACATTCCGCGCAATGTCGGCCAGCGATTCGCGTTCACCCAGCGGAGACTGTGTCTGATCGACGAAAATCGCTGACCCGCCCATGGTGTTGATCGCCGCCTCGAACGTCAGTCGTGTCCGCAGCGACGCCTTCTCGAAGAACATCACTATCTGCTTGGCATCGAGCGCCCAGCGATACTCCTGCGGCCGTGCCTTCGCCGCATGAGCCAGTTCCATCACAGCAGCAATCTCCTCCGTGGAAAAATCGGCAATCGAGCAAAAATCGCGCCCCGCAAGCGCCTCGGCAGGGGAGGGAAGTACGCCTGCCTGCGATTCGGATTCAAGATAAGTGTGGCTAGCCAACGTTTTTGCCCCCCGTCGTTGGAGCGCCCGCCGTCTGCGGCGCATGCTCGGTAAGAATTGAGTCGAGGGCATCGATGGCATGATCCACATGGTCTTTGCCCAGAATGAACGGCGGCAGGAATCGCAGCACCGTCTCGCTTGTCCGGTTTATTAGGATGCGCTGTTCCAGCATTGCGCCCGCTACCTGTTTGGCCAGATCGGCCGAATCAAGCTCGGCTGCAAGCATCAATCCCATTCCGCGCACATCCACGATGGCGGCATGTTTTTCAGCCAACTCATCCAGTCGTCCGTGAAAATATGTGCCTACTTCAGTTACATGTTGCAGAAGATTCTCTTCCTCGATCGTCTCAATTACCGCCAGAGCTACCGCGCATGCCAGGGGACCGCCGCCAAAAGTGGTCCCGTGCATGCCCGGATGAATAGCGCGGGCTGCCTCCTCTGTGCACAACATCGCACCGAGCGGAAGCCCGCCAGCCAGAGGTTTTGCAATCGTCATAACATCTGGCTGAACGTCGTAATGCTGGTACCCGAACCACTTGCCCGTTCGTCCCAGCCCTGCCTGAATTTCATCGCAAATCAACAGCGCTCCAGTAGAGAGCGTCAGGTCGCGCGCCGCTGCCATAAACTCCTTCGACACCGGACGAATTCCGCCCTCGCCCTGAATCGCCTCGATCAGCACTCCGCAAACATCGCTCGAAAACTTCGCCTTCAAATCCGCGACATCGTTGAAAACCACAAACTCCACACCCGGCATTACCGGAGCGAAAGGCTCTCGATACTTCGCCTTGTGCGTCGTCGCAACCGATCCCATCGTGCGGCCGTGAAAGCTGTTCTCAAGCGCCAGAAACTTCGTCCCGATCGCCTTGCCTTCGCTGCACTGTAATCCTGCATGGGCCCGAGCCAGCTTCAGCGCCGCTTCCCACGCTTCCGTGCCGCTGTTCGAAAAGAAGGCGCGATCCATGCCGCTCATCTTCGTCAATCGCAGCGCGAGCTCCGCCTGTCCTTCATGAAAATAGAGATTCGAAATATGGATCAGCTTCCTACTCTGCTCCGCAATTGCCTTCTCGATCGCGGGATGACCATACCCCAGCGCATTCACGCCAATCCCACTCAGCAGATCGAGATACCGTTCACCCTTCTCGTCGATGAGATGCACACCCTCACCCCCGACAAAATGAATCGGATTCCGCTCATACGTGGGAAGCAGCAGCTTCGCTTCCGCTGCCCTGATCTCATCTAACCTCATTACTGCTCCCTCCAAAAGAGCACAGCGTTCAGAGCACAGAGCTCAGATTTTCTTCATCAACGCCCAGAGCATTTTTCCTGCTTCATCTGCAAGTCCCTCTGCAGCCTGCATCTGAACTACTTTCCCGAAACCAAGTTGTTTGGCGATCACCAACTGCGTCTGAAGCTCCAGGATGGAGCCCCGTGCAATTCCAACGAATTGCCGGAACTCACCTTTCGATCCTCTCCCATATCCCTCTGCAACATTGCTGGCGACCGACACTGCCGCGCGTCGAAGCTGTGAGGTAAGGCCCTAGAGTTCCTCCTTTGGAAACTCAGCAGTCAGCTTGTAAATTGCTACCGATAGCTCAATAGCGCGCTGCCAAACCTTTAACTCTCGATACGATCCCAATCATCTGCCTTTCTGAGCGCTGCGCTCTGAGCCCTGTACTCTGTTTCACGCAACTAAAACTTCTGTCCCATGCAGCACCCGCGAGCTGCACAGATCCGGCAGCACCGCCGCCACTTCCGCGGGAAGAATGCGCACGCGCTTCACGCCCTGCAGCAGAGCCTCGCGGCACGCGCTCAATTTTGGAAGCATTCCGCCGCTGATCACCGCGTCTCTCGTCAGAGACGCAATCTGGCCTACGCTCAACCACCGCATCACTTCGCCATCCGCGCCGCGCACACCAGGCACATCGGTCAGAAACACCAGGGCATCGGCCTTGCACGCCGCCGCGCACGCTGCAGCCATCTCGTCTGCATTCACGTTGTAGTACTCGCCGTCGAAGCCCAGCGCAATGCTTGAAATCACCGGCACCGCGCCCATCTTCCAGATCGCATCCAGCCAGCGCGGATCCGACGCGACAATCTCGCCCACATATCCCAGGTCTGGAGCAGTTCTTTTCTTCCGCGCGCGAAACACTAGACCATCGCCACCGGAAAGTCCCATCCCTGCCTGCCCGTGCGCTCCCAGAGCCGCTACGAGTGCCTTGTTCACTTGACCGCCCAGCACCATCACCGCCGCATCGCGCGTCTCTGCATCGGTCACACGCAGCCCCGCGACAAACTCGCTCTGTTTGCCCATCAGCTTCAGAGTCCGCGTCAGCTGCACGCCGCCTCCATGCACCAGTGCAACCTGATTGCCATCCTTCACCAGCTCCGCAATGGCCTGCGCACATTTATGCAGCAGCTCCGTATTCTCGAGGGTGGCTCCTCCCAGCTTGACAACAAATTTCATGCCAGTCCCTCCGCTTCTCCCCACCCGCACATCAGGTTCAAATTCTCCACCGCTTGTCCGGCCGCGCCTTTGAGCAAATTGTCTAGGCACGAAACAATCACGCATCGCCGCCCATCCTTGTTTAAAACAAATCCGATATCGCAATAATTCGTCCGCACCGAATACTGAATTTGCGGCAATTGTCCGGCGCTGAAAATCCGCACCAGCGGACTGCTCGCATAGAACTCCCGAAACCGCGCCTCTATCTCTTGAGGATCGCGCTTTTCCGTGAACCGCAAATAAATGGTCGACAAAATTCCTCGTGGAATGGGCAGCAGATGTGGCGTAAACACGATCTGCTCATCGGTCAACTCAAGCTGCTCCAGCAACTCGCCCGTGTGCCGATGCTCGAAGACCCCATATGCCGACAAGTTGTCGGCCGCATACATATAGTGCGTTTTCTCCGTGGGAGCCTTGCCCGCACCTGACACGCCCGACTTCGCATCGCAGATGATGCCATGCTCCAGATCCACCCAGCCGGCCGCCACCAGCGGTTTCAGTGCGAGGATGATCGACGTCGCATAGCAGCCGGGATTCGCCACCAGTTGCGCCCCGCGAATCTCTTCGCAATGCAACTCGGGACTGCCATACACAGCCTTTGTCTGCACTGCGACTGCGTGGCAGTGCCCCTCGTCTGTCTGGTTCCCGTCGTCGAATTGATACACTGCTCGATTCGACGCTGCCTTCAATCGCCAGGCGCCGCTTAGATCGATCACCCGCAGCCCCTGCTCCAATGCTTTTGGAGCCCACTCGCGCGACTGCTCATGTGGAGTCGCAAGAAACAGTACTTCCACTCCGCGCGCCTTCAGCAGTTCCCACGAAAACGGCTCGATTTTTAGCGACCCGGCCCCGTTGTTATTCATCAACTGCGGATGCATCGCGGTCAGCAAAGCCTCACCCGTCGCGTCAGGGCGCCCGAGAAACACCGGCGGCGTACCATTCAGCCGGGGATGATGCAGCAATAGCCGCGCCAGCTCCAAGCCGGCATACCCGCTCACTCCCATCACCGCCGTTTGTACTGAATTTGCCATTTACCTCTTCTCGCCCAGCTTTTTTGCGCGAAGCGCCTTTGCCTGGACGGCCAGTCCTTACCCAATTATCTCTTCCAACCGTGCGCGCAGCGTCGCGGCCCGCTTGTGGTCAGGACAGATAATCAGAATCGTGTCGTCGCCCGCGATGGTGCCTACTACTTCTTCCCAGTCCTCGTGGTCGATCGCCAACGCCACCGGTTGCGCGCCGCCATTGGTGGTTATGAGCACCAGCTGGTTCTGAGCCTGTTTCACCTTCAACCCAAAACTCGCCAACACCTCGCGGATCGACGGCAGATCGTCGTCTTCCTCATTCACGCCATTCGGTAGAGCGTACCCATTCGGGCCTTTATAAAGCCGCATCTCGTGGATATCCCGTGAGAGCGTGGCCTGCGTTACGTCGAATCCGAGACGCACCAGCTTGCGCCGCAATTCATCCTGACTGGTCACGCCCGCGCTGCCCACCAGCTCTCGAATGGCATTGTGTCGATCGTATTTCGTCACAGAAAGAACCGCATTTCGTCAAAATAGAAAATCGCGGCATGGGTTAGAATAAAAACCACACCGCGAATGCATAAACATGCACTTTAATGTATAAATATACAGAGCCCACTCTGTCAAGCGGTTGCGAATAAATCTTATTAATCGCGTTTATCGCACTTTTTTATGATGCGCGGTCCGACCGCGCCGGTGCTGAACTTTCTTAATGTCAGTGATCAAAGGAGGTCGTATAGTAGGCCATGGGCAGCATAACTTTTTCTGATTCGTCGCGATTCCCCGAGCGCCCGCAGAGCTCCCATACCTCATTGGCCGATCCCCGCTTCGAGCATGAATCCTGTGGCGTAGGCTTCGTTGCGACACTCACGAACGTTCCTTCGCATGACATTCTTGAAAAAGTACTTACCGCGCTCGCCCGCCTCGAGCATCGCGGAGCCGTAGCCGCCGACGGCAAATCCAGCGACGGTATCGGCATTACGACTGCGATCCCGCGCGACTACCTGCTCGCCTCGACCGGCGTCTCTCTCGATCCCTCCCAGCCTTTGGCCGTCGGCGTTGTCTTTTTTCCGCCCGAAACCACTGAGTCGCATACCGAGTTTGAACAGGCCCTCGCCGCCCAGAACCTCACAGTCCTCGCCTGGCGCGATGTGCCCAGTTGCCCGGAGATCCTCGGCGAGATCGCCCTGTCCACCCTCCCCATCATCCGCCACGTACTGATCACGACGGACGATGCAGCTCACCTCAACCACCGGCTCTTTCTGGCTCGCAAGCAATTTGAGCGCAGCCACGCCGAAGGATACATTTGTTCGCTGTCTTCTTCCAACATGGTCTACAAGGCCATGTGCGCCGGCCGCCTGCTCGCCGACTTCTATCCGGACCTCGCCGATCCAGCCTTCACCACGCCCTTTGCCCTCTTTCACCAGCGCTACGCCACCAACGTCGCGCCTTCGTGGGACCGTGCCCAGCCGCTCCGCATGCTGGCGCACAACGGTGAAATCAACACCGTATGGGGCAATCGGGCCCGCATGGACGCCCGCGCCGCAACCTTTCCGGAAAGCCTCAAGCCGATCATCACCCCCGACGGGTCTGACTCCACCAGCCTCGACGAAGCCGTCGAGTTGCTCGCCCGCAACGGACGCACCGTCGCCGAAGCCGTCCGCATGCTCATTCCGCCCGCCGGAAATCTGGGCCGCTCAGCCTTCTTTTCCTACGCCAGCGACTGCGCCGAGCCGTGGGACGGTCCAGCCGCCGTAGCCTTTACCGACGGCAACCTCGTCGGAGCCGTGCTTGATCGCAACGGCCTGCGTCCCTGTCGATTCTTCGTGACTGAAGATAACCTGGTGGTCCTGGGTTCCGAGGCCGGCCTTGTCGACCTCGACCCGGAAACCATCGTCCATAGTGGCCGGCTCGGCCCAGGACAAATGCTGGTCGTCGATCTTGGCGACCACGTCCTCCTCGAAGACGAACAGATTCAGGCCATCTTCGACGCGGCCGCACCCGAATACGAAAAGCTCCTTGAAGACAGCACACTCGAAGACCATGTTCCCGGCCCCGTTCTCGAGCCGGCGGAGCTTACCCGTCTGCAGCTTGCCTTCGGATACACCCGCGAAGACGTGAACATGATCCTCAAGCCGATGGCCATGGATGGCAAGGATGCCGTCTGGTCCATGGGCGACGACACGCCGCTCGCGCCCCTGGCACGTTCTCCGCGCCCCATCTACGCCTTTTTCCGCCAGCGTTTCGCGCAGGTCACCAATCCGCCTACCGATTCGCTGCGTGAAGCCCGTGTTCTGCAACTGCACACTCGTCTAGGCCCATGGCCGCACATGCTCAACAAGCATGCTCCGCTCTCTGGCCTGTCGCTTTCATCGCCCTTTCTGTCGCTGGCGCAGACGGATGACCTCCGCGCCCGTCACCATGCGCTCGCCGGGAATCTGCCGTTGGCTGTGCTCGAATGCGTCTTCAGTCCGTTCTGCAATCTGGTGACCGCCCTCGACGATCTATGTGCGAAGGCCATCGACCTGGTGCGAGGCGGTGCTGCGGTGCTGCTGCTCACCGACCGCAATTCCAACGGAGAGACCATTCCCATCCCCATGGCTATGGCCACTGGAGCCGTCCATCACGCCCTTACCCGCGCTGGTGTGCGCACCTTCGCCGGCCTCGCCGTCGAGGCCGGAGATTGCCGCGACCTGCACCACGCTGCAGTTCTCCTCGGCATGGGCGCTGGCGCAGTCTGTCCGTGGCTAGCTCTGGAAACTGCCCGCGGTCTCAACCCTGAAAAGGGTGAGGCCAACCTCCTCCATGCTTTCGATCTCGGTCTTGCCAAGATCATGTCGAAGATGGGTATCTCCGTCGTCGACAGCTATCGTGGCGCGCATCTCTTCGATTGCATCGGACTTAGCCCCGAAGTCGTCGACCGCTGCTTCTTCGGAACCCCCGCCCCGCTCGGCGGCATCGGCTTCTCCGAGATCGAAGCCAACATCCGTCAGGTCTGGACGAACAGCCAGAATCCGCCCGCCGAGCCCTCGGAGGAGGGAACCCCGGCGCCCGTTGTCACCATCACGCCCACTACGACAAAAGATCTTCCCGATTATGGCTGGGTCCGCTTCCGCAAGGCCGATAAAGCTGAGCCGCACTCCTGGCAGCCGCAAACCGTCAAGGCTCTTCAGACCGTTGTCGGAAGTGCGCGCGGCGTCGCCGCCGTAGCCGAGCCCGCCGTCGCCTGGGCTGCTTTCTCGACGCAGGCCATTGAAAAAGAACCCACCGTCCTCCGCGATCTCCTCGAGATTCGCCCCGCCGGCGCGCCGCTCGCTCTCGAACACGTCGAAGCTCCGGCGCACATGTACAAGCGCTTCATCGCCAGCGCCATGTCGCTCGGCTCGCTCAGCCCCGAGGCCCACCAGACCATTACCGCCGCCATGAACATGATCGGCGCGCGCTCCAACACCGGCGAAGGCGGAGAAGACCCCGCCGTTTACCAGCCCAACGTTGACATCGATCTGCTTGGCAAGCCGACGCCCTCGCACCTGCTCAACAACAAGGTCAAGCAGGTCGCCTCCGGTCGCTTTGGAGTCACCGCCGAATACCTGATGCACGCCGAGGAAATCGAAATCAAGATCGCCCAGGGCTCCAAGCCCGGTGAGGGCGGCCAGCTCCCCGGCCATAAGGTTACCGAGCTGATCGCGCGCCTGCGCCACGCACAGCCCGGCGTTCAGCTCATCTCGCCGCCGCCGCATCACGACATTTATTCGATCGAGGACCTCGCCCAGCTCATCTACGACCTCAAGCGCGTCAATCCTCGCGCCGCTATCGGCGTCAAGCTCGTATCTGAGTATGGAGTCGGCACCATCGCTGCAGGTGTCGCCAAGGCCTACGCCGACTACATCGTCATCGCCGGCCACGCAGGTGGCACCGGCGCATCGCCACTCTCCAGCATCAAGTACGCCGGCAATCCTTGGGAGCTCGGCCTCGCTGAAGCGCAACAGGTACTGTTACAAAATGGCCTGCGCGGCCGGGTCCGTCTCCGCTGCGACGGAGGCCTCCGCACCGCCCGCGACATCCTCATCGCCGCGCTCCTCGGAGCCGACGAGTACGCCTTCGGCACCGCGGTTCTCGTCGCGCTCGGCTGCGACATGGCCCGGCAGTGTCATCTCAACACCTGCCCCACCGGCATTGCCACGCAGCGCGCCGATCTCCGCGCCAAATTTCGCGGCCGTCCAGAGCATGTGATCCGCTTCTTCGAGGAGCTGACCCGCGACATCCAGGTCCTACTCTCGAAAATCGGCCTGCCATCGCTCGAAGCCGCCATCGGCCGCACCGATCTGCTCGAGCAGGTCCGCTTCGACGGATCCCTGAACCTGGCGCCACTCCTGGCGGCTCCGCACGCCGGCCAGACCCATTGGCAGGGCCGCCGCAACATGCGCCCATCCCTTCACGCTCCCATCGACGACGCCTGGGTCGAACCCGCCCTCGCCGCTTACCGCGACGGGCAACACTTCGCCCTCGACGCTCTTATTGCCAACGAAGACCGCACCCTCGGCGCGCGCCTCGCCGGCGAGATCGCGATGCTCAACACCAACGGCACCTATTCCGACCAGCCGCTCACCTTCAAAATGACCGGCGTCGCCGGCCAGTCCTTTGGAGCCTTCGCCGTTCCCGGCATGCAGCTCATCCTCAAGGGCCTCGCCAACGACTTCGTCGGCAAGGGCCTCTCCGGCGGAGAAATCATCCTTCGCGGACAAGGCCGCGCCGCCCTCCAGTCCGAGCTGCACGTCATCCTCGGCAACGTCGCCCTCTACGGAGCCACCAGCGGAGCACTCTTTGCCGCCGGCCGCGCTGGCGAGCGATTCGCCGTCCGCAACTCCGGAGCCCTCGCCATCGTCGAAGGCGTTGGCGACCACGGCTGCGAATACATGACCGGCGGCCTCGCCGTCATCCTCGGCGCCACCGGCTTCAATTTCGGAGCAGGCATGACCGGCGGCCTCGCCTGGGTCTTCGATGAGGACGGCACGTTTATGGCAGACGAGCTCTACCACGCCGACTTCCTCCAGGCCGAGCCCTACGATACCCTTGATGCCGAGGCCCGCGAGAAAATCCACGGCCTCGTCCAGCTCCACGCCGAAAAGACCTTCAGCAACCGCGCATACCATCTGCTCGCCGCCTGGGACGAACTCGCGCCGCGCTTCATCCGCCTCACCCCGAAGCCGCAGGCGTAAGCATTATCGCCGGTTGCCGGAGGAATCATCCTGTCCTCCCCTCGCACCGCTGAGATCGAATTCCGGTACTCACAACGGGCGATCTCCTGCCCCCGATGTGCTAGACTCCCCGCTATGCCCGGCCCGGATGCAGAATCGTCCGGCTTCAGGACGGTCCAATTTGCGCTTAAGGTTCAGGACACGCGCATCGACGTCAAGGCGCAGCTTCCCGAAGGTCCCATCCGTCCGGCCGTCCTGCTCCCCATCATTCAAAACCTCTCCAACTCCCTCTCTGAGATCGCCGAACGCCGCGCCGAACTCCTGGGCCGGCACGTTAGCTGCCGCGAGGGCTGCGGAGCCTGCTGCCGCCAGGCCGTACCTATCACGCCAGTGGAAGCGGGCATGTTGTCCGAATGGATCGCCGCGCAGCCCGAAGAGCGAAAGGCAATTCTCCGCGCTCGCTTCCGCCATGCCGCCGAACGGTTGGAGGGGAGCGGCATCGCGCAAAGCATCCGCGAGGCCTCGCTGCCTCTCGATAAAGGGCAGATTCACGTGCTGGGCCTAAAGTACTTTGCTCTTGGCATTCCGTGCCCATTCCTCGAAGAAGAGCGTTGCACCATCCACCCGATCCGGCCTCTTCGCTGTCGCGAATACATGGTGGTTTCGGCGGCCGAGCACTGCGCGCATCCGGAATCGAAACAGGTCGTCGGCATCAAGCCGCCGGTGCTGCTTTCGCAGGTCCTGGGCAAATGGAGCGCCAGCGGAGAGGCGCAGCCCTTCGAGTTCATCCTTCTTACCATGCTCGATGAGTGGGAGGCTGCCCACCCCGCCATCGAGGACCGGGCCATTCGCGGCGTGCCGGAGCTCTTGCACGAATTTCTGCACGCCTTCGCCAGCAAAAATGCGGCGAGTCCGGCACCCAATCCAAATGAAGAGTTGTCATTGTGAGCGAAGTTTCTATCCTTCGCGCAGCGAAGGATAGGATGCAGGAAACTCGATTGCTAGAAGCTGATGGCTAATGGCCAACGGTATTCCAACCCCTGCTAATCTATCCGTCGAACAAGGAGAGTCCCATGAACGCCGCCGTTGTCGAAGCCTTCGATCGTCCTCCGCGCTACAAGTCTTTCGCCGATCCCATCCCCGCTGACGGAGAAATCCTCATCGAAGTCCGGGCCGCCGGTCTGCACCCGATCGTGAAAGCCCGGGCCAGCGGCGCGCACTACAGCAGTACTGGAGATTTGCCCCAAATCCCTGGAGTCGACGGAGTCGGGCGCCTCCCCGATGGCAGCCGCGTTTACTTCGGCGTTACGCGGCCTCTCTATGGCACTTTCGCCGAGCGCGCCATCACGCAGCCGTGGTTGACGCTGCCCCTGCCTGATTCCATCGATGATGTCACCGCTGCTGCCATGATGAACCCGGGCATGTCTTCGCGCGTCGCACTCGCCCGTGCAAAATTCATCGCCGGCGAGAGCGTCCTCATCCTTGGAGCCACCGGGGTCGCCGGACATCTCGCCGTGCAGATCGCCCGTCGTCTCGGCGCAGCGCGCGTCATCGCCGCCGGACGCAATCCCGAAGCTCTCCAGCAGGCCGCCGCCCTCGGCGCCGACGCCATCATCCCCCTCGAGCAAGACCGCGACACCCTCGTCGCCGACTTTCGCAGGCATCTGTCCGAGTCAAAAATTGACGTTGTCCTCGATTATCTCTGGGGTCCTCCCGCGGAAAGCCTGCTCGCCGCCGTTGCGCAAAAGGGCCTTTCTCACGCCTCACACCGCATCCGCTATGTCCAGATCGGCGGCATCGCCGGACCAACCATCTCGCTGTCCGCAGCTGTCTTGCGCAGCTCCGACCTCGAACTCCTCGGCAGCGGATTCGGCAGCGCCTCGCTTCAGGAGATCATGAAGTCCGTCGGCGAGTTTATTCAAGAAGCCGCCAAGTCGCCCTTCCAGATCCCGACGAAAGCAGTCTCGCTGCGCGACGTCGAAGCGCTCTGGAACAGTCCCCACAAAGGTGCGCGGTTAGTCTTCCAGCCGTGACTAGGTACGAGCAGTTGAGACATTTCCTTTAAGCGTCGAGTGTGTCCGCGTAGCCTTCACTAGCCTTGGGTGGTGCGATACTATCTTTCTACCGTGTGAGCCTGCGAAACACGCACATCTGATAACAGGGGAGCTATTTGGAAGGGCGGAGATGAGGATCGCGGTGCTCGGCAGTTGGCGTGAGAGCGACGCGCACTACACAGTTCGGGGATCGAAGAAAGAATTTGAAGCCGCGTGTCGCGAAATTGGTCGGGAATTTGCTAGCCGGCAACAAGTCATTGTTGTTGGCGCCCAATCGGATAGCACTGCGGACGCCCATGTTGTAAATGGATACATCAGTGTTACGGGCAATAATGCTGAACGACCATTGATCCAAATCGTTCGCCCGGACGACGATTCCAACTCATACCGAGATCTCGCGTCTAAGTATCCAAGGTTATTTTCCTTCCCACCCTCAATGCAGCATAAGTGGGGAGACGTTCACCTAATCCAGATCCGCGACGCAGACGCCATCCTGGTAATAGGAGGAGCGTCGGGAACGTATCAAGCGGGTTTGGCAGCGATTGTGGCAAAAAAGCGATTAATCCCGATTGGGTCATTCGGTGGTGCGGCGGGTAAACTTTCGAATTCCTTGCATTCGCCCGACGTGCCGTTTGCAACTGAGTTAGGCATTCTCAATGGACCGTGGAACAGCCATACGTTGGATACTGCAATGAGTTTGCTCGGAGTCAATCGCAAACCGAAAATTCTCATAATTCATGGCCATGGTTCTGATCGCTACAAACTAACGGAGTGGCTTCGCACTACACTTGGTCTAACAGATTTGCTGATCATGCAACAGGAGTTCGGAGCGGGTCGTGCCCTACCGGATAAATTCGAAAGTATCGCTGAGCAGGCTGACGGCGCCATCGCGGTGGCTACACCGGACGACGTGGGGGGCATTGTAGGAAGTACGCCGGAGTTGTTGCGAGCGCGCCAAAATGTTTGGATTGAGATTGGCTGGACTTGGGGTCGTTTAGGTCGCAATAAGCTTATTTTACTTTGCAAAGGAGGCATCGAAGTTCCAAGCGATCTGCACGGGATGGAGTATTACCGCTACAACGATTCACCTCTCGAAGTCACCGAGAGCATCCGAGCCTTCATACACCAACTGGCTGGGCGTGAGTAAAAGTACTTGGCGCGATCTTCGCACAGGTTAAGTACGGATATGAACGTGAGCAAAACCTGCCCGGAGGCCGCCGGGTGCCCCACGTCCGGATAATTCCTATAAAAGTCGTTTGACATTTATGCACGTCGAAGTGATCGCCGCCGCACCCGACCGAAAGTCGACCCTTGCGAACATGCTTGAGTTGTACGGACACGACTTCAGCGAGTTCCTCGATCTGGAGATCGGGTTGGACGGCCGATTCGGCTACGTCGATCTCCCGCTTTACTGGACGGAGCCCGGCCGGCATCCCTTTCTTATCCACGTGAACGGCAAGCTGGCCGGTTTTGTGTTTGTTAAAGAAGAATCGGCAGCCTCAGGCCAGCAGCCGCTCTGGGACATGGCGGAGTTCTTCGTTGTTCGTGCATATCGCAGGCGCGGGATCGGTATTCAGGCAGCGCACGAAGTGTGGAGGCGATTCCCCGGGCCATGGCAGGTGCGCGTAATGCAGTCGAATGCATCGGCGGTTGAATTCTGGTCGCGTGCCATTTCGACCTTTACCCGCGAGCCAATCCAACCTGTTTCAATCGAGAACGGCGGCAAAATTTGGCACAGCTTCTCATTTGTATCCAAGCCCTAGCTGGACACAAAATAAGCAGTCGTATATCGAGCGCCCGTTGCCATGAGATTCTCAATTGACTCAATAGACTCGATCCCGCCTCTCGCTCCAACCGCCACGCAATTCAAAGCGGCCGCAGCGCAGGCGAAATCGAGCTGCCGCTGGAGAGGCCACTCCTGAAGCATTCCATAGATAAATCCCGCATGAAAGATATCGCCCGCCCCGGTCGTATCGACCACCGGCACACAAAAAGCCGACGCGTAATGAAACTGCTTGCCGTCCCACGCCACCACGCCGTCCGCACCAAGGGTCGCCGCGGTCAGCAGACATCCGTAGCGGTGATGCATCTGCCGTAGCGCCTCTTCGAGGTCGGGCTCCGCCATCAGCCGGCAAGGGAAGTCCCGGCTCACAATCAGGTAATCAATCTTCTCCAGCAGCTCTTCCACGCCCGGATAAACCTCATCGATATCCGCAATCACGCGCACGCCGGCAGCGCGAGCCCACTCCGCCGCAACCGTCGCTGCCGCCGTATCGTGCCCATCGACGTGAAGCGCTCGCGCATTCACGATCCAGTCGCGCTCGAGCTCTTCTGCCTGCAGGACAAGCCGCTCATCGCGCCTGCAGAGCACCGTCCGCTCCCCTCCGCCGTCGACGATGATCAGCGACTGCGGGCTGGCGCAGCCTGCGACCGTCACCAGCTGCGTCTCTACGCCCGCGCGCGCAAACTCCCTGCGATGGAGCGCCGCAGCGTCATCGTCGCCCAGCTTCCCCACATAGCGCGTGCGCATTCCCCAGTGCTGGCACGCAACCACGGTGGTCGCGACCTGCCCTCCCGGCAGCACGTTCGCCGTGCGGTACTCTACCTTGGAACCGGCCACCGGGAAACTTTCGAGAGGAATCAGCGTGTCCGTGGCATTCAGCCCCACGCCGACCAGATCAACCTTCGACAACTCCGTCATATTGTCACTGTAAATGGAGTATTAGCCCTCCGTCCCCCCTCTCTGTCATATACTCGCTACGGTTAAATTGAGAGGTTAGCGAATGTCGCTTGTCAGATGCCTTCTCTTGGCTGGAATCACTCTCGGAACCAATCTGCTTGCCCAACCCTCCGGCCCCGGCCAAAAAGACGACTGGTGGAAGCATGCCGTCATCTACGAGATCTACCCGCGCAGTTTCCAGGACTCCAACGGCGACGGCATCGGAGACATCAACGGCATCACCTCGCGCCTCGACTATCTCCACGACCTCGGCGTCGGCGCCATCTGGATCACGCCCATGTATCCCTCGCCCGGCGTCGACTATGGCTACGACATCTCCAACTACACCGCTCTCGATCCCGAATATGGCACGATGGCCGACTTCGACCACATGGTTGCCGAGGCCAAGCAGCGCGGCATCCGCGTCATCATGGACTACGTCATCAACCACACCTCCGACCAGAGCCCGTGGTTCATCGAGTCGCGCTCTTCGCGGACCAACCCCAAGCGCGACTGGTACATCTGGCGAGATGGCAAGGGTCCTGGCCTTCCGCCCAACAACTGGCAGTCCTGGTTCGGCCACTCCGCCTGGACCTACGACGAGAAGACCGGCCAGTGGTACTACCACTACTTCTACAAGCAGCAGCCCGACCTCAACTGGCGCAATCCTGAGGTCGAGAAAGCCATGAGCGACGTCCTCCGCTTCTGGATGGACAAAGGAGTCGACGGCTTCCGCATCGACGCCGTATCCCGCCTCTTCGAAGACCCCAACCTCCACGACGACCCCTACCGGCCCGGATACAACGCCTACGGCGACCGCAATATCGAGCACAAATACACCGACAACTACCCCGAGGTGAACGACGTCCTCAAGCGCCTGCGCAAAGTCGTCGGCAAATATCCCGGAGACCCCGTCCTCATCACCGAGGCCGACGAGCCCAACATCACCGAGCTCACCAAGCTCTACGGCCAGGGAGACGAGGTCCAGCTACCCATGGACTTCCAGATCGCCGATCTCAACAAGCTTTCCGCGCCCGACTTCCGCCTCCTCTTCGACCAGGTCGAGAACAACACCGCGCACGGACAGCCCGAGCTCTTCTTTAGTAATCACGACCAGCGCCGCCAGTGGGACCGCTACGGAGACGGCGTCCACAACGACGAAATCGCCAAACTCATGGCCGCGCTCCTGCTCACCACTCGCGGAACCCCGCAGATGTACTACGGCGAAGAAATCGGCATGCGCACCACGGACCCCGCCCGCATCGAAGACGTCCACGACCCCATCGGCAAGCTCGGCTGGCCCAAGGAGAAAGGACGCGACGGCGAGCGCACCCCCATGCAGTGGGATAACTCCCCTAACTCCGGCTTTACTACCTCGCCTAAGCCCTGGCTGCCCATCCCGCCCTCCGCTGCTACCTATAATGTCGAGACGGAAAAGAAAGACCCCAACTCCATCTTCAACGCCTACAAGACACTCCTCGCCCTGCGCCAGTCTGAGCCAGCACTGCGTGACGGTTCCTACCAGGCCCTCGACGAGGAGAACCCATACGTCTTCTCTTTCATTCGCGTGCGCGAAGGATCGACGGTACTCGTCTCTCTGAACATGAGCGCCGAGCCTCGGACTATTTCAGTGAAGGGTCTGAAAGGAACCACCGCTGGCCCGCTCTACAGCTCACCTGCCTCCGGAGACGAAGCTATCCCCCTCGACAAGATCCAACTCGCACCTTTCGGAGTGTTGGTGGCCAAGGTGCAGTAGCTACGGCTCGGAGCTGCGCTTTCGGCAGGACAAGCCGCGACGATCGTATTTTTCGCCCGGCTTTACCGCGAGCTTATTCAGGAGCTCCGACAATGATCCCATTGACGTCTTAGGTTCCCTTACTGGTGCGAATGGGGGATGGTAGAACCTAAGAGTGTGTGTTAGAACCACGCTATCGAATGTTCCCGTTCCGACCTCCCATGTTGACCCTCACCACATTGCTTTCACTGCAATAGCGCCCACCTGGCTGGATACCCATCCATTTTTCACAAAATCCATCCTCTTCTAATTTGCCAGGAGATAGGGGGATTTCTTGCCGACCCGTTCTTCCGATTTCCACTCTGCCCCTCGACGTGATCACCAATCGCATGATCCGCTCTGGGTTAAGACGTTAATGACCGTTCCCATTCTTGGGGCGTCGCTATTCGTAATTCTTTCCGCACACTACTCCCCACCTGAGAAAAACTGGGCGTTTGGGGTTGCGGGAACAATGCTCGGTTACTGGTTAAGAAAATGAGGCGGTGGACGGGTGGCCCACCCTTAATTCGCCATGAATGAGGGTGCCCCATCCTGAGCGCGTTCTTCGCGCGAAGGGTGGAAAGCGATCATCCCGCCCCGCAACCTCCAGCCTCGCACCGCGAAGGGCCCGATGTGTGGCCCACTCAAGCTTCCTTTGCTTGAGTGGGGAGTTCTCCGATGCACATCTAATGTGACAAACAGGCTACAACTCCATGACACAGGTCAGGGTTTGCCTCTGATTAACTGGGCTTAGTTGGTGATACCCCGGACGATTATGCGGGAACTCAAATTGCTCAGTCTCCGCATCGCAAATGTGAGGAGTGGATATGGATGCTGCGGAACTAATTGATCCCCGACCGAACGATGACGCCCCGCTTGCTTTCTGGCACGACCGGCTCGTGCTGAGTGTGCATCACGACGGAGCGGGTGCGATGCCCACAGAGTCGAAAATCATGACCGGCCACCTTGTTCACAGCATTATTTTCCGACTGACGGGCGAGTGGCCCACCCTTTCTCGGAATTGCCCGCTATTGACCACGAATGAGGGTGCCCCATCCTGAGCGAAACATAGGGTGGGAGGCACATGCACGCGATTGTCCCCCAGTTCGGCGCCAATATTTGTACAGCATGAAAGCGGCCGCCTCTACCCGTAATCAGCCAGCCAGCCGGTGATATATTGGGCGCTGTTGGAGGGCCAGTCGATGCCGAACTATGAACTAATCGTCATTGGCGTTGGTACGAGCGCGCTCAACTACCTCTATGCTCTGCTGAAAACCGGGGCACCGAAGACTTATTCGATTGCCGAAGCAGAAAAGGCCTTTGGCAAAGGCAACGTCCCTCCATCCGTCATGCAGAAACTGTCAGGAAATTTCCCCAAGAGCACTCTGGTGATCGGAGAGTCCGACCTGTGGGAGAGGGCCGGTACCTCCAACCCGGGTTACAGAGTGGGACAGACCTCGGATCACGTCCGCACGCCGGATTCGCCTCGCCCGGTCGGCAGCGACTCGAGCTTCCGGCCGGTGAGTGAGTATGTCTCGGAGATGAAAAGTCTGCGTGGAACAGTGGAGAAGGACGCCAAGAGTATTGGCGCTTCCATTAGTTTTCTTCGCGGCCAGGTCCAGAAGGTCAGTGAGGACGTGGCTGGTTATAGCGTCAAGGTGCTAGCCAGCCCCGTTGCTTACACATGTGCGAAAGTGGTCGTGGCGTCGGGAGCCGGTCCTACCTCTTTGCCGGATCCATTGAAGTTGGAAAACATCAAGAACAAGGATCTTCTGAAGAACAGGCGCGATTACGAGGAATTGATCGGTGGCACCGAGTATCTCTATTCTCATGCGCCTAAGTACAAGCAGGTCTTGGTCTATGGCGGTGCGCCAACCTCCGCGTGGGTAGTGGCCCGCGCCCGGCAGCACTACTGCAAGGTCCTGTGGGTGTCGCGGAGCGGGTGGGACGGTGCCAATCCCGCCGGCCGGAACAAGGAGGTCATAGAGTGGGCTGCTAAAAATAAGGTCATGGTCAAGGCCGACATCGCCAGCGTTGAAGTGATTGTGCCACCGCTCTCCGGCTACCCCCGAATCCTCGTACACCTCACCGACCGCAAGAATTACACACTCGACCAGGTTATTTACGCGACAGGTGCGGACCCGCTCGGAAATGGGGGGCCCGGACAAATTCTGGAATCCAAGCTGCGTGACAAACTCGTTCCCCGCTTCGACCCCAATTACCGCTTCTCCCCGACCGACGACGTTCCGGTGGCATGGGCGACCGACAACGAAACCTGCTGGGTGGTGGGTGCCCCGGTCTTCCGCGCCGTCGGTAAGCTGGGAGACCCCACGTCGAACTTGTTGAAAGAATTCCAGGCAAAATATCGGAAGATTGCGGCGATTATGGGCGAGGCCGGCACTCCGGACGAGGGCGTGGCGGTGGTCACTGCGTCCATCAAAGCCACGACCGGTTACACACAAACAGGCGACAACTTTAACTGGAATACGGCGGATCTGCTGGAGCTGCGAGCCTTTCTTACGCGCGCGTATGGTAATGCCTTTACCGAGAACGAGCGCAACGAACTGGCACAAAAAATCGTCGCAGAACGCAGCAAAAAGGGCGCGTATCCACTACAGTTTCCACAACAGGACTTTGTAAAGATCATCCAGGACTACGGGAACACGAAAAATCTGAAACTGCCCAGTCCGTTCTCGGAGGATATTAAGAAATTCTCAGGACAATACGAGTGGCTGCAGAATAATTCCGCCAGGCGAACCTAAGGCTGGGCCTACAGCAAAGGTATCTGCTTGCCGCGTACATCTCGCTTTTGAGATGTAGGACCGGACCACCGGGCCATCAGGGCGGGTGGCCCACCCTTTCTCGGAATTGCCCGATATTGACCACGAATGGGGTGCCCCATCCTGAGCGAAGCGAAGGACGGGAGGCACAATGGTTGCTGACCGCCGTCTGAGCGCTTGGCCGACAATTTCCCCCAATCCGGTACAATAAAAATAGAGACAAAGAAGCCTGGCCGCCCTTGCAGCCGGGCTTTTCGTTTCCGCGAGCAGTCATTCCCAAAACGGGAACCGACCCCTCGTAAGTCATTGATTCGTTGTTAAGTAGCGTAAGTCATTCATAACATGGTACATGCGGCCCACGTATACCCTAACCCCAACGGAATGTGGTAGGAACCAATCGAGGGGGGAGGGGGGTAGGGGGCTTATGCCGCGAAATCAGAACCTCCCGGACGGGTGGCCATATCTGGCCGCCACTGCAACGGGGTGCCCCGCAGGTAAGGTCAGATATGGGCCACCCAGCCCACCGTGCTTTGTCGCTGAAATGCGGTTCGGCTAAGATGGCGGCTACGAAGAATTTAGATTCCGTACAGGCAACCTCAACGAACGCAACATCCTCCGAGCAGAAGGGTCACAATCAAGGTCCGGACCGGGGGAGTTTCCCACTCGCGGACGGAATGGAGCCCATCACTCCTCGAAGCCCCACGCAACGGAGAGTAACGCAGGGTAGCGAAGGACGATCGGCAAGGGATAGACAGATGAGTGTTCTTCGTTCGTTCCGTAAATTGACTTTGGCGGCGCTCCTGTTCGCGTTGCCGTGCGCGTCTTACTCGCAGGTTTCGATTGGTGTCTCAATCAACATAGCCCCTCCTGTACTTCCGATTTATGTGCAGCCCGTTTGTCCTGCACCCAACTACATCTGGACACCCGGCTACTGGGCGTGGGGGGAGTTTGGCTACTACTGGGTGCCCGGCACCTGGGTTTTGGCTCCGCAACCCGGCTATCTCTGGACACCTGGCTACTGGGGTTGGGGTGCAGGCGGCGTGTATGTCTTTAACCCCGGTTACTGGGGCCTCCACGTTGGGTTTTACGGCGGCGTCAATTACGGCTTCGGTTATGGCGGAGTCGGTTTTGTTGGCGGTGAATGGCGTGGCGGTTCGTTTGCCTACAACACGGCCGTGGTGAACGTGAACACTACCGTCATTCACAACACCTACATCAACAAAACCGTCATTAACAACACCACGATCATCAACAACAATCGGACCAGCTTCAACGGTGGCCCGAATGGCATTGCCGCGCGGCCAACAGCGCAGGAACAGGCTTACTCCAATGAGAGGCACATCCCGCCGACTCAGGCTCAGGTGCAGCATGTGAACCTGGCGAAGCAGGATCGTGCCAACTATGCGACGGTCAACCATGGCATGCCGGCACATGCAGCATTACCGAAACCGGCAGCGTCTACGGCGGACTTCGCCCGCGCAGTTCCGGCCCGCGGCGCCACGGCGGCTCCGTTCACTCCGGCCAAGGCTGGCACGATACCGAAGCCTGCTGCCGAAGCGAAGCCTGCTGAGTCGACGGCGGCAACACGGCCAGCGCCCGCAGCCAGGCCGGCTCCGGCAACGAAACCTGCGCCCGAGGCCAAGCCGGCAACGAAACCTGCGCCCGAGGCCAAGCCTGCAACGAAACCTGCGCCCGAGGCAAAGCCTGCAACGAGACCTGCACCCGAGGCAAAGCCTGCTCCCGCAGCTAAACCAGCTCCGAGACCTGCACCCGAGGCAAAGCCTGCTCCCGCAGCTAAACCAGCTCCGAGACCTGCACCCGAGGCAAAGCCTGCGCCCGCAGCTAAACCCGCGCCCGAGGCACACCCTCAGGCCAAGCCTGCACCCAAACCCGCGCCCAAGCCTGAAGAAAAGCGCCCTGAGTAACAGAGAATACTTGGCTGAGAATTTCCCCGAAGCCGCTACAATAGAAATAGAAGACAAAGGCCCGGTTGCATCACAGCCGGGCCTTTTCTTTTGGCGCAAAACCCTCCGACAAGTAAGTCATTTCGAATCAATCACTCCCAGGTTTCTCTTTTATAATCAATGAGTCTCAGGCATTTGCAGCGGAAGCCGCTTGGAATCAATGAGTCTCAAAATCGCCACAGACCGAGGGGGAGGGGTAATCCCCTCATTGAAGCACCACCAAAATCGCCGCCACACTGGTCAGCGAAAAGGCGCATACTAACGTCTAACGAAGCAGAGATCGGCCCTGTTTCGGGAGACGTCCAAATGCGAATCCACAGCTTTGTTCCTCGCTTGCCAGCGACGCTCGCGCTGGGAGCTGCTCTTGCGCTCGCTCCAGCCGTGATCCTCGCCCAGTCGAGCACCCCGCAAACAGCGCCGCCAGATTCCCAGACGCAGACCCAAACCCAGACACAGACGCCGCCCGCGCAGCCTCCTGCGTCGACCCAGCCATCAACCTCCGGAAAGTCCGCCGGCTCCGTCCCGCTTCCGCCTCCGGACGCCAAGCCCAGCGGCGCGCCGGCCAATCCCGATGACGCCACGAATGCCGTGCCTCCCAGTGCAACGTCGAGTTCCACGGCATCTCCCTCAGTGAACCCTGACGGCAGCGTTGCCGGAGTGAAGAAGGGAAGCATCAACGACGTAAGCGCAGTGGGCACACGCGATATCGGCGCCCGGGGCGTAGGCAACTGGTATTCGACCGAATCCGAAATCAAGATGGGCAAGTCCTACGCGGCCATGATCGAGAAGAGCACCAAGTTCATCACCGATCCCGTGGTGGTCGAATACGTGAACCGCGTTGGGCAGAACATCGTCAAGAACTCCGACTGCAAGGTGCCCTTCACCATCAAGGTGATCGACTCCGACGAGATCAACGCCATGGCGCTGCCCGGCGGATTCTTCTACGTCAACTCCGGCCTGGTTCTCGCTGCCGACGAAGAGGCCGAACTGGCCGGTGTAATGGCGCACGAGACCGCCCACGTCTGCGCGCACCATGCCGCCCGCGAGATGACCCGCGCCAACTACGCCCAGCTGGGCACCATTCCCCTGATCTTTATCGGGGGGTGGGCTGGTTACGGCATTTACGAAGCCGCCAGCATCGCGATTCCGATGACTTTCCTCGAATTTTCGCGTGAGTTCGAGGCGCAGGCCGACTACCTTGGCGTTCAATATATGTATCGCGCCGGCTACGATCCCCAAGCCTTTGTAACCTTCTTCGAGAAGATTCAGGATCTCCAGAAGCACAAGCCCGGCGCGGTGGCTCGAGCCTTCTCCGACCATCCGCAGACTCCCGACCGTATCGCGCATTCGCAGGAAGAGATCGCGAGGATTCTGCCTCCGCGCGACGAATATCTGGTGACCACCTCAGAGTTCGACGACGTCAAGGCGCGGCTGGCGCGCATCGAGAACAAGCGCAAGCTGACCGACGGCAAGAACGGCCAGAAGCCGACGCTGCGGCGTGTGAGCAATACTTCGGACCCGAACAACCCGAGCAGCAGTACGGACGACCGGCCGACGCTGCATCGCCGCGACGACTCCGGCACCAGCACGACCGGAGGCAGTACCACGGGGGGCGGCAGCACTTCTCCGTCCGGCGGCGGCAGCACTTCTCCGTCCAGCGGAGGCAGCACTTCTCCGACCAGCAATTAACGGATCCGGCGATCAGATTTGGTTCGAAGATTGACGGCTGAGGGCGGTCCTCGATTGCACGGTGAACTCGCTCAACACTTCTTGCACTTGGCCAGGATGGCCTTCTGCAGCCGGTCGCGTAGTTCGTTCGGCAATTCGTAGATCACGTGCTTGCGGTAGATTTCGATGGTTTTGCGGGTCGTGCTGAGGGTGATCACGCAGTGCTCACAGCCGTGGAGATGCTCTTCCAGGTCAGCCCGCATCCGGACGCTTACTTTGTCGTCGATGAGATCGTCCAATTGCGCCAAAAACTCAGAGCACGTCACTTCACACCATCCTTATTTCGATTGCGGAAGTAGCGGTTGAGCCGCTCCCGCAATTGAAGCCGCGCCCGCAGCAGGCGCGACTTGACCGCTGGAATACTTAAACCCAAAGTCTCGGCCGTTTCCTCGGTCGAGAGACCTTCTACATCTCGCAGGACGAAAACCACGCGAAAGCCTGGAGGCAACCCCTGGATCGTCTTACGCAGAATATCGGCCATTTCTGACTGGCCATATTGCTCTTCCGGGTCAGGACCCCAATCCGCCAGATCGCGCGGCATGGAGCCTTCCTCGGTCTCGACATCTTCGTCGATCGATACCATGCGGCCAGTGCGCCGTTTGCGCAGCCGCATCAACGATTCGTTCACTGCAATCCGCACCAGCCAGGTATAAAACTTCGAGTTACCCTGAAACTGGTTCAGCTTCTCGTAGGCTTTGAGGAACGCATCCTGGACCACATCCTCCGCATCTTCGCGGTTCTGGGTGATGTGCTGGGCGATCCGGAAAACCTGGCGGTCATACTGCCGCACAAGCTTCTCGAATGCCTCGACATCGCCCGCGCGCGCGCGATTGACGAGCAGAATATCGGGATGTATTTCTTCAGTGCCTTGTGTTTGGATCGTTGACATGGCAGATAGTTTCAGAAAAAGGGCCGTTCGAAGAGAGACAGCCGGTCCGTTCCTGTCCCTTCATCCTAAATGGCAGGACAGGCGCGAGTAAAACGGCTCATCCTGCTCCGGTTCCGCAAACTTCATCGCTATCGTTTTGATCCGGGAAGTATCCAATGGGGAAACACTCCGCGATTTGTTCGCGGTTTCTGTGGCACGCAGGGAGCGCTTTCGGCATACAGTAAAGGTGGGAGCTGGACGAACGTGACGCGCGCGGAATCAAAGAGGATAAACCGGACGGGATGGTATGTCTCTGTCCTTGGGGCAGTGATAACTTGTGCGGGTTTTTGTGTGCTTGGGGCACAGACGGCGTCGTCTCCGAAGTCCAGCACAGCCTCGACATCCGCGCACAAGAAATCGAGCAGCGCGAAGAAGACCATCCCGAATAGCCATACCTCGGGTTCTCATTCAACTGCGCACGTAGCTTCTGCAAGCGCGCACTCTGCAACCCACACATCGAAGACGAAGCACAAGCAGCTTACCGCAAAGCAACTCGCCAGGAGCCAGAAGCTGCACCAGGCCTTCGTAGCGTCGTCACAGCTTCGACCTATGGCGCAGCAGTTGGCATCCACTCGATCGCCGGCGGCTTACGCCGGGGTTTCAGCCTATGCGCATGCGCATACGGGCGAGGCTGCAGCAGCGGCATATCTTGCGCTGGGGCATGCCTATCTGCTGGACCATAAATATCCGGAAGCGGTCAGCGCTTTTCACTCGGCAAACCAGGCGGGACAGTCGCTCGACGACTACGCGGACTATCTCACCGCGCAGGTCTATTTGCAGGACAACAAGCTGGGTGATGCAGAGCCTATTCTGAGCACTTTCATACAGAAGCATCCGGATTCAATTTTCGTTCGCAGCGTGCCCGTACTGGAGGCCAACCTGTTTCTGCAGGAGGGCGATCCCCAGGCTGCGTTGCGGATACTCGACGCGCATCGCACCGAGCCGATTGCCGGCAAAGCGGATTTTCAGCTCGCTCAGGCGAAAGCGAACCTGATGGCTGGCCACACGTCCGAAGCGCAGCAGCAGTTCCGGCGTGTGTATCTAAATTTCCCGCTTAGTCAGGAGGCGGCTCAGGCGCGGGCACAGCTGGTGTCTTCCGGAGAGATCGCGTCACTGCCGCCGGAGGAGCGCCGCCACCACGCCGACGCTCTGTACGCCGCGGGCCGGTACAGCGATGCGGAGGACGAGTATCGCTCCCTTGCCGGCGATTCGGCTCTCGGTGAGAACGCGCGCAATGGATTGCTCGTCGCAGCGGCTGCCTGTGATTGGAAGCTGAAGCGGCTGAACAAGCAGGAGCTGGATCGTTTGCCGGACAGCGACGATGACACGGGTGCACGCAGGCAGTATCTCCTGATGGAACTGGCGCGTAATAAGGATGACGGCGATACCCAGCGGACCATCGTCGAGCAGATGATGACGCGCTTTCCCGAGAGCCCCTGGCTGGCCGAGGCGCTCTACTCGAGCGGCAATATGTATCTGCTGCGCAAGGATTTCCCGAACGCGATCAAATATTACGGCGAGCTGACGACACGATTTCCGAAATCGTGCGAGTCGCCTCACAGCGGACCCTGTTCGAACTATTCACCCAGCAGCCACTGGCGCGCTGCGTGGCTGAACTATCGGCTTGGCCAATACGCCGAAGCGGCTCGGCTCTTCGACGAGCAGATCGCCAACTTTGCCGGAGGGAAAGAAATACCCGCGGCCCTGTACTGGCGAGGGCGTCTTTACGAAACCGAGGATCATCAGCCAACCAAGGCGGCTGGCTACTATCGCACCGTGGCTCGCGTTTATCGGCACTATTACTATGCGGCCCTGGCGCAGGAACGGCTGGAGCAACTTGGTCAAGTAACGCCGGTGAGCTTTTCCGTGCTTGAAGCTCTGCACCCGGAGCCGATACCGGAGCTGAGCGACGATGTGCCGGAAGACGATCCCCACGTGGTGAAAGCGAAGCTCCTGGCTAACGCGGGGTTGAACGAGTACATCGCCCCGGAAATTCAGGCGGCCGACGGAAGCGAAGAGTGGGGAGCCTTCGCCGAGGCTGAAATTTTTGCCTCCTACGGTGAAACGTGGCACGCCATGCGGCTGCTGAAGCACGCGTTGCCGTTCTACACCTCAGCGCCTGTCGAATCGATCCCGATGGGCTATTGGCGGATTCTCTTTCCTCAGCCGTATTGGCCTGACATCAAGGAGAACGCCGCCAGCAATGGCCTTGATCCGTACATGGTGGCTTCACTGATTCGCCAGGAGTCGGAATTCAATCCCGGCGCAGTTTCAAATAAGAGCGCCTATGGCCTGATGCAGTTGTTGCCCAGCGTTGGAAAGAGCATGGCCAAACAAGAGGGAATTCACCACTTCGAGACCAACCAGTTGCTCGATCCCTCGACGAATATCCGTCTGGGAACGCTGTACCTCAAGCACACGCTGGACAAATTCGGCGGCCGTCCGGAGTATGCCTTTGCCGCATACAATGCAGGCGATGAACGCGTCGTCGACTGGCAATCGATCGGCCACTATCGCGATATGGACGAGTTCGTGGAGTCGATCCCGTTCACCGAAACTCGGGAGTATGTTCAGGCCATCGTTCGCAACCAGCAAATCTATCGCGAACTGGATAAAGTAAGCTCGCAACGCGCTTCCAGCAACCCGCACTGACGCGACACACCTTCGCCGATGAGCGAAAATAAAGGCATGGAGTTCATCGACCTCAAGACGCAGTATCGCCGCCTGAAGCCGGCGATCGATGCGCGTATTCAGGCTGTACTCGACCACGGTCAATACATCCTGGGACCCGAAGTTCGCGAACTGGAAGGGCGGCTCGCCACACGCACCGAAGCGAAATACTGTATCACCTGCGCAAGTGGGACTGACGCCCTCCTGCTGGCAATGATGACCATCGGAATCGGCCCTGGCGATGAGGTCATCACCCCGCCTTTCACATTTTTCGCTACCGGCGAAATGATCGCCCTGCTCGGCGCGGTTCCTGTTTTCGCGGATATCGACCCAACCACCTATAACATCGATCCTGAAAAAATCGAAGCGGCGATCACGCCCCGCACACGCGCCATCATGCCGGTGAGCCTCTATGGGCAACCCGCGGCGATGGACGCGATCAACGCCATCGCCGCACGCCAAAATCTGCCTGTGATTGAGGACGCGGCGCAGAGCTTTGGCGCCCTCTACAACGGCCGCCACTCCGGGAACCTGAGCACCATCGGTTGTACTAGCTTTTTCCCCTCCAAGCCGCTGGGCTGCTATGGCGATGGTGGCGCGTGCTTCACCAGCGACGACGCTCTGGCCACTGCTATGTTCGAGCTGCGTAACCACGGGCAGGATCGCCGCTATCATCACACGCGCATCGGCATCAACGGACGCATGGACACTCTTCAGGCTGCGGTGCTGCTGGCCAAACTCGATGCCTTCGATGCGGAATTGCTGGCACGCAACGAGGCGGCGGATTGCTACACGTCAATGCTCAAAGGCGCAGTCCAGACTCCGTCCGTTGCCCCGCGCTGCTCGAGCGTCTGGGCGCAATACACGATCGAAGTAGACGACCGCGAAGCCGTCGAATCGGCCATGCGCGAAGCCGGCATACCGGCGACAGTGCATTATCCTGTCGCGCTTCACTTGCAGCCGGTCTTCTCGTCTCTTCGACAACAGTTCGGACTCGGCACAGGCAGCTTTCCCCATGCCGAGCGTGCCGCCGCCCGTGTTCTCAGTCTGCCTATGCACCCCTATCTTTCGCCAGGAGACATTCAGCGTGTAACCGACGCCGTCAAAGCCGCGTTGCATCAGGCTTCCGTCAGATGAATCCGAAGAGTCAATTGTCTTTCTGGGTTTGTGTCAACGATAGGGATTGACAGGCCGCCTCGCTCCGGCAAGAATGGCCTCAAACATTTCGGTTACGAAATGTTTGGAGCGGGAACCCGCCAGAAATGTTGAAAGACTGCTTCAGCACACGCGATGTCCTTGAGTTGACAGGCGTGACTGCCCGGCAACTCCAGTGGTGGGACGAGCGGCGGATCGTGGTTCCAGCGCGGAATGGCCGAAATCGCGTGTACTCCGGGGCAGACCTACTCGACATTCTTGTCATCGAACAGCTCAGGCAAAGAAGTATTTCGCTCGCGCGAGTACGGCGCGTTCTGCGTCTCTTGCGTGCGGAGTTGAACATCCGGCTGGCCGACCTTGTATCTGGGAAATTTGAGTTCCACCTTTTGCTGGCTGGTAGACGGATATTTCTCGAAACGGATTCGAAGGAAGTGATCGAGCTATTGCGGAACACAATGCAGCCGATGCTCTTGATAAGTCTCACCGACGCAGTGAAACCGCTGCGCGTCGAGTTGAAGAATGTATTGCAGAAGTCTGCGGCCAAGAAGCCGGCCGGTCAAACAACAGCCGGCCAAGCCAGGAGGGCAGCGAAACAACGCGTGACGGCATAGCGAGAATACAAACTCGAGGCGTCGCGATCTGGACACCCCAGTTCCACGTCGCAAAACAAACAGCGAGAACGAAGACAAGGGAGGTTTTACATGTCATCGGAACTGCAATTGCTCGAACAGTGGATACCAGAGCAGATGGAACCAGGAACGCTTTTTGTGCTTGAGAATGCAGGATCCCTCGGAGACGCCCAGAATCCCTACTGGGCAGTTCTCGCCTGCCCGAGTTGCGGGGCGCTGGGGCTGATCACCCGAGCCCAATTCGCCGGCATCGAATCGATGATTTGCGGGGCGGATAATTGCTCCGCCGAGTATTACCTGCGCGAAGACGAGATCGAGTACCGCAAACCTCACTAGCAGGAAACTCGCATCGCGGGCCGTGCCTCCCTATGCGGGCACGGCTTTCTTGTCTCCGGGCAGTTTCTTTTACGGTCAATATTTCAGATACGATAAATTCAGCGCCCGGATGGCGAAATCGGCAGACGCAGCGGACTTAAAATCCGCAGGCCCGCAAGGGCTGTGGGGGTTCAAGTCCCCCTCCGGGCACCATAGATTCAAATAGTTGCATGGGCAAGGCATCTTCGGGTGCCCTTTTCTATGCCCAAACTATGACCAATCTCAGTCCGCCGCTCGGCGAACTGAGATTATCGTCCCTCCATCATCCATTCAACTCGGTTTTCGCCGTTGTTGGACATGCCCACGCACACGGGGAATCCGTATGTGAACGCCGGAGCCATCGCGACTACCAGTCTGATCTCCGGTCAAAACGCGATGAGAAATGGAACAAGATTCTCGCATTTATGGAAAGGTTGCCGGCGACAAGTTAAGCCTTATTGATGAAGTCTACAAGTCGGAAGCGGCTACCAACGCCGGCAACAAGGCCTTAGGTCAGAGAGGCAGTACGACTTCAACCCGATGTGATAGTGTTGGACATCACCATGCCCATCCTCACTGGAATTGGGGCTGCTCGCGAACTTCACGAGGCGGGATCGAAAGCCACGCCGGTTTTCCTGACTGTGCACCAGAGCAACGCGTTCGTCCGGGAGTGTTTCGCTAACGGAGGACTCGGCTACGTCACAAAATCACGAATGATGACCGATCTGGTCCCCCGCGATAAGTGAAGCACTCTCCAACCGCCACTTCGTGTCACCGGCTGTTACGCACTGACCGACCTAGGAGTTTTGCTAGTTTCCCGCGCCAGGCCGCACGGACTAAAAGTCTTGGAAGGGGGGATCGCTATGTCCATTACTCGTCCTCGCATTTTGATCGCGGACGATCACACGCTGATCGCGGATCTCTGCAGAAAGCTGCTTGAAACAGATTTCGAAGTCGTCGGTATTGTGGACAATGGTCGCGCCATGGTGCGAACTGAAGCCGGACGTGATTCTTGTCGACATCACGATGCCGGTTCTGAATGGGCTGGATGCCGGCCAGCAGATAAAAGAGATATTGCCGGCGGTCAAGCTCATATTTCTCACCATGAACAACGACGTCAAGCTCGCAGGAGAGGCATTTCGTCGCGACGCCTCCGGCTTCCTTTTGAAAACTTGTGCTGCGTCTGAATTGCTAACGCCCGTGCGAGATGTATTGCGCGGCGAATCTTAAATATCTCGGACCATCTGCAGGGACGAGGTCAACTATCTGCGCCGCACGGAAACAGAGCTGGAGCAGGAAGAGGAACGCCTCACCGAAAGACAACGCGAAGTCCTGCAGTTACTGGCCGAGGGCAGGCAGATGAAGGAGATCGGCAGCATCCTGAATATGACGACCAGAACGGTGGCCTTCCACAAGTACCGGATCATGAAAGCCGTCGGCGCCACGAACGGCGCAGCACTCGTACGCTATGCAGTAAGAAATCACCTGGTTCCCGCTTAATCATAACGGCCTGGCTCGCAAGGAGCCTTTTCACCGCAACGATTGCACGCGGCCCAATTTTTATGAATGCGGTATTGATTACTTCTCCTGATGGGTTAATAATTCGTTGCAAAGAATTTTGCTGTCTTGTGATGGTGGTCACATAGAAACGCGAAAATACCTTCTATCCTGAAAATACCTTCTATCCTGCCCACACGAAGGATGGACTGCTCAGGGCATCGAGAAGCTGCTGTCAAGTCAAATCAGGCTGTCAACCAGTTGTCCGGGAGACGTGGATGAGACGTTTGCTCCTCATTGTGGCGGTCGCCGCCCTGCTTCCGGGACTGTGGAAGGCCAGGGAGGTTGATGCTGGAGCACAAGATAAGCAGCAAGTTGCGCCGTCGCAAAGCGCTGCAGCCGCTCATCCTCCCGGCTACGCCGGCGCCGAGGCATGCGAAACCTGCCACGCGGATGAGACCAAGAAATTCGCGGAAAATCCCCACTCACGCCTCGCGCTGATGCATGGCGATAAAGGCATCACCTGCGAGAACTGCCATGGTCCCGGACAGGCCCACATCGATGGCGGTGGCGATGTTACAAAAATCTTTCAGTTCACCAAGGCGACGCCCAAAGCGGCGGAAGAGAAGTGCCTGAGCTGCCATGCTGGTGCGCATCCGAATTTTGCGCACTCGGCGCACGGTGAAGCTCAAATTGGCTGCACGGGCTGCCACAGTATCCACAAGTCGGAAAGCGAAGAGAGCCTTCTGAAAATGTCGCAGCCGAAGCTCTGCTATGGCTGTCACACCGATATCAAGGCGGCATTTGCCCAACCTTTCCATCACAAGGTGGACGAAGGGCTATTGAAGTGCAGCGATTGCCACGATCCTCACGGTACTTTCAAGGGCACCTTGCAGCAGCCCAGCGCTATGCTGCATAACGGTCCTGGCGGCTACGCGGTCTGTGTGAAGTGCCATAGCGAGGCCGCAGGCCCGTTCGTCTATCCGCATCCGGTGATCCAGACGGAAGGATGCGGGGGGTGCCATTCCCCGCACGGATCGCCGAATCCGCGACTGCTGACCCGCAACAACGTCAACTCGTTATGCCTGCAGTGCCATACGGCCTCCATGAACTTCACCGCTCCGGGAGTACCGTCGTTCCACAACCAGGCGAACCAGTACCAGGCTTGCACGGTCTGCCACTCGCAGATACACGGCTCAAACAGCGATCCCGTGTTTTTCAAGTAAGGATGGCCACGTATGACGAGCAAATACTCATTCGGATTACGAGCAATGAGCTATCGGCGTGGCGCTCAGCGGCTTTGTTTTTGCGTCTTGGCGCTGGGGGCGTTTACGGCGGCTCAGGCGCAGGATTCGCCGGACAAGGACAAGATCGTCGGCGGATACGTGGTGCACCAATCGATCGATGTGGGCGGCCATATTGTGGAGCACTCAGGCAGTGCCCCTATGTACGATACGCTGGTCAATCTGGAGTCGGGGCCTCGCGTGCTCGATCAGTCACTGACCATGCGCGCCGTGGATCCCGCACGTGCGCTCGTCTTCGACCGGCTCTCGTCGACCAGCTATGGATACGGCGGCGATCCCATCACCGTCACATATCTCAACATGTCGAAGGGACGCCTTTACGATTTCCGGGCGAGTTACCGCAGGTATCGTCAGTACTTCGATTATGACCTGCTGGCAAATCCACTGATCCCGCCTGCGTCGACCCCGTACTTGCCCTGGCTCAATAGTCCGCACCTCTATAACACCCTTCGCCAGATGACCGATTATCAGCTGACGCTCTTTCCGCTGTCGAAGGTGAGCGTGCGCTTCGGATACAACCACAACATCAACCAGGGGCCGTCCTACAGTTCGACACATCTCGGCAATGATCCCTGGCTGTACCAGAACTGGAGAAACTCCACCGATACCTGGAATGGAACCGCTGACTGGAAGCCGGACCCGAAGACAACCATCAGCTACGACCAGTTTGTGACTCACTACAAGGGCAATACAATCTGGACTCTTGCAGGTCTGAATAACGTCTTGTCCAACGGCCAGCCAGTGGCGCTTGGAGTCGATGTGTCCTCCGTATGGAGTGCTCCGTGCTCCACTCCCTTCAACCCCGATGGAACGGTTAATCCTACCTGCAATGCCGCCCTGGGTTATTCTCGGGTTCAACCTACGCGCACCATCTTCCCCACGGAGCAGGTACGCCTCCAGAGCTCGGACATTCCCCACCTGACGCTGAATGGCCGCTTGGCGTACACCGGCGCGAACAGCACGCTCAATGGCTACAACGAATCCTTTAACGGGCTGATAACCAGAACGTCGCAGCGCGGGTACGTTGAGACGGGCTCGGCAAAGGCGCAGCACGTAAATGTCAATGGGGATTTCGCGCTGGAGTGGGAGATCACACCGAGAATCAGGGCTTCGGATGTTTATGATTTCTGGTCATTCCGCGATCCCGGCATCAATTCGTTTACCACCATTAGCTATACCGGTAGCTCGATGCTGCTCCCGCCGACAAGCTCCAGTACCACGACCGCGTCCGACCAGCAATATCTCAATCAGAAGACCAGCACCAATACGACGATCCTTGCCTGGGACGTGACGCCGAAGGCAACCTTGTCGGCGGGCTATCGCTATCGCGCCCGCGAGATCACGGACTCCGGGGGCGACGTTATTCCGATCCATGAGAACTGGGGGCTGTTCGGAGCGGCGCTTCGACCGCTGCCTGAGCTGCGCATCAACTTCAACTTCGCAGGTATGTATGCCGACAACGCCTTCACCCGCATCGACCCGCGGCAGTTGTATCAGTACACCGTGCGAGCTTCCTACAAGCCTCGTACATGGCTTTCAGTTTCGGGAGGAGTAAATATCTTCAACTCTCAGGACAACGTGGATACGGTGTACCACAAAGAGCATAACCAGGATTATTCCTTCGGCATGTCGATCATCCCGAGCGAGAAGTGGTCGATCGACATGAACTACTCCTACAACAACGTGTATTCGACCACCCTGGAGTGCTATCCCTCCACGCCTGCGCCGCCGACAGCCGAACCCGCGCCCGCCGTCTGTACTGCGGCCGGAACTCCGTACCAGAGCAATGGCTATTACAGTGCGCCCACGAACTTCGGATTCTTCGGATTTACCTTCAGTCCCGTGAAGCGCGTCTGGGCCAAGGGGGGCTACCGGATGAGCTCCGTAAACGGCAATTCCCAGGCCATCAATATCCGCCAGGTACCCGGCTCGCTTCAGTCGCAGTGGCAGTCTCCCTATGGAGGCATTTATGTACAGATCGCTCCAAAATGGACGTGGAAGGGAGATTACAACTACTACAGCTATGGAGAGGGAACACCGATAGGTCCGACTTTGCCGCGAAGCTTCCGGGGGAATGTTTACACCCTGGCCGTAAATTATGCCTTTTGAACCAACATTCGCGCTATGATTGTCGCGCTCAACAGGAGGAGCAATCACGATGGTCAACCAAATCGTTCGAGCCAGTCTCTTAACGCTGCTCGCAGCGGGAACTGCGAGCTTCGCCCAAGACGGAGCGGCCACTTACAAAGCCAAATGCCAGATGTGCCATGGCGCGGATGGCTTGGCTGGTACTCCGGCAGGCAAATCCACCAAAGCCCGGCCTTTCAATTCACAGGATGTGATGAAGATGTCCGACGACGACCTGATCAAGGTCACAACCAACGGGCATGGGAAGATGCCGGCCTACAAGGGCAAGCTGACAGACGCCCAGATTAAGGACGTGGTCGCTTACATCCACACGCTGCAGAAATAATAGCTGCAAGAAGAAGGGTTAATGACTCCTCAGGGAGGACTCAGGGAAAACTGGGCTCGGCCGTTTCTCTTTCTGGGAAATAACCCGATAAGCCTCATCGGCGGCGCGCTCACCACGGCGTCGGCCATGATCCTGATTGGCTTCTGGGTTGTGGATGTTGTTGCCCGCAGCGGTCCTGCGAGCCCCTACGTTGGCATAGTCATCGACCTATGCCTGCCGGGGCTCTTTATCCTCGGGCTCATTCTCATTCCTGTCGGCATCCTGCTGCGGCGAAGACGTCTCAAGGGCGCTGGTCAACTGCCCTCTGAATATCCCAAGGTCGACTTCAGCAATCCTGTTTTTCGCCGCGGCCTCGATTTTGTCGTTATCGCCACTTTCGTAAATTTTGTCATCGTAGGCACGGCAAGCTATCGCGGAGTCGCTTATATGGACACTCCTAACTTCTGCGGCCAGTCCTGCCATGTCATGCATCCTGAATGGGCCGCTTACAACGTTTCCCAGCACCACACCCACGTGGCCTGCACGGAGTGTCACATAACGGCGGGAGTTCAGGGTTTCGTAAATGCGAAAGTGAACGGAACAAAGCAGCTCATGCAGGTGGTTTTCAATAGCTATCCGCGCCCGATCCTGCCGGAAAACAGGGTTCCTGCCGCAGCCAAAACGTGTCTGCATTGTCATAACCCGCAGCAGAATATCGGCGACAAACTTGTGGTGAGTGCGTCATACGGCGACGATGAGAAGAACTCCATCACTCACTCTCTTGTGCTCCTCCATGTTGGAGGCCGGGACATGCGCGGCAGTCTGAGCGGAATCCACGGTGCGCACCTTGGCCGGATTGAATACATCGCCACGGATACAACCAACCAGGCTATACCCTGGGTGGCAAAGGAGAATGCCGACGGCTCGAAGACGGAATATCTGTCTTCCGATGCAAAAGCTCCGGTCCAGGGCAAAAAGCGGCTCATGGATTGCATCGACTGTCACAATCGAGCAGCCCATTCCTTCGACACTCCCGAAGAAGCCCTCAACCGGGCGATGGCTGCAGGGAACCCGGACCCCGCCTTGCCCTTCGTTCGTAAAGAAGGACTGGCGCTGATCAAGGCAACTTATGCCTCGCAGCCCGAGGCTGAGTCAAAGATCACTGCGGGCCTGGAGGAGTTTTATCAAAAGCAGCATCCGGAGGTCTTGAGCGGACAGCGCGTCCAGATCGATCAGGCAGCGAAAGCTCTCGTCGCAATCTATGGAGTGAATGTTTTCCCCTTCATGAAGGTCACTTGGGAAACCCATCCGAATAACATTGGTCACAACGCTTATCCCGGATGCTTCCGCTGCCATGACGGTAGTCACAACACGGCGGATGGCAAGAGCATCAATAATGACTGCTCGATTTGCCACAACCTCCTCGCCGTCGACGAAGTGAATCCGAAACAACTGGCCGAGCTGGGACTGCAGTAAAGGCGCGTCGAGGCGGGAGAGGGCACTTCTCGAACATTGCCAGAGGTCAGTGCGGCTCGGCAGCATACCTCACATGAGAAAAGGACGGTCTCGGCGCGCCATATTCCGATTTCTTCCTATCAGCGACTGGCTGCATGACTGCACACCAAGAACCATGCGTGCGGACGTAATTGCAGGCATTGCGCTTGAGGGATTACTCGTTCCGGAGGGAATGGCTTATGCGGGCATTGCCGGAGCCCGCCGCAGATGGGCTTATACGCCGCGATGGCGGGCATGTTTACCTACGCGCTCTTTGGGACATCGCGTCAGCTTGCGGTTACGCCTACATCATCATCGGCAGCCATACTGGCTGCACTCGTAGTCCCGATTGCCGCCGGTGACCCAGCTCGATATGTTGTGCTTGCTTCAGGCGCTGCCATCGCAGCTGGCATCATCTTCCTGGCCGGTGGCCTGCTCCGGCTAGGGGCTGTGTCGGAATTCATTTCAAAGAGCTTGCACGAGCTTTCTGCAGAATGGCAAGTGATTGCCAGCTCTGAACTCTGCATCTCAATACGGGTTTGGCAACTATGGCGCTCCGGCTTGCAATCCCCACGTTGGGAAAGCACAACTCGTTCAGGTATCTCCAGAGACACTTAGCTGTAACAATCAATCCATGGTCACTCAATTCCCTCCCAAGACTCCCGCGAGTGCTCCACACCGTCGTCTTCTGAGCCGAACCAGACTAGTGACTCTGCTCGTCCTGGTCGCGATCCTGGTTTCTTGCATTGCATTCTCATGGACGACGCGGGACGCCATGGTGCACCTCCCGTTCCTCGGCCAACAGAAAAACTCGTGGAATCACATCGGCGATCAGAAAAGCATCGTCGATCAGAGCCCCTGGCTGACCGTGCAGTCCCTCACACCGCTCGCAGTGAGCTCCGAAGAGCGCCAATACGCACGCGACACTGCGCGCCTTGCCGATCACGAAGTGGATCAGGCGTTCGCCGCAGCGCTGCGAGAAGCCACGATGCAGCGAAAGACTCTCACCGGCGAAGCGCTGGCCCGTTCGCAGAAGGTCGCGCAGTTTCAGGAGATCGTGAAAGAAGATCAGGCGCGAGTGCAAAGCCTGACCGCACCCGCGACCAGCTCCGCCACGGCGAAGGCGAATCGCGACCAGGCTGAATCAAGCACCGACGACCAGGAAGTTGCCAAGGCGCAGCTGGCTCTCGACCAGGACGAACTTTCGGATGCTCAGCAGGAATTCGCTCGCGCGTCCGGCGACCAGCGCGGCAAAATTCAACAGGAGCTTGCGGCGCACAATGCGGCGACCAGCAAATACGACGCGCAGTTCGGCGACCAGGGACAGATCGCGGTTCTCTCTGCCCGGCGATACGGGACGCTGGCTGGACGCATCGGGGCATGGTTTGCGCAACGCAGCCGATATGAGTTGATTCAGCAGGCCATCCAACAAGCACGGACGGACGCGGATAAGCTTACGGCTCAGCACAATGCTCTTGAAGCGGAGGTCAACGGAAGCTCCACCACTTCGGATAGCACGCAGGATAAAACGTCCCGGCTTGCCCAGATAAAACAGAGAAGTGATCAGCGTCAGCTGGTGGGCATCTATTCCGACCGGATTCAAACGCAGCTGCAGCTTGCCAGCGTCTATGGCAAGTGGGCCGATCAGGTGCTTCTACAGCATCGGATCGTACTTCACCTGATCCTGCAGTCGCTCGCGCTGATCGTCTTCATACTTATCTGCGTCATTCTCTGCAACGAGCTTGTGCGCCGCTTCATGGAACGTCCCACGCTGGACGGACGGCGAATGCGCACCCTGCGCACACTCACCGAACTGGGTGTGCAATTCCTCGGTTTTGTGGTCATCCTGCTGGTCATTTTTGGGGTGCCAGAGCAGATGACCACCATCGTGGGTCTGGCGACAGCGGGACTCACAGTGGCACTGCAGGCTTTCATTCTGGCCTTTCTCGGATGGTTCATTCTGATGGGGAAGAACGGTATTCGGGTAGGCGACTGGGTGGAGATCAACGGGGTTCGAGGCGAGGTGATCGAGATCGGACTCTTTCGCACCACGATGCTTGAAACCGGCAACTGGACGGACCAGGGGCATCCAACCGGGCGGCGGGTGACCATCCTCAATAATTTCGCCATCAGCGGGCAGTATTTCAACTTCTCCACTGTCGGCCAGTGGCTGTGGGATGAGATCGCGGTCAGCGTTCCGGAGTCGAGCGACACTTATGCGATGGTCGAGCTCATCCACAAAGCAGTTGTCGAGGAAACGGAGAAAGATGCCCGGTATGCCGAAGAAGAATGGAAGCAGGCTCTGCGGCGAAGCGGTCTGAGCCAGTTCAGCGCCACTCCTTCGGTGAGTCTGCGGCCCGCCGCATCGGGAGTCGATCTGGTGGTGCGCTATGTCACAAGTGCGTCAGATCGCTACAACGTGCGCAACCGCCTGTACAAAAGGGTGGTTGATATCCTGCATCAGGCCGCAGAGCTTCCATCGGGCGCGCAAACGGCGCCTGGCTCCGCGGGCGAGTCAGATATGGCCTAGCCGGGTGGGACGCTGCTACGAGCCGCCGAGCTGGTCGAGGTCGATCTGCTCGTATTCCTTACGTTCGATGCCATCCCGGATCTCCTTCGGCGTTTTGCCTAGCTGGGTCATCTTGTAGGCGTAGGCACCTTCTTTTGCGCAGGTGGTGCAGATCGCGCCGTGCGTGCCTTCAAAACAGCTATGCAGGCTGGTGTGTCCGAGCGCCTTGTCGCAACGGCAGTAGCAGGGAAGCTGATACAGAACATTCGGCACCTTGGCGGCCTGCTGGTAAACCTTCACCTGCCAGGGATAGCGGTAATATGGGCCGGTAAGCTGGCTGCCGGATAGCACGGCGGGGAGTTCTGTGCCGTGGGCTGGCGGATCGGGATGGTAGGCCGGAATATCGTCGGCCGGATTGGACCATTGTGCATATCCAGCGACCGTCGCCAATCCCAAGGTTAGACTCAAAAGAACCTGCTTCACTCGCACCTCCTGATGACCATGGTATACCGGTCCTGGTGGAGTCCGAGAGTGGCGGGTGAATGATCTTGGAGTGATATTCTTAGCGGTATGCGCATAGCAAAAAAGGCGGCACGAACGGTGATTTGTCCGTGCCGGGAGGCCAGTGACGCAACTTGTGAGAAAACTCGTAGATCAGATCGGGAGCTCCGCTCAACTCAATCTGATTATCTTGCCTTACACATTATGTTCGATGCACATATCCGCTATAAGAAGCTCTTTTTTTAAAAAATAATCGCTTCAGACGCCTTTGTGCATATAACTACCAGTCCGACTTCTAAAAGTGTACGCGGAAATGAACTAATGCACAAGTCTCATTTATTCTGAATCCAGCTTTTCGTCCGAAGTTGTGTTCTGCCTGTCATTTTGCCCCGATTCAGGAAGAAAGACCAAGGCTCGCTCATCGCATCTTCCAATTCCATACAGTTCAATATTATGACCTCAAATAACGCACCCGATCCGATCGCTTCATCACCTCACGCTTCGTCTCCGGATCGCCATCCCGGTCGCAAATTCTGGCAAACCGCACTGTTGCTAGCCGGATCAGCGGCATTCGGCGGCTTGGCGGTGGCCTTTTGGAACCGGAAAATGCTGGCCGAGATGCGGAAGCAAGCGCCCGAGACGCGCCAACGTCCCGTTAGCTGGGAAGATGATATTTGAAGATGACATTTATTGATGGCGTTTCAGGGCAGCCGGACACCGACTGCTGTCGGCAAAGGCGCTGGCGGCATCGCCGGGCCGAGGGTCAGGTGAGAAGAGCCTCAATGGACTCTGCGAGGTCAAAATCCCGTTGAGTGAGGCCGCCGGCATCGTGCGAAACCAACGCAAGGCGCACTCTGTTATAGCGGACATCGATGTCCGGGTGATGGCCAGCCGCCTCGGCCTTGCCGGCAACAGCGTTCACAAAATCAATGGCAGCCACGAAGTCAGGGAATTCTGCCTCACGAACGATCTCGTTCTGATCTTCCTTCCAGTCGGGCAGCAGTTTCAGTCTCTCGCAAACGTCGTCCCTACTTAGAATTGGCATTGCGCCTCCCTTGGGGTTGAGAGCACATTCTGTTACGACAGTTTAATGGATGAAGTCGTCGCTGGTTTCAACCGTGCCAGCGAATGACAGTGGCGAAAAGCGTCCGTGATTGCTGATTTCATTCCGCAAGTCTTCCCATAACCGGTTAGGCATCTCCAGATATACCCTCACTACACGAGGATCGAACTGCGTTCCGGAACAGCGCTGAATTTCCTCGCGGGCGGAATCGAACGATCTTGCCAGGCGATAGGGCCGGTCGGATGTAATGGCGTCGAGTGTGTCAGCGACGGCGAAAATCCGCGCGCCCAGCGGAATTTGATTGCCCACCAATCCACGCGGATATCCACTGCCGTCGAAGTGCTCCTGATGGCTGTACACGATTTCTGCGGCGTCATGCAGAAAGGGAATTTTGCGCAGCATCTGGTAGCCGCGCGCGCAATGCTCTCGCATGAGTGATTGTTCCTGGCCGTCCAACTTGCCGGGCTTCAGCAGAATTGCATCGGGAATTGCCATCTTGCCAATGTCGTGCAGAAAGGCGCCGCGTGCCATCGTCCGAATCTGCTCAGCCGGCACGTCCATGGCCCGAGAAAGGGCAATGGTGTATGCGGTTACACGCTTGGAGTGGCCCTCTGTCTCGGCATCCTTCAGGTCGAGTGCATCGCCCAAGGCTTCGAGAGTAATGTCATAAGAGCGCTCGAGGTCGGTCATGGCATGGCGCAGCATTTCTGTGCGAGCGGTCACCAGTTGCTCTAAGTTGTAGCGATATACGGAGTTCTGCTGCACCAGACGGCGGTATTCTAGCGCTCGTTTCACGGTAGTGAGCAACTGCTCCCGCTCGAAGGGCTTCAGGAGATAGTCATATGCTCCCTTGCGCATGGCGGATATGGCGACACTGATGTCGTGGAGGGCGGTGACCATCACCATCGGTGTGTCGGGTTGGACCTCGCGGGCCCGCTCAAGTAGACCCATGCCGTCGAGACCGTTCATCATAATGTCTGACAGGATCAGATCGAACGGTGGGTCGTTTACAAGGTGCTGTATGGCCTCAAGTCCATCTGCGGCCAGCACAGTAGAATAGTGCGACTTCTCCAGCATGGCGGCCATTACGGTCCGCACATACGGCTCGTCATCGACGATCAGGATTCGTTCCGACGCCATCTTTCCCTGCCACGAGAATAGTTATTCGCTTTGTAATTGATTTGATCCCTCGTGCTGCTCGACTTGCCAGACAGGCAAATAGCTGTTCGGCATCAATGATGCAACTCACAAAGAAAAAGAAAACGATATTTCGCCGATTGCTGCCTGGGCGGTTCCTGCCGCAGGTTATAAATTACCAAGGGCTGAACAACCTGATTATGAACTCACGCTTCTAAAGCGTATAACGTCGTTGAAGTTCAGCAAAGTATGAAATTTTAACCGCGGTTTCCTGGCTTCCCAAAGTAATCAATTGATATACATTGAGTACAGAGGCGGACTTGCTCGAATTCGAAGCGATCATTCATCGTAACCCAGTCAAGACAGTAGCCTGCCGCCAGGTCACGCTGCAGGAGGTGGACGCACAGCGCGACGTGTACGACAGCCATCGCCACCGCGTCTTCGCCCTGGCTTTTTACATGACAGGCAACGAGCTGGAAGCCGAAGAAATATTGACTGGGACCTTCGTTCAGGCTTTTCGCACAGAGACAGTCCCACAGGCCGAGCACGTGGACGCGGCTTTGATCGAAGAGCTGCGGCAGCGCTTTCCGCTCAGTGAACACGAGCCGGCCGCCGCTGTAATACGCGGACTCATCCCGGCGTCGGGTCTGTCCGGCCAAAACGTTCGCCGCACTGATCTGGAGGAAGGCATTCAGACCCTGCCAGCGACGGAGCGGCTTCTCTTCCTGCTACGTGATGTGGAAGGATACTCGCCAGCAGCCATCTCGGAGTTGCTGAAGATTCCCGAATCCCAAGTGCAGCGCTCGCTTTTCTCGGCGCGCATCCGGCTGCGTCAGACATTAGCCGCAGCGAACGCCGACCGGCGCGAGGCAGCCTAGTTCTTTCGTTTCAGCTCTTTCATCCTTCACAACTGGTTGATCAGCGCTGTTTCGATTTGTCCGCCTGGGCGCGGCGATTCGTGACCCAGTCCGCCTTGGTTGTCTGGCGCGCCCGGCCGAGCGCCAGAGCGTGCGGAGGCACTTCTTCAGTGATCGTCGAGCCCGCGGCGATGTAGGCTCCCTCTCCGATCGCGACCGGCGCGACTAGTGTAGAGTCGCTGCCGACGAATACCCCATCTCCGATCAGCGTCCGGTGCTTGTTCACGCCGTCGTAGTTGCAGGTGATGGTGCCGGCTCCAATGTTCACGCCGCTTCCGATCTCGGCGTCGCCCAGATAAGAGAGGTGATTCGCCTTCGATCCCTTGCCGATCTTTACCTTCTTGGTCTCGACAAAGTTGCCTACATGCGCGCCCTCGCCAATCTCGCTTTCAGGCCGTATGTGCGAGTAGGGGCCGATCATGGCCGCCGCGTCGATGCGTGAATTAACGATGACGCAGCCTTGCCGCACCAGCACCCCATTCGCGAGCGTGGAGTTTTCGATTACTGAGTAGGAGCGAACCCGGCAGTCCTCGCCAATTCGGGTTTCGCCCAACAACTGGACGAAGGGCTCGATGATGGTATCGGCGCCGATCTCGACATCGGCGTCGATGACCGTCGTCTCGGGACGCAGAATCGTCACGCCCCTGGCCATCAGCTTGCGGGCGGTATCGAGGCGCAACTCGCGGTCGAGGTCCATCATTTCGGCGATGGTGTTGGCGCCGAGCACTTCGGTCGCCGTTGCGGCCTCAAGCGCGACGACACGCTCGCCGGCGGCGGCGAGGAGACCGGCCATGTCAGTCAGGTAATACTCGCCGTGCGCGTTCTCGGTCTTCAGCTCGGAGATGTGCGCGAAGAGCGGGTTAGTTTTGAAGGCGTAGATGCCGGAGTTGATCTCGCGGACAGTGCGCTGCTCGGGCGTGAGCGCTTTTTGCTCAACGATCGCCTTCACTTCAGGTGAGTCGGGCTTTGTGCGGAGCACGCGCCCATAGCCGTCTGGGTCGGCGGGAGCGGCGGTCAGTACGGTCATCGCCGCGCGTTCCTGGATGTGAAAATCGCGCAGCCGGGCCATGGTTTCGGATTTCAGAAGCGGCACGTCTCCGGACAGAATGAGCAATTGCTGGTAGTCGCTTACGGCGGACGCGGCGGTCTGAATGGCGTGGCCGGTTCCGCGCTGCTCTTCCTGGTGGATGAAGCGAACGCCTGTGTCCTTCACGGCAGCCTGGACCGTCGCGGCCTGGTGCCCGACGACAACGTAGATGTCGTGCGGCGCGACGATCTGGCTGGCGCTGGCTATAACGTGGCGGAGCAGAGCTTTTCCGCCGATTTCGTGCAGGACCTTGGCACGTTTCGACTTGAGGCGCATGCCCTTGCCTCCGGCCATGATGACGATTGCTAAATGCATAGGGACAGGGTACAGGGTTCAGCGGTTAGTCAGGGATTGCTCCCACTCACATCCTAATTGGGTCTTTCCATCTGCTGCTGCATGCCCGGAGGCATGGGGATCGTAATGTCAATGGGATGAGGCGTCCCCAGCTTGAGGTCAGTCAGCGGAACATCAAATTGCTGCTCATTGCCGACGACGAGCACGGCCATCTTTGCAGGATCGATGTACTTTTTCGCGACGCGTTCCAAATCCGCGATGGTCACGGCTTCGATGCCGGCGCGATATCTGGCGAGAAAGTCAGGGGGATATCCGTAGAACTCAAGGGTGACGGCCTCAGTGAGCACCTTTTCCTTGCTGTCATAACGAAAGATGAAAGAGTTCAGCAACTGGTCTTTGCCACTCGTTAATTCCGGGTCAGTGAAGGGCTCCGTTCTGAGCTTGTTGATTTCTTCAAGCATGGCCTGCGTGGTCTTTACCGTGGTCTCGCTCTTGGTTGAAGCAGCCGTGTAGAACATTCCCGGATGATCGTACGATGCGCCATAGCCGCCGCTTACAGAGTAGGCCAGACCCAGCTTCGTGCGCACTTCCTGAAAGAGCCGCGAGCCAAAGCCGCCGGAAAAGATTTCGTTCATCATCACCAGTGCGTAATAGTCGGGATTGCGCCGCTCTGTGCCGAGTCCGACGATCCACACATTGCTCTGATTTACATCGGCCTTATTCACGACGTAGACGCCGGGTATCGGTCCTGGGAATTCTCCTGAAGGTTTCGGCCACGCAGCGCCGCGCGGAAGGCTCTCGAAGGTCTCGCGGAGCTTCTTTTCCATCGCGGCGGAATCGAAGTCTCCTTCCACTGCGATGATGATGTTGTTCGCAGTGACGGTCTTGTCGTGCCATGCCTTCAGATCGTTGACGGTCACGGCCATTACAGTCGAGATCTCGGGCTGGCGCGCATACGGACTGTTCTTGCCGTAGACGAGCATGGCCGCTTCGCGCTCGGCGATTTCCGCGGCATCGTCATTTCTTCTGATGATGCCCGCGACCGCCTGCTGCTTGGCCAGCTTCAGCTTTTCATCGCTGAAGGACGGATGCTCGAGTAGATCGACCGCGATGCCGAAGACCTGGTCTTCGTCTTTCGTCAGGCACGACCAAGAGACGGACGTGGAATCGACATCGCCGCCGGTCTCGACCTTCGCCGCCTTGGCTTCGAGCAGGTCGTCGAGTTTGTCTCCGTTCATGGTGGGCGTGCCGCTGGTTCTCCAGGTCTCGCCGTATAGGCCGATGAGGCCGGTCTTTGCCGCCGGCACATCGCGCTCGCCACCGCGCATGTTGATGGAACCGTAGATGAAGGGCAGCTCATGGTCTTCCTCGAGAAGGATCACAAGACCATTGCTGAGCTGAATTCGCTTCGGCGGCTCGGGATTGAATGGGGCGAGCGGCGGGATCGGAATTTTCGTCCATGGCTCAGGCTGGCGGGCAGCTTTTGCGTCGGCCGGTACAACCGTTGTCTGGGTTTGCTGCGCGAACGAGACGAAGGCACTGTAGAGCAGGGCAGCGGCGAGAAGAGATGCGCGACGTGTGACTGTCATCGTGCACCTGCCTGCGACTGCTGCGGCCGTTTGAGTTCTGCGAACTCAATCATTGCGTAGGTCCGGTTGTTCTCGACGAATATCTTGTTCGCCACTCTGCGCACGTCCGCCTTGGTTACTGCATCGATCTTCTGCAATTGGTTGAATAACTCCCGCCAGTCTCCGTAGCGCTGCTGATAAATGGCCAGCTGCTCGGCCAGTCCCTGGTTATCGCCCAGACCGCGGAGCAGATCGGCGCGGGCGCGGGTTTTGAACATGGCGAGTTCTTCATCGGTGATGTCAGAGGTCTTCAACTTTTCGATCTCTTTGTGAATGCCGGTCCGCATTTCTTCGGGCGTGTGTCCCTGGTTAGGCACGGCGGCGAAGGCGAAGAGCCCGGGATACTTGTCGCCCGGGAATCCGCTGAAGCCCTCGGCCACAGCGGCGATCTGCTGATCGCGCACCAGCGAACGATAGAGGCGCGAGGTACGGCCGTTTGAGAAGATGTCCTGGATTGCGTCATACACCGCGTCGTCGGGATCGAGATAGTCGGGGCGGTGGTAGCCCTCGAGATACAGAGGCTGCGTGGCCTCGCGGATGACGACCGACTTCTCGGCTGTCTGCGGAGGCTCGACCGTCGTCATCTCCTCGGGCTTTGGCCCAGAGGGGATCGCGCCGAAATACCTTTCGAGGATCGGCATGACCTGGCTTGCTTTCACGTCGCCTGCAACCGCAACGACGATATTGGCGGGCACGTAGTACTTCCTGTGGAAGGCCTCGGCCTCGGTGGCGGTGATCTGGCTGAGCTCGCTCTGCCAGCCGACGTTGGGCCGATGATAGGGGTGGGCTACGTAGGCAGCAGCAAGAAACTGCTCCTCCATGCGGCCGATAGGATTTGAGTCGACGCGCATGCGCCGCTCTTCCATCACCACGTCACGCTCCTTGTAGAACTCACGCGGCACAGGATTAGCGATGCGGTCGCTCTCCATGTAGGCCCACAGTTCGAAGCGGTTGGCAGGCATGCTCCAGAAGTATTGGGTTGCGTCGAGACTCGTCTCCGCGTTGAGGCCAGACGCGCCGTTGGCCTCGGCGATCTCCGTAAACTCGTTGGGAATCACGTATTGCTGCGCATCCTTCTGCGCGGCGAGGAAGGCGTCGTGCAACTGCTGCAGTCTTGCCGGGTCCTTGCCGACACGCTTGCGAAACTCGGCGTCATACGCGGCATAGGCCACCTCGACCTTGTCGAGCGCGACTTTTTCGGCGGCGTAGTTGGTCGTGCCAATGTCTTTCGTACCCTTGAAGGCCAGATGCTCGAACATGTGCGCTAGTCCAGACTGACCGCCCGGGTCGTTTGCGTCGCCAGCGTCCACAATCGTGAAATAGGAAAAGACGGGAGCCTCGGGCCGTTCGCAGACGATGAGGGTGAGCCCGTTCGGCAGCACTTTGACGGTGACACGCTTCTCAAAATCCGCGAGGAAATGGGCAGGGCTGGACATGTCCTGGCCGAAACCGTGGGCGGCAATTGCCAGACAGCATCCCAGCGCCAGCCAACGCGCGGCAGATAGAACTTTCATGAAACCTCGTGAGGGGTTGGAGTCAATCGCGCAGTCTTCAGACGTACGCACACAGATTTGACGCTAACCGGCGCGATTCGGAGTGTCAAACCTGACGCATTTCTCCGGCAAAGGCCAGCCGCACCTGCCTGGTGTTGAAATACACCAGCCACCAGAGACCGATCAGCGCGAGCACACCATCGATGGCGGCAACGGCGAGCAGCAATGAGGAAATTTCGATCTGGCCGGGATGGGTTGTCGAGCCATTCGGGATTGTCAGACCGCTGAAATCGTATTTGCTGCGGATGACGACCAGGCCCACGCTTTGGATGGCAAAAAAACAGAGGTCCATGGCTCCGATGGCCATAATCGAAAAGCGCGCCCACGGCTTGAGCTGAAAGAGCCCGGTGACAGTCCAAAAGCACCACACGACGACGGCCAGCGTGAGCAGGTCAAAGCAGACGAAGAAGATTCTGACGGCGGGAATCTTCGGGATAATGGGATTGTGGGTGAGGAACAATGCGCCAATCGACAGCAATGCGAGCAACAATCCAAGGCAAGCCATGATGGACAACACAAAGGCCGCAATGCTTACTCCCGCCGGTCTGTCGATCCCTTGCCTGGACATTCGCGTTCCTCCGCAACAGGACCCAGCTTAACTGTCGGGCCGTATTTGATCACGCAAAAAGTGAGCGTCGGCGTCGCGGAGAGCTTCGGTTACTTCTTTTTGGAGATTGCCGCGTAGTCAGGCATGTAGACCACCAGACCCATGCTGAGCAGGGATTTCGAGTATCCGGCTGCGAGCTGCTGCTGGTAGTGGTCGAGGGAGAAGTCAAAAGCATTCGACGGATCTTTGTCGACAAGCTCCAGATCCACATCCTCCATCGTCAGCTTGCCGAATTTCATCCTTCCGCCGCGAAAATAGATGTAGTTTTTCGCGCCATCCGGCGCTGCAGGCGGCGGCGAGTTGGCGGGTCCGAAGACCTGCACCATCTCGTTCCCGTCGATCCGCACGGAGGTCAACTTGCCGGCAACGCGCGGCGGTGGAAACAACGCTGCGATGGGCAGGATGATATCGTCGCCCTCGATGTAGAACCTCGATTCCTTCTCCGGCTGAGCGACCTGGGAGAGCTTGATGCCCAGAAAATCCAGGAAGCCCTTCTTTACAACTCCCGCCACCTTCAAGTCAGTAAAGCGGAGACGGATGGCGCTGTCGCTGGCGAGAGAAAGAGTGCCCTTCCCTTCAAGGGGCACGTCGACACCTTTGTGCACGATTCCCTTGACTGCAACCGTTCCGCCGTCGAATCGAATCGTGAGATTCTTGATTGGAGTTTTTGCATGCGGCAGCAGGTAGTAATTCGTCAGCGTAGTCAGATCTTCGGCTCTCAGGTGAGTCTCACCCGACCGGATTTGCAGCGTGAACGAGGTTTTATTGTCGAGGGAGACTGTTTGCCCCGGCCTGGGAATCATCCAGGCGTCGAGGCGAGCGACGCTGAGGACAACACCCTCCATGACATGAAATTGAGCGTTATGCACCTGCATGCGTACCGCGCCAGGAACTGGAGGCTTTGGGTCCGCAGGCGCCGCCATCGCCGATGTGGTGGACAGGAATAGAGCCAGTATCGAACGGGAAATCACTTTCATGGATAAGACTCTCCAGGTGCAGGTGAGTTGGTTAGATGCGGCCCCAAAGTCCGTCGCGCGAGAGAATCGTTACATACGTGATCGCGTTGACCAGTCGAAATAGCATTGCAAGGGTGACTCGCTTGACCCTCGACTATATGGCTCAGTATTCTGCCCCCGTATATGCCACCTTATTCACCCGTGCAATCCGGCGTGCACTCTGATAGCCAGGGGAACAAAAACATGAGCACCGCCGCCGCAGCAAAAACTCCATCTTACGCCGCAACCCCGCTGATGCGCCGCGCGGCTGTCCTGGGAGCCGGCTCCATGGGTTCGCGTATCGCCGCGCATCTGGCCAACGCGGGCATCCCAGTATTGCTGCTCGACATTATCCCGCCGGGCGACAACGATCCCAAGGCACGGAGCAGCATCGCTTCGGGCGCCATCGCCGCGCTGCTCAAGGCAAAGCCAGCGTCCTTCTACGATGCCGCGTCGGCGCGGCTGATCACGCCCGGTAATTTTGAGGACGATCTGGCGGGGTTGAAAGACTGCGACTGGATCATCGAGGCGGTCACAGAAGACCTGGCGATTAAGCAGGCGCTGCTGGCGAAGATCATTCCGCACCTCGCTCCGGGCTCGATCATCACAACTAATACCAGCGGGCTACCGGTCGCGTCGATTGCCGCGAATTCGCCGCCGGATTTCCGAAAGCGCTGGTTCGGCACGCACTTTTTCAATCCGCCGCGTTACATGAGGCTGCTGGAGATCATCCCAACGGCTGAAGCCGACCCCGCTGCTGTGTCGTCAATTGCGGCGTTTGCCGATCGCCGCCTGGGCAAGTCGATCGTTTACGCAAGAGACACGCCCAACTTCATTGCCAACCGCATCGGTGTATTTTCCATGCTGACCGCCGTTCGCCTGATGCAGGAGCAAAACCTTACGATTGAAGATGTGGATGCGCTCACCGGGTCCGTGATCGGATGGCCGCGCACCGGAACCTTTCGCCTGGCAGACATGGTCGGCATTGATGTGGTCGCGCATGTCGCCCGGAACTTCGCCGAATCGCGTGGCAGCGATACGAGTGCGGTTCGTCTGGCTCCGTTTATTGAAACGATGCTCGAACGGCGCTGGCTGGGAGATAAGACCGGGCAGGGGTTCTACAAAAAAGATCCACAGGCCAAGGATCCCAAGAGCAGCCGTCTCGCGCTCGATTGGCAAACGCTCGAATATCGCATGGCAGGGCGTCCGAAGTTTCCTTCTGTCGAGATGGCCAAAAACGCCGAGTCGCTCCCGGAGCGCCTGCGGCTGGTGCTTGACGGCGATGTAAAGAAGGACAAGGCCGCGGCATTTCTTCTTCCGCTGCTCACCGGAATCTGGAATTATGCCGCCGACTGCCTGCCTGAGATCGCCGATTCGGCTGCCTCAATCGATCGCGCAATGCGCACCGGTTTCAATTGGGAACTGGGGCCGTTCGAGATGTGGGATGCGGCCGGAGTGGCCGAGACAACCGCTCGGCTTCGCACTGCAGGCCAGCATGTGAGCGCGCAAGCTGGGGCGCTGCTCGCCGCAGGCAAGACCGCGTGGTACGAAGAGACGGCAGAGGGCTGCTGCGTTTTCGATCCTGAGACCGGCTACAAACCGATCAAGCAGCCGGAAGGAGTCGCGAGCGCCGCAACATTCCGGCGCGCAAATAAAGTCGTCCGCAAAAATCCAGGCTGCTCGCTGATCGACATCGGCGAAGACATTGCGCTTCTGGAGCTGCACTCGAAGAAGAATGCCATCGGCGACGATATCGTTTCGCTGATCACGCAGACACTCAATCCAGCGAGTGAGTATGTGCGCAACTTCCGCGGCTTCGTCATCAGCGGAGAGTCCAGCGACTTCTCGGTCGGGGCGAATCTCATGCAGCTTCTTCTCGGCATCCAGGAAGGAGACTGGGACGAGGTTGCTCTCGCGGTACGCGCGTTCCAGCGCATGACTGCGTCCATCAAATTCTGCCCCCGTCCGGTGGTCGCAGCTCCCTTCAATCTGTGCCTGGGTGGAGGGACGGAGATATCGCTGCACGCCGCACGGCGTCAGCCCTATGCCGAGCTCTATATGGGGCTCGTTGAAACCGGAGTGGGTCTTGTGCCCGGAGGCGGAGGCACCAAGGAAATGGCTCTCCACGCGATCGATGCCGCGCGAGCCTCATCGGGGATCGATGACGCTGCCGCGCCGGTACGCTTCGCTCTTTGCGCCGATCTGCAGGATGCTCTGCGCCAGCGGTTCGAGACGATCGCCATGGCCAAGGTGTCGACGTCGGCAGCCGAGGCACGGGCTCTCGATCTGCTTGCGCCTGCCGACCAGATCACCCTGAACCGCGAGCGCCTGCTTCTGGATGCGCGCGAAGCCGCTATCTACCTGGCCGAGACCGGCTATGCCGCGCCGGCTCCACGCACCGTGGCTGTTCCGGGGGAAGCGGCGCTGCCCACGCTCAAGCTTGGGATTCACCTGATGCGGCAGGCCGAGTACATCAGCGATCACGACGTTACGGTCGCCACTCACGTTGCGCGCATTCTGTGCGGGGGAGCGCTGACGCCGGGGTCGCTGGTGACGGAACAATATCTGCTCGACCTCGAGCGCGAGTCGTTTCTGTCGTTGTGCGGCGAGCGCAAAACGCAGGAGCGCATTGCGCACACCCTGCAAACCGGCAGACCGCTACGGAATTGATGCGGCCCGTCAGAACAATCCTGTGCCTTGTTTACTTTTCGTGCACTTACCGTGACGGCGATCGCTGCTCTCATAGCAGCGACTGTGCAGGAGCCTTCGCTCGCGGTAATTCAGTCGGTGTCGAGTGCAACGGTGCCCTCCACGGAACAGATCGAAACCGGGCGCGTGCGCCTGCCCAGTGGTGCGGAGGTTGTCTATCGCATCCGCCTGCTTCCGCTTGCGTCGTTTCCGACTTTACCTCGGGCAGTGGCTGCGCAGCTGGACCAGAGAAAATGCATGGTTCCGCAGACCTACGAAGCGCGCGCGCCCGAGAACGTCGTCCACGGAGCCCTGGAACGGAAAGGAAGCGACGACTGGGCGGTGCTCTGTTCAGTGGGCGGGAACACTATCTTGTATGTATTCTTTCAATCGCAGTACGCGGCTCCCATGGCATTGCGCCACCAGCGCAATACGGAATGGCTTGGCTCGGAAGTAGTGGGTGCTTACGGCTCAGCATGGGGAATCTCCCTGCGTCACCCTTCGCAGTTGCCGGTTGGCAAGAGCAGCGCATTCGCCGATCGCAGCAGCCTCGATCACGATGGAATCGAAGACGCGTTTGTCGAAAAGTCGTCGACTACGCATTACTTCCAGAATGGAACGTGGATTACGCTCGAAAGCCCGAATTAGCCGGTTAGCCATTGCTTTGCCGCTTGAGTATGATCAAACGCAGGAATCTCATCATGACTGAAGTTTTTATTGCTGCCGCCGTACGTACTGCGGTGGGCAAGGCTCCGAAGGGGAGTCTCGCCACTACTCGTCCGGACGATCTCGCCGCCACTGCGATACGCGGCGCTCTCGATCGCGTGCCCGCGCTCGATTCCAGTGAAATCGAGGATGTCATTCTAGGCTGCGCGATGCCGGAGGCCGAGCAGGGAACAAACGTTGCCCGCATCGCGAGCCTCCGAGCCGGTCTGCCCGTTGAACTTTCGGCGATGACGATCAATCGCTTTTGTTCCTCAGGTCTTCAGGCGATTGCCCTGGCCGCGGACTCGATCCGCGCGGGCCGCGCGAAGGCCGCCCTTGCGGGCGGGACCGAATCGATGAGCATGATCCCCTCTGGCGGCAACAAGCTCAGCGCTAATCCGTGGCTGATCGAGCACTACACGGACGCCTACCTATCGATGGGGCTGACCGCAGAAAATGTCGCGAAGAAATTCGGCATTGCCCGCGAACAGGCCGACGAGTTCGCCTTGCGGAGTCATCAGAAAGCCCTTGCTGCAATCGCGGCAGGCGGGTTCCGGGAAGAGATTGTGCCTGTTACGGTGACAAATATCTCTTCTAACGGCAAGCCGGGCAAACCGGAGGTAAAAACATCGGAATTCGCCACTGACGAAGGACCGCGCGCAGACACTTCTCCCGAAGCTCTGGCGAAATTGAAGCCGGCATTTCACGCGAAGGGCACGGTGACAGCTGGCAATTCGTCACAGACTTCTGATGGGGCTGCGGCTGCGGTAGTCATCTCCGCGGAGCGCGCGAAAGAGCTCGGCATCGAGCCGCTGGGACGCTTCATCAGTTTTGCGACCGCCGGGTGCCCGCCGGAGATTATGGGCATTGGTCCGGTCTATGCGATTCCCAAGGCGCTCAAGCTGGCCGGCCTCACGCTGGATCAAATCGATCTGATCGAACTGAACGAGGCTTTCGCTGCACAGGCTCTCGTTGTGATCCAGCAGGCCGGACTTGATCCTGCCAAGGTCAACGTGAATGGCGGAGCTGTCGCGCTTGGCCATCCCCTTGGCTGCACGGGGGCAAAATTAACGGCGACGATTCTGCACGAACTCAAGCGCCGCAAGCTGCGCTACGGACTGGTGACGATGTGTGTTGGTGGTGGCATGGGCGCGGCGGGAGTGTTTGAGAGCCTGAATTGATAGCTGGCGACAACTCCGGCGCAACCTTAAATCGTCATCAAAACAGCGTAGGATATTCCGTTGCACAGGAGTTTTATGGCCACTACACTCGCCCCATCCCCCACCGTTACTGGCGGTAGTTTTCTTTTAAACGAAGCGGAACCTGCTGCCGTTTTTACTCCGGAGGATTTCTCCGACGAGCAGCGGCAGATCGCTGACACCGCGGCGGAGTTTGCCGCGAATGAAGTGCTGCCGGCTGCCGAAGATATCGAGGCCAAGCATTTCGACGTGACGCGCGAGCTGCTCAAGAAGGCAGGAGACCTGGGTCTGATGGCGGTCGATATTCCCGAAGAATACGGCGGCTTGGCCATGGACAAGGTCACCTCGGCGATCATTGCCGACCGCATGTCGGTGCTGGCCAGCTTCAGCGTAGCTTTCAGCGCGCACGTGGGCATCGGTACGCTGCCCATCGTCTGGTACGGTACCGGTGCGCAGAAGGAGAAGTATCTGCCGCGGCTGGCGAGCGGCGAGTGGATTGCGGCCTACGCGCTGTCAGAGGCGTCGTCGGGATCGGACGCGATGAACATTCGCGCTCGCGCGGTTCTTGATGGAGATCACTACGTCCTCAACGGCGAAAAGATGTGGATCACCAACGCTGGGTTCGCCGATCTCTACACGGTATTTGCGAAAATTGCCGATCCCGATGATCCTGACCCCGCGAAAGCCAAAATGTCGGCGTTCCTTATCGAGCGCACTACTCCCGGCCTGACGATCGGCGCCGAGGAGCACAAGCTCGGCATCCGCGGATCGTCGACGTGCCCGCTCATCCTCAATGACTGCCGCATCCCGGTCGAGAACTTGCTCGGCGAGGCGGGCAAAGGGCACCACATCGCCTTCAACATTCTCAACATCGGGCGCTTCAAGCTGGGAGCGGCGTGCGTAGGCGGGTCGCGCACCTCGCTGGCGAACGCTATCCACTATGCGAAGGAGCGGAAAGCCTTCGGCAAGCCGATCTCAGAGTTCGGGCTGATCCAGCAGAAGATCTCCGATTCGGCTACCCGCATCTATGTCGGGGAATCGATGGCTTACCGCACGGTTGGAATGATCGATGCCGCGCTGGCCGGAGCCGAGGGCGCGAAAGAGATTCAGAAGCGCATCGAGGAATACGCGGTCGAGTGCTCGATCCTCAAGGTGTGGGGCTCGGAGATGCTCGACGCCATCGTCGATCACACTGTGCAGATCTACGCCGGTTACGGATACGTAGAGGAGTATCCGGCGGAGCGGGCCTATCGCGACTCGCGCATCAACCGGATTTTTGAGGGCACCAACGAGATCAACCGCCTCATCATTACAGGCTTCCTGATGAAGCGGGCCATGACGGGCCAGCTTCCGCTGCTCGGGGCCATCAAGCAGCTTATGGAGGAGCTGATGTCGCCGCCGTCATTTTCGGGTGACGACGGCACCGATGATCCGCTTGCCCGCGAGGCCCAGATGCTGGCCAACGCCAAGAAGCTTGCTCTCTTCGCGGCAGGCGCGGCCAGCCAGAAGTACATGAACGCCCTCGCTGAGCAGCAGGAGGTGATGGCGGCTCTCGCCGACATCATCATGGAGGTCTATGCCTTCGATTCCGCTCTTGTGCGGGCGCGCAAACTGGCCGCCGCGAACTCTTCGCAGGCGGGGCTTGCCGGAGCCATGACCCGGCTCTATGCCGCGAGCGCGTTCCACATCATCGAGGCAGCCGCGCGTCAGGTTCTCGCCGCAGTTGCTGAAGGGGACATGCTTCGGACCCAACTAGCGATCTTCCGGCGACTGGTGAAGCACGAGCCAGCGGATACGATTTCCCTCAGCCGGACCATTGCCCAGGCCGCCATCGATAAGGGTCGTTACCCGCTTTAGACAGCGTCGCGCGGGGGACCCCTCCCCCCCGATTTTAGTAGCTTTTGTAACCGTTTCATTCCATTGAGCAAAGTTTGTAACCGTTTGTTGCGGTTGGATTTAAGGGGCGCAAAGTGAGCTAAATCTCGTAACCGTTTCATTCCATTGGAACCGCGTGAGCAGCTATTAGTCATTGGCCATTGGCCATCAGGGATTAGCGAATGCGTGAATTCGGCACAGCCAAGGCGCGGCAGGTGGCCGCGCCTTGAGTGAATCCGTACTATTTCAATTTTATCAAGGCTAAGGGTATTGATCGGCCAGGTTTCTCACGCTCTAACCATCATGTTTTGTGTGGTTGGAAACAAGATTACTTGGGCACGGGCTTGACAGCGGTGGCGTCGGGAACTACACACTCAAGCCTAGTCAGACACGGAACCTCAGATCCTAGTCTTTCTCTCTTTCCTGCCGGTCTTTGATCAGTACCACATTCGAGCTCGACTTCTGCCGCACGATCGCCAGTTGTTTGCCTGAAGGCGACCAGCCAAAGTCGGGAATGACTTCCTGCGCCGGGTCGAGCAGCGGGTGTGGGGCCGACTCGTCCAGCGGCTGATAGAGCAGAGTCCTGCCGGCGTTACGAAGAACGGAGTAGACCGCGGCGCGGTTGTCCGGTGAGAAGCGCACCGAGCTGGCCTCGTTGCTGCCCTGGTCGCTGGTATCCAAAGGAATCTGGGTGACTGCGCGCCTTGAGGCCAGATCGAAGATATTCCAGCGAGCTTTCGGCGGATCCAGGATGGTCCAGCCGGCCAGCCTACCGTCAACGGAAATTGCGTAATACACAGTAGCTTCCGGCGGGACTATCTGTCGTGGTGTCCCGCCACTCAGGGGCACCGACCACAACGATGCCTTGGACATCTGATTCTCCTCCACGAAATAGAAGACCTCCCGGCCGTCGGAAGAGCATCCGGGAGTCGGCGAGATTCCACCGCTGGCCAACTGGACGATGTTTCCTCCATCCGCGTCCATACGAAAGACCCATGCCTCCGTGGCTCCCTTGGGGAAACCGGCGAAAAGGATGTGGCCATCTGGGCAGCTGGTTATGTAGTCCCCCGGCGCGGTCTCCCCGAGGTCGAACGTGTGCACCTCCCCGGTCGCTCGATCGATCCAGCCGATATCGATGCGCGGAACAGTAAAGAGCAGACGGTCTTCGTTTGCCCAGGCGATGCGGAACGGGGTAATCCGCAGCGGGGTGGTCGAAAGCGGAACTCCGCCCTCGGGCTTATACCACGCAATGCTCGAATCGATGGTGGTGAGCACCGTGGCCAGGGTACGTCCATCCGCGGAGAGCGCTAACCCGCTATAGGAGCTGACGTCGTTGGTCACCGGATGAAAATCGCCGGAGGGCAGTGTAAACATCCCGATCTGGGAATGATCGCTGTGCGGTCTGACGTAAAAGGCCAGCAGGTGCCGGCCGTCGGGCATCCACGTCACGTTAGATAGATCCGAGAAAGCAATGTCCGGCGGAGCCGCGAAGCTGGTCAATTTTTTCGAAGTGATCTCGAAGATCTGGAGCGCGTACTTTGCAGGCCGGACCGTGCTAATCCATGCGATGCTGTCGCCTTTGGGAGACCATACCGGCGGACCGATCTCTTCCCGGGTCGCATAGACTATCTGGTTGTCGCTTCCGTCTTTGTCAGCGATGTGGATCTCGGAGGACTGGTCCTTCCGTTGAGGAGTAAATCGCAGGAAGGTAAAGCGTTTGCCGTCCGGTGAAAAACTCCCAATGCTGTCGATGTCGTAGATGAGCTGCCGTGGCGTCCCTCCGAAGACTGGCATGACAAACAGTACGTTCGCGATATTGTTCTCCACGGTCGGCCGTACAAAGTAGAGGTAATTGCCATCCGGCGAGAAGGCGATCCCCATATACTCATTGCCAAACGCGCCCAGAATCTGGGTATCGGTGTTGGTTGCGATGTTTCTCACCCAGAGCGTCCGTTGGCCTTGATCGTTCTTTACCTCGGCCAGAAAGCGACCATCGCCTGAGAGAGCGATCATTTCGATCGTCCCCACATTAGTGATCTGACTCACAGAGATGGTCGCGAACGGCCGGGCCCGAGGCCAGAAGCGCCACGCGCCAAATCCGGCCGCCGCAAGAATGACCACGCAAGCCGCGACGATCGCGATTCGACGTGATTTCCTGGTCTCGAGCACAGCCGCGCTCGAGGAGGATCCCGGTGAAGACGTTCCCGACGCTTGCGGGGTAGGGCCGCTCTTTCGCTGCAAACGCTTCAGGTCGGCACGAAGCTCTCCGGCGAACTGGCAGCGAAGCTCCCGGTCCTTTTCCAGCGTCTTGTTGAGAATGGTCTCGAACTCAATCGGAAGTTCCGGATTGAGCGAGATTGGGGCAACCGGCGACTCGTTCAAAATGCGATCGAAGACCACGGCAGTTGTAGCGCCGGCAAAAGGGTGTCGTCCGGTAGCCATCTCGTAAAGAACTACTCCGAGCGAAAACAGATCGCTGCGCGCATCCAGCGGCTCACCGCGCGCCTGTTCCGGCGACATGTAGGCAACGGTACCCATCGTCGATCCCGAAGCGGTAAGAGTGCTTACGGCAGTTGAAGCGTCTGCGCCAGTACCGTTGAGTTTTGCCAGCCCGAAATCGAGGATCTTC
>Ga0210391_10000127_pt1 | contig 91716 bp, 80 predicted proteins | sample IncBWC12OmetaG_FD_160573 | JGI IMG/M metagenome (GOLD analysis project Ga0210391, IMG submission 160573) | Forest soil microbial communities from Barre Woods Harvard Forest LTER site, Petersham, Massachusetts, United States - Inc-BW-C-12-O ...
ATGGCGGAGAGGGTGGGATTCGAACCCACGGTACGGTTCCCCGTACGCTCGCTTTCGAGGCGAGTACTTTCAACCGCTCAGTCACCTCTCCGATGTTGTGGCAAGACCAATCGTAGCAAGGGTTCTGTCTTCCGGCAATCCAGTATTGCTTAGTGAGGATTTAGCGGCGGGCAGCGAAGAAGGTTTGAAGGATGGAAGCGCACTCGGCTGCGAGAACGCCCGGAATGGCTTCCACCTGGTGATTGAGAGTGGCGTTCGTGAGAATTTCAAAGCACGAACGGACGGCTCCGCTCTTCGGATCGTCCGCGCCGTAGACGAGGCGAGGTATGCGGGCTTGGATAATCGCCCCCGCGCACATGCTACAGGGCTCAAGAGTGACGTAGAGAGTTGTGCCGGCCATGCGGTAGTTATTGAGGAGACGAGCAGCTTCGCGGATCACGATGATTTCGGCGTGGGCGGTAGGGTCGCAGTCGCGTATCGTGCGGTTGGCAGAGCGGGCGAGGATTCTGCCGTCGTGGACCACTAGGGCACCAATGGGGACTTCGCCCGCAGCGGCCCCGGCGCGAGCTTCCTCAACGGCCACGCGCATAAACTGGATGTCGGCTTCCATTCGGGGCGAAAGGATAGCACGCGAGAAGAGCGGAGAAGTCATCGCGAAGTTTGTGTCCGTCCCTTGCCTGAGAGGTAGTGCTTCCCAATCCGCAAGCCCTCGTAGATTCCGAAAGAAACTGTAAGCAGCAGCAAAGCTCCTATTGCCGAATCTTCGAGATGAATTATCTCATTCTTATGCTGTTCGGCGCGAAAAGCGGAGGCGTTTTCTGGCGCTGGATTCTTGTACCATGCAGAAAAAGCTTGATCAAACTCTCGCCTGTGAATGAAGGTTGGAACGCAATACGCTAGAATGAATGCCGAGACATAAGCGGCGGAAAGAATTAGCGATACCCGTCTCCAACGCATGTCTGGAATACTAGCTCTCCAGGAGCGCGCGATTCAATTACCAAAGCTTCCGTTTCGCTGCGCTTGACAATTGTGGAGGGGGGAAACAAACTACGCGCATGCGTGAGCGCTTGGTGCAAGCGTTGGAGGTCGATCTTCCTGGACGCTGCACGCGATTTTTGCTGAGTGCAGCGCAGCAAACCTGAGATCTGCTGAAGAAACCTGAATGGAACTCCGAAAAGACCCCATCACACAAAGTTGGATCATACTAGGCCAGCGGGAAGTCGGCGGCGAATCACTGGCTGAGTGTCCGTTTGAACCTGAAAGAATAGAAAAATCAAAACCCATTTTGAGTTGGCCTGCGGAAGGACCGTGGCAGGTGCGCGTGGTGCCTCACCCGGAGCCACTTTACCGCGTGGAAGGGGATCCGGGGCGCCTGGCCGAGGGTATGTACGACAAAATGGGGCCGCTCGGAGCGCACGAGGTTATCGTGGAGACGCCGAGTCACGAAAAGCGGCTGCCTCAATTCAGCGACGAAGAGATCGAGCGAGTGTTGTGGGTGTGGGGGGCGCGAATCGCCGATTTGAAAAAGGATTCCCGGTTCAAATACGTCAGCGTGTTCAAGAATCAGGGGGTGATGGCAGGGGAGGAGTGGCCGCACGCACATTCAGAAGTAACCGCAACGATATTCGTGCCGCGGCGAATTAAATACGAGCTGCATGCTGCGCATGACTGGTTTCGAGACAAAGAGCGATGCATTTTCTGCGATTTCGTGAAGCAGGAGGAGAAGCAGGGAAAGCGAATCGTGGACGTGCAAGGAGACTATTACGCGCTGTGCCCGTACGCATCCCGCGTACCCTACGAGGTCTGGGTGATGCACCGCAGGCACAATCAGCTTTTTGAGCAGCCGCGGCCGGGGTCGAACCGCAAGCAATTGGCCGCGCTGCTAGGGCGCGTGCTGCGCAGGCTGGAAAAAGTGGCACCGGCCTATCATCTGGTGGTGCACACAGCCCCGAACACCAAGAGTAAGAAAGGTGAATTGGCCGGTTATTGGAAAACCCTGGCAGAAGACTACCACTGGCACATAGAAATCATGCCGATTGTGGAAAAGCGCAGCAAGTCCTACAGCATCAAAGAGGTGTATTTCAACGCGGAGTTGCCCGAGCAGGCCGCCGCGCATTTGCGAGCCCTGGACCCCAATTCGTGAGCCCGTGGTTTCCAGAAAAACAGCCCAAGCGCTATAGCGAGCTTGTCATTTTCTTCTAAACAGGGCCGGCCGCGTGGGGAGTGGGATGTTCGATCTTTCTCCACCCAAAGTCCTGGCTATCCTCGTGGGCCATACCGAGGCCGATTTCCTCGCAGGGAATTGTTCAAATAAAAGGAAGTAACTAGACTAGTAATCATGGTGAATCGCAGCAAGGAGGGCGGGGATTGGCGGCCCACGTGGAGGGACTGGGACGTTTCAGGGATCGCAAGCGGTAGTGGATATAGCCGGACTGAAACTACCAGATATGGTATAGCGCTTCAGGAAACACGCTAGATTTGCTACCCCGCATACTTGTTTACAGCCACTAAGTGCTGTACTATCTTCACGGTTCTGAGTCGCGGTTCCTCCCAGCACTCGATCGGCGGCTTCGAAAATCTAATTTTACTGGTCGAGGTGTCAGATGTGGAAAAAAGAAGATGGTAAGCCGCAAGGAGTGCCTGAGATTTCCACAGCACCTGCGGGCGCGACAAGCACGCCAAGTTCAAGTTCGGCCCCCATTCGTGAAACCCCGCGAGAAGTACCAGTTTCTTCGAACGCCGCTGCCTGCATCAGTCAAGGGATCAAAATCAAGGGTGAGGTCACCGGAAGCGAAGATCTTTTCGTTGATGGCCAGGTGGACGGAAAACTGAACCTCACCAACGGGAGCCTGACGATTGGGCCGAATGGAAACGTGAAAGCCGACGTGACAGCTCGTGAAGTGATTGTTCGCGGCAAGATTGAAGGAAAAGTCTCGGGGCGCGACAAAGTGCAACTCTGGAGCACCGGGCAGGTCACCGGGGAAGTAACGACCGACCGGCTGGCCATCGAAGATGGTGCGATGTTGCGCGGCAAGGTCGAAGCGGGAAAACACCCAGGCAAAACCGGGGAAGCGCAAGCCGCAGCTGCGGCGGGTGGCTCGTCCACGGGAGGCAAATCCTCCGGCCCAATTTCCTTGAATTCGGGAACGGCGGCGGATTGATCCATGAGCTTCCTGCACAAACTCGGCATTGGCATCGGAAGTGGCACGGGCCGCGAGGTCTCGCGGCCGATTCCTCAAAATGGAAGAACGCGTAGTCTGACTCCGGTTCCGGCGGTAGGATCGCCACGTCCGCCAGAGGCGCCTGGTTCGACGCGGATGTCGAATGGTTTGAAAGAGTTTTTGTGGAATCTGGATGGACTTGGCCGCGGTACGCTGCTGGACCTCGGACCGGCCTGGCAGACCACTCTTAGCTTTTTTATCGAACGCGGATTCCGCGTGTCTTCGGAAGATATTTTGCGGGAGTGGAAGGATTTTCTGAAGGAAGAGGAGTCGCGGCTCAATGGCCCAGGCGTTGTTTCTGAAACCCTGGACATGACACCGACAGGGCGCGCCTTGCGTTTCCTCGAATCCAATTTGCAATATCCGAACGCATCGTTTGACGCCGTCCTGGTGTGGGATTTGCTGGACTATCTGGAGCCCGCGCTGGCGAAACAAACCATAGCGAATCTCACCGAATTGCTTCGTCCGGGTGGCGTGGTCTTTGCGCTGTTTCACAGCAAAAAGCCCGAAGGATTTCAGCGCTACCGCATCGCGGATTCGAATTCGCTGCAGATTATTTCGGCGACCGTTCTGTGCCCGGCCCAGAAGGTCTACCAGAACCGCGAAATCCAGGACTTGTTCAGCCGATTCCGAACGATGAAGTCGTTCGTAAGCCGCGACCAACTTCGTGAGACTCTCTTCATCAAGTAAACGGCGCATTACCAACCACAACAGCTCGCCAAGGAGACTTGGCTCCCGATGTTTCCGGCTTGGGGCAGTCTGACACGCCCATTCTCGGATCTCCGGTTATCCATTCCGGAGGATCTTCGTCTTCATCTATCCCGTTCTTGGACCGCGGTTTGCGGCGGCAAATAAGAAGCCTCGCTGTTTAGAATCTATCCAGAACCATGGAGATTTTCGCGAATTTTGCCACGAAACGGCGCTTAGAAGGAACAACCCTCCGGCGATCCAGGCACCGTGATGAGCGACACCATCGACCACTGCGTCCACCGAGTTATGCACGCCTAGCAGCCGTTCTGCAATCCAGCCGAGGGACGCGAGAGCCGCAAAAACCGCCCCGCCGATCCGGAGAACCGAGTATGACTTCATTCGGCGCAACAAGACGAGAGAGGGCATGATAGCGGCAACCACAATCAGCTGCATGGTCTCGATCCCCAGGTTGAACGCCAGAATTCCGGTCACACGCTCCCACCGGCCGAGCCCCAACTCTCCCAGGGTTGCAGCAAATGCCAAACCATGAATCAGCCCGAAGAAGGCCGCAATGAGTGCTTCTTGTCCGGGGAAGAGTGGACGGAGCGCGTGAACTGCGGAAACAAGAATAGATAGAGCGATCAGCACTTCGATGGGACGACTCGGCAAGCGGATCAGCCCCAAGGCCGCTACGGCGAGAGTGATGGAGTGCCCGATGGTAAACGCGGTCACTACCTTTAAAATCTGTAAAAGGCTGTGACGCGCGCCAGCGAATCCAGACCAGCCCGAAGCTGTAGCAAGGAGTGGTGCTGGCAGAAGCAAAGTGAGCAGGAACAGAAGGTGATCTGTGCCTTCCGCAATGTGCCGCATCCCGAGCCGGAAAAGACTTGTGAAGCCGACGCCGCCCGTCCGCCCGCGAAACGCCGACCACGCATTCGAAAATGCAGACAATGAGCCATTGCCGGCCTGTGCGTAATCCAGCTCATAGAACGATTGGTTCTCGTTTCGGTTCTGCGCGACGATGCGAATATCGGGATCGCGGGGCACGAGACAATTCATCAGGTAGACGGATATTTCCCGCCGGTGATGGTTCTCGAGAACAATCCTTCGCTCCGGCCCACCGCGCGTCAGTTCCACGGTGAACTCAATCTGAATTTCACCGAGTCCTGCTTTGATCTCCTCGATGGCCGGGAACTTCTCTGAGACAAGCGTGGGGCCAGCACTCTTTCCGTCTACCGTAATCGACAGATCGCGAAGCACTCGCTCCGCGTAAGCCCGCTGCTCCGCTACCGAGATAGTGCCGTCTCCGTTCGTGTCGATGCTCTCGAGCAAATTGGCAGCAACCGCGACGCCCGGTATCAGTCGCATGGAGGCCTGAAGGTGGTCTTTCTCGACGGATAGGAGGATGGCTTGCAGGTACTCATCGAGCCTGTGCGCGAAGGCGCCTGAACCGAGCGTCAGCAGAATTGCGCCAGCGGCAAGAAGCCTCATTTTCATTTCGCGGCAGACCCTCGTCCGTAGTCGTTCGTCGGATCGCGATACATGGTATGGACATGCAGGGAGGGATCGCCGCCGAGTGTTTGCGGTGCGTATTCGATGACCAGGTGCGGGCCTTGAATTCGATAGTAGGCCGAAATGTTTTTTCCGGGAGCAGCGGTGGCTGGACCGCTCCAGGCGAACCACGTTTCGTTGATATCGGCCTTGAGTTCGGCCATGCGGGCTGCGGCCGCGCTTTCATGAATGATGTCCGCCCACTGAGAGATCACCTCGAGAAGCATGGCGCGCTGGCGGTCGTTCATGGCCGTAGCTTTCAGGCCTTCGGGTTGGATGGTTTTGCCGTCCTGGCCGGGCCCGAGTACGAGATCGGCGAGCTTGTAGCTGAGGATCGCCTGTTTCTTCTGATTGTCGTCGAGAGCATTGAGCAGAGCCAGAGCGTTGTCGCTCTCCGGGCCAAGGGGCCGTACGGTTTTTCCGTTGCTTAGGAACAGCGCCGGTTGCGCGCCGGTGAGAGTCGGAGTGAGGATGCCGCGTTCGCCGTCGATGGTGATGTTGAGCGCCAGATGGTGCCCTCCAAACTGGAGCATCCAGGGAGCTTTTTCGGAGGGCTTGCCGAGGATGGAGATGTAGTAGAGATCTTTGCCAAATATCGTGCTATCTGGTGGGCCGCCGAACGGTGGCCGATTCCCCGGCGGCGGGCCGTTCGGGTCTCCTGGTGGTGGAGTGTTTCGATCCCTGGGTGGTGGCTGGCTTCCATTGTTGCCACCTCGTGGCCGGTTGGCCTCGATATTTTTGTTTACTTCGTCGCCCTCCATGATTTGCTGAACCTTTTCAAAGCCTTTTCGGCTGAGAGCTGCGGACACCAGAGCCATTGCGGCGGAGCGCTGAGCTGGGCTCATGTCCTTGAGGCTGATGCCGCCCCGCGGGACGAACGAAACCGGCAAGTTGGACCAGTTTGCCCGCTGCTTTTCGTCATCAAATGCGAAGAGCACGCTTTGCCGCTGTTTTTCATCGAGCGTTGAAAGAAAAGTATTTGCGGCGCTCACGATACGTGCAGTAGCTGTCTGCGCTCTGGAGGTTGTCACGGACAAACAAATGAGCGCCAAAGCTAGTACGCTGCGGGTCCTCGACAAAACAGTCATCCAATATTCTCCTTCTCAGCCGCATCCTTACGGGTGACCCTTACCGTTGCTTCCCCCGATTTCGGAAGCCCGTTCCCGATGGGAGGAAGCTTATCACCATGGTGGATCCGGCTTGCTGCTTTTGTAAGCTCTTGGACATGAAGCCCGCAGCCTCCGGTTTCTCTTAGCTCGTTACGGATTAGTTCCGGCCGTCGCCATTTCCGGCAGCATTCTTCGCTTGCAAATCACGCTGCGAGGGAGTACATCGGAGCTGAGAGAGCTCAAGGAGCTCCGGAGGGGACATGACTCCACCGGGCTTAGAGCCGAACCAAAACTGAACACACCGCTCTCGTGGTGCGCGTCGCTCACGAAACATACGTGCACTTAGCGCGCTTCGGAGACGATACAGTATATTGGCAAAAGGGGGAGCCGCCGGCTCTCCCCTTTTTGAACTTGTCAACTATTGAGCTACCGTGGTGTCGAACTGGCGCGACGATGGTGGTGGCGCCGGTGATGCTTGCGATGGTGCCGATCATGTGAAGAAGCGGCATTGGATGATTGTGCCTGGCCATTGCCGGCCGTTGACGGAAATGCCGATTGCGCCTGCGGAGAGGTTTGACTTGCAGATGCAAGAAGAAACGGTGCAGCTGTCAGTACGAGAAGGCTCAAGATACGTTTCACGGTGTATCCCCCAAGGATCAGAATTCCCCCGCAGGGATATTGAAACACAAGAATGCCCTAAAGTCCCGCGGGATTCTTTTAGGTAGCGTATCAATCAAGGAGAGCGCAAGAGGGGAAGCCAGGCACGCGGAGGGACGCGCGCCTGGCTTTTAGCAGGGGCCGGACAAGGAAACTATCCACCAAACTTGAGAGTCTCGAGCCACTGAATGGCTTCCCGCTGATTGGCAATGATCTGAGCCTGCCATAGCAGAGCTACCGACATGAGACCCATGGTGATGATGCACAAGGTCAAAACTATTCCCATGGAGGATTCAGAGGCCGGGATGCGAAGCTTGCGAATGAGCCATGCCATAGTAGGGGTTCTCCTAGTACTCGAACGCTAGATTTCTCAGCTGCCGTGTTAAATCGGCAGATAAAGTACGTACACGTGTGTCTGACAGTCGCCTAACAAAGGGCAATCGAAGGGCCACCACGGTGGGTGCGACGAAAATCGCTATCATCGCGGAAACATGGGATTTGGGACAGTTGTAGAAAAGCGAGGAGGCCAGCCGGAGTTTGCTTATGAGGAAAACCAGTCGCATTCCTGACAGTTTGTTTCCGAAGATTGTTAAATAACAGTCGTCGGGCGCCTACCGCTTCGCTGAAAGAGTTGCCAGCAATTGATCCCAAGTGTCATCTCGCAGGAGCGGGAGTTCCATTACCCGGTGAGATTGCCTGGTGGCTTGCATCGAGGACTCGTCCGGCGGATGGTCCGTTTTATCCCTCAGGAGAATCGCCCGGTCACATACCGCAAAAAGACCCTCCCCTTGTCCCGGAGTGGAGATTGCGACGGTGCGAGCGTGCGAGCGGAGGGCGCGGTCATAGAGCTTGGAAAGTTCCCCAACGCAACGGCGAACACTCGCACCGATAGCCAGAGACCATAACACTCCCCGTTGGCGAAGCTGGATGTTCCGGCTGCGTCCAGCGGCTTGGAAGTGTTCGACGTCCTTCTGAGAGGCTCCTGCAAAGAAAAAAAGTTCGTCAAAATCACGCTGGCGGGCCAGCTCCGCTTCGCGCGGCGGCAAGTTCGTGTTTTGCGCCAGCTCCCGCGGCGGGAGAGAACGAAGAGACACAACAGAGACGCCAGTTTCGGCTGCGACAGCCTCCAAAGCGTCCGAGGCTGCGGGCTGCTGCTCGGCTATGGGCAGGCAGGTGAAGCGGCCGAGACGAACGGTGTCCGTGCCGCGCGGCTTCGAAGTGGAAGATTGGGGCCTGAGGTGAAAGTAATCTTCAGGAAGAAAAACGCCGCAACCATCTTCGGCGATGAATGGGTGGGTATGCGCCAGCTTGCGGCGGGGCTCGTCTATCTGGAGGCGGGTACGGTTGGTGAGCCACACTGCCGGGATTCCGTGATGATCGAGGGCGGCGGCAAACTCATCGAGGCCGGGCACGCTCTTGCCACGTACGGGAAGCAGGTCATCAATCGCGATGTATAGGATGAAGGAAGTTTGATACAAATCGGTCTCCGCCCTCTGAGCCTCCATCTTAGCGGAGTTCGGGCAGAAACCGTGCAAGGACTCCAAAAAGGCTGGGCCAGAAGGCTGAGAGAAGAGAGGACAAAAAGAAAGCGGGCAGGAGTCCCTGCCCGCTTGGTTGCCCGAAACGGCCGAAAGGGCCGCGCGTTTTCGTTCTTGTCTACTTTCCGGATGTGGTTGAGGTACTGGCCGGCTGCGCATTTGCCTTGGGAATGCTGACGTAGCCGCTAATCTGATCCTTGCCAACCTTGTTGACCACCACCTCTTCAGGAATATGCGTCCCGGAGATATAGAAGAAGATGGGCTCGTTGATGGCGCGGTTCTTCTTCTCGAAACGCTTGTCCTCGACGGTCATGGCGATACTTACCTGGTTCTTCTTCTCGTTGACGCCTTTCAGTTCGACGGTGACGTTGCCGACCTTCTGTGGCTTATTCTTGCCGGCGATGGTGAATTCGACGTAGTCGCGCTCGCCGAGGCGGCGGAGTTGGTCGATTTCATCATGATTGCGAGCGATGAGCGTGCCCATCTCGCTCTTGGCCATCTTCAGGTCTTCTTTGGTGGTGTTGAGGTCGGTGCTGACCGCGGTGACCTTGGTGTCTACGTTCTTCACGTCATCCTGGCCTGCCTTGGTGGCCAACTCCGTGTGCACAGACGTGTCAAGAGCGGAAAGCTTTTGAGTCGTTTCGTCGTTCTGCTTTGCGGCTTCTTCCGCCTGCAAGCGAGCCTTCTTGAGCTGGCCCTGGGTAATCTTGAGCTTGTCGGTGACAACCTTCAGATCGCCCTGGAGATCGGAATTGGCCTTTTCATCCTGCGCAATGCGATCTTTCAAAGAGGACATGTCCTGCTGAACAGACTGCTGCGTGGTCTTGAGTTCTGTGGTGACGGCTTGCTGCGTGGAATCGAGCTTTGCGGAAGCGTTCCAGCCGAATCCCAAGCCGGCAATCGCGACCAATCCTAGTACGATGATCGCGGGCAACTGCCAAGACGAACCGTTTCTCGTTTCGATGATGTGTTCCTCTACCATAAAAAGTGTTTTCTCCTCACCCGAATGTGGGCGAACGATTTTAATTTTTAATCGGCCCGTAACACAGAGGTTGCAACTAGCCAGCCAAAGGAGGGACAGGGAAGAAGCGGCGAACACGTTTGTAAATTGATGAATAAACGAGGGTTGCTTCAAGACGACGGTGAGGCCAATGGAACAGGGCAGTACTAGTCCTAGCAATCTTTACGCGAGAAAGACACATTTCGGACTTTCTTACGCTTCCGGTCCATTCACGGAAGTTCGACGCCAAGAGATTCTAGATCGGCAGCCAGCTGAGCCGGCGACTGGAACTGAATGCCGGACATGCCAAGGCGCTGAGCCGCCTCGACATAGACTGCAATATCGTCGATGTAGACGGCTTCCTGTGCCTGGACTTTCAGAGCGCCGATCGCCTGGCGGTAGATCAAGGGATTCGGCTTACTGGCGCCAACGGAGCAGGAATAGATGCGCGTGGGAAAGAACGAGAAGAAGCTGTAGGTAGTCTCTAGGTAGCGGACATGGATCGGGTCGGTATTAGAGAGCAGGGCGAGACGGTAGCGTTTCGACAGTTTTTTAAAGAAGGCATCTTCGTGAATGGGAGCGGGGTCAAGAGCGCGATTCCAGACTTCGGTGAACTGCTCGAAGGTTAGCCCCCCGCCAAGTCGTTTAGCCAGGTGGAGATACCAGTCTCGAGGCGCAACGCGGCCTTCTTGCCAGTCTGGCCAAAGCGGATCCTTTTCAATGGCGGTCCACAGCTCTGAGGGAGATAGAGCGGTTCCCCTTGCGAGGCCCTGCATGGCGCGCCCGACGTCGACGCGAACAAGGACGCGGCCAATATCAAAGATAATGGCCCGGAGTTTGGCGGCAGGCATTTTTATCGAACCCTCGGGTTAAATACCGGGCCCGGCATGCTTATTTAACCTTCTGATTAAATACAATGGGCCCGGCAGGTGCGGTCGGTGCACGCCTGGAGCGCAGCACGCCGATGACGGCGGGAAGAACAGAGATGACGGCAACTACGGCGATGACATAGTGGATGTACTGGCCAATATTGGGGATGAAATGCCCCAGTGAGTACCCGCCGAGAATCATGGCGCCAATCCAGAAGACGCCCCCAAGAGTATCGAAGATCAGATAGCGCGAATACGGCATTTTGGCCGCACCCGCTACCGGGGGACAGAACGTTCGCACAATGGGGACGAAGCGGGCTAGAATCACCGCCCGGCCGCCGTATTTCTCGTAGAAATCATGGGCCCGCTGGAGATGGCTGCGGCGAAAAAAGAACGAATCCTCACGGCGATAAAGCGCAGAGCCTGCGGAACGGCCAATCCAGTAGCCAACCTGGTCACCGGCGATGGCGCAAAACATGACTGGAAGCAGAAGCCATTTGAGGGGGATAACACCTGCGTAGGAAAAAATGCCAGCGGTGATCAGAAGAGAATCCCCGGGAAGAAAAAACCCAACGAAAAAGCCGGTTTCGATAAAGACGATGGTGCAGACCAGAGGGGCGCCGCCGGCGCGGATTAGCTCTCGAAGTCCCTCGGGGCTGTATAGCGATTGGAGAAGGTGCAGGATGGAGTGGAGCAAGCGGAACGGTTCCTCGATAAGGTGATTTGAGTAGCAGATACGGGCACCGGAACGAGCGCGCGGGAACGCAGCGCCGAAATAGCACCTAATCCAATACGGTAGCAGAAAACGCCGACATCTTCTCCGCATTCATGCCAGAGGACCATGGAAGCGACAACAGCCGCGACTAGAGCGCCAAAGCGAGTCATCGAGAAGCCTCCGCGAGCCACAGGTAACTTTGGGCTTCGGCCTCGAGCCGAGCCTGAAATTCGGCTTGTGCGTCCTCAGAAGGGCCGAGCATCTTCTGGATGCGGGGAAGCGCGCGGCGGGCCGCTTTGGCTCCGGCTTCGATGGCCTCGTCGGCACGGTCGAAATCATCCCACGCAAAGGACTGGACGTCGGGTCTGAGAACCAGGTCCGCGTGCCGCTCCCATATTTCGAGCTGGTGCTTTTGTGCGGCGCTGACGGCGCGGGAAACCACTTGAAAGATATTGGAGGGGGCCCCGCGATGCCCATCTTCGAGGCCTACCGAAACCGCGATGACGTGCTGGGCGCCAAGATCCCGCGCCGCGCGGGTAGGAACCTGCGCGACGAGCCCGCCATCAGCGAGGCAGCGAGTGCCAATTTTGACGGGTTCAAACAAGCCGGGGAAAGCGCAACTCGCACGGATGGCTTCTGAGAGATTGCCGTGAGTGAAAACCACGGGTTCTCCATTGGCCAAGTCTGTAGCGACGACGGCCATGGGAATTTGGAGGTCCTCGAAGCGTTTCGATTCGAAAACCTGCTCGATGAGGTCGCCCAGCCGGTGATTGCTGGCAAGGCCCAGGCGGGAGACGCGCCAGCGGGCGATGTCCTTAAAACGAATCTTGCGGCAAGTGGCGATGATGCGAGCCAGAGGTGCGCCGCTGGCATATGCTGCCCCCAGAATGCTGCCCACGCTGGTTCCAGCAATGCAGGAAATGGGAATGTGATTCTCTTCAAGGACCTGCAGAACGCCGAGATGGGCGAATCCGCGAGAAAATCCACCGCCGAGAGCCAGGCCCAAGCCTGCTCTTTCGGACCGGGCCGCTGGCCCAGAGTTCAGTGAGGCATCGTGGGGACTCGCCATACGAGCAGAATGCCATCCTCCTATTTATTACCCAATGGACCGAGCGGTCTGAAAAGACAGTACGTGCGTACTTCTGTACCGATGCGGCACAAATTCACGTTCGAAGAACAGGCAGTACCAACTTACTAGGCTAGTACCCTCGCTGTACCATTGTCCGAAAATGTGCGCCGAGCGATTCTGTTCCCGTCAGCGAGGCTTGAACATCGTGCAGGAGGGGGAATGGACAGCGCTTACGAAGCATGGATGGGACAGCCGGTGGTGCTGCAAGTAGCGCTAGGCGATATCAAGGTGCCGCTACGAGGGACGCTACTGAAGGATGGCGGCGAAACGGTTCGGATGAGGATTGGCGAAGGCTGGGACGTGGACATCTATAAGGCGATGATCCTGGCTGTGGAACAAGATGCTATGGCGTTGCTTCCCGCATGAGGAGATGACGATGAATAGCCAAGTGCCTAAGTATGTGACGCAAGGACGGGCGGCTCTGCTGCTTGGAATTTCTGAAGACGAACTCTCGCGTCTTTCGAATGAGTCTGGATTGGGACACAGGGAATGCGCTGGAGAACAAGAAGAGACGTTTTTCACCTACGAAGAGCTACGAAAGATTTGCATGTTGACCGTTCACCAGGTGAACTAGGAATTTATCGAGTTTCCTCCGGCCCCCCTCAGCAGTAACCCCCACCCGGGTCGCTCCCCCCAGCGACCCGGGTTTTTCTTTCCCACGAGATCCCCAGGAAAACAACTTTGACTCGGCGATTGTGTTTCTTCGCCGGCCGCGGCGAGTCCCCCCACAGACCACTTCAAATTTCCTTTGACAGAAGTTGCGCAGGGAAAGAGACTTAGCGCCCTAAGGTTACGGCGAAAGCGGAAAGGGTGCGGACAAATGCGGCTGGGGTCATTTGCAGGAATGAGACCATTAGCAATCGCAACTGTTTATGCAGCCATTGCTCTCAGCTATGCGGTCGTGGCTGGACTAGCGGCGGATGACGAAAGATACGACGTGGTGATCGCAAACGGAAGACTGATGGATCCCGAGTCCGGATTGGATGCCGTGCGCTATGTGGGAATCAGCGGCGGGAAGATCCGCGCGATTTCGTCGAGTCCCTTACAGGGGAAGACGACGATGGACGCCAAGGGGCTCGTCGTTGCCCCGGGATTCATCGATATGCACGAACATGGGCAACAGCCGAGGAATTATCAATTTCAGGCGCACGACGGCGTGACGACTTCGCTGGAGCTGGAGGCGGGGACAGCGGACGTGGCGGGCTGGTATGCGAATCGGGAGGGGAAGTCGCTGATCAATTTTGGCGTGAGCATCGGGCATATCCCCGTCCGGATGAAAGAGCTGCACGATACTAGCGGGGGATTGCTGGCCACGGGCGATGCAGCCCATCGAGAAGCGACTGCTGCGGAACTCGCCGCGATGAAAGCGGACATGGAAAGCGGGTTTCGGCAAGGCGCCTTGGCGGAAGGAATGGGAGTGAACTACACGCCGGGAGCGACGCGCTTGGAAATTGTGGAGATGTTCCGAATCGCGGCAAGATACGGGGCGTCGGTGCATGTGCACCTGAGGTATGCGGGTCTGAAGGAGCCGACGACTGGAGTTGCCGGGCTCGAAGAGGTGCTCGCGGCGGCGGTGGTGACGGGAGCGCCGCTGCACGTCGTGCACATCACAAGCATGGGAATGAAGTTCACGCCGGATTTGATCGCAATGGTGGAAGGCGCGCAGAAGCATGGACTGGATGTGACCACGGAGTGCTATCCGTATACAGCCGGAAGCACGGCGCTGGAGTCCGCGATTTTCGATCCCGGCTGGCAGGAAAACATGGGAATCACATTTAAGGACGTGCAGTGGGCGGAGACGGGAGAACGGCTAACGGCGGAGACGTTTGAGAAGTATCGCAAGAGGGGCGGAATCGTGGTGATCCACTCGATTCCGGAAGAAGCGGCGAGAACGGCCGTGGCGAATCCTATAGTGATGATTGCAAGCGATGGGATGCCAATCACAGGTTCGAAGGTGCATCCGCGCGGGCAGGGAACATTTTCGCGGGTGCTGGGACACTACGTGCGTGAGGAAAAAGCGCTCGATTTGATGACCGCGCTGCGGAAAATGACGCTGATGCCGGCGCAGCGCTTGGAGAAGAGGGCGCCCGTGTTCAAGGAAAAGGGAAGGATTCGCGTTGGCGCCGATGCGGATATCACGGTCTTCGATCCGGAGCGCATCATTGACAAGGCTACATTTGACGACCCGCTTGAGTATTCGGCGGGGATAGAGTACGTACTCGTGAACGGCGTAGCCGTCTTGAAGGACGGCCAGCTTGTGGAAGGCGTATTTCCGGGACGCGCGGAACGCGCTCCGATTTCTCAGTGAGCTCCAGGCGCTTGGTGGATGAGGGGCGCACCGCTATGCTGATATTTCTAAACCGCGCGCCCGTAGCTCAGTTGGATCAGAGCGTCTGGCTACGAACCAGTCGCAAAATCAAACCAAGTCGTTGTTTCGGTTGCGCTTACGGGTTTCGGGTCGTCGTTGGCCTACTCCAAAGCCGAACAAACGAAAGGACTGACATTGACAAGCAGTGCGGATCGCCAAAATTGGGTCCAGGAAGCGGAAAATCGAGTGCCGTAACTGATTGAAACAAGAGATGTTGTGTGGGACTATTGACTTTCCCCAGGGTTATGGCAATATAAGAGAGTCAAGTAGTCCCGTTCGACGACTGGTTGTTTCTGCATGAATGGGGCGGCAGTTACTTGATCTCGATGGGAAGCAGCAGTATGCTGATTACGAGGTGAAATGAGTATGAACATCGCAAAGCCGATCGATCCGCTGGTGTACTAAACACCTGTCCGCTTACGGATAGCCTCTAGTTCATCTTTTAAGTCAGGTTTATTCGCCAACTCAAAGAAATCACCGGGGCTGACTAAATCAGCCCCAAGGTCTGTTTTCCTCTGCTCATCAGGCGTCTGTCCAACCGGGAAAGTCTTGTTTAGGTCCTCCATCGCTTCGCGAAAGAGTTTCGTCCTCGTCAGTTCGTCGTCAGCCAATTCGCCAAGTCGCGCTCTGGCACAAGCTCGATTGTAGTGAATGGCTCTACGATAACGTCCCGGCTCCTCGACAGCCTGCCACTGATTGAGAGTAAGAGCTGTCGTCAACTGATCCACACTGATCTGATAATGCTTGATTGCCTCCGCTTTATTACCTCTAGTGCGTGCTTCACTTCCTCTAATGTGTTCCACAATCGCTAAATAATACCGAGCCCGCTGTTGGTCTGGATAAAGGGCTAGTGATATTTCGAGAAAAGGAGCCGCTTTCTCACTGTCACCTGTCACCACCACTTCCAGATAACCGAGTTCATTCAGCGGTGAGATACTTTTGGGTGCAATCTCCCTTGCGCGGGATAAATACATACGTGCGCGGGATATGTCGGCGCGGTCGGGTTTGGTTCCTCCACTATTCGCGACCTTTAGGTATTCAGAATTCTCTCGAGTGTACTTACGGCTATAGTAGCTGCCCAGCATAGTAAAAATCCTCGAAGCATCTTCGCTGAAAGGTTGAAGCGTAAAAAATTCGAATGCTGCGATAGACCGTTCATAGTGTTCAATCATCACACGATCATTCACGTCGATCTTCTGATAGATATCCCGCCCATATTCAGTGTCAGGAATAAACTCCTGCAATTTATTCGCAATTTTTCGAATCGCTCCCTGCATGTTGCGAAACAACGGGAATTCCCTGCGGATGTCGTTTAGGTACCGCTGAGTGTCCGCATCGAAACGCTTCAGCTCAACATCAACCCTTTTTTCGTATTCCGTCTGCTGTTTCTCCAGACGATTCTCGTACCGCTCAACATCCTGTCCCGTCTTATTTTCCAGCGTAATGAGCCTTCCGATTGTCTCATCCGCGCGATTCTTAGCCTCTTGAACGTTGAGGTAAGAACCGACACCAAGCGCCAGTCCATAGAGCGTGGACAATCCTAGGAGCAGAGAAACCAGCGTCTTGAGCTCATCCGCGCTCTTTTCGTAATAATTCAGCTTTTCTCTGAGTATTCTCTCCTGTTGCGACACATCTCGCGGTGGCGCAAGAACTTCCACATAATTACTCCACCGCATCGAATCCAACAGTAAAACGACGACAAGCAAGAAAGCCGTCGCGATCACCGCGATCCCTAACGCAAGCGTAAGTTTCTTCATGGCGTCTATTTTCCTGGGAGTTGACGACTGGATTGTACCATCCAGCGCAAAGAGCGGGCAGATCGTGGAGAGTGCCTTAGGCTGGTTGGCGGCCCAGTCGAGGTTCCGCAAAACTTGGCTCAGGGGAAAGCGATGCCAAGAAGACCTCAATAATTTCTGGATGGGCCATAAGCCACAAACGATGTCGGAAGTGAACTCCCGCATGGATGAAGAGCTCGAACCAAGACTCCAGGAAGCGGAAGTAGTCGGCGTCGGATTCGTTGTTCCCGCTTATGCTGCTCCAAGTGCTCCAAAAGTTCCGGTCCAGCAGCAAGTTGCAATCGCAGCGTAAGTGTAGTGAAATAATGGAGTTGTCAACGGCGCGCCCGTAGCTCAGTTGGATCAGAGCGTCTGGCTACGAACCAGAAGGTCGGGAGTTCGAGTCTCTCCGGGCGCGCCACTTCAGAGCTGTCCCAATTTCGCGGCGCCCGAAGAGTAAGGCCTTCGATGAAGGTTTCACCAAAGCCGTCGAACGCCCTAACTTTCAACTTTCAAATGATACTTCATCGCTGACGATTGGTATATTCTCAGCTTGCGCCTGAGCAATAAGCATACGGTCAAATGGATCTTTCTGAGGACCAGGCAGAAGTCCGGCCCGAATACCATGCTCTGCAGAGAGGGCAAGTAATTCAAAACCTTCGCGTTCAACTAAGGCAGAGAAATCCGCCGCCAGGTCAGTCGCAGTCGGCAGTTTTCCCAGCCTGACCTTGATAGCAATTTCCCATGCCGAGGCAGCACTTTCGATACGCAGATCACCATTTGCCCAAGAAAAGTTCCGAAACCCCTGCCTGGGCGCGCCCCTTCTTCTGTTTTAGTTTTCCTCCAAAAGCAAATCGAAGTACACTCCGCAAGCCGAATGTTAACGGCAGCTGGGCCCAAACAGAATATGAATGGAATCGATCTTCGCACGACGCCGCATCGCCGCTGGAATCCGCTGCTGCGCGAGTGGGTCCTGGTCTCGCCGCATCGCACCCAGCGGCCTTGGCTGGGGAAAGTCGACAAGACCGCGCCCGCGCCGGCCATCGAGTACGATCCTGAATGCTATCTGTGTCCGGGCAATGTGCGTGCGGAAGGATTGCGGAATCCTGCGTACACCGAGACATTTGTTTTCGATAATGATTACCCTGCGATGCTGCCGAATGTTGATTCGAACGAGATGGACGAAGCAGGGTTGATCGTTGCGCGCGTGGAAAGGGGGATTTGCCGCGTAGTGTGTTTTTCGCCGCGACACGATTTGACGATACCTCGGATGCAGCAGGACGAAGTGCGGCGGGTTGTCGAGGTGTGGACACAGCAATACAAGGAATTGGGAGAGGTGCCCTGGGTGAAGCACGTGCAAATCTTTGAGAATCGCGGTGCGCTGATGGGTGCGAGCAATCCTCATCCGCACGGCCAGATTTGGGCGAACGGTGAAGTGCCGAATATCCCGGTGCGAGAACAAGCGGCGATGCGTGCGTTTTTGGCAGGCAATGGGAAATGCTTGCTGTGCGAATACCTGCGGCTGGAAATCAAGGATGGCGAGCGCATCGTTTGCGAGAATGAGGGGTTTGTGGCGCTCGTGCCGTACTGGGCCGTGTGGCCGTTTGAAACGATGATTTTAAGCCGCCGACACACGGCGAGCCTCGTGGAGTTGGAGGGTAAGGAGCAATCCGCTCTCGCCGATATCCTTCGAAGACTGACCATTCGTTTCGATAATTTATTCGAGACGGCCTTTCCTTATTCGATGGGCTTTCACCAAGAGCCCACGGACGGCGAGAATCATCCGGAGTTTCATTTCCACGCGCATTATTTTCCGCCGCTCCTGCGTTCCGCCACGGTGCAGAAGTTTATGGTGGGATATGAGCTCCTTGCCGGTCCGCAGCGTGACATCACAGCCGAAGGCGCGGCCGCGAGGTTGAGAAACTTGTCGGAAACGCACTATCTTGATGGCCACTGAGCAGGCCATAAGCGCGATAGAACTGAGATTGAAGGCGGTTCCAGATGGACTTGCAGCTTAAGGACAGGATTGTCCTGATTACTGGCGGGGCCAAGGGGATCGGCGAGGCCATCACACGAGGCTGCGCGCGCGAGGGCGCGATACCCGTCTTCGTTGACAAGGATGCCGAGGCAGGGAAGCGGCTCCAGGCCGAACTGGTGGTTGCCGGCTCAACCTGCAGTTTTATCTCTGCGGATGTGCTGTCGGTGGAAAATTGCCGCGTAGCCGTCGAGCAAACGCTGAAGGAGTACGGGCGGCTGGATGTTCTTGTGAACAATGTCGGGGCGAACGACAATGTGGGACTCGAGAGCGGCAGCCCCGAGAAATTTGTGAGTTCTCTGCGTCTCAATCTGTTTCATTATTACAACGTGGCGCACTTTGCCTTGCCGGCGCTGAAGAAATCGCAGGGCTGCATTCTGAATATTGCGTCGAAAGTCGCAGTAACGGGGCAAGGCGGGACTTCCGGATATGCGTCGGCGAAGGGCGCGGTTCTTTCCTTGACGCGGGATTGGGCCGCAGAATTGCTTCCCTGCGGGATACGAGTGAACGCGGTGGTCCCGGCAGAAGTGAGTACCCCGCTCTACAAGCAGTGGGTCAGCACGTTTCCGAATCCCGGAGAAAAGCTTGCGCACATCGTCTCGAAAATACCGCTGGGCAAGCGGATGACGCTGCCCGCTGAAATCGCGGCGATGGCCCTGTTTCTGATTTCGCCGCAAGCGGCGCACATCACCGGCGAGCACGTGTTCGTTGACGGCGGGTATACTCATCTCGACCGTGCTTTGACTTAATCCGGAGCAAGCGAAAGGGCGGAATCCGGGCGGGTCCGGCGGGGAATCCGCTGGCATTCTCGAGGCAAAATGAATCGACGTTATTGTCTGACCCTGGATTTGAGGGACGATCGAAAGCTAATCGCGGAGTATAGGCGCCACCACGAGAAAATCTGGCCGGAGATCACGCAGAGCATCAAGGACGCCGGAATCGAAGACATGGAGATCTATTTGCTCGGCACGCGCATGTTCATGGTCATGGAGGTGAACGAGCGATTTTCCTTCGATACGAAAATGAAAGCGGATCGTGAAAATCCTAAGGTACGCGAGTGGGAAGAGTTGATGTGGAAATTTCAAGCGCCGCTTCCGGAGGCCAAGCCAGGAGAAAAATGGCTGCTGATGGAAAAAATATTCAAGCTTGAAAAGTGACTGTGAAGAGACGATCATTCGTCGGCTTGCTCCGGAACTTCGAGCCGCGAACGGTGGTTCATTTCTGCCCATATTTGAGGAGGCTGACGTCATGGGACCAAATCGTATTCCACGGCGCGATTGGCTGTTAGGCACGAGCGCCTCGCTTCTCGCGCTCGGTTCTTCTTCGACTGCCGCAGCAGCGCTCGGGCAGCCTGAGGCCCCATCCTTCGGGCCGCAAGCTGCTTCTGACACGGAGGATGCCGATCGCGTTCGCCGGATGAAGTGGTGGCATGAAGCGCGTTTTGGCATGTTCATTCATTGGGGCCTCTATAGCGTGCTGGGCCGGCACGAATGGGTGATGGAGGAAGAGGGCATTCCCGTGAGTGAGTACGAACTGCTGGCGAAGCGCTTTCAGCCACAGCCTAACGCTGCTCGCGCGTGGGCCAGGCTGGCCAAGGCCGCCGGACAGAAATACATGGTGATGACGACCAAGCATCACGAGGGCTTCTGCAATTTCGATACGAAGTTGACCAACTATTGCGCACCGAAGCAAGGGCCCGGCCGCGATCTGGTACGCGAGTATGTGGAAGCGGCGCGAGCCGAAGGGATGCACGTAGGCTTCTACTATTCGCTGATGGACTGGCATCATCCCGACGGCGCGCGATGCGCTACGGATCCGGAGGCTCGAAAACGTTTCGTGGAATATACACACGGCCTCATCCGCGAATTGATGACCAACTATGGAAAAATCGATGTGCTCTGGTACGACGTGGATTGGCCGCTCGATGCCGCGCAATGGGAGTCCGAGCGCATGAACAAGATGGTTTTCGGGCTTCAGCCGGACATCATCGTGGACAATCGCAACGGCTTGCCGGGAGATTTCTCAACGCCAGAACAGGAAATTGTCGCGGAGAAGGGAAGCCGGTCGTGGGAAAGCTGCATGACGCTGAACGATAGCTGGGGCTACCAGCGCGCCGACGACAATTGGAAGAGCCCGAAAACCGTCATTCGGAATCTTGTTTCTTGTTCGCGGGACGGCGGGAACTATCTTTTGAATATTGGTCCGAAGCCGGACGGCTCGATTCCAGAGGATTCCGTGCGCGTGTTGACCGAAGTAGGGCAGTGGATGTCGCGCAATGGGGGTTCCGTCCATACCCTGGATCGTTGTCAGGTGCACGCCTCGGAGTTCGCCGGTTTTACGCGCCAGGGCAACACGCTCTATATGCATGTTTATTTCTGGCCGGGGGACACGGTGGCGCTCGCGGGTTTGATGACGAAGGTAAAATCGGCGCGACTTTTTGCTACCGGCCAAGAGGTTAAATTCGAACAGGACCTCTTTCGCGTACGGTTTATGGGCCTGCCGAGCGATGCGCCCGATCATCCGCTGACCACGCTGGCGATTGAATGCGAATCGGAGCCAATCCAGAACACCAGATTCGTTCGAACGGATCGTCCGCGCAACGGCGTTGGCGTCTAGCCGGCGCTTTTTCTTGCTAGCCGCAAGCGCGTGCAGAGATGCCCGCGTCGCGCGCTCCACTTGTGACCATCGCGTCGGCTTGCGCCCGCACGGAGGCATCATCGATTTTTCGAGCAAAATGGTTCCAGCTACTCCAGCCCATAGGCGGCGTGGCGGCGACAACCGAAGTCTGGGCCCCGCCCCCCGGGTCACCAAGAGCAGCAGCAAGCCGATTGAGCCCCCCGTGTGACCCATGGCCGTACTTGTACCCAACTCTCCCCCGAATGCCGTCAACGCGTGCCAGCCAATTCCTTGATTGCCTGGCAGAGGCCATTCCCCGTTTGGTTAGTGGCTAGATAGAGACTGTAGGTATATCTACTAGATTGACGGTTTACGTGCTGAGGGTTACTACTACGTTGCCCCATGCCTAAAGGAGGCTGCCCTATGGAACGCTTCTTAATTTGCAGCAACCCTAAATGTCACTTTGTCCTAGACCGCCGCATCAACGGCGGATCATCGGATGGCGCGCAGCTCATCTTGAAGAAATGCCCAGCGTGCGGCGGCGGTTGGTCCTCCACATGCCCGTCATGCGCGCATGCCCTGGCCGTGAAACTGGTGGCCGGGCTTCCTCAATCCGTTTGTTGTGATCGCAAGCTGGCTGCCCGTGCCAGGGCCGCCTAGTTTCCACTGACCAAAGGGCCAAAGGCCGTTCGAACTTGGGGAGAGGTCTGGCGGGTCAAGTGAGCCCAAAGTACTTGAAGGGCGCAATTCGTAAGGCGCGGCGTTTGCCACATGCACATGGGTGGGGCAGTGTTCAGGCTAGGCTCAGGGCAATCTCGTGAATTTTGATGCTGAAATGAAGGATACCCCATCCGCGGCTCCCGCGGGGACGACCCGCGTCACTGCCGTGAGGCCGCCGGACGTCTACCGAGGCGCGGCGTACATCCGCAAACGATATATTTTTATCTTATCGGGGTCCATTGTCAGCTGACGGCCCTGGTTGCTCTGGTCTCCATTAAGGCGCGCCACTACTTTCCATTCAGAGCCGACCCTCGACACTTCCTCGTTGCTTGAGATCCCCGCGATCTGTCCATCTGTGTCAGGATCACGCGTCATCTTCACTGTTAGACCAGCGCCGATGATCAAAAACTCATTCGGTGCGGATTCGAGCAACAGCATGCCTCCGTCGTTGGCCAGCAGAGCATTCGTTGACCACGCCCGCGACAGGCTTCCCTGAAACAAATATCCGCCTAATACCACACTTTGACTTGCTCGTGGGCTGGTTGCATGGAGAGCCATTCCGCGCGTCCGGTCGGCGGCCTGCGCGTCCGTCAGTGTCTGCCCCAGACTCTCGAGCGCCGCATATACCTGCCTGATTCCGGCCCCCGATTCGTCGTTGCTGTCGAGCGCTTTCAGACTGTCGATTCCGAAAGGGCAAAATCCGAACGCCTTTGCGGCGCCATACGCGTAGAGAGCGTTATAAGGCGACGTGTCCAATCTCGCTTCGGGAATGAAAATCGGATTCCCTGGGATCTGATACCTCCCGACCCAATATTCGAATTCCGGCCAATAGATATCCGGCGAATAAAAGTCAATGTGCGTCGCAACCGCTCGATAGAGGTCAAGAAGGTAGGGATGTGGCCCGCCGCTCGGATACTCCCCGGCGCGTTCGAGAAAAGAAGGAAGTTGCGCATTCATGTACACAGGAAGCGAGTATTCTTTCTTGCCTGCTTCAGACACGGAATCAACGTAGGCGGCGTACCTCCAGGCCATGAACACTTCGCCCGCCGCCTCACCGAAGACCTCCTGCCACGTTTTGCCTTGAGGGTTCGTGTGCGCAGCGAGTTCCCGAGATATCTCGGTTCGGTTCGCTACCAATTTCTCCACTAATTCCCGCGGAACTGGCTCCGAAAATCTTTTATTCGCCTCCGGCGAGCGGTCCCTCCCCGATCCTAAGATTCCGACTTCATTTTCCGCCTGCGCCATCAAGACCGTCTGCTGCTCGCCATCCTTGACCCGCACATGTCTCAAGAGTGCGGCAAAGGCTCGGCTGTCGCATTTCGCAGTATCCGTCCCGAATGTCGAGAGGATTTCCAGCGGCGCGCCGTCGCCTCCCATGGACCTTGGAAATCGCTTCGTATCCGACTTGACCCAATCTGGAGCGTATTCCGAGAACGCGTTCTTCCAGCTTCCAAACCACAGCAATACCAGATGAAGATTCTGTTGCCGTGCAACATCGATCCAGTGGTCCAGAATACTGAAATCGAATGTGCCTTCGCGCGGTTCCACCTGTTCCCATGCAACGGGCATGAGCACCGTATTCACGTGCAGCCGTACCATCTCAGGAAGAATTGCATCCGCCTCGGCAGAGGTACTGGCCGAGGAATTGCCCAGCTCGCCTCCCAGAATGAGAAATGGCTTGCCCTGAACCATGAGCTGTCCACTTGCCTTGTCGATTCGAACTCTCCCGCTGCTTTCGGACTGGCCGTAAGCAGGGGGGAAGACGAAAGCACAAATCAACGGAATGACCAGCAGGCGTTGCAATCCTGAGCTCCTCCTCCATGCACCTGTAGCATTCATCATGGCCAACCACTGCCGATTCTTTGCCGAGCAGGCCTCACGACGGTGGGCGGCCGATGAACTTATTGACCCACTCGATGAACCATTTCATGTTAGGCGCGTCCGTGTGACCGCCATCATGTTGGCGCCAGGCGAGCTGCCCGTCGAGCAGTCCCTGATTTACAGGCGGCATCTTCGCGACGCGATAGTCCTGGTCCACCCCGATTCCTCTTGCGCCCAGCAGCGTAAACACGCGGCTGGCGTCCGTGGTCGCCATGAAGCTGCCTTGATGGTCGAGCCATTTGGCATCGCCCTTTTCGGCGATTCCGTAGCTGATAAACGTAAGTCTCGGCGCGCACAACGCGATCAGCTCATTTGCATCGACAGGAATATCGCTCGGGTTCATGCTGCCGAATGTCCCTTCGGACGTGCCGTATCTGATAAAATTGCCGGCCATCCAGTAGTATTCGCCCCCCGTAAGGTTCTCCACCGCTTCGCCCCAGTTGCGCCGCAGCAGTGTTGCTCCTCCCTTGCCCGATGATCCCACTAACACCATAGAGAAGCGCTGATCAAAGGCCATCGTGACAAGCGCGGCCTTTCCGTAGCGGGATACGCCATCGATTCCAACGTGCTTCGAGTCGACCGCCTGGTCCGTCTCCAGATAATCGAGCCCGCGGCCTGCTCCCCACGCCCAGGCGCGTAGCGCGCCCCAGTCTTCCGGTTTACGCGGCTGCCCTTTGTTCACCAGACCGATGATTCCCCGCGTGATTCCTGCACCATCGTCGGCTTGTACGCTTGCCGGGTCGAGCAGCACGAAGCCCCAGCCGGCGGCAGCCAATTGCCATGTGTTTGGCAGATCGCCGTCTTCATTCAACTGTGGAAACTGGAACGGCGTCTCCCTCACCGGGTCCCAGGCCGGGTGCCTGCTGAACACCTCTTTCAGCGAAGGATCCTGCTGAACCATGAGCGCCTTCCATGCATTGTTGAGGCGTTCCACTTCCTCGCCGCGAGGCTCGTTAGGATTCGGAAAGCCCGCGCGTCCAAACATGATGAGTACTGGCACCGGTCCCTTGGCATTCGCTGGCGTCACGAGCGTCATGTGAATCTTTACGTTTATGGCTGGATACTCGGAGTTGTCAACCTCTCCTAGCAGATCCTTGGCGATCACAGGCGTGAAGCCGATCATCTCGTGATCGACGGTTTTCACGGTCCACGATACCTTCGGCACATTCTGCGGGACGCGGCCGTACACGTACTTCGAAAACATCTCAACCAATTCGGGGCGCCGCAGCTTCCACCACATCTCTGCTGTCGTCACCTTCTGGCCATTGTTCAGCACGAGTGGATCGGGAATATTTGGAAATGGATCGGCCTTTGATTCATCGTAGTTTGCATGATTGGGTGCCTTCTCGTTCCCACTGTAGCCCGGTCGAAGGGTCTTGATTCCGAGCTGATCCATCATGTTCTGCCTATCCTGGTCCGCCGAGAAGGTAACCGGTGCAGGCGCTTGAGGAGTTTGCGCGATGGTAGATGGGAAAGCGCCCAGAAGGAAGACCAGGCAAGTGTAGGCAACCGCAGGTCTAGGCGAGAAGGGCACGGGAACGCTCCAGAGTGATATGATTTGCGGCGTTTTCAAAAAGCTGTCTCGTTCGGGCACCCATGCTAAACCTTTCGTTATGAAACGTGCACGCAGTTTCTTCGTCACAATTGGATTCTCGATTTATTTGGGCTTTGTGCTGTCCAAGCTGCCGTTGGCGGCCTCGTCCACTGCGCAGACCTGGGTGGCGACCTGGAGTTCAGCCCAGCAGATCCCAGAGCCTCAGAATGAATTGCCGGTCGATGACTTGCGGGATGCGACCGTGCGTCAGATTTTTCACCTGTCGGTCGGGGGCTCCGGTTTGCGTGTGCACATGTCGAACGCGTTTGGAAAGGAGGCGTTGCGCTTTACTTCGGTCCACGTAGCGCACCCACTCTCGGCATCCTCGGCGGCGATCGACCCCGTGACTGATCTTCAGCTGACCTTCGCGGGTAAATCCGGCGTCGTTGTTCCACCGGGTGGGGAATTCGTCTCTGATCCCGTCAGCTGGAACGTAGCGCCGCTTTCCGACCTTGCCGTGACCTTTCACCTCGACACTCCGCCGGTAGGCGAGACCGGTCATCCGGGATCGCGGGCGACCAGCTACTACCTGCACGGCGACGCGGTCGGCGCAGCAACTCTGATCGAGCCCAAGCGCGTGGATCACTGGTTCCAGATTTCAGAGATCGATGTGCAGGTGCCACCGGAAGCGGGAACCGTGGTCGTGCTCGGTGACTCCATCACCGATGGACACGGAGCGACAACGAACGGCAACGACCGTTGGACGGATGTGCTCGCGGCGAGACTGCAAGGCTCGCCGCGGACAAGAAATATCGGCGTTTCCAATCAGGGCATCGGCGGAAACCACCTGTTGACCGACGGGCTTGGTCCCAATGCGTTGTCGCGTTTCGACCGCGACGTGTTGGCGCCGGCCGGAGTTCGGTGGCTCATCGTTTTTGAAGGGGTGAACGATCTTGGCGGCCTGGCGAGAAATGGCGAAGTACCCCCAGCCGACCATGCGGCGCTCGTCGAAAGTGTTGTCTCGGCGTACCGGCAGCTCATCGAACGCGCGCATGCGCACGCCCTCCAAGTGTTCGGCGCTACGATAACACCCTACGTAGGCTCAAATTATTACCATCCAGGCCCGTTGAGCGAAGCGGATCGGCAAGCCGTGAACCAATGGATTCGCTCCGCCGGCCATTTCGACGGTGTAATCGATTTCGACGCAGTCGTTCGCGATCCGAATCATCCCGACCAACTGTTGCCCGCCTTCGACTGCGGCGATCACCTGCACCCCTCGCCGGCCGGCTACAAAGCTATGGGTGAATCCATTCCCCTTACAGTGTTCTCGCACTAGCCCAGTAGATCCTTGCCGAGCGGGCTTTAAGACATGCGGTGATTGGGCTCAGCAGTCTTCCGCTCAGGACTCAAACAAACGATTGCGCCTCTGGACCGCGTCACTCTATGCGGCAACCGATGGCTTTCCCGGCCTAGGCGGCGACATCGCTTCCGGACACTCCACCGGATCCAGAGATCTCGTCCGGGTGGCCAATCGGTGCTGCATTCTGCGAATCGGTTTTACCGGCCGGACCACCGGCATCCGGGGTAGAATTCACGAATACGCCATTTAGAGGAGGTCTCCCGCAAAATGAACGCCTTCTCCACTTTCGAGACATCTTGGCAGGATGCGCGCTACGGAGCGCGGATGCTCCGCAAGAGCCCCGGCTTCACGCTCGTCGCTGTCCTAACGTTGGCATTGGGCATCGGCGCCAATACAGCGATTTTCAGTATCGTGGATGCGGTGCTATTGCGATCGCTTCCGTATCCTGATCCCAATCAACTCGTTCTGGTATTCGATGTCCCGCTGCAACAGCCAGACGCGCTGTCGGGTTTTTCCTACAGGGACTTCACCGAGTGCCGCGAGCAGAACCACGTGTTCAGCGAGATGGCAGGAAATTCGTTTCACGATCTCACCTTGACCGGCGCGGGCGAGCCATCCATTGTGAACACCGCGGCCGTGACGCCGGAGATATTTCCTCTGCTGAACGCAAAGCCTCTCGAGGGCCGCACATTGCTGCCCGAGGATGGCAAGCAAGGCGCGTCGAGTGTTGCTGTTTTGAGCGAAAATCTGTGGCGCAGCCGCTTCGGTTCTAGTCCGGCTCTTATTGGCCAATCCATCACTCTCGATATGCGTTCATTCACCGTTGTCGGAATCCTGCCGGCAAGCTTTCGCTATCCTGACGGCGCTCCCCCTCAGGACGTGTGGATTCCTGTCGCGCAGGACCCTCTTTTCGGACCTCGGATGTCGCAGCCGGGTGCGCGTGTGCTCGTCGGGATCGGCCGGATGAAGCCTGGCGTTTCTCTGACGCAAGCTCAGGCCGAGATGAGCACCCTGGGAGCGCGGTTCGCCAAGCAGTACCCCGACCAAGATTCAGGATTGACGATCCGGATTGAGCCCTATCGGCAGGTGGTGGTGGGGAACGTGAAATCCGCCCTGCTTATTTTGCTGGGCGCGGTTGGCCTGGTGCTGTTGATCGCTTGCGCCAATATTGCGAACCTGCTTCTATCGCGGGCCACTTCTCGCGGGCGTGAAATTGCGGTACGAATCGCGCTGGGGGCGAGCCGTGCCCGCATTGTCCGGCAATTGCTGACCGAGAGCGGCCTGTTGGGATTGCTCGGCGGATTTGCCGGTGTGCTTTTGGGAACCTGGGGCGTGTGGAGTCTCCGGCCTTTCCTGCCGTCCGATGTGACCCAGATCAGTTCGATTCATGTAGGAGGCTCGGTATTGGCCTTCACGCTGTTGTTGTCCATTGCTGCCGCGCTGGCGTTTGGACTGGCTCCCGCGCTCCTCGCAACTCCGTCCAACTTGCAGGCGAACATCAAAGAGGGCGGCGAGCGTACCGGCCATCGCCGCGGCCAGCATGTGCGGAGTTTCTTGGCCATCTCGGAAATCTCGCTGGCCATGGTGCTTTTGGTTGCGGGCGGCCTCCTCATGCGCAGCTTTGCGCTGGTCACATCGGTCCATCCGGGCTTCGATCCCAAAAACGTCATAGAGGCCGAGGTTTCGCTTCCCCAATTTCAATATTCGACGCCGCAGCAATGGACGGCCTTTTCCACGGAGTTGCTGGCGCGACTTCATGCCCAGCCTGGTTTCGGAGATTCCGCTCTTGCGGCTCCGCTGCCGATGGACCGCCAAGGCGCAGCCAACTTCGAGTTCAGAATTGTTGGAAATGCTCCGCTCCCGCCGGGCGAATCCCTCACCGCCGATTACGCGACGGTGAGTCCCGATTATTTTCGTGTGATGCGAATTCCGCTGCTGCGGGGCCGTTTTTTCTCCGAGCAAGACTCGCCGTCCACTCCGAACGCTGCGATCATCAGCGAAGCACTGGCGCGGCGCTATTTCCCGAACCAGGACCCCATCGGAAGGCAAATGAGATTTGGATTTCCGCCAGACAGCAATGTGTCGCGCGAGATCATCGGTGTCGTCGGCGACGTGCGGGATGTGATGCTTAGCCGGAAACCCGGCCCGATGATGTATGTGCCCTTCGCACAGGCACCTCTTTATGGAGGAGAGGTCGTTGTGAGAAGCCCATTGAGCGCATCGAGCGTGGCCGCCGCCATTCGCCAGGCGGTTCACTCCATTGACAAGAACCTGCCGGTGACAGATGTCGAGTCTTTCCCGGACGCACTCGGCGCATCGGTAACGCAGGAACGATTCCGCACTTCGCTGCTGAGCTCATTCAGTGGAATTGCCCTGATCCTCGCCGCTGTTGGAATCTTCGGAGTGATTTCGTACTCGGCGTCGCAGCGCACGCACGAAATCGGCATCCGCATGGCTCTTGGCGCGCAGCAGCGCGAGGTGATGCGGCTGATCTTAGGACAGGGAACGAAGCTTGCCTTGATTGGTTTAGGCGCCGGAACCGTGGCCGCCCTTCTGCTTACGCGCTGGATGGCCAGCCTGCTTTATGGAGTTAGTGCGACCGATCCACTGACCTATGGCGCCGTGGCCATTGTTCTGTTCGGCGTCGCGGTGGCTGCCAGCTACATTCCCGCGCGCCGTGCCATGCGCGTGGATCCTCTGGTGGCGCTGCGGCACCAATAAAGCGCCCGCTCAAATCGGAAAGGCTCTGAGCCACTCGATTGCACACAAAGATGCAGACGGGATGGAAATTTTGCACAACCTCGAAAACAAGATCACCGAACGCGGAGTCGGTGATCCCGAAGCGGCGTACAAAATGGCCGAGGCCTACACAGTTTTGGGAGACAAAGTGGCCGCTCTTCGTATGCTAAGGCGAAGTGTCGAATCGGGTTTTTTCTGCTATCCCTATATTACTGAAGACCCTCAACTGAGCGCCATCCGCAACGAACCCGCGTTTGCTCGCATTCTGGAAGTAGCGCGCCAGCGTCACGAGGCTTTCAAATCCAATTTCTTCTAGATTCTGCGAGCATCCGTTTTCCGGCTTCCTGAAGCCGAGAGCGTGAGCTCCGGGCGGGTTCTCGACTTCGAGCCCATTTGTAACTGAGCCTCGTTCGGAAAAAGTCCCGCAGGGATGTATAAAACCGGACAACCGATAGACTTGTACAAAAGGGAACAGCGGGAGCACCGCAAAGTGCTAAGAATGATGTTACAGAAAACGAGCGACGACGAAGTTGCAGAAAGACTGAGCGGTCGGGCAAGCAAGTTGCGTGGCCGGATTACTCGGTTTGGCGAGTGCAACACAATAGCAACGGGATGGCGATGTTGGGCCTCTCGAGAAGTTAGACCTGGTTTGGTGTCTTGGGATCGCGGGATTAACTCACGGGAGGAGAAAGTTGTCGAAAGCGACGGAACGCTCGGGTACGGTAAAGGTCTTCATCGCTGACGGCAGTCAACTGAGCTGTCAATTGATAGCGGCGGCGGTTCGGCGTGGCCGGTATAAAACAAGGGTCGTCGGGTATGCAACGGACGCGATTGGAATACGCGAAGGGCTTGAAAAGTACAGTGCCGACGTTGCAGTGATTGGAGCCCGCCTAGAAAATGAAGACCGCGCGGGCTTCCGGGTGACGCGGGAGGTACTGGCCTCGCGGTCTACTCCCAGTGTCATCATGATTCTGGACTCGAACAAACCTGCGATGGTGGTCGAAGCATTTCGGTCTGGAGCCAGCGGGATATTTTCTCGGGATCAGTCGTCAGAGTTGCTTTGCAAATGCATCCACGCGGTACACAAAGGACAGGTTTGGGCGAGCAGCAAGGAATTGCACTTCGTGCTCGAGGCGCTGGGTCCGGCTCCGTTGGCCAAGGCGATTTCTCTGCGAGTGGCAGGGCTGCTCACCAAGAGGGAAGAAGGGGTCGTGCACCTCGTAGCGGAAGGCATGACCAATCGCGACATCTCCCAAGAGCTGAAGCTCAGCGAGCACACCGTCAGAAACTATTTGTTCAGGATCTTCAACAAAGTAGGAACTTCGAATCGGCTTGAGCTGGCGCTTTACGCTATCGACCGGCGAGACGCGAATGGCCAGCAGAATTCAACGACCGCCCTGGATAAGTCGGATATAGACTCGAATCTATCTGTCGCTGCAAGAAGAGCTTGATCGATTCATCGTGTGAAGAGAACCTCGTTTATCCTTCCGCATCCATTCTGAGCGATCACCGGAACCGAACTCTTCCAAGGCCTAAGGGTTGCGACAGTGATGGGAATACCTGGCTGGCCATTTCTATTCGATTCTTCAGCTGCTAAAAAGCCGAGCAACAATCTCCATCGAGCCTGCGCGGTCAATCAAATCGACCGAGGAGCCATCCACGCAGAGTGCGGAGTGGGGACTCGTCACGTGGAGTGCCGTGCTGTGCAAAAGGGAACAAGGTACTTTCGTACCTAAAATTGCCTGTCGGTGTCTCAAGACACTTCCGGCAATCTTTCGATGACTTTCGTTCTCTTGTTCGTTCACGACTACACCGCTAGTGTCGAACAAGTGAGATTCGATGGGGGTGCCTTGTTGACTCTTGGGCGGCCAGCGAGAAAGACGCTCCGGTTCCTGCTGCAAACAGCAGTCACCTTCTGGTGGACGAACGGGAACGGGGAAGCGCGACAGGGAGAAGGACGCAGTCGCGACGTAAGCGAACACGGCGCATTTGTCTTTGCGTCGATCTGTCCGCCGGTCGGTGCGAGTGTTGTACTCAAGATAGATCTTGAAGGAATTCCGGATGAGATTGGCCGCCTTCCGGTTGAGGTCGAGGGCGAGGTCCTTCGGGCCGAGCGATGCCCCGCTGAGCGGGGAATGGTGACGGGTGGCTTTGCGATTCAATATTGAAGAGATCGTCCGGAATGAAATTGAGGACTAATCTCTGACGGAATTTGGCAGCGCGGATGTGCCAAGAGGATTGCGGGCGGCTCTAAGCAATACAACGGTTTTTCAGCCAAAACCGGCCGCAAACTGAATGTAATTAGCGGCTTACAGGATTTGAGACTGTAAGTCACAGGGCGGAGCTCTATGCTTTCTGAGTCAATGACTGCGACCGAGAATAATGTTTCCAATTCGTCCTGGTATGCGCTCTACACCCGCCATCAGCATGAGAAAATCGTGGATCAGATTTTAACTAACAAAGGGTTTAGCACGTTTCTTCCGCTATATGCAACAACTCACAGTTGGAAGGACCGGACCAAATCACTCCAATTGCCCCTATTTCCATGTTACGTATTTCTGAAGGGCGGCATTGAGCGCCGGCTTCAGATCCTCACAACGCCCGGACTCTATGGTCTTGTGTCCAGCGCAGGCCAGCCGGCGACGATTCCGGATATAGAAATCGAAGCGATTCGCCGGGTGGTGGAAAGCGGTACGCGTGTCGAAGCGCATCCTTACCTCCGGTGCGGAAATTGGGTGAGGGTCAAGAACGGCCCTTTGACCGGAATCGAAGGGATTCTGGTCAGGAAGAAAAATATTTCGCGGCTGGTTCTGTCCGTGGAGATATTGGGAACCGCAGCCGCGATCGAGGTCGCAGCATTTCAGGTGGAAGCAATAAATACGCCGCCAGCAAGAGACTCCTTGGCGGTAGTCGGGACTGGCTCGAGACACAACCGGGACTCCGTAGCGATCGCTTGAGCTTCGGGATGTGATCCCGGGCAATAGCAATGAACCGAAGCAGGGTGGGACCCCAGCCGCCCATTCGGAGCGAGATTCAGGGGCGAGGATGCCATGAGAAAATTGTTGTATGTAACGACGGCTATATCGCTAGTGACGTTCTCTATGTTCGGGCGGGCGCAAGGACAGGCGCGAAACGACATCAAGAACGACAGCGCCAAGGCCGTGGCCGCAGGTGGAGTCAGTTCGCAGCCGCCGAGAGCAGCGAAAGATGATCCAAACTATTCCATCGCGCCCGAGGACGTCCTCACCATCGATGTGTGGAAGGAACCAGAGATCTCACGGACAGTGCCTGTACGCAGAGATGGAAAGATTTCCCTGCCGTTGCTAAACGACCTGCAAGCGGCGGGTTTAACTCCCACCCAGCTTGGTTCCGAGATCGTGGAGAAGCTGAGAGCAACAATCGTACATCCGCAAGTGACGGTGATTGTTGCGCAGATGAGCAGCCTGCGGATCTACATTCTGGGCCAAGTAACTCGAGCAGGAGCCTATCCCCTGGTACCCGATATGACGGTGATGCAGGCCTTGTCGATCGCTGGGGGGTTTACGCCGTACGCCAATCTGAAAAAGATCTACGTCATGCGCAGCGAAAATGGCGTGAGCAGGATATTTCCAATGAATTACAAAGAAGTGATCAACGGGCGCAAACCCCAGCAAAATATCCCGCTGAACCCCGGCGATACGATTGTCGTGCCGTAGGGAGAAACATGACTAAAGTAGCTCGCTTTCTCTATGGAGTGCCCCTTGCTGCGGTTTTATGTATGCCCACAATCCGCGCCCAAGGAACCGATGCGGCTAAACCTGAGCCAAGCGTGCAACCTGTCGCACCTTATCAACCGCCCCTGCCAGCCGGGAGCACAAGCATACTGGCTGTCAACCCCAGCTCGGACATCCCCGTAGCGGGGGATGACCGGCCACTGAGTGGTCTGCAGGGTCAGATGTTGGGACCAAATTTGGGCCCCCGCAACGTGCTAGTGCCTAGCTTCACCGTGGTGTCGCAACTGGCCACAGGTTCTTCTGCGTCAGGTCTTTCTGAGCCGGCACTCTTCAATTATCTGCTGGCTACGCTGGATTTGAACCACGCAACAGATAGGGCCGATCTTTTGCTGCACTATACGGGCGGGGGAATGCTCTCGTCGTATTTGAACGCGACTGTCCAAGAGCTGGAATTCACATACAGCTACAAGTGGCAGCGCTGGTCGCTCCTGCTGGGCGATGACGCCAGCTATCTTTCGGAATCACCTTTTGGGTTTGGAGGTGTGGGGGGCCTGGACTTGCTCACGGGAGACTCGCCGTTCGGCCCTGGAGGCCCTCTGAGCTCCATCCTGGGGCCCAATCAAACGATTCCTACCATCTTGGTTCCGAGATTGAGCAACACTGCCGTATCTCAAGTGGAATACAACATCAGTCCACGTTCTTCTTGGACTGCTTCCGGTTCTTACGGAACACTGGATTTCCTGGGTGTGGACTACATCAACAGCGCTGAAACACTATTCCAGACAGGTTACAACTACTCACTCAGTCCACGGAGTTCGATCGCCGTAATTTATCGTTTCGATGATTTCCGATTCACGCAATTTTCACAGTCGATCGTAAATCAGGTGATGCAGTTTGCCTATGAGCGCAATGTGACCGGGAGACTGAACTGGCATGTGGCCGCCGGTCCGAGTCTGGTGATGCTTCGTGGGGTGCTGACGGGCTATGGAAACAAGGTTTCCTGGGCCGTCGATGGCGCACTCAGCTACAAGATGGATCGCTCGACGTTGCAGCTTAGCTACGCCCACCTTGTGACGGGCGGGAGCGGAGTATTGTTCGGGGCGCAGACGGGGCAGGTGCAAGCGACCCTCGAGCGAGCGCTGAGTCCGAGGTGGCAAGGTTCGGCATCGCTAGGCTACGCAACCAATGGGAGCCTGATACCAGCCGCTGCCAGTTCGGCAAGGGAAAACTACAACTCCTGGTACGCTACCGTTCGGCTCAACCATCAATTCCGGCCCGGAACGGCTTTCTTCGTCAGTTATCAAGCGCAACTGGAAGCCCTGAGTCCCGGCGCTTGCACCACTCCGACCTGTGGAACCAGCTCCATTTCTCACGAATTTTCAGTCGGTTTCAATTTTAGCTTGCGACCCATCTCATTGCGATAACTGCGAGGAAAAGCAAAAGATGTCCAAAAGAGCCGCCAAAAGGAAAATAGGCACGGCGTTTTGACGGGGAAATATTCCCGGCTGGCGTGAACCAAATCTTGATCCTGTGGTGGATGAAAGTGTTGACCCATAGGTGAAATAGAAAATGTCCACAGAGAGGCAAGGAATGTCTAACAAAGCAGACGAAGGAGTTCCGCGCGGGTGGGAAGAATATCTGGCCGTCGTTGTACGGCGGCGCTGGTGGATCGTGCTTCCGCTGTTTTTGACCTGGCTGGCGGTGTGGGGGGGGAGCTGGTTTTTGCCAACCACTTACACGTCCGATGCGCTGGTCTCCGCGGAACAAGAGAAAGTGTCTGATCTATACGTGATGGAGAACGTCAATGTGAATCTCCAAAATCGCTTGCAGAGCACGACCCAAAAGGTCTTGAGCTATGCCAGCCTCCGGGAGATCATAAACCACTTCAAGCTTTATGAAACGCCTTCCCGGATGACCGGTTTTTTCAAGCCCAAGGACCCGGTCGATCAAATGCGGGGCGACATCAAGATCGAGCTCGTCGGAGCTCCGGGATATCGGGGTGAGTTTTTCACTTTCAAGATTCACTATTCGGCGGATACGCCGGAACTTGCGCAGCAGGTAAATACCGAGCTGACGTCCCTTTTTATCAACGAAAATGTAAGGGCTCAGAGACAGCTTTCAGAAAATACAACGGCTTTTCTGGACGGCGAACTTGCGGATGCGCGCACCAAAATGGAAGAGCAGGAAGCGGAAGTCTCAGCATTCAAAGCCAAGCACGTTGGAAACCTGCCAGGCCAGTTGCAAAGCAACGTCCAAATCCTTGCCGGCCTGCAAGCAGAGATGGCGAGTACGCAACACGCGCTGGACACTTCGAAGCAACAGAAGATCTACCTGGAATCGCTCCTGCAGCAATACCAATCAGCGCAAGCGAGCATGGGCGGTGACTCGGATGCAATATCAACGCAAACGATCGATAAGGAGTTGCAGGATTTGCGCTTGCAGCTGCAGAACCTGCGTACTCGCTATACCGATGGCCATCCGGACATAGTCGCGCTGGAAGACAAGATCGCCAAAACCGAGGCGCTGAGGAAGAAGAATGACGCGGAAATCGCATCCAATCAGCAGGCCGGCAAATCAAAAACCCCAGTGGATTTCTCTGCTGCGGAAGGCGTGCAACGCGGCACGCCCACGGCAGTCATGCAGCTCCAGAGCCAGTTGAAGGCCAATCAATTGGAGATCCAAAACGAGCAGCAGCACGCGAAAGACCTTGAGGCACAAACATCGGCTTACCAAGCCCGCCTGAATCTGACGCCGGAGACAGAGCAGGAGCTGACAGTCGTCTCTCGCGGCTACGACGAAGCCAAATTCAATTACAATTCGCTTCTTCAGAAGCAAACGCAGTCGCAACTCGCTACAAGCCTTGGGCAACAACAGCAGGGTCAACAGTTCCACGTCGTCGATCCACCTAAGCTGCCAGACAAGCCTTCGGCGCCAAACCGTTTTCTTATCAGTCTTGTCGGGTTGGCAATGGGAGCCGTTTTCGGGCTGAGCATTGCCACCATTCTTGAACTAACCGACGTGCGATTCCGCCAAGAGAAAGATCTGGAAGGAATTCTTCCCGCTCGCATGCTGGTCGGGATACCGCGCCTGAGCACGCCTAAAGAGGACCACTCTCGCCTTATCGTCCGATACATAGAATTCGGCGCAGTGACAATCGTGGCTTTATTGGTTTTTACCGGCAACCTATACGTGTATTACAACGGTTGAGTGGTCACGAAACCGGAGAGTCGAAGCTTCGAAGCGAGATCCTTTACCGGGGGATACCGCAGCGAATGCTCTCCTTTGCAAACTGCAGTGTTCCTTGCCGGAAAAACAATTCAGATACAGGAATGGAAACCAATGAGCCAGCTATTTGAAGGATTCAGTAGAGCAACCGTTCGACAGAGTCCCAAAGACGCAGTGCCGCTGGAGATGGTTACTAATGAGCTGGTCATGCGTGAGCCCTCGGCAACGGCCGGCGCGCCGGTCAATGCGACGCCCGAGGTGGCCGGCTCAAGAGGGCCGGTTGAGATCAAAAAAATGGTAGAGAGTGATAAGGCTCGAACAGTGATGGTACAGCCCCCGCCGGTATCGCGTCTCGTCGCCTGGAATGATCCGAACAGTCTCGGGGCGGAAAAATTCCGAGCGCTAGCCGTCCGGCTCGATGATATTCGAAGGCAGCATGAACTGAAATCTTTGCAAGCCACCAGTAGCGTGATCAACGAGGGTAAGTCGTTTGTGGCCGCGAATCTGGCCGTTACGCTGGCCAAGTACTCCGGGTCCAAGACGCTTCTGATTGAAGGTGACTTGCACAGACCGACGCTGGCATCGATGTTCGGACTAAGGGATTTGGAAGGACTGGGCGACTGGTGGACGGGCAGGAACCAGGAGCTTACCCGGTACTTGCTTCGATTCACGGGCACCGCCTTGTGGTTTCTTCCAGCAGGAAAGCTCTGCGACCGGCCTTCGGAAATCCTGCGTTCGACACAGCTTGCGGAAGCCTTTGCGCAACTGAAGAATCAATTTGATTGGATTATCGTAGATTCGACGCCCATGCTCCCGGTGATCGATGCCAACCTCTGGTCGAAACTCGTGGACGGCACGTTGCTGGTTGTCCGGGAGGGGGTCGCGCCGCTCAAGGCGCTGAAGAAGGGTTTGCAGTCCCTCGACCATCCGAAGTTGATCGGTGTGGTCGTCAATGAAGCTTCGGACTTCGATCAGATCGATTATGACGGGCAATATTATGGCGCTCGAAAGTATGGAGAAAACGGGTCGAAAAAACCGCGATAGTCCGGTGGTCTTCAAGAGATGACTGCTTTGGCCTAGAGATCCTATTTCTCTGCCGCCTCCATATCCAACGGCGTTCGAAACACGCAAATAAACTGCACTTATGCGCGTCGCCGTGCCGCGAAACAGGTTTCTTTCAGAATCGCTTTGGCCCGTCAGATGAATTCGAGAAGAATCTCGTGCTCGGCGCTCCCGCTTTTCAGCCGCCTCCTGTGGACAAGCAGGAGAGGCCTCTTGTCGCCATTCGCCGATGAGCGTGCTCTGACCCTCAAGAGTCGGAAGAGAGCATCGCCGAAATTTGGCGGCACAACTTGGGCGGACCATCTGTCCGGAAAAAGGTCGCAGGCCGTCACATGGTTCGCTGCGCTGTCGGTATCGGTCCTGGTGCTGATCCTGTATGCGCCGGTACTCGGATCGCTGGTGAGGCAATGGTGGGGCGACCCGAACTACGGGCATGGATTTTTCGTTCCGGTCTTCGCGGGCTTTGTTCTCTGGAGCGAGCGCAGCCGGTCGCGCGCGCAACGGTTCCGTCCGGATAATTTCGGGTTGGCGATCATAGTCTTCGCAATCGGGTTGCGGATTCTCGGAATGCTCGGCGCTGAGCTGTTCATGGCGCGGCTGTCCTTAGTAATCTTGATCTCAGGAATCGTCCTGTTTTTTGCCGGCCGGCAGGTGCTGCGGTCGATCGCATTTCCCATCGGCTATCTGCTCTTTATGATCCCCTTGCCGGCTATTGTGTACTACCAATTGACACTTCCTCTTCAGTTGTGGGCATCAGGATTGGGTGCGACCGGTCTGGTTGCGCTCGGGATTCATACAGTGAGAGCAGGGAATTTACTCTATCTGCCGAACTGCACGCTCAATGTCGTTGAAGCATGCAGCGGGATTCGCTCGTTGCTTTCTCTCCTGGCCGTCGCCGTCGCATACGGATATTTGGCCGAGCAGCGCAACTGGAAACGCGGCGTCTTGGCAATCGCGAGCATTCCGGTTGCGATCGCGACCAACGGTCTGCGTCTCGTCGCGACCGGCGTGCTGAGTTACTTCTTCGGACCGAACGTGGATTCGGGCGGGGTCCACGTGGCTCTCGGCCTTGGATTTTTCGCGCTGGCTTTTGCTTTGATCCTCCTCCTTCATAAACTTCTTGGCTTGCACTTGAGACAGCCGCATTCCGCACGGGTCGGTCCATGACTTATCTGAGAGTCTCCGTGGCTGCAATTGTTCTTTTGGGGGGGATTTTCGCGACCCATTGCTTCGAACCGAAGGTTGCCGCTGCCCCGCACTGGCCCCTGCGCGAATTTCCGTCCTCCCTGGGCCTTTCTCAGAGTGAGGATCGTCCGTTCGAGACACAGGTCGTGCGCGCAGTCGGCGCCGATGATTACATCAACCGGGTGTATCTGGGCAGCACACCTCCGATCGAGCTGTATGTCGGATATTACAAAGATCAACGTTCCGGCGAAAGAATTCACTCTCCCAAGAATTGCCTTCCAGGCTCGGGATGGGACCCAGTCCACTCCAGTCTTGTCCAGATTGGTTCCGAGAGTGGGGTTCCTGTTCTTGTGAATGGATATCTAGTGGCTCAGGGAACAAGACGGAGCATGGTCCTCTATTGGTATCAGTCGCATGGGCGCATTATTGCCAGCGAATACCTGGCTAAGTTCATGCTCATTGCCGACGGGTTAAAGAGCAGGCCGACCGATGGAGCCATGGTCCGCATTTGGACAACCGCTGCTGACGGAGAAGCCAGCGCGCAAGCGCGGGCGGCGGATTTCGCGCGCCGCGTCTATCCACAGATCGAGGAATTCCTTCCCGATTGACAGTTTGTTGCGACCAATGCCCTCGAATCACTGGTTCGTCCCGATTCACCGTTCACAAAAAGATTCCTCCAGGTTACGCAACGCTCAGCCAGCACGCGAGGCCTTGCGGAAAGAGAAGTTCAGCGTCGGTTCCAAGTCATTGCAGATAGACACAAGGATGGTACTCCCATGAGAAATATAAACCGGCTCTTCAATTCACTTCCTGCCTGGACCGCAGCCAGACAGATAGTAAGGATGCGTCCGCGGCAATGGATTCTTGCCCTCTCTCTCACCGCCGCTCTATTAAGTTGGGGTTGCCCGAAACAAGATCCACTCCAGGCCTTCAGTCCCCCGGCGACTCCCATCGATCAGGGCCCGGCACCCGTACCAGAGCCGGCGACGGCGCTGCTATTTGGAGCGGCACTGTTGATCGGCGGAGCTATCGCGCGCCGGCGGCGCAAGGAAGGGCATAAGTAAACCACTCTCGTCCGCTGGTCACAGAAATAGCATCTACCGCATCTCGCCACAACCTGGAGCGTTCCTTGATCCGTCTCTTGCATGCTTATGTTCCGAAACGAACGCTTCTGCTCGGAATTTCAGAAGCTTGTTTAGTCACTCTCGCACTTATGGCTTCCGCGCTAGCTCGCCTGGGTGCCGGAGAAGCTAGGTTTATGCTCACCTATCAGTATGGCTCCCTGAAGATCCTATTCGTTTCAGTAGCCTTTCTGGTGTGCATGTATTATTTCGATCTCTATGATTCCGCGATTCTAAGCAATCGGCGCCAGGTACTTGTTCGCCTCATCCAAGTGATGGGGGTCGCGTATATCGCTTTGGGCCTCTTCTATTACCTCTACCCGCCGATGAAATTAGGCCGGGGAATCTTTCACCTCGGTTTCCTCTTTGCCGGGTTGTTGCTGCTACTGTGGCGAAGACTATTTTCCGCTATCAACAATACGCAGGGATTTGCCGAGCGCGTGGTCATTTTGGGCGAAGGGTCACTGGCCGAATCCCTGCTGCACGAAATCGAAATGCGGCCCGAGCTGGGAATCTGTGTCGCGGGGCGTGAACGATTTCCCGAGATCGAAAACCAGCCTGGTAATAACGAGATCAGCAGGGTGCCGCTCGTTCTCTCGCAGACCAGCTTCTGTGAGGGTCTCGCCATCAGCCGTCCTGTCCGGGGTATCGACCGTATCGTTGTGGCGATGGATGAACGCCGCGGCCAACTCCCAGTGGACTTGTTGCTTTCCTTGAAGAATCGTGGCGTGCAAGTCCAGGATGGAAATGATGTCTACGAGTCGATCACAGGGAAGGTTCCAATTGAATCCATCCGTTTAAGCTGGCTGCTATTCTCGCCGGGATCTCATACCTCGAGGCTTTTTTTGTTCTACAAGCGGTTTGCATCCGTGGTGATATCGATTGTCGGGTTGCTGCTCAGTCTGCCGCTGATCCCCTTCGTGATTCTGGCCATCAAGCTAAGTTCGCGTGGCCGTGTCTTGTACTGGCAGAATCGCGTAGGACGCGACGACAAGGTCTTTCGCTGCTATAAATTCCGGACAATGCGCTCCGATGCCGAAGCGGAGAGCGGCCCCATCTGGGCCGAGGATCACGATCCCCGAGTCACGCCCGTAGGCAGATTCCTTCGCAAGATGCGCATCGATGAGATTCCCCAGTTGCTGAACGTGTTTAAGGGCGATATGAGCCTGGTGGGTCCGCGTCCAGAGCGGCCCGAGTTTGTCGCGGCGTTGAACGAGCAGATTCCTTACTACCACTTGCGGCATGCCGTTCGTCCAGGGATCACCGGCTGGGCTCAGATTCTTTACAAGTATGGCAGTTCGGTCGAAGACGCCAAGGAAAAGCTCCGCTACGACCTCTATTACATCAAGAACAGCTCTGTGGGGTTGGACCTACTTATCGTTTTGAATACGATCAAGACTGTACTGCTGAGCTGCGGCGCCAAGTAACACGTCGCTTCCGTCTGATCGAAGAATCACCCCTGCTTTCCTCCAGACGCACCATGGAAGGTCGAGTGAGAGGTTTAACGAGTCCGAGTATGGCGTTGGGGATAGCCGCGTAATCATGGGATTCGCACTCACGATTGTCTATATCGTTGCGACGATTATCTCGCCCGAGCAGTTCGGAAAAGAGTGGGCCAGCTATCACGTTGTGACGTACCTGGCCGGGATCACTGCTTTGGCCTCCTTGCCCAGCATGGCGAAATACAGCTATTGGAAAATGTCAGTTCAGACGTATCTGCTGATCGGCTTTATAGCAGCCATTGCTCTCTCTCAGGTGGCTCACGGCTGGCTCGGTGGGGTTGTCGAAAGTTGGCGCCTGTTCCTGCCGAGCGCGGCGGTGTTTTTTTTCATTGTAGTGAACGTGACGACAATTCGGAGGCTGAAGATCGCGTCACTCGCAGCAGTTGCGTCCTGCCTGATCGTTACCGTGGAGGCGCTCTGCGGATACTACGCGGGCTATCACGGCGAGATGTTTGTGCTGCTGACCAACATTTCTTCCCCGCAGGATGACGTGATAGGACAATTGACCCGAATACGCGGCGCCGGATTCTTGAGCGATCCGAATGATCTCGCCCAAATTCTCCTGATTGTTCTTCCGCTTGCCTTTATTGCCTGGCGGCGGGGGCGCATGGTGACCAACTTCTTCGTGGTGCTGCTACCAGCTGCATTGCTGCTATGGACGACCTATCTGACGCATTCCAGAGGCGGATTGGTCGCTTTGGCCGCTGTTGCGCTGATGGCCGCGCGGAAAAGGCTCGGAACAACGACCTCAGCGGCTCTGGCTGCCTTGTTCATCTTAGGCATGATCTCTCTTGACTTCACTGGCGGCCGCGGAATGTCGGCAGCTGACGGTGCTGACCGGCTCGAAGCCTGGGCCAATGGTTTGGAAATGTTCAAGAGCGCTCCGTTTTTCGGGATCGGATTCAACGGCTTCACGGATCTGTATGAGATCACCGCGCACAATTCTTTCGTCCTATGCCTTGCCGAGCTTGGCCTTTTGGGAAGCACGCTCTGGATGGCCTTGCTGGTAACCACGACCATGGGCCTGAATCGCATTATTGGAGCCCAAAAGAAAAAGCAGCCAACCAGATCACTGGGTCTGCTGACCCTTTTTGAAACCGGCGCTATCACATGCCCTGGAGCGTTCGCCCTAGTTCCCGCAAGTTCGAGCGGCAGCACCGCCCTGAAATACCACTATGCCTCCGAGGCACTGCCCGCAGCGATGTTCGAGGGTACTCGGGAATTCGAAATACGCAAAGAGCCTGTTGAATCGCCGAGAGTGCCGCAGCAGTGGATCGTAGCGATGCGCCTTGCACTTGTCGCTTTTGTGGCGACCGCGTGGTTCTTGTCGCGCAGCTATACGACAACGATGTACCTGCTTCTGGGACTAGCGACCGCGACGATTGCGCTTCAAGAAGGCGATCGCAAAACCCCTGATCGCGGCCATTGGATATTCTCGACCCTGACTGCTGAGGTTTTGATCATCGTTCTGATCTACGGCCTAGTTCGCCTTCGACACTGAAATCACGATTTGCAATGACACGCATACGACGACCGGAACAATGCTGATGCCACCACCGATCGTTCCACGAAGCCACTAAAAAACAAGGCCGAGAAGCCTCCCCGCGGTTCGAACGGTGTTCTGCGCCGCAAAGCATTCCAAACACAAGAGGACGAGATGATTGGAACGCACGTTCATATTTACGCTTTTTGGTGTGCCGCTGTCGTCATGCTCTATACCTATGCGGGATATCCGCTCTGGATGTACTTGCGCAGCCGACTGCAACCACGCCCACAGCGGCAAGGATCCCAGCTTCCTACCGTGAGCATCATCCTTGCTGTCCACAACGGCGCGGCGCTGCTACGACAGAAAATCGCTCATCTGCTTTCGTTGGATTATCCGCGGGATCGAATCGAAATCGAGATCGTGTCGGACGGTTCGACCGATGGTACCGACGATATTCTCGAGGAGTTGCAAGACGCACACCTCAAATGCTTCCGATGCCCGCAACATTCTGGCAAGGCAGCGGCACTAAACATAGGAATGCAGAGCGCCACCGGGGAAATCCTGCTGTTTCTCGACATTCGGCCCTGGATTGAAAGCAAAGCTCTGCAACTACTGATCAGCAACTTTGAAGATCCTCGAGTGGGATGTGTCACCGGAGAGTTGGTGTTGCGCGATGCCGGCCACGATGCCGGCGCCAAGGCTGTTGGGGGCCTCTACTGGCGGTATGAGCAGTGGATTCGCAATTGCGAAGCGAAAGTCGATTCGCCACTGGGAGTGTACGGAGGGTTTTATGCGATACGTCGCAAACTGGCGAGCGCGCTGCCCGAGGGCACTATTCTGGACGACATGCTGCAGCCTCTAAATGTGATCCGCCAGGGCTATCGGTCGGTCCTGGACCTGCGTGCGCGAGCCTATGACATCTGGCCAAAGAGTTTGCGCGGAGAATTTCATCGCAAGGTCCGGACACTGGCCGGCAACTTTCAACTGATACAACTTGCGCCTTGGTTGCTGTCGCGGCAGAACCGGTTACGATTCGAATTAATTTCCCACAAGTTGCTGCGTTTGCTCGTCCCCGTCCTGCTGGTGATCCTGCTATCCAGCAGTGCATTGCTGGCAGGACGGTCGATGCTCTATGCGGGAGCGCTAGTTGCGCAGATAGGTTTTTACACCCTGGCTGCTCTGGGCGCCGGGCGGGGTATTCCGAACCTGACGCGGATAGCCGCCCCGGCAAGCGCCTTCTGCATGCTGAATGCCGCGGTTGTGGTGGGATTCTACAAGTTCCTGTTCACGCGCGGGCCACTCTGGAAAATCTGGACTTCTGGGGCATCTTCTTCGTTCGCAACGGATGGTCAGGAGGCCACCGATTGGAACGCAACTATGCTCAATCTGAGTCTAAACGATCAATTACGAACACGGGGTTTGACGCGATGAGAATGAAAGTTACACTGGTGACGCCTATCTTTCCTATTCCGGCACAACCATACCGCGGCCACTCCGAATACGAGATTGTTCTGGCACTTTCAAAACGCGCCGACGTAAATGTTATTTGTCCTTTTCCGCGCTATCCGAAATGGTTCCAGCCGCGTTACGACCATCGCCATCCTGATCTGTCCTATTCTCCTCCGGGGGTGAGCACGCGGTACTTCGAGTATCCGGCCCTACCTGGCGTGACGAGGTGCATCAACGGTTTGGTCTGCGCGAAATACCTTGAGCCATACGTCCGAGAAAACCCGCCCGACGTAGTTTGCAACTTCTGGCTCTACCCCGAAGGCTATGCCAGCGTTGCAGTGGCTGCGAAGCTTGGCATCCCTGTCGTGGTGGGCTCGATCGGCTCGGACCTAAATCGCTTTGTCGACCCGGTTTCCAGGTGGCTGACGAAACGTGGCATGAAGCGAGCAAACGTGGTTGTAACCAAGAGTGAACATCTGCGCCAGCGAGCCATCGACATGGGTATCAGCGCCTCAAAGGTCCGAACGATCCGCAATGGATGCAATCCAAGCGTCTTTCACTTGGCAGACCGGGGTGCAGCTCGCGCGCAGCTAGCCGTTGATGCTAAGGCCGAGCTCGTGTTGTTCGTCGGACGATTGGACACGGCCAAGGGTATCGAGGAATTGCTCGAAGCATTTAAGCTCCTTGCGGACCGCCGTCCAAACCTGCAACTTGCATTTGTCGGGGATGGGCCGGGCGGCGTGCATTTGCGCAGCAAGGCGAGACATCTCGGGCTCGAAGACCGCATTACTCTAAACGGCGCCTGTTCATCGCCGGGAGTTGCCCAATGGCTTGCGGCTGCCAATGTGCTCGCTCTGCCAAGCTACAACGAGGGATACCCCAACGTCGTCATCGAAGCCCTCAGCTGCGGCCGCCCCGTGATCGCCACGAATGTGGGCGGAATCCTCGAACTGGTCAATGAGGAGTCCGGGATTTTGATTGTTCCAAGAGACTCGCGAGCGCTTGCGGTTGCAATTGAAAAGGCGATGGACCGGCGTTGGGATGAACATTCCATCTCGGAACAATTTCGCAGAAGTTGGGATGAAGCTGCTGAGGAATTGCTCCGTATCTGTGAGCTGGCTATGCAGCAACGAAGTGAGAAAGGGCACTTGCCGGCCAAACCTGTGGCTGTGCTGAGCCGGTGATTCGATCCACGGCACTGGCGGCGCCATCATGCAATTAATTCACAATTCGCAAATCTGGGGCCCCTCCTACCTCAAGCAGCGGCTGCGGCAGATCACGCAGCGGGCCGCTCCTCCCCTTGAGCGAATCTGGGTGACGATTGCAGACCATTTCGAACCCAGGTGGCGGCGAGCCGGTTCAGCCACCGCGAAGTCACGCGTCGATCTATGGCGGGCAGCATGGCCGGAGATTGCGAGGAGATGCAAACCCGATTCCGCTGGCAATATGCCTCGATACACATTCTTCTTTCCGGAAGAGGAATATCATCCGACGCTGATGGAACCTCTGGCGGAAATGGTTCGTGAAGAGATAGCGGACGTCGAAGTCCATATTCACCACGACGGCGAAGGCCGCCAGAATTTTGTAGACCGCATCAGCAATTTCTGTCGAACATTGCACAACGATCACGGACTGCTGCGCAAGCGCAATGGAGACCTGACATTCGGCTTTATCCACGGCAATTGGGCACTGGACAATTCGCGGCCCGACGGGCGTTTGTGTGGGCTCAACGATGAAATCCGAGTACTTCGGGATCTTGGCTGCTATGCCGATTTCACAATGCCATCCGGTGACTCTCCCACCCAAGCCCGTTTGGTAAACGCGATTTATTATTGCAATGGCGATCCCGGTAGAACGAAATCATATGATCATGGCGCGCGTGTTACAGCTGGCGGCGGCGTTCAAGGCGATTTGCTCATGATTCCCGGGCCGCTTGGGATGCGCTGGAGAGACCGTTGGCTTCCGCGACTTGAGACCGGGGAACTTCGTTGTGGAAACGTGGCGACACCGTATCGCGTACGGCGGTGGGTGAAGCTGGCTCCCAGGATCGGAACTGATAGTTTTATCAAATTATTTACGCATGGGGCTCAGGATAGAAACTCTTCCGCCTTACTGCGAGGCGAGCTCGAGTCGGCATTCAACCTGTTAGTGGCGGAAGCTGAACGGCGCTCGTGCGCCATTCATTTTACCTCCGCTTGGCAGATGTATCTGGCGATTGAAGCTATCGGGCAAGGCCGCGATCCCGTAGTCGCAGCGCATTCCAGCCGAATGAATACGGCCGCTGTCGGGATCGGAAGAAATTGATGCTGGATATAGGCATTGTTGGCTGCGGGAAAATCGCTGACGGTCATATCGAGGAAATTCAGAAGCTCGGCTGTGCGCGTGTTGTGGCGGTCTGCGACCTGGAACCCATTTTGGCCGAACAGCTCGCAGTTCGCTTCTCCGTGCCGCATCGCTACACAGATTTTAGTCGCATGCTCTCCGAGCATCGGCTGGACGTAGTTCATATTGCCACTCCGCCGCAGTCTCACCTGTCGTTGGCACAAAAGGCCGCTGATGCCGGCTGCCATGTTTTTCTCGAGAAGCCTCTCGCCCTGAATGCAACGGATGGGCGGCGTCTGATCGACTGCATGCAACAATCCGCTCGAAAGCTGACCATCAATTATTGGTACAACTTCGAGGCGCCAGGTCTGGCTCTAAGGGAATTCGTCGCCAAAGGCAACCTAGGCGATCCTGTACACATAGAGAGTTACTACGGGTATGACCTGGAAGGGGGATTTGGCCAGGCACTGCTCTCCGATGAGCGGCACTGGGTTCATCAATTGCCGGGTAAACTGTTCCAAAACATCATCGATCACGCGATCAACAAAATTACCCCATTCCTTCCTGACGAGCCGATGGAAGTCATTGCCCGCGCCTACCGGCGGCGGCATTCGAAAGATGACCGCACGGATGGCGTTCTCGACGAACTGCGGGTGATGATCCTTTGCGGCGGCATGTCTGCGTACATCACCTTTTCCTCGCACGCACGGCCAGTTGGGCATTTTCTGCGGGTGTACGGCACCAAAAATACTGCCCACATCGATTTCGCGCTCCGCACCATGTCAGTCGAAAACAAACAGGCCATTCCCAGCGCATTAGGCCGTTTGTTGCCACCGTTCAAATCCGGCTGGCAGTCTCTACGGCAAGCGTCGCACAATGTCCGCGAGTTTGCCGGGTCACGCTTTCAGTTTTTTGCGGGAATGAACCGGTTATTGTCGCTATTTTACGAAAGCATCCTACACGACACTCCCGTGCCGATCCCCTACCCGGAATTATTGCGCGTGTCACAAATCATGGATGAAATCTCCCTGCAGGTCTACCCGGCGCCAGCGGCATGAAGATACTCGTCACTGGCGCAGCTGGCTTTCTGGGAAAGGCCTTGCTCGAGCGTCTGCTTTCGCACGGCTACAAAGATATCCGTTGTAATGTGCGCCGACCGGCAGATGTTCCCAAGTTAGAGGCCATTCTTGAACGACATCCGCAGATTCGTTTTGATTATTGTATCGGAGACCTCAGGTATCGAGAGGACGCCGCGCGAGCCGTGGATGGCGTGCGACTAATTTTCCATCTCGTAGCAGGAAAAAAGGGAACTGCCGCGGATCTTTTCCTCAATTCCGTCGTAGCCTCCCGGAATCTGCTGGATGCCGTTGCGAGTCGCAAGCCGATGCGCATTGTTCTAGTGAGCTCATTCGGCGTGTACGGAGTGGCTGATCTCGGTCGAGGAGCACGGGTAAACGAACAGACGATGCTCGAGCCGCACCCCGAGCGGCGCGATCATTACTCCTACTCCAAACTGCGCCAGGAACAACTGTTCTGGGAATATCAGAAGCGCATTGGATTTGAACTGGTCGTTCTTCGTCCAGGCGTTATCTATGGCCCTGGTGGCGGTCATTTTTCAAACCGCGTTGGGTTGACGATTGGCAACTGGCAGTTGCACTTCGGCGGAAACAATTTGCTTCCCTTGAGTTACGTCGACAATTGTGCGGAAGCTGTCGTGGTTGCGGGTGCGTATCCGGGCGCTGCCGGGCAGGTTTACAACGTCCACGACGATGACCTGCCGACTTGCCGCCAATACCTGCGAGCCTACAGAAAAAACGTCGCGAAGGTGCGATCCATTTCCATACCGTACTTCGGACTGCGGTTACTGTCGTCCACGGTCGCGAAGTACAACCGATACTCAAAGGGCCAATTGCCCGCAATTCTTACGCCCTATAAGACAGCGAGCCAGTGGGGCGGAAATCGTTTCGACAATTCCAAGTTGCGTTCCATCGGGTGGGAACAATTGGTGCCTACTGCTGAAGGTTTGCAACGATCGTTTGCCGCGTACCGGGCAGAGTTGGACAGTGCGAAGGTGAAAAAGCAAGTCTTGCCTACCGCGGCGATGAACCCGGTCGCGGTCTCAGCCGGAGAGTTGCGACGTGATTCACAAGAGTTCGTGATAGGCGCTACGCTGGGGCCGGATTCCAATGGCAGCCTCGAGCACCTGCTGGCTGCATTTTCGGATCTGCGCAAGACTGGCCGGCCGGCCAAGCTGATCGTTTTTGGCGCAAACGATGCGCAACAACGTGCCAGTGAGGCAGGAATTCAGGAACTGTCTTCGCGCGTTCGGTGGGTGCCCGATGAATCGACCGGGCCTGGGTCTCTCCTGGGTTGCGATGTTCTCGTTTCGCTCCAGGATGGAGTCCCGCTCTCAGTGCTACGCGCCATGTCTTCGCGCATTCCAATTATCACGACCGCCGTCCGCGTTCCAGAAGCTCTGCGAAATCAGCCCACTGTAAGATTTATCCAACACGGCGATAAGAGAGAGTTACAAACTGTCTTGCAACAACTATCTGATGAGTTTAAGCGAAACTCGTCCCGTGGTTCTGTCCCTGACGAAAATATCGCAAGACACTACAGCGATACCTATTTGTGGCGAGAAATCGCGTCCCCAAGCACGAACGGACATAGTTCGAGAGGGAATGCGCTGATCAAGAAAGCACTCTTCAGCGCCGTTCCGAAGAGGCAACTACTTGAGCACGGGAATCGGGACCGGCCGCAGATTGCCATCACAGTCGATGACGGGCCGGATCCAGTCCATACTCCACGGATGCTGGACATCTTTCGAGATTACGCGGTGAAAGTTACGTTCTTTGTAGTGGGGGGAGCCGCTGAGCAGTATCCGGAACTCGTGCTGCGGATGAAGAAAGAGGGGCACGAAGTCGGCAGCCATTCGTATAGCCATCCGTACTTCCACAGGCTTTCCTGGTCTGGGGCCATTCGAGAGATTGGGATGACCCGATGGGTCCTGAACCGCATCCTGGGAGAAAAGTGTAAGCTCTTCCGCCCGCCCCACGGCAAGTTGTCACTCCGCAGTCTCATCCCAGCCTGGGCGGCCGGCCAACAAGTGGTGATGTGGAACGTAGACCTAAAGGACTACCGCGCTGCCCCTGGGGAGGTGGAAGCTCTAGTGAATCGAACGAGCTTCGCCTCTGGAGACATCATTTTGTACCACGGCACTAACGAGCCTGCCTTAAAAGCACTGCCGCGCGTGATCGAAGCCGCGCTCGGAAAGAGTCGCGGCGCGGTTACTATTTCCGAGCTGATCTAACATTAGATTTTTGTCGCGCGAAAAGTTCAACTTCTTCGGATTGTACGTCTAATGAAGACAATTCCTTATCCCCGGGTACCCAGCCGTTCTCGTTCGAGTGTTGTGGCGTCGGAACAGACACCCCAGAAAACTGCCAATGCATCTCCGATCCCCAAGACTGTTACTGACGCTCCCCTGCTTTTGAGATTGGCCAAAACCATGACCCGCTGGCGGATCCGCGGCGGGAACCGGCTGGTGGGAATCTTCGGACAGTTGGGGATGCTCAATGTGGTCGCCCAGTATCAGTTGGGTCGTGCGGTGCGATTCAGTGTACCGCTGTACCGTGCCGACACCTGTTGGGACAAGCAGGACCTGGAAGGCTATGAGAGGCGACTGATTCAATCATTTTGCCGTTTACTGCAACCGCTGTTTGATGCGGTCTTATTCGATTGTGGAGCAGACATCGGGACCTTCTCGGCGCTTGTCTGTTCGCAGACTTCCCGCGTCACGCGAGTCATTGCCTTCGAGCCCAACCCTGACGTGGCGCGCTTCCTGAAACACAATCTATCCCAACTGCAGATTCCATCGAAAGCGATCAGCAAGGCAGTAGGATGTTTCAAGGGCACCGGCCGGCTGGAAGTTCCGGCTTATGACAGCTCCGACCACGCACGTTTTCTTGTTCCTGGCGAAGGCCCGCTGGAAGTGGTCACCATCGATAGTTTTGACGTGCGAGGCGGCGATGTAGCCATCAAGATCGACGTAGAGGGCGGCGAACTGGATGTGCTCAGGGGTGCCGCGGAGACCATCGCGTCGGCTCGAAAGTGCGTGATAACGGTAGAAGCTAACCCCCGAGTCGCGATGCGCACCAAGCGCGACCCAGTGGAATGCCTTAGATTTCTTCAGTCGTTGAGACCATTTGGCTTTCTCATTGCGGAGACCGAAGAATCTCCTGTGCTGTCTTTTCCAGTCATCAAGGATGGCGAGAAGGCCACCCGAAATGTTATCGCGTGGACACTTTAAACCAGCCTCTCCGCTCTTAAAAGGCTCACGGCAATTTTGACAACTCAATCCAATCCGGAAATTAGTTTGAAAATATTGACTCTTCCCCCTCCTCCGCCGGCCTCCAGCCATGCCAGGGTAATCGGGCGCAATTTCATCTTCATGGGCCTGGAGGTGGTGATTACGCTTGTTTGCACGCTGCTGACGACCGTGGTCATTGCGCGAGTCATTGGCCCGACGCGGCTGGGCTACTTCAATCTGATATTCTGGCTGACTTCCATCACGTGCTCGGTAGGTTCGCTGGGCATTCCGCTCACGACGTTCAAGTACATGGGCGAATTTCTCGGTGGCGGAAAAAAAGAGCTCGCGCGCGCCGTGTTCTTCTATAACCTTTGGGCTCAAACGGTGATCGCCTCCGCACTGACGGTCATCGGCATGGTCGCTGTTTTCACTCTCGTTGCACCCGCGTATCGTGTCTGTTCCATCTTGCTCGTTTTGAGCATGGTTCCGAACATGATTACGTTTGTGCCTTCACAGGCGAACTCTGCGGCTGAGGATGCCGCCCTCAATACGCTTGGCGCCTTCGTCGGAGCAATCGTCTATGTGGTCGCAGTGGCAGCCAGCCTCCTCCTCGGATGGAACCTGATCGGCATTGCCGCAGGCGTTTTGGTGTATCGCACCGCGGAGTTGGCAGTCAAAACTGTTCCGGTGCTCAAGTCAATGAAATCAGTATCCCGGGTCCCGCTGCCGCGAGAAATTCGCAAGCGAATGTTTTCCTTCTCGGGGCTGAGCACCGGTCTGATGATTTTGCAGATCGTGATATGGGATCGGTCCGACATCATTTTCCTGAAATTGCTACAGCCCGATATTCGTCAACTGGCCTTTTTCTCGGTTTGCTTCAGTGTGGCGGACCGGCTCATGCGCATGCCCCAGACATTCGCCAATGCGCTCTCTGCCACGCAGATGGCCGAGTACGGTCGGGACAAAGATCGCCTCTTTAGGATGACCTCGAAGGCCTCAACCTACGTCCTTCTGGGCGCGCTTCCGATTCTCATCGGTCTCGCCTGCATCGGCGGTCCATTCGTACGAGTTATGTACGGGCCGCAGTATCTCCCAGCAATTCCCGTCTTCATCGTTGTGGCCCTTCTCAGCATTCCAAGGGCGATCCTGACTCCCGCTCAGACGCTGTTGTATTCCGCCGAAGACCTGGGATTTGTCCTGAGGTGGGGCTGCGTAGCTGCGGCGATCAACGTGCTCCTCGATTTGACTTTGATCCCAAGTCACGGTGCACTCGGCGCAGCCTGGGCAAACGGCGCTGCCCAGACGTTTGCCGCGCTAACCATCTGGGGCCGCGTGCTGCTCCGCTATCCTGTCCGAATCGATACGCCAGTCCTGCTCAGACTATCCGCCGCAACTCTCGCGATGGCGATCGTTGTGCTCGGCATTGTAGCGACGCCCTTCGATCCCCTGGTGAAATTGAGCGTTGCCGTGCCTGCCGGTGCGATTGTCTTCCTGGTGACGAGCAGGATGTTTTCAGTTCTGCAGAAGGATGATCGTCGGCGCCTACTGGTTTTTTCCGCTCTCCTTCCCACGGGGGTGGGCTCTTCGTTCGAACGGTTGGTCAACTTCCTAATTCCTCTACCCCCCGCTGTGGAAAGCTCGAGATGAATGCGAATTCCTTCTCCGGACAAATCGGCATCGCCAGCGCGGCGGCCTGCCATCCTCTCTCTTTTTGAGGGCGGACTGCCGCGAAATCACGAATTTCAATCACGAGTTTTCACGAGAGGAAAGCGGGGTATATATGAAAGAACCTTACAGAACGCGATTCGTTGAATTGTTGAGCGAAGGAGCCGCAGTTCAAAATATCCATGATTCTCCTGTCGTCGCGGGCTTTGCAGTTACCCACGCCGCCGACGATGAATTTGTCCAGAGAGAACTGGAGCGCGTAGACCAGCATCGCAGGAATGCCTGCTGGCTCTTGGAGGAATACGTCGGCCAAGCCGAAAGAATCCTGGACGTGGGATGCGGAACAGGCGGATTTAGTGTTGCCTTGGCATCATCGCGCGTATTGCGCCCGGTGGAAGTCATTGGAATCGACGCCAGCCATTTGTCTGTCCGAGCCGCAGAAGTACGAGCAGCAGGACATGATCTCTCATCTCCCCTGGTGTCCTTTTTGGGCTATTCCGCCGGGGAGCAACTGCCATTCGAGGATGACTACTTCGATTTGACTGTTTGCAGTTCTGTGCTGGAATACGTGACTTCCGGGAAGGCCCGCGCACAGCTGATAGCCGAGCTTAGGCGAGTGACACGGCCGGGAGGTCACGTTTTCATCTCGACTCCTAATCCTCTGCGATTGAAGGACTATCATTCCGGGAGATTCTTGGGCGATTATTTGCATCGACCTGGGTACCCGTGGGCCACTCGCCCTTGGGAGTTCTCTCGTATGTTTTCCGGCTGGCGAGAAATCCCAGTTACAAAGTATCACCGACGGAAGCTTACCGAGGTGCTGGGGGCTCGTGTGCCCGTTCCAGAGCGTGTGGTAAGAGCAGTCTCGTGGCTCGCACCTTGGCAGAATAGGTTATTTCAGAAACTCAGCGCGTCCAAAACGTTGCCACTCGAAAAATCGACCCAAGCAGGATTCGTTTGCTCCGCATGAGATCGCATCGCGTGAAATGAAAGCTGGCTGAGCCGGTGAGCCACTATGACGTGCGATACGCGCACGGCGCATTGGCAGGATGGCCGAGAGTGTGAGAGTTGGCCTCGCGCGTTGACTCGTAACTTCTTCGAAGCGATACATCGGGTAACTCGCAAATGCCAGCAGAAGTGGCATATCCCCTTGACTCAAAAAGGCTTCGCTCCAATGAGTAGCATCATGGCAGCAGCGGGTTCGATACCGGTAGCAAGTGCGCTAGCTGAGCGAAGAGCCTCGCTAGTCATCGCGCACGTTTGTGACAGCATGGAAATGGGCGGAGCGGAAAAACTCACAGCCACGCTTTGCCGATTGCAACGCGACCGGGGTCACACGGCCTCCGTCCACTGTCTCTATTGGCTTGGCGTGCTTGGCGAAGAGTTGCGGACTGAAGGTTTTGAAGTCATTCTCCACCATCCTTCCTCGTTTCTTCACCTCGTTCGCGGTTTGTACCGATCATTTCGGCGCTCTCGCCCCGACGTGGTGCATTGTCATAATGCCACTGCGGCCATTATGGCCGCTCTTCCTGCCCGTCTCGCTGGCGTGAAGACCGTAATAGTAACCCGGCACGGTTTGGTTAAACCTCCTTACCAGATACGCCGCGAATTGAAATTTGCGCTTGCGTCTCGATGTTGTGATTGGATCGTCGGAGTCTGCAAGGGCACGCGGACCAATCTGCAAGCGGCCCCATTCGCCGCCCGCGACAAGATCGTCCACATCTATAACGGCGCTGATCCCGCCGATATCCGGGCTGTCCCGCAACCCAAAAAGGGTTTTACTCTGCTGCATGTTGGTCGTTTGGCACCGTTGAAGGACCATGCCACCTTGCTGCAGGCAGTTGCACTCACACGTGCGCTTCATCCGGACATGCAGCTTTGGATCGTGGGAGACGGACCCCTCGAGGCCAGCTTGCGGAAACTCACTGATCATCTCGGGCTGAATGAATGCGTGACTTTTTTCGGCGAACAGGCTGATGTCTCGCCATTTCTGCTCGCGGCAGATCTATTTGTGAGTTCCTCCGTAACGGAAGGCTTGCCTGTGTCCCTGTTGGAAGCGATGTCAGCGGGCCTGCCGGCTTTGGTCACAAATGTCGGAGGTATGGGTGAGATCGCGCGTTTGTCGGGAGCGGTCATTCTCGTACCGGCGTCCGATCCCGAAGCCATGGCAGGGGCATTGTGCGGCGCGTTTGCCGGGAGACAAGAACTCTCCAAAATGGGTCAGCTGGCAAGCCACTGCTACGAACAGTATTTCCGGCCGGAACGCATGCTTGATGACTACATGAATCTGTACAACGGCTATGTCGCGCAAAATAAAGCGTTGCACTCTGCCTGGAAAATCGCACCGTCTCCATAGGTCATAAGAAGCGACCTATATCCTACGATTTTCCGGATTTCTGAGTGTTTTCGAGTTGGCGCCGCGGAGTAACCGCTGCGTCTTAGCTTGCCTTCCGAGGCCTTGCGCTTTGCAATTCATTTATCACCATCGCACCATGGGCCGCAGTTCTCAGGCGATGCACATTCGCAGCCTGGTCGAAGCCTTGAAAGCGGATGGGCACGAGGTAACGATCGTGTCGCCCCCAGGAGTTGATCCCCTCAGGTCCGCTGGGGTGATGCCATTTTTGCGCAAGACAGATCGTGCGCGCGGGCTTGAACGCATCTGGAAATATATAAGCTGCGAGTGCCCGCAGCTCGTTTTCGAGGTATTCGAGCTTCTCTACAACCTGTTTCTGCCGGTCCGCTTATTGCCCACATTGTGGCGCCAACCGGACGCAGTCCTCTACGAAAGACACGCCTACTTCATGTTCATGGGCGTGCTGTTAGGGAAATGGCTAAAACGCCCAGTCCTGCTCGAGGTGAATGAACTTGCGGGATTCACGCGCGCCCGCGGCTTGATCCTGGAGCGCCTAGCACGAAGGATCGACGCATGGGTTTTCTCTCGCGCCGATCATATCCTCTGTGTGTCACGCGTTCTGGCGGACGAAGCGCGACAGCGGGGTGCCGGGAGCGAACGCATACACGTCCTACCCAATGCGATTGATCCAAATCGCTTCCGAAGCCCAGGTCGTGGGCGCGCGCTTCGGTCAAGCCTTTGTATCGAGGATTCAATCGTCATCGGCCACGTAGGGCTGTTTTGCCGCTGGGATCGTCTGGACGCATTGATTGAGGTGGTGAAGAGCCTTCGCGACCGGCATCCAGAGATAAAGGTATTGCTCGTTGGGGACGGCCCTGAGATGGAAAACCTTAGACAGACCGCGTTTCGATTGGGAATGGAACGGGAAGTCATTTTTTCCGGCCCGGTGCCACGGTATGACGTGCCCGCGTACATCGATGTGATGGATGTTTGCGTTCTGCCCGACTCCAATGCTTTCGGATCTCCGATTGCTCTCTTTGAGTTTATGGCCATGGGTAAGCCTTGCGTGGTTCCGGACCTCGGCCCAATGCGCGATGTGATTGAGGACCATGCGACCGGCATCATGTTTCCTCAAGGGGATCACAACGCCTTGGGGGAGGCCCTTCTCGGGCTTGTTGAAGACCCAGCGCTCAGAAATCAAATCGGCGCACGAGCAAAACAGATCGTTTTCGAGCGCCATACGTGGGCAGCGAATGCTAGTTTTGTCGTCCAGTTAGCGCTTGGCGAAAGTTCAGCCAAGGCGCTCCCGCAAATGAAACAAGTGGACTGCGACACCCTGTAGATTCGAAAGGGAACTCAAATGCCTTCAGATACACATGTTCGAGTCGGATTGGTTGGAGCCGGCTATATAAGCGAATTTCATGCTCGCGCCATCCAACGAGTATCTAACGCCCGAATCGTCGGAATTGCCGACGTTGTACACTCTCGCGCGGCAGCCCTGGCTGCTCGATTCAGCATCCCGAAAGTCTTCCCAACCATGGAAGCCATGATGGACGAGGGAGTCGACGTAATCCATGTCCTTACGCCTCCCCGCACTCACGCACAATTGGCGATTGCGGGACTCAAGGGCGGCTGCCACGTGCTGGTAGAAAAACCGCTCGCGATGAATGCGGAAGAGGTCGATCGCATCGCTGCCGCAGCCTCGGCCGCGCAAAAATCCGTTTGCGTCAACCATTCCCTGTTGTACGACCGCTTCGTATCCAAAGCGCTGAATATCGTCCGTTCCGGCGCGATTGGAGAACCGCTCACTTTCGACTACTTCCGCAGCAGCGAATATCCTCCTTACAGCGGAGGACCACTGCCGATCCACTACCAGGATGGCGGCTACCCTTTCTTGGACCAGGGCGTACACGCGTTGTATCTTGCGGAGTCTTTCTTGGGCGCTATTGAAGACGCAAAAGCCTTCTATGGCACGCACGGGGGCGACTCCAACCTTCAGTTTGATGAGTGGCGAGTGACGGCGCAATGCCAACGCGGCTCCGCGAACATCCAGATATCCTGGAATGTACGGCCCCTGCAGAACTGGTTCGTCGTCCAAGGCACGAAAGGTGTCGTCCGCGCGAATCTCTTCGCAATGTGGGTTACTCGCACTCCGCAGCTCCCGCTTCCGAAAGCACCGGCACGTGCACTTCAAGCAGTGACCGAGGGTCTCAGCATCTGCGCACAGGTTCCAGCGAATGTCGCTCGCTTCGCGGCCAAGAAAATCGTCCAGTACGATGGACTGCATTCCTTGGTGGCTGCGTTTTATAGCGCGTTGCAAACGGGCGCACCGATGCCGGTTTCGCCTGAGCAGGCGCGCTCCACCGTCTACTGGACAAACCGCGTCTCTCAGCAAGCCGACGTCACGAAAGTTAAATTTCAGTCCCAATTCCCGACTATGGGAACGGCCAAGGTTCTGGTGACCGGGGCAAATGGCTTGATCGGCCGGCATCTCGTCCGGCGGCTCTTGCAAGAAGGGAACCGCGTTCGCCTCTTCGTTCGACGACAGCCACAGGCGGAATGGATGAACGACGCAAACGTCGAGGTTTTTCTCGGTGATCTAGGCGATCCAGCTGCCGTGGACCGCGCTGTAGCTGGCACAGAAATTGTCTATCACGTAGGCGCGGCGATGAAGGGCGGCGCGCACGACTATGAACGTGGCACTGTCTGCGGCACGCAGAACGTTGTGGATAGTGTGCTGCGACACAATGTGCAGCGTCTCGTCCACATCAGTTCCCTCAGCTGCTTGCATGCTGCGGCTGCACGGCGAGACGACGTGATCACCGAGGATTGGCCAGTCGAACCATTCCCGGCAAAGCGCGGAGCCTACACACAAGCGAAGACGGCAGCCGAAAAAATAGTCCTCGACGCCGTTCAAGACCGGCATCTCCGAGCCGTCCTGCTTCGCCCGGGGAGAGTTTTTGGTTCAGGGATGACGCTCCTGACTCCTGAAGTCGCCCGCCGGATGGGAAACACGTTTGTCGTCCTGGGTGACGGCACTCGCGAACTGCCTTTGGTTTATGTGGAAGATGTGATCGATGCGATCGTCCTTGCCGCCGAGACAAGCGAATTCGATGGCAGCATTTTTCACATCGTCGATCGAACTCGGATTGCGCAGAATCAAGTCGTCGGTGACTACATCTCTAGGAACGCAAACAAGGCAAGAGTCATTCACGTACCTCTGGCTGTGGTCTACACCTTGGCGCTTGGCGTTGAACTTCTGTGCAAGATTCTAAAACGCCCGGCTCCCCTTTCAAGATACCGCCTTAAATCAGCGCTCGCTCGCATGCGTTTCGATTGCAGCCGGGCAGAAAACGATCTTGGCTGGCGACCTCGCATTGGCGTTGCTTCCGGCTTGCAGGAAACGATGGCGGCGGAACGCGTTAACCGCAGCAACAATGTTCTGGGGCGCGTACAGGAGAGCTGCGCCGCGAAGTGATATTACTTTTCTGTTGGCCCCGGCCGCTTACGACGCCGAAGCCGGTCGGCATTGGCAGATGCCGGGTGTGGGGACACTCTTCGCAAAAAGTCGCGCGAAAGCCTATTCTCAGGAAGCTCAGCGTCCGTTCGACTGCGTGGTTCACTTCGAAATCATTTTCAGAGGAAACACTATGGCAATTATGCCGAATGCTTCTATTCATCTAGATGCCGCTATCCCCGCCGATTCCGAAGGGCAGGAGCAAGCAAGACTGACCGACGAGGCGCGATTCGCGGACCAAAACTACTCTCGGCACGCCCATAACCTGCTCCTGAACCAGATTATGTTTAGAAAGTATGCCGACCCGCACCACGATTGGGACTGGCGGCAATATGGCGCCAAGCTTCTCGGGTCCGTCAAAGGATGCCGCGTACTGGACTACGGATGCGGGCAGGGTGAAGAGGCTACCTATCTCGCCAAAATGGGTGCTCAGGTGACCGCGATCGACATTTCCCCCGTTGGGATTGGGCTCACGAAAGCGCGCGCCAAGCTCAACGGCGTGGGCGACCGCGTCAGTGCGATGCTAATGCGCTGCGATCCGACTGAATTTCCCAGTGAATCCTTTGATGTAATCCACGGATTCGGAATCCTTCATCACATCGGTTTGCAAATCGGCCTGGTTGAAATAAAACGTCTCCTCAGACCGGGTGGCCGCGGATTATTCTTCGAGCACATGGGAAATTCTAAAACGATCGAGCGGTTGCGTCCGAAGGAGAAGGACTACACGAAAGGCGAGCGCCCCGTGACATGGAAGGAGGTCCAGGAGATCCGACCGGAATTCTCCAAGTTTTTGGCAAGACCATTCCACATCGCTTCACGTTTGCGCAAACGCGTCCAGCTACTAAACCGACCGGTGGTTAAGCGTGTGGATCACGCTATACTCAGCGCCCTGCCTTTCATGAGGCACTTCGCAAGCGGCATGGTCATCTATCTCGAAAAATGAGATTGGCTTGGCAGCTCTAAATAGGTCCCCGCTGGCGGCCCCAATTTGTACCCTGATTGTCGCTCAGTTTATCGGCTGGTTTTGATAACCGGGAGAGCGCTAAACATCTGACCGCCGCCAAGAAAATCTATTGCCAGACCGGTCCGCCGTCGGTGATCGTCATACTCTGAACTGTGGTGGCCAGGGCATTTGTCGAGCCAGCGACCTTTATGGTCCCGCCCGACGACACGATTCCCTTGTTAATTACAAGGCTATCGTTCGCATCAAGAGTGATAGTGAACGTCCCGCTCGACGGATTCCCTGGACTCGAATCGACAACTCCCGGAGTCAATGCGCTGAAACCAGACGCATCTCCAAGCTGGATCGTGTAGAGATTGTAGCTGACCACGTTGCCGGGATTTGGGTTGTTCGCCTCAATCCGATATTGCCAATTGGCTGCATTGGCACTGCTCGCATTCTCAGTGACGACAGCGATGGTCGGAGCGGCTGGAATCAAAGCCGTATAGAGCGCTTCTTGCGTGCCATCAATGCAGGCGATGGTTGCGGACGACACCCTAGGAGTCGTTTCGCAGTGGCTCACAAACGTCGTGCTTCGCGTAGCCACATCGGTCTGTAGACGATCGACGATAACAAGCGTGTTGATGCCACGCAGATAATAGTACTCACGGACCACAGAGACCACGTAAGGGTTCTCTCGCTCCGGGTGCCCAGAATCGCAGGCATTGTTCTTATACGTCAGCGTTAGATCAGTGACGGCGAAAGAATAATTAGGTTGCGTCTCCAGCCGCTTGACGATTCCGGGGCCGTCAGAGCAGCCCCCGAATACGTTGATTGACGCCTGTCCGCCCAGGAGCGGAATGTTGTGCGCGAATCCTGTCGCGGCGTCAGCGGTTCCGACTCCGTTGTATCCTGCAACCGTTTCCGAATACGCCATCGTTTCTCGAATAATAGGGACACCCTTGCGGAAGGCTTGAAAGGTTCCTGCATCTTGGTGCGAGTGACCGCCGCCCCAAGGCACCGACAGAACGTTGTCTCCGTTGTAGAGGCCCATCTGCCACAGCATTGACGTTCCAGAAGCCGCCCAATCGCTGCGGGAATACATGTACTGAGCCCCAGACGAGTAATAATCCAATGGCATGGTCGAGTATGCTTGCGATGAACCACCAGGGTCGACTGATTTATGGATAGGACCGATGGCGGGATTTACAGTAGAAATCCATTGGCGGGCCAGTTTGCCAACAGCAGTGCCGGGAAACTCATTCGCAGCCGCTTGCATGAAATCGCCGTAATACTGACTCGATGCTCCGCATCCGCCGTGCCCATCGGGTCCGTTGTGGCTCTGATAGCCGCAACCCGCGCCCGCTTGCCAGTTCTCATCATCCCCCCAAGTGAACATGTCCCACATGGCGCGGCTGGTAGTTGTCGTCGGCATCGTGTTGTAGATTGTCTGGAACACACCGGACTTGAAAGCGGTTGTCTCGATCCACATGTCGCGCCCTAGAAGCACTGACGAAGCCAGTGGAAGTGCGTAATAGTTCAGAGAATATCGCCCGTACTCCCCGCCACCTTCTTGACTGTGCAGCGCGTAGCCATGGCTTCCGTTTTTCCCGGTTCCAGATGGGGAAACGAAATTTAGCAAATCGGGCCACCGGCTATTCACTCCATAGTTCACGTTCGTGGCGGCATTGGGGTTGTTGCCATACGTGGCGACCCCGAAGTCGAAATCATTGCGAAATTGACCAGCGAAATAGTTGTTCGCAGGCATCCCGACGTTACCCCAAGTCTGGGTCACGTTGTCCTGATTCGATTGCCAAGTGTTCCAGTTGTTGGTAAGCGTCGTTACCTGCGAGGATGTGAGGCACTGTGCCCTGCCACAGCCAGGAGCAAGCCAGTCGAGGACCAGCATGATCCACTCCCCGTTCCTTCGCATGTTATCGTCGCCCGCTCCTGCTCCATTTGTGCCGGAGGGGCCAAGCGCCAATGCGTCCGTGATCACCTGACTACACGCTCCCATCGCTACCGCCCCACTCATCGTGAAGCAGGTAAACGCCATGTCGTAATCGTCAAGCGGCCGCGCCGATGCCGTATTCAGTCCCGCGTAGCCCGTGCTCGCTACCCATGATTGTGCCGTCGTGACTCTTCCCGCATTCCAGAATAACCTCGGATGGCCATTAGGAATATTGAGCCCGTCGATCGTGTTTGTAGCAGACGGCGAGAAGATCACGATAGACGCGGAAGCCGTCTTGGACGAATCCGCCGCACTCGTCGCTATGACGGTGACAGTAGCTGGTGAGGGAACCGCCGAAGGGGCTGTGTAGAGCCCAGTACTACTAATTGTTCCGCAACCCGTACCGCTGCACCCGGCCCCTTGGACTGTCCATGTCACAGCGGTATTCGAGGTTCCCCCAACCGACGAACTTAATTGTTGAGTTGCCCCGGTCGCAACTGAGGTGCTGGCTGGCGTCACACTGACGACAACCACGGGCATGATGGTTACGTTTGCTGATGCCCTTGTGCTCGAATTCGCCATGCTGGTGGCAACCACATTGACGTTTGCTGGTGAAGGAGCCACGACTGGGGCCTGATAGACAGCCGAAGACGCGCTGGTTGCGAGCGTCCCGCAGGCGGCGCCGCTGCAGCCCGCGCCGGTCAGACTCCACTCCACCGCCGTATCCTTTGTGCCTGTCACGGTGGCAGTAAAAGAATCGGTGCTGTTGGTAGGCACCGTGGCGCTCGCCGGGCTAATACTCAGCAAAACCGCCGTCGCCGCGACGATGGCAATACTTGCCGAAGCTGATTTGGTTGGGTCCGCCACGCTGGTCGCGATGACTTTGACAGTCGCAGGCGAGGGCACACTGGCTGGTGAGGTGTAAAGCCCTCCCTCCGAAATGGTACCACACGCTGCGCCGCTGCATCCCGAGCCACTCACAGTCCAGTTCACTGCCGCGTTCGAACTACCAGTTACCGTTGGCGCAAACTGTTGCGTGCTTCCTAATGCCACTGTCGCGCTGCTCGGGCTCACCTGCACCGCAACGCCAGCCGCGACGGCAACATTAAGAGTAGCGGCGTTGCTGGTCACGCTGCCCGCGCTGTTGCTGACAACTACCACGAACAACGTACGATTGTCGGCATCTGTCGTAGGAGGAGTCGTATATTTAGAAGAAGTCGCGCCAATTACCGCGGTTCCGTTCTTTAGCCACTGGTAGCTGAACGGGGCCGTACCCGTCACTGCCACAGAGAAACTCGCAATTTGCCCGACCGTAACGTCTGCACTGACCGGTTGCGCTGTAATGGAAGGTGACGTGGACGAGCCATTGCCATTGGGATGGCTCGCTGGGTTGTTGGCGCTCGTCAATCCTGAACATCCCGAAAGAGAGAGGTTCCCCAATAGGGCAACCAGGAAAAGCGCTAACCATTCGTTGGTTCGTGGAGAACGACAAGCACTTAACATTTGGCTCCGGCTTCGATTTAAGCTCCGTGCCCAAATGCAACACGCGCCCCTACCTACTCTGGATACAGGAGCGCCGCTTTGATTACATCTGCCCAACAGTCCAAAAAAGGGGAACTGCCCAAATGCTGTCCCCAGGTGTCCAATGTGTCTGTTTACAGGACTAAGGGTAGGGTTCGGGAATCGGGGCAGTGAAACTTAGCTGAAAAGGAGGCAAAACTCTCTTCAAGCTTTGGCGTAAACTTAAGTAAATACAGCGCTTACTTGGAATTCCCGTTTCGGAACTGGCCGCGGAATTCCTTCAGGCCACAAGGGTTTTTTGTCTGGATCCACAAGGCGTCTTCAGAACGAACCAGCGCCAGTGATCGCTCTAAAGGCTGTTTCCAACCGGAAACGGGCGTAGCTCAGATCAGCCACGCCATAACGTCGTATGTCGAATGGCCGAATCTCTCCCGACCGGTTCGAGCCCCCGTAAAACGAAAACGCGGCGCGATAACCCGAATCCTTGAGTGCGCGGATGGTTTCGTCTGAGAAACAATGCTGCAGTCCGACGGGGTAGGCGAGGATATCAACACGCCGATTAAGCTCGCGTTCCAGTATCTCTCGCGAATAGCGAACTTCTTCCCGCTGTAGCTCAGGCGAAAGCTTAGTCAGGACCTCATGGCTATGGGTATGAGAGCCGAACGCCATGCCATGCCGCTGCATGTCACGGGCTTCGTCCCAATTCAGGAAACAGCGTTCGGCCCTCGATTCGGGCCGCGGGACTTCGCATTCTCTCTCGACTTCTGCTAGAAAGCGTTCGGGATCCCTTACAGCAGGTTGCGTAAAGAGACGCAGGACTTCCCTAGTCAGACGCTTTCCTCCATCGGCAACCAGGTCAAAGTTCTTAGGTTCGGGATATTCGAGATGGATGCGCCTTTTGACACTCCGTTTGATTAGGTAGGCAATGACGTCCCACCAGGGCAGTTTCCCCGTGCCGATGAATGCGGTAGGGAGGAAAAAGACAGCCTGCACACCATGCGAGCGGAGGATCGGAAACGCCAGGGTGTAGTTATCCAGGTATCCGTCGTCGAGGGTGATAAGCACACTCGTTCTCTGAGGGGCATCGCCAGCTATTATCGCGAACACTTCTTCGAGAGTAGCCAAATGAAAACGGCGTTTGAGGTAAGCGATCTGCCATGCAAATTCTTCAGCCGTGCCTGAAAACACGCCTGAGTCGAACGGAGTCTCGTCGGCGTTTCCGATGCGGTGGTAGTTAAGAATGATCAAAGCGCGGCGCTCGGGCAGGGTTTCCAGCACTCTGGTGAGCCCCGTCCACGAGCACAAATGTGCTAACAGTTCCAGTTTGCCGCGCATCTGAACGTAAACATTATAGTAAGAGCAGAAGAAGAGTCTACTAGCCGGTCCTCATGCATCACGCCCAAAATTTTCCCGTTCTCCGTCAAGCGATGCCAGCCGCAGGCATGGCCCAGGTTCCGGCAGATCGGACCGCCAATCACTCCGAAAATAGAAACTCGGATTCGCCTACCGGGAGCTCGCCTCCACTCGACGATATTGCCCCATTTTGGCGGGCACTCGAAGGCGATATCAAAAGCCCGATCCAGCAGTATCTTTGGAGCGAATCCTGCTTCGCCACCTTGCCCCTCGATGGGAAACTCCGTTTCGTCGTCGTCAAGACGGGATCGCGAACCGGAGCTATCGCGCCGATAGTCCGCACCAAGGGCCTTCTTGGCCGATTGGAACACCTCGGAGTCAAAATTCTACGCGAACCAACCGACTTAGTGTTTTCCGATCCCGTTGCTCTCAGGAGTCTTGCCGAAGCTCTCGTCCGTCTAGGCTCCCCACTTTTTCTGGATAGAATACGCGCCGACTCGCCGTCCATCGCCGCGATTCAAGAGGCCTACCGCGGCCGTGGGCTGGTACTCCTCCGTCCAGCTCAACCATACCCGCGCATCTTGTTACACGAGGGCTGGCGGAAGCCGGAGGGCCAGCTCAATAGCGGGCGTCGCTCGGATATGCGGCGAGCTGCTCGAACCGCCGAGAAAATCGGACCGCTCAGTTACCAGATGCTCTCCCCAACTCCTTCGCAACTCGCGCCGATTCTTGAGGAAGCTCTCGAAGTCGAGGCGGCGAACTGGAAAGGAAACCGAGGAACCGCCATTGCGCGTGACCACTTGCGCGGCCCGTTCTACCGCCATTACGCTGCCGCGGCAAGCTCTGCAGGAATCCTGCGGGTATGCTTTTTGCGGGTTGGCAGTAAAGCTATGGCGATGCAGCTCGCCCTTGAGTCTGCGCGCAGTTTTTGGCTCCTCAAGATTGGCTACCGCGAAGAGTATGCCCGATGCTCCCCCGGCATGTTGCTGATGGCAGAGACCATCCGCTACGCCGCCTCGAGGGAACTTCTATCCTATGAATTCCTGGGCAACGCCGCTAACTGGACACGCATTTGGACCCAGCATGAGATTCAGACAGTAACCCTCCGGGCCTATCCCTTCCGGATGAGTGGGGTCACCGCCCTGGCGATGGATGCATTGCAGTCCGTGCTTCGACGATTTCAAACGGCCGCGAATAGAGAAATGGAATGAACCGCAAGCTCAACATGATGATTTGGTTGGCCTGGGAAACCGTCGCGAAGCATGCCGGCAGGTCTTACATTGCTGGACCCGAACTTGCCGATGCCATGACCGCATGCCGGCGTCTCTTCAGTCTGGGTCTTGGTGCCACGATCTGCTGCTGGAACATCGAAAGCGATTCGCCGAAGCGGACAGTGGACGCTTCCACCTCCGCACTCTCTCAATTGGCTACCGAGAAGATGGATTGTTATCTGTCCATCAAACTTCCTTCGCTGAACTACGACCGGACGCTGCTCGGTGAAGTGCTAGAGCAAGCCCGGCAAGAAAAGACTCTCGTCCATTTCGACTCTTTGGAGCATGAAACGGCCGATCGGACATTTTCCATGATTGCGCAAGCGGCGCGCTCCTATCCTCATCTAGGATGCACTTTGCCCGGCCGATGGATGAGAAGCGTCGATGACGCACGCGTTGCGGTGGATCTCGGTCTGCATGTTCGCGTAGTCAAAGGGCAGTGGCCGGATCCCGAACATCGAGAGATAGATCCTCGGGAAGGCTATCTGAACGTCATTGACCGGCTGGCAGGTCGGGCACGTTGCGTGGCCGTAGCGACGCATGACACGGAACTCGCCAGAAAAGCTTTGGAACACCTTCGCCAGACCGGCACTCCGTGCTCCCTCGAGCTGTTGTACGGCCTTCCCATGCAGCCGTCTCTGAGACTCGCGAGTGAATTACATATCCCTGTTCGAGTGTACGTGCCGTTTGGTCACGGCTGGCTTCCCTATTCGCTCACAGAAGCGCGCCGCAATCCCCGTGTATTCTGGTGGGTCCTTCGGGACCTCATCCGCGGTGGATCGCCGCCTAGGGAGAAATCTTCGAACGGCATTTTGCCGTCTGTAGAAGGGAATCGAAGCCGCGCTTCGATTTCACGCGCGTGACCTCACACGTCTAGTTCCGTCTGGTGAAGGTTCCCGCTGTTTCACCCGGAACTGCTTCTCGGCAATAACCAGGAAATGAGCAATGATTGAGACCCTTAGCAGGCCAGGGGCAGTTCTAGAGACTGGAGGACGCGGTCCAGAATTCTGCTCCGAGGAACAATTCTATTCATTCTATGGATGGGCGCTCGATCCTGTTCTCTCGGTGCTCGAGTTATTCGAACGCCTCCAGGAATCCCTAAACCGATTGAGCTCGCTGACCGTCCCCTGGCAGGTCGAAGAGTGCAAAGCAAATGTGTATCTGTTTGTTTCCGCCGTCACCTGCACTGTCGACGACTACTTGGGAGAAACTTTTCCGGACATTACAAAAATCTCCCGGATGTTTCCAAGGCTTCGAATTCTGATCCTTCCCATACTGAAGCTAGTCAATGTCGCTTACCGACTCGCGAGCTTTCCACAAAAAGTACGCGTGGCACGGTGGAGGAGAAAGTGGACCTCTCAGGTCGATGCGATCTGCGAACTTCTCACACGAGCCGGCAAGCCAGTCCAGCAGCAATGGGATGAGCTGAAAAAATCCATCGCAAACAGCATCGCCGCTCCTCTTCCGAAGCAGCTGCTCCATCGCCACATGCAGCTGCCTTCCGGATATCGCAGCCAGGATCTTGCGCACCAGGATGCATTCTCCCTCGCTGAGTTATTCAGCGCTTCTCAAGAGAATCGCCAATCGCCGCTCTTGATCATTGGCCCGCGTTCGATGGGTGCCTATTTTGCTCCAGCTGCGAAGGTCAAACTCTTGCAACTGGGATGGACCTCCGTGTCCTGGTGCACCATCCGGCCGAAGCATGGAATTTCGCCGTGGGAGGAGAACGCGCTCCAGTCTCTCCATTCACCGGACGTGCGAGTGCTCCTCATCGACGAGTCTCCGAATACGGGTAACACGTTCCAGCTGATGGTGGACCTCCTGCGACAAAGGGGAGTGCCATCCGAGAGAATTGTTCTCCTCGCGGCCCTGCATCCAGCGCGCCCCGATTGGCGTCTTCCGATCGCCGAGGAGACGCGTGGCATCCAGGTCATCCGTTTGGAGCCGAACGCTCTTCACAAGAACCGTCTTCTCGAACCCTGCTCCGTCCAGGCTCTTCTAGAGCGCTATTTTCAAGCCCTGGGATGGAAACACGTTGAACTCCTAGAGAGCAGCCCAACCGGCGAGCTCAATGCACGCCTCGAGGAACATTTTCAGGATGGCTTCCAGTGCCGCCTCAAGCGTCTATTTGATGTCCGCCTGGCGAAAAATGGAGCGCCGCCTGTGGTTGTGCGCGTTCTTGCGAAAAGTGTGGGCTGGGGCTGGCTTGGCTATCAGGCCTTTTTTGCGGGCAAGCAGCTTCGAGAATTTGTTCCCGCAATGCTTGGCCTTCGCGAAGGCATTATCTATATGGAGTGGCTCGATCGTGTTGGTGGCAATCCCGTTGCGCCCCCCACCGAACGTCTCGCGGCCTATGTTGCCGCTCGCGCAGTGACACTGCGTCTCAGAAAGGATCCTACCTTCGCAATCAGTCCTGGTTACGGCTGGACAGGCTGGAGTCTGTTGATAGATTCGCTGAGAAGAGCCTACGGTAAGATAGTTGGCCGCATGAAAGTGCCGGCTCTGCACCGAAATCTCGGGCAGTACGTCCTTCGTGCGCCGGCGTTAATAGACGGGAACATGAAGCCCGGTGACTGGGTCCAAACTCAGGATGCGTTCTTCAAGGTTGATTACGAGCACCACAATTTTGGCCGCACTGAGTTATACATCGTTGATCCTGCCTATGATCTCGTAAGCGCAATATTCGAATTCCATCTTACCGTCCGGGACGAAAAAGAACTGATCGCCTGCTACATCCGCCTCAGCGGCGATTCTGAAGTCGTGGACCGGATTCTGCTCTGGAAGCTGGTCTACGGCCTTGTCGTGATGGAGCGGGCCGCCGCCGCGCTTGACGTTGATGCGGGCGACAAGGCGCTGAGGCTCTGGCACGAGCGCTTTTTTCTAGCCCGAAATTTCTTGGTTCATCAAATGAACCTGTTTGTTGCGTCGTTGCTTCCCAAACACACCCTCCCTCGTTCCACGGGACGGCTCATCTTTCTCGACCTCGACGGGGTCTTTGATTCCACTGTTTTTGGTTTTCCTCAAGCGACCACCAGTAGTCTGATCGCCCTAGCGAGGCTGCAGAGTCACGAATTCTCCGTGATTCTTAACACCGCTCGCAGCGTCACGGATGTTCGGCAATACTGCGAAGCCTATGGTCTCGAAGGCGGGGTCGCCGAGTCCGGCTGCATATTTGTCGATCCTCTGTCTCAAAGGGAAATCTCGCTCGTCGAACCGGAGGCTAGAGAGCAGCTGAACCGTTGCAAAACGGCAATCCAAGCGCTTCCCGGCGCATGCGTGGATCCAAATTATCGCACTGCCGTGCGGGCTTTCCGTTACAAGCAGAACCGTACACAGGGTCTATCGGAGGCGGAGGTTCGAGAGGTCCTTGAACGTGCGGGATTGGCACTCCTGACATTCCTGCCCACCGACTCGGACACCACCATCGTCCCAAAGGGCACCCATAAAGGTTCTGGTTTGTTATGGGCGAAGAAATATCTGAGGTTCGAAGGCGATACCGTTGCCGCCATCGGCGATAACGATCAGGATCTGGATATGTTCCGCGCCGCTAACCTCGCATTCGCTCCCGCCAACAGTTCGAAATCAGTTCGTGAGTTTGCTGCTGCGGGCAGATGCAAACTGATGCGGCAACCCTACCAGCGAGGACTGCTCGAGGCAGTGACACAATTACTTCACTCAGACGGCCAGCTCTGCGACAAATGCGATGTCCAGCTTCAGCAAGCTCATGGGTTCGGTTTGCTGTTAGAGAGGCTTATGGAAGTCGCGGAACAGGCAAGATTTCGGAAGCTTTCATCGATTCTGAGCTGGCAAAGTTTATAGTCTCAAAGCAGTTTTGCTCGTGATTTCCTCTTTCGAAGAGCCCTCAGAAAGGGTGCGGGAAGGTTCGTTTGAAACCAGCTCTTCAAAGCTTGCGTCGTTTGAACCATCTTCAGATAGATAGCACCTCGCGTCAGCGGCCTCGCAAAATGGATATCAGCATAGCTTCCCACTTCGGCGCCCCATCGATTTTTGCTCGAGTCTTCTTCCCCGAGAAAATCATAGTAGCGGACGCCTTGCCCTATCAGCATCTTGAGGACGTGCGCCCGGAGCACATATCCGACGCGGTCGGACGAGTATTCGGGATCGAAGCCTTCCTGCAGTGAATAAACAACGTCGCGATACCGGAAGCCGCACTGCACGGCGACTGGTACTCCTTTAAGCTGCATGATCCAGAGTTCGAGCCATCCACGCTCCATAAATGAGGGAGCCATGTTGTAATAAAGTCCGCATCGTTCGACGGAAGCGAACGTCCCAGGCCTTCCCTTCGACTGCCAGCGTTTTTGGTGAAGTCCGAAAAGTGTTGCGAGGGATGCTGGGAGCGCTTGCGTATCATCACACTTGGCAATCGAGACCTGAAAACGCCTCATCAGACGGTTTGTGTAGTAACCGATCTTCGTCTTTTCTTTCTTCGAGAGGCTTTCATGGAGGTAACTCTCCCAGGTGTCCGGCAGCGGAATCCCTGAGCGCGGTCGTGCCGTGCGCCGCAAGGTCCACCCGCGCTGCCTCAGATCTGAAATCAATGACGGCAGTGACGCGGAATCCAAAGGCAGGGTGTTAAGCTCGCAAATGTCCCACTGCGGACTCGATTCGAGCCAAGACAGAAAAGCTTGAGTACAGGAAGTTTCATAACCAGGCCGGACGATCAGATCGAGGTTGTCCGAGTCTTCAGAGCCATCTCCCACCAAACGCAATCGTCTGCCGCGAAAGGGAAGCGCTGTATCGACAGAGTCTGAATAGAGCGGAACGACCCCCACGATCTCATCGGCCGAATTCGAGAAGACCGGCGCTACGAGCTCCTTATCCTTTGCAAAGGCCTTCCACCAGGCCCCCAGCCATTCGGGCGTGGAAAATACGGTCAGCGCCTCGGCACCTTGCAAAATGCCTTCCCACGCCGGGCGAATCGCTTCCAGCTCAGTCCACGTCCTGAGTGTTTTCACTCGCAAAGGCATAAAATCGCGCTCTAGGCAGTCGCCAAAAAAGAGTTACGGCAGAATAGGTCGTGCCAGCGATTTACAGATGATCCGCCACGCCTGCAGGGATCCGGGCTGAATCGCAAGCCGCCGCGCGGCCGCCCCCATAGCCGATCGCGGCTTTCCTCGAGCAAGATGACTGTCTGCCCAAAGGCGATAAATGGCCGCCTCCTGTTCGCGTACCCCATTCGCCCCGAGCAGCGCGGCGTGGCGATGCACGACCTTCAGCATGCTTACGCAATCCCAATCCGAATCGCTGTTCGAGAGCGACCCCGGCCATTGGCCATAAGTGGCGGGGGGCTCAGGTACAAGGTACGCGGCCGCGGATTCCATCAGTCTGATCCAAAGATCGCGATCCTCGGCCGGTTCCAATCCTGGGATGAAGCGTTGCTCGCCCAGGGCTTTCTGCCGCACAAGCAGCGCCACCCCCGACGTCTATGACCTTCGCATCATCGGGGATTGTCCTGATCAGCCGCCGGGCATTTTCGAAGTCCATCAGACTTCCTCGATCGCTCTAGCTCGTTCCATCTGGTGATCGGACCTCGATTTCTCTGTGCCCGTTTTGACTCGCCACATCTTGGGTTGCCATATCACGTGAAAGGTCTAACCTGTAATGAACAAAAACAAAGTCCTGCTGGCGGAAGACAAAGACGACGTTCGCGTCGCGTTTCAGGAAGGCTTGGAGAGCCAGGGGTTTGTCGTCGCCCCCGCCGCTTCCGTTAGCGAAGCCCTGAGACTTATTTTTACAGAAAGCTTCGATGTCCTGCTCTCGGACCTCTACATGCCCGATGCCTGTGATGGTTTTACCGTAGTCAACGCCATGCGCCACACACAGCCCAACGCTGTAACCCTCGTGCTCAGCAACTACCCTGTGCTTCAAGCCGCCATGACTGCCATCCTCCTCCAGGCCGATCAAGTCCTCGTGAAACCGATTGCTTTCGGTGAAATTGCCGAGATCATCCACAAAAAACTCTCCAATCCTTTGGTCCGTGCCACGATGAACAAGGAACGCGTCGCCTCAATCCTCGAACGGGACCTGCAAGCAACCATCCAGAATTGGATCTCCCGCGTCGAGCACACTCGGGAACTCACAGCTATCGCCCTCAGCTACCAAGAGCGTACCGGCCATCTCCCACTCCTGCTGAACGACCTTGTCCGTCGTCTTCGTCTCCCGCCCGACGCCCAATCTCCCATCTCTCGCGCCGCATACGAGCATGGAATCTTCCGACGTAAGCAAGGCTATACCGTCCCCATGGTCGTGGAAGAATCCCGTATTTTGCAGGTCAGTATTTTCAATACCCTGCAAAACAACCTTGGCTGCGTTGATTTCGGTACGGTGCTTCTCGACGTGATGACCATTGCCGACGAAGTAGATTCGCAATTGAAGCAAGCCATGCTCGGTTTCATGGAAGCCGTAAGCGTAAACTCGGCGAGATAATTCGCTGACGCTCTTGCTCGCCGCGCATCTATTGTTCCGCCGGAATTTCGTCTGGCGAAAACTCAGACCTATTCGTGCAGGACAACATTCAGCAGCGATTGATCGACGTGGATCTCGCGATTGTTGTCATACTGAATGAACCCCAGTTTCCTGAATTTGTTTAGGAAAAAGTTCACGCGTGAACGGGTCGTTCCAATCATCTCCGCGAGCAGCTCCTGGGATACTCTGGGAAGCACTTTCTCGGGTTTCCCCTGCGTGCCATATCGTGCGAGCAACAGAAGCGTGCGTGCCAGGCGTTTTTCGCTCGAGTTGAAGAGCTGGTCGATCAGATCCTCTTCCACTCGGAGGTTCCGGGCCAACATGTAAGCAATAAAGCGATCGGAGAACTCGCTCTCGTTGTGGAGTACCTGAATCATCTTGTCTTTTGCAATGACAAGCACGGTGGTCGGCGTAATCGTGGTCGCTGTGGCCACGCAGACGGATTGACCTGCAAGGCATCCTTCTCCAAAAAAATCTCCAGGGCCGAGGATCGTTACAACGGCTTCCTTGCCGGATTCATTGACTACACTCAGCTTCACGCCCCCTTCTTGAATGTAGATTACGCTCGTCGCGGGATTTCCCTGCACGAAGACTGTTTCTTTTGCTCCAAACGTGGATACTTTTCTCCCGAGTCCGTTTGATTCTAGAAACGACTTCACATCGAACGCAGGAATTCTAGATTTTGTTTTTCGAGTCGAACGATAGGGCTCTACAGATACACGTCTAATTGAAGAAAGCAACATGGTCAACAATAGCATACGAGACGATTCCAAAAGCTGTGCAATATTGAACACCTCGACCTGGACAGCCCAGCGCCAACTGATTTGTCCCAAACTTCGACAATCCCTTTAGGTTCAGTAAATTACAGATACTTCCTGGCTTTGTAGGGCTTTCCGCAACGATTGGTGCTCCTCGAATCCCCCGTCGTAGTCGATCTATTCCTAAGCGCCAGCCTCAACGGTACGCACGGCTAACCCTGGTTCAAGGGAGGCCCACTCCAGCGCTCTCGCATCCTGTTCGGTCACAGCCATGAAGTGTGCACAATTGCACAGACAACGTTTTTCGGTGCCTATACCGTGACTTCATAAACGGCGTGGGGAGAATGGCGGGAACCGGAAGCAGGGCTGGGCCGAGTTCTTTTCACCTCCACGCCGTATCTGTGCCTCGGATTCCCCTGCAGGCCTCCATTTGTCCCGCTCCTCCATCGCCGTCACTCCTTCAGAATCTGTTCATGTTTTGCGGCGGTACTTCGCCGGCCCAGATAAGCCCTACCTGTTTGTGCGGCAACGAGTCAGCGGTCGGGACCCCGCGCACCGCAGCAACCGCTCGTCCGCCTCGTTTCATGATCCCGACGGCAACGGTTGGCTGTTCCAGGAGATCACGACTCGACTGCCCGGGCGCATCGACCCAGCGACAACGACTTTCGCATCGGCGGCAGATGCGAACTGGCCCGATCCTTCCAAAGCCTGTGCGGCCTCGCGCATACAGTGCTGCGTCAAGCGGTTTTATAACAACTTACAAGTAAGCGCGGAGGCTACGGCTTTGTGAGTCCGAGCAGCTTTGCGAGCTGGGCGTCAAGCATCCTCACGGGAAGAAGTCTGGGCAGAGTCCAGTTCTTGAATCGTTGCGGAACGACCGCGTAGCGTGCCTTCGGTTTTGCTGTAGTGAGTGCCCCGTAGACCGCTTCGCCCAGACGCTCAGCGGATAAGCCGTTAGTACGTGCTTCGGTGACAATGAACTTCTGGAATTTCTGCACCGCCTCCCAATACTCAGTCGCCTTGAACTCACTCAGATCTTCTTTTTCGCCCTTGTCGTACATCGCCGTGTTCACGGTACCCGGTTCAATGATCACGACGTCGATGCCAAATAACATCAGTTCTCGCCGCAGCGCGTCCGACATTCCTTCAAGGCCAGACTTGGAGGAGCTATAAGCACCGAGAAGCGGGATAGCAACTCCTGCGGTGGTAGAGCTGATGTTCACGATGCGGCCGGTGGGACCCTGCCTCTTCTTATCCGTTCCCAAAAGAGGAGCGAAGGCTTGGATTACGACAAGTGGCGAGATCATGTTGACGTCCAACTGCCGCCTGTACTCGCTGGGCCTCAGGTAAAGCAGTGGCCCGCTCACAACAATTCCCGCATTGTTCACGAGGCCCACCAGGTTACTGTCGCCTATCATAGAGCTGACCTTCTCGGCAGCTTCGTGTACAGCGTCGGCATCCGTAACGTCCATCATGAGAGGCACGAAGCCGTTACCGAGCTCTCGTTGCAAACGATCGGCGTCAGCCGGCTTGCGTACAGAACCGAACACGCGAAATCCCTTTGAAACAAGCACCTTTGTGGTTCCCCAACCAATTCCGGTGGAGACCCCAGTGACCACGACATCTTTGCTGTTCGCCATCGCATTTCTCCCAAGATGAACACTGATCATCTTCAATGTGTACAGCGTACATCTTGGTGCGCGGCGTGTCAAGGTGTACAGTGTTCTGTATGCCGTATCCCTCGAAAACAGACCGTCAAACCATCCTTTCGGCTGCGGTTAAGGAACTGGCCCACGGGGGTATCCGCGCCTTGTCGCTACGGAATATCGCTGCTTCCCTCGACCTCGCGCCCAATGCGATCTACCGTTACTTTTCCGATCGCTCAGCACTGGAAGCTGCGCTAGCAAACGAAGCTGCCCGGCAACTGGAACTGGCGCTGAGGAAGGCAGCCGACGGGTGCGAAGCGGTTACCGCAATCCGCGAGATGTCATCTGCTTATATTAGGTTCGCAAGGGACAACCGTCACCTCTACGAGGTGATGATGAGTCTCCACGCGCCAAGGCACGATGCGACCTCCCACCAAAGCCTCTGGGCGTTCACTGTCGAGCAGGTGCAACGAATTGCCGGGTCGGACCGAGCTGCGCAGGCGTCCGTCGCGCTCTGGGCGTTCCTACATGGAGCCGTGGCGTTAGAAGCCGCTCAAGTCTTAGGCGAGATCAAACCGGCAAGCGGCCTTGAATTTGGGTTTGAGGCGTGGTTGATGGCTGTTTCTATGCGTGGGGAGCCAGTAGATGCACTCCGAATCAAGTCCACCAAAAAGAGAGCCAACAAGAAAGTGTCTGCGCGTGAAAGGTCGGTGCGAAGCGGCAAGTGAGGATTCAGGCTGGTGTCATTGACAAGGGCGTGTGTCCCCGTCAGTACCGCCCGCCGCCAGAGTCAGAATCCTCCGCTTCAAAAATCTTCCGCCATTCCGGCATTACCGTGGCCTTCAAAACCATGTTTGAGGTATTCACCAGGGTTGGCCCCGACAACTCGCTTGAACGCCTTACTGAACGCAGCGTCGGACTCGTAACCGACCGACCGAGCGACGTCTATGAGCTTTTTGTCACGCTGTTGTAGTAACTGCATCGCCTTCTGCATCCGCCACTAGGTTACATATTCCAGTGGTGTTTGTCCGAGTAGCTCTTTAAAACGTGCTGCGAATGCGGAGCGAATCAGAACGCTCTTGGGAGGTCTGTGGACCTTTGCCCAGCTTCGCGGGCAGCAAGATTATCACTCCGCTTTCACTTGTACCGCGACGGTATCCAAACACCCTCAGCAAAGATCTTGAATGGAAGGGAACTGCAGCGGGATGGCTTCATACCGCTGCAGACGCGTGCTCAGTTTTGTAGCTTCCTGTGCGCGTCGAGATCGGCCACCTGGCGCTGCTCCATGGCCGTTAAATGACTGCGATCGCATTCGTTCGATCCCTCGTAGCATTCCTGAAGATTGCGGTCGCTGGTGGCCCTTGCAACGTCCTGTTTTTCCTGGCTGCTCAACTGTGTGCGATCGCACTGGCCCAATCCTTCCAGGCAATTCTGCAGATTGCGGTCGTGGTTGGCGTCTGCTAGCTGCCGTTTTTGATCCGAGGTAAGCTGCGTTGCGTCGCACTCACCCATTCCGTCCAGGCAACCTTGCAGATTTCGGACACGCGCTGACAGCGCAACGTCTTGGCGCTCGTGGTCGCTGAGCCGAGCCAAGTTGCATTCACCGATGCCGTCCAGGCAATTTTGCAAGTTTTGATCCCGGTTTTCGCGTGCAATCTCGATTTGTTGTTCGGTATTCAACTGTTTTTTGTCGCAGTCAGAGAATCCATTGAAACATTCCAAAAAACTATGATCCTGGGCAACGCGTCGCACTACCTGCAGTTCTTGTACATTCAATGCCGATCGATCACAGGTCGAGAATTTGTCCAGACAGTTCGATAGCTGTTGCGAATGCGGACTCTGTCGGCTCTGTGCTCGGGTCTGCAGGGGAGTGGCACTGAATACCAGCAGTGCGATGATGATCCAATATGTGAATTTCATAAAGTGGCCTCCAAGGGAGCCGCGAACTCATGCCGTTTTCTGTAGAGGCGGAACGCCTGGAAGAAGGTCGCTCTTGGAAGACCTTTTTGGCTTTTCAGGCGGCACCTTCGACCCTACTTACGAGTAGACGCGTAGCCGCGGGCATTGGTTAGCCTGTGCCACGAATATATATCGTAATACGATACAAAATAAAGGCAACTCTTTAAAAATATATCGCATCACGATATATTGAGGCTGCTTACGCGCCTCCCGGCTGGGATGGCCGACTACGGTCATGGGAGGTGAGCCGAAGCGGGGCCAGAGACACTTGCTCTTCCTGGCCCCGCGACTGAATACCCAGATCAGTGATTCGTACCCAAGCCAGAATCCATCCCAGGAAGGAGATTCTCTAAATGCGAACGAAATGTTTTCTTATCGCGACATTGTTCTCGGCCATCAGTTATTTATGTGCGGCTCACGCCTTCGCGCAGTCGTCACAGGAGACGGGCAAATTGAAAATACGCGTTGATCCCAAACAAGCCTACGTCTTTGTGGATGGCAAGGCCATCCGCGATGGAAGTCAAACGATTGAATTAACTGCCGGCGACCACGAGGTGGGCGTCTACAACTACGGCTATTTGTCCAAGACGCAAGACGTCCACGTCGGTGCTGGCGAAACGACCGATCTCCGAGTCAACTTGCAATCCTCGGGAGACGTCGTTGCGGGACCATTCGCCGACATCGAATTCAAGGGTGATCCTCGCGCCTCGGTCCTGCTGAATGGCCAGACGCCTGCCTATTTCGTCGGCCATGTCGACGAATTCAATTGGAATTGGATTTGGCACCAGCGGCTGCTTGTGAAGCCCGGAACTTACCAAGTCACAGTTACTCACGAAGGAACCACGATGTGGTCGGGTCCGGTGACAGCGAAAGCGGGCCAACAGGTGACGGTCTATCTTGATCACAATGGAGAGATGAAAACGAAGGAGTGGAAGGAGGGCTTGACCATGCCGCCGCAGCCTCGTTTCCACGCGGGAATCGCCAGCGCGACGGTGCCGGTTGCTCCTGTTTCGGCGCAGCTAAGCGCGCAGGCCACCAATTTGAGTTGCGGGCAAGCAACAGACATCGCCTGGAAATCCACCGATGCCGCGGACGCTTCTATCGCCGGGATCGGCCAAGTGCCCGACCACGGGGACCGAAGTGTGACACCCGCGCAAGATACGACCTATGTGTTGACTGCGAAGGGGCCAGGGGGGGAAGCGACACAGAGTGTAACGGTACATGTGGACGCGACGCCCACTGCGACGGTTGCCCTCAGTCAGCCAGAAATCCGCTACCACAAAATTGGTGACAAGGTAGTGGAACAAGATACTGCTACTGTGAACTGGTCGGCTTCCAATGCGAATTCGGCCACGATCGAGCCTTTCGATAGCAATGCGATCAGCGGGAGGCGGACGGTGATAGCCGATCCCCGGCAGACGAGCACGGGACCGATCAATGAAAGTCGGACATTTACACTTACCGCTACAAATGCATGCGGGGGGCAAACCACGAAAACGGCGACGTTGCATGTCGTCGGGTCCATCGATCCGCCGCCCTCGGCAACCTTGCTCAGCGTTTTCTACCCTACGGCTTATCCGACGAAACGCCATCCGAAGGTTGGTCTCCTGACCGAAGAGAAAATGGCGCTCGACAGCATTGCAACGCAATTCAAGAACTTCGGCCTATACGAACACAACGCCAGCCTGGTCGTTGTCGGATATGCCGATGTGCGCGGTTCGCGCAAATACAACACTGCCCTAGGCGAACGCCGCGCCACCCTCATTCGCGACTATCTGGTCTCCAAGGGAATTCCGGCCGACGAGATCAAGATCCGCGCCGAAGGAAAAGATAAGCAACTGGATCAAAAGATGGCCGAAATGCTCCTCGCCAAGAATGATCCAAAGCCAGCCAAGTGGATGGTTAAAGACAAGAAGATCACCTGGCTTGCCTTCAACCGCCGCGCCGACCTCGTCCTGGAACCAACCGGTCAGCAATCGGCGAAAATCTATCCGGCTGACGCTACTGATGCACGGATCGCATGGCAACGCCTCGAACCACCGTTGAAGAAAGTTGAGATGCTTTCAAAAGCGCCCACGATCAGCATCCAGCAGGCAAGCGCCGGCAATTCTGGGAACTGAAGCGGTTTTTCCAAGCCTCCCCTCGGGCAGCCTGGCGTTCACCGGGACCGTCGTTCTGGTCGTCAAAAGCTGGACCGCCGAAGGAACGCTGGCTCCCGAGACGGAAGTGGGAATTTCATTCGCTGGTTTATCCCGGAGACTAAGGAGGATTAAATAATAATGAGACTCTCTTTGAAAGCCATGGCAATTGCGGCAGCGCTCTTGTGGGGCGGGGCGATGCTTTGTGTTGGATTGATAAATCTAGTCGACCCCAACTACGGGATCAACTTCATTCAGCTGACCAGTTCGGTCTATCTGTGGTTCCATGCATCACGGACCATGGGAAATGTCCTTCTCGGAACAGTCGATGGACTAATCGATGGTTCGATCGCCGGACTAATTTTTGCTTTGCAGTATAGCGCTGTTACCAACATTCCAAGGCACACCGAACAAGCCCGCGCTACTCCGAATCACGGTTGATGGATGTAGCAACGATTGTGCCGGGGCACCCGCGTTAACTTAATCTCTCTAATTGGCCTTTGCAATAACCTGCGGGTCCTCCCGGCACGCAAACGTTCCCGAGCCCATTTCAAGGATGGAGGGGTGAGGAGAACTTCGCGAATGGTTAGTAATTTAATTCCATGGCGCCCCGCCGGTTTCAGGGGAAAAGGAGACAGGTATGCACGAACAAAACCTAGTTAGACGCCAAACGACGGAGCCACCGATCATGATCAGGACTACAGGCCTGAGTGTCGAGGCGAGAGACATGCTTGAAGCGATTGCCAGGCGGGCTTACGACATATTTGAAGCGAAAGGCAGAATCAAAGGGCGCGACCTGGATAACTGGCTCCAGGCAGAGGCGGAGCTGTTCGAGCGGACACCCCTTAATATTGGTGAATCTCAAGATAATGTTACAGTGCTGGCTGAAGTCCACGACTTCACTCCTAAAGAGTTTGAGATCGATCTAGAGCCAAAACGAGTGACCATTATTGGCAGGAACCGCTCCCAGGTGGAACAACATGCAGGCGCGAGCGCAGGCTCACAGAAACGCTCGGTTCGATTGCTCGGGAGCGTGCAACTGCCAGTAGAGATCGATTCATCTCACGCTACAGCGCGATTCAAAGGTGGAGTGATCGAACTTAAACTGAAAAAAGCAATGCCAGGGAAGACGGGTACGGGGACTGAAGTTTCAAATAGCAACGTCGCCTGAAGGAAGCCAAGGGAGAAAGGCTACTTACCCCCGCCCGCCGACCAGCTGCGAGAGCCAGCGGCGGGCGGCCTTTAAATGCAATGCATTCGATGTTTGACTAGCGGCTTTGTTTCCTGAGAAGCGGTTTGCCTCGAAGGTGCCTTCGGTGCTGCGTAATGAGGTTCCCTACCTTAGGCCGAGGTGTATGGGCGGCGACTTATTATCTTTCTGAATCATTGGGGAAACTCGCCGCTGATCGCCTCGCCATGATCGCGCTGCACAGATCCGTGTGCCCCGAGACGAGGGGCTAAGGCGTGAGAACCACCTTGCAGCAGACAACTATTTTCGACATGGAAAGCGCCTTTTTCTTGAGAGGGTGGAGCGCTTACAATATCTTCTATGACTAAGCGATATTATTCCTCGCTGGCCGCTCTGGCGGGTCTGCTGTTCTTCCCTCTCTTGGTCTTCGCGGACGGAGCGAATTTTGACCTGGACGGTCCTGCGCTGCTCCTGCGCGTGACGCGCGGCAAGCAAACACTCGACATCGGAGAAGTCCCCAATCTCCTAAGCGGCGACAAGCTCTGGATTCAGCCGGCCTTCCCCGCCGGGCAGACGGTGCGCTACCTCCTCATCATCAGCTTTCTGCGCGGCTCAACCAATCCACCGCCGGAGGAGTGGTTCACAAAGGCCGAAACGTGGAGCGATCCGGTCCTCCATGCGGGCCTTACCCTCACGGTTCCTCAAGGCGCTGAACAGGCGCTTTTGATGTTGGCGCCTGTGACCGGCGGCGACTTTATCACGCTGCGCGGCGCCGTTCGCGGCAAGCCCGGAACCTTCGTCCGCGCCGTGCAAGACCTGCAACAGGCCAGCTTACAGCACTCGCGACTGGACAAATATCTTGCCGCGGTCCAGAAGATCGCCGCCAACGACCCCAATGATCTGCGCAAGCAAGCTCCCTTGCTTGCAAAGAGCCTCAAGATCAAGCTCGACCCGGAGTGCTTAGAGCGACCGCCGGACCAGCAGGCGGAGTGTCTGACGCAAAACTCCAACAATCTTGTCCTGGACGATGGCAATACGCAGTCCATGGCCTCTGGGCTGACCTCGGGGCCGAACTCCGACCTCATCGGTCAGATCGGTGCCACGCGAATGGCTGGTGGTGGCGCCTACAGCCCGTATGTTGGCGCCATCGTCGACATGGTCAAGATTTTCGGCAACTTACATACGGCCAAGTACCAATACATTCCCGCGATTTCCATGCTCGATGGGGACCGTGTGGGACTAAAACTGAATAATCCGCCCTCATTCCATGATCCCAAATCCGTCATGGTCATCGCACTGCCTCCCATCCGCGCTTCGCATCCTCCCGTTCTATTGACCGCCGAAACTGACAAGACGCACTGCCTCGAGGATTCCGCCTTCGTTCTACCCATCGAGGGAGCTCCGCTTATGTTCTCGACTGGGTACGGACGGCAATTAAAACTGCAACTTAAAGATCAGGCGGGAAAGCCGATCGAACTGGCAGTGGCAAGCGATGCCGCCAAAGGCGGCTTGGTTTTGAGCGGCGCGAAGGACCTGCCCCCAGGGCTCGCGGGCAAGGCAAAGTTGAAAGGACTCTGGGGCTTCGAGCCATTTGACGGGCCCCTCTTTCAGCTCTTGAGCGCCTCGGCGCCAAATAGCTGGAAGCTGCTTTCCGAAGATGAGGGGAAACTGTTGGCTGGCCAAGCCAACACCGTGCATCTGCAATCGCTCCAGGCCGGATGCACCGAAAAAATTAGTTTGGAGACCGATGCGGCGAAGGCTTTGACATGGAAGGCGGACAAGGCGGGAGAGATCGAGCTGCAACTACCGCTTGAGAAGGTCAATCCGGGTGAGGTCGTGTTGAAGATAAGAGAGTTCGGTATCCCTGAAGCTGAAACCGTCACGCTGCGTGCTTATTCGAATGACGTCAAGCTTCAAGGCTTCAACTATCACTCAGGCGATACAACGATGGATGTCACCGGCGTCCATCTCGAGGAGCTCTCGTCGCTGAAACTCGAAGGAATCCGCTTTCAGCCGCGTGAAGCAGCGGCCTACGGGAACGCGGTGACACTTTTGGTGCAAGGCGATGCTTCCGCGCTGAAGCCTGCAAGTGCACAGACCGCCAAAGTGTTGCTCCGCGATGGCCGAACTTTGGATCTGAAGGGAGAAATCAAAGATCCACGGCCACGTGTGGCGCTGTTGGACAAGCAAGTGATGGCCGCCCCCGCTGGCGACTCTCTTGTCTTTTTGCGGCTGGGTGACGCCAACGATCTGCCGATCAATGGAACATTGACGTTTTTCCTCAAAGACGAAGCAAAATTCAACCGCTCAATGAAGCTCGAAGTGGCCACGGACGACGAGAGCGCCAACGTAGAGCTGGGATTCCCCGACGGTGGATTGGTACTTCAGGATGCAACGACGGCTCGAGCTGAGCTTAATCCGGCTAAGAGCTTTGGCCCGTCTGTCTTTGGAGAGCTTCGCTTCCGTATAGTCGACGGCAAGGAAGGCAAGGGGGACTGGCAACCGCTGACGCGGCTAGTGCGCCTGCCAAAAATCACGCGGATCGTCTGCCCTGAGGATGTGGCCAAGAGCTGCCGCTTGGAGGGAACCGATTTATTCCTCATCAGCTCACTTTCGTCCGACGACAAGTTTACGTCACCGGTGGTTGTAGCGGAAGGCTTCGCCGGAACAACCATTGCGGTGCCGCGGCCGAACGGAACCCTCCTATACCTCAAACTGAGGGACGCGCCGGATAGCGTTGACCACTTGCTCGTGCCGGTTTTTCCCGAACTGTAAGAACTCCCAAGCGAAAAAAACTTGCGGACTGCGCGGTGAAGCGCCGCGGGAGCTCGCGGATCGAGGACATTGAATCCGCCGGTGCCGCCGAATCATTCCTAACTCGACGTGAAGGGCCCTGTGCTGGCTAACAGATTGACCGTCGCCGCTTTTCCGAGATCGAACGAGTCCCATCTCCCGCCGAACTAGTTGGCTGCCGCATGCGCCAAGAACAACCCGTCACTGCCCGCTGACTGTAATCTATATATCGTGATACGATATATTTGCGATTGCGGAGGCAAAAAGTGCCGAGGACTGAAATCCTACGGCGTTGGCGCGGAACATCAAAACTAACCACGACTAGGGGTTTCCTTGTCGACGGTGGTTCGGGGATGTCACCGCTGCCAACGCCGTGGAACGTGGAGCAAGCCTACGGCACAGCAAGACAGGATTGGAAGCCGACGCGAAAGTCACTCGTATGAGAATATCGAATTCTGCCACAGTGATTGACGACCGTGCTCGCAGGCTGGGTCCGCAAGCAATGTCTCCAGATGGCACCTTCCTTTGCGGCTTCCTTAAAGACGACGTTCGGGCAGCGAGAGCGAGGTCCCACACGACACCGTGGTGGTTGTGGTGGAATATTCTCAGCATCGATGCACCGACGGTCGCGGTGGTTTGGGCTCTGCTTCTTGCACGCTCAAGTCATATGCGATTGAGAGCCGCCGATGAAATCGTTTTGGGCCTGGTTGTGTGGTGCATTTATGTAAGCGATCGCGTGTTCGACGGCTTGAAACCGACGAATCAGCGGGTGTTGCGCGAGCGACATCTCTTTTGCGCTAAGCACCGACGGGCTCTGACGTGGCTCTTGGTGCTCGCGGCCGTCGCGGCGCTCTGGGTGACAGCCGGCTTCTTGGCGCCTACGGAATTAAGCGCCGGAATGAAACTCGCAGCATTAATCGGAGCATACATGGCCACCATCCATGCTGGCCATGGATCGATCGCACGTTTTGTACCGAAAGAACTAGCGGTTGGCATTCTGTTCGCGGTCGGGACAACTCTTCCCATGTGGTCACGCCTCTCAGAATTCTCATGGGATGAGTGGATACCATTCGGGCTGTTCGCGGTTCTGTGCTCCTTGAATTGCTTGGCCATTGAGTGCTGGGAGAACGAATCTCATCATCCCGATTGGATCCAGACCCGTAGTCCAGTCATCCGATGGGCAGAGACGCGCATCAACCAGCTTGCGGCAGCTCTCGCCGCATCCGCGTCTGCGGTAATCCTGGTAAGGCGAGACCCCGGAGCGTTCGGCTCTGGATTGCTGGCTATTTCTTTGGCAGCGCTTCTAATTCTCGTCCTAAACCGTTACAGAAATCGTCTCTCCGGTAGAGCGCTTCGAGTTCTTGCCGACGCGACTTTGGTCTTGGCCGGGGGGCTCGCACTAGTGACCTGATACGAGGCAGAACTCAACGAAGAGTTAAACAGGTTAAGGTGACTATGATGAATTGCGACCGGATTGCTCCTTACTACGAGATTGCTGAGCATTGCTTGTTTGGAAGGCTCCTTGAGGATCGGCGATTTGCATTCTTGGGTGAGATTAGAACGTCTCGTAAGGCCCTCGTGTGCGGTGGAGGGGACGGCCGCTTTCTTGCGCGCCTACTTCGAGCTAACGCGCGAGTAGAGGTGGATTTTGTTGACCTCAGCTCTGCGATGGTCGAGCTTGCGGAGCGACGGGTCACAGGCATGGGGCGAACTTTTCGAAAACGAGTCACATTCCATGCCCGGGATGTGCGGAGTCTTGCCGCACCCGCAGATTACTATGACTTGATCGTGACACACTATTTTCTCGATTGCTTCTCAAATCAAGATCTTGAAGATGTCGTGGGCCGACTCGCGAGCTGGGGGATGCCTCAAGCGAGGTGGATCGTTTCTGACTTCAGCGAAGCAAATGGGCCAATCGGCCGACTATGGACGCGAGGCGTGATAAGCGGGCTTTATTCCGCTTTCCGGTTCAGCACGGGGCTCAAGGTTACGCGACTACCCGAATATAAGGCAGCGCTCACAAGAAGAGGATACTTCTTGCGGTTCGAAGAGGACGTACTGGCTGGACTTCTTCATTCATCACTGTGGGAGGCAGAGATTTCGCGGGGCGGAATGTCTTAGAGTCACGCATCTCAAGGCAAGCTACTCTGAGGGCTGTTAGCTGAATCCTGCAGGCGCGTTCGAATGTGCACTAGCTGTGCAAGAATCCTACGTTTTCAATCCATTCGAGTTATCTTTGAGCGAAAAGCAGATGGCCCGATTTGTTCGAAACATCAGTAGTTAGAAGAAATGGACGGAGTTGTTGGAGTCGAGTGTTGTGCGCCCAAGGCAGCCGTTCCACGAGGGCGACGATCGAATTTGTCACTATTCGATACAGGAGCAACATGAAAGATAGGAAACGGAGAACGCGTTTCTTGGACCTGTGTTTGGCCCCATGATATCCCGCTGGCGGTCGCACGAAAAAAAGCCGGAATCCTGGATTCCGGCCTTTTGTTTCACGAATTGGTTGCGGGGGCAGATTGAACTGACGACCTTCGGGTTATGAGCTTGACGATCAAACCCTAAGTCTTGATGATTCAATTGCCCTTACGGTTCGTCGACCCCCTAAAACCACCCCCAAAACACAGGGTTTTGGACGCTAGTTGGACGCCAACGACGATGGCCTCTTCCGCGTCTCATTAACAACAACGGTCTAGGGAACCGTTGTTCGCGTTTCACTTCGACAGATAACCGACAATTCGATCAAGTGGTCGTCATACCTATTGGTTCCACCGGCAAACTGCGGAACTGACTGGCTATCAGCACGAATTACTTTTGTGCGCACAATGCGATCGCACTTGGAGAGGCATCGCCCGACCACAAGAAGTCATATCCTCTCGAGTGCCTAGAAGAAGGCGCGTTTGAATGCCTCGTGGTGCTGACGGGCCAGCTCAAGGATGGACGGAAAGTCGTTTTCCTCGCGCAGGCTGCTCAAGAGCGGGTCAAACGCGATATACGGATAGCAGAAGAAGCCGGACCCGACGCTGCGGCGAAGCGTGGATAGCGCAGCAGCTTTATCCCCTAGAACTGCGTAGGCTTGCGCAATTTTGTACTCCGCTTCAGGGTCGCCAACCCCGCGCTCGGTTATTTTTTTTTCCAAGCCGCGCAAAATCTCGCGGCCTTCCGCCGTGCGGTGGGCAATCGAATCACTCAACGCTTTTCCGATCTGAGCGTATAGGGTCGGATCGAGCTCGTTCGCTTGGTCGAAGTCTTGGGCGGCGTGTTCGAAATCTTTTTTGTAGAACTCTCCGATGCCACGATAGAAGAGCAGAAACGAGGAGTCCTGCACGTCCGGCAGACTAGCGAGAAATTTATCGTACTCGCCGAGATAGAGATACGTGTTTAAGACCGAGCCATTGGATTTGACGAGGGGATCGAGCTGCAGCGCGCGTTCGCATTCGGCCACCGACTCTGGCAACATGCCGGCGAAGCGATAGGCGTAGCCCAACTCCCAATGTACGGGCGCGTAGTTGTCGTTCGCTTTGAGCGCATCGCGGAGAAGCGGCACAGCCTGCTCGACCTTGCCAGTATCCACGAAGAGATTGGCCAGAAACATCTGGGCATCCATTTGTGAGGGTTCCAACGCGAGGGCCCGTTCGTAGGCGGCTTGCGCGCGGCTATACTGTTCACGGCCGCCGAACTCGAAGGTGGCGTCGGAGGTGTAGGACGCGCCGAGATAGGCCCAGGCGAGAGCGTACTTGGGATCAATCTCAGTGGATTTTTCGAGCATCTTGATGGCTAAAGGGAATTTGTGTTGGCTGTGAAGATCAACGCCTCGCAAATAGTATTCGTAGGCCAGCGGACTGACGGGGGCGACGGGCTTGATACGCTGAGCTTCCGAGGGCGAGAGATTCAGTTGCAATTTATTGATGATCTCTTCGGCAACCTGGTCCTGAACCCGCAGGAGGTTGTCATATTTCACGTCAATCGTGCCGCGACCGAGGATTTTGTCGGTTTTGACTTCGATCAGTTGGTAGGTAATGCGCAGGTTGTCGCCGTCACGGAGGAAGCTGCCTGTGAGAAGTGTGTCCACTTTGAGATCCGAGCCGACGCTGGCGATGTCAATGAGCTTGCCGCGGTATTTTTCAACGGCCGTGGAGGGTCGGACGGTAAGAGAGCTGACGTAGTCAAGCTTGGTGATCACTGCATCCGCGAGGGAGAAGCCAAGGAAGTCGCTGGCCGTATCTTGACGAATGTTCTGGAGCGGAAGAATGGCGAGACTGCGAGGAGTTACGGTTTGCAGCGACTTGGAGCGAAGCGCGGAGGGAAACCTTCCGACGACGATTACCGCGACTACGACGAGCAAAACAGCGCTTACCGCAACGACAAGTAGAGTGCGAGGGATGCGGAAGGGGAGCGGCGCGTCGCAGACAGCGATGGCCGGCACGCTCGCTCCGCTTGGGTCCACTCGCGCAGGAGCCGCCGCTGGGCCTTTCGCGTCGCTGGCGAACTGAAGAACTGGTTTGCCGCTGACCCGCCGATCGCTAGGCTCGTCGCTGGCAGCGGGTTTCAGCTCGGCGGTGAAGCGATAGCCGCAGCCGGGCACGGTGACGATGTAGCCTGGCTCGCTGGCGGACTCACCCAAAGCCTTACGGATCATCGAGACCTGTTGGGTGAGGTTAGATTCTTCGACAAAACTGTCCGGCCAAAGAGCCTGCATCAGCTCTTCCTTCGAAAGCATTCGCCCGCAGTTTTGGACCAAGATTAAAAGCGTGTCGTAGGTTTTTGGGGTGAGCGGGACGGCTGCGCCTTCTCTCAGCAAGGCGTGCTGAAGGGTGTCCAGCACAAACGGGCCGAACTCGTAGCAGGGGCGAGTCTCCAGCCCTTTCACGGTTTGCCGGAACTGATTGGCAGTGGTCATAGAGTGGTGGCGGCACGTCGCTTCCGGGGAGCTTTGCTAAAGCAAGGAGCGGACTTGACTCGGAGCGAGCTTTCGAGGCTTCGAACGAGGAAGTGCCGGACCCCACTGCTGGCTGCGGCCCTGGTGAAGCGGCGCCTTTTGTAAGCAAGGCTGCCGGGTGAAAGCCTGGAATTGATTCTACGTCAACAGTGGAAAGAATTGGCAGGAAAAGCGGGCTTCTTTGCAGTGGTTGGTGTAGGCACGGGCGAAAGCAGCCCATCGCATCTTGACTCCTAATCTGTTGTGTTTCAGCGGCCTACAACGTTTCCTAGATTTTTGAGGAAATTTTTAGGACCGTTTCAGGACATCGGACCGCTGGTTCCTGCAGGATAAGCGCAATGCAAGCCGCTTCGGCGCGCTGCTGTTAGGAGCCTGGTATGAAACGTTTTTTTGGTTTGCTCTACGGAATCGCTTGTTATCTCTTCTTCCTTGCCGTGTTTCTCCGGGCCATATGGTTTGTCTGGACCATGGATACCCTCGAGCCCCGCTCTACCCTGACCCGCGCCCTGCTAATAAATGCCGGCCTGCTCTCAGCGTTCGCGATACAACACAGTGGTATGGCTCGTCAGGGCTTCAAGCGTGCCTGGGCCAAAATCATTCCGCCTCCCCTCGAGCGCAGCACGTACGTGTTTGCTGCCAGCCTTGTGCTCCTCATGGTTGTCCAGTTTTGGCAACCTTTGCCGGGCGTGGTGTGGACAGTGCACAACGCGATGGCCGTGAAGCTCTTACAGGTCTTCTTCTGGTTCGGCTGGGCTCTGCTTTTTACTTGCACCCTGTTGATTGATCATTTTGATTTGTTCGGCCTCAAGCAGGCCTGGAAGTACTGGAGCAACGAACCCTACGAGCCGCCGGCCTTTCGCACTCCGGGTCCGTACCGGCTCGTACGCCATCCGCTCTATCTCGGTTTTCTCATTGCCTTCTGGAGCGCCCCGCGCATGACCAGCGGGCACCTCTTCTTCGCCGTGATGTGCACTGCGTATATTTTGGTCGCCATTCAACTCGAGGAGCGCGATCTCGTCAACTTCCATGGCGAGTCCTATCGCATTTATCGCAGTGGCGTTTCCATGCTCGTGCCCTTGCCCGGCAAAAAACCTTCCCAAGCTGATCGGAAACACACGAGTGCGTCAAATGTGCTGACGCAATAATGCCGCTGCTGTGTTGGCGAACGCTACGGTTTTCCGCCAGCGAGCGCGTTCAAGAAGAATAATCGTTTCAAACGCGCAGAACTCGCTGCTTTGAAGACCGGAGTCAATCGGTTGGTGATTGCGTATCGCTTGATTGCGAGGCACGACGGGAACTATCCACACTCTGTAGGCGCCAGGCCTACGCGAGGGAGGAAATATGCAGAGTGGTGCTGTTCGTTCACACGGCGTGATGGAGGGCGGCGGTTCCTATAACCGGCACGCGCGTATTCCGGCAGGCGGCGCTGGTTTGGCCATGCCGTTCTTGGAGCAGGCGGTCCAAAGGCTGGCTTTGAACGGGAACAACCATCCAATCGTGATCGCCGATTATGGATCCTCAGAAGGCAAAAACTCGCTGGCTCCCTTGCGAGCTGCGATTCGCGGGCTGCGGGTGCGCTTCGGACCAAACCGCCCAATCCAAGTTGTGCACATCGATCAAGCCGCGAACGACTTCAACTCGCTTTTCGATGTGCTGCACCGCGATCCGGAGCGCTACTCGGCAGAAGACCCTAACACCTTTCCCAGCGCGATCGGAAGGTCGTTTTACGAGCCGGTGTTTCCGCCCGAACAAGTGGATCTGGGCTGGTCTTCCTACGCGGCGGTGTGGTTGAGCCACATTCCGGCGCTGATTCCGGGCCACTTTCTCGCGGTGGCCAGCACCGGCGAAGTACGAGCGGCGTTTGATCGGCAGGGCGCCGAAGATTGGAGGCGCTTTCTTTCGCTGCGTGCCCGCGAGCTGCGCCCGGGAGGCCGATTGGTGGTCGTACTTCCCGCTTTGAATGACCACGGAGCTGCTGGTTTCGAACCTTTATTCAACCACGCCAATGCAGCTGTGGCGGAAATGGTCGCGGAGGGCACGATCAGCGCCGACGAACGCGCGAGAATGGTTCTGGGCGCTTATCCACGGCGCCGAGCGCAGCTGCTGGAGCCTTTTGAGCCGTCTGGGCCATTCGAGGGGCTCGTAGTGGAAAACTGCGAGCTTTCAGAGCTTCCCGATGCGGCTTGGACGGATTATCAACGAGACGGCAAGCTCGAAACCTACGCTGACTGGCACGCAGGTTTCTTCCGGTCCATTTTCGCCCCCTCATTGGCGTCCGCGCTCGATGATGCCGCGAGACGGAGTTCGTTTGCTGACCAATTAGAAGCGAGGTTGAAGCAACGCCTCGCGCAACGACCGATGCCATTCCATTCCTTCGTGCAGACGATTGTGCTCGCCAAAGAAGGCGGTAACGCAGATTCGAACGAGCAGGTCAGGCTAGAGACGTTGCGATGAGCGACACTTCGTTGGAGGGCGGTTCGCTACCATCGTTGGCTACATCGGTGTCCGCCCGCCAGCGCGCTTCGCTATTTTATGGCTGGTGGATCATTCTGGTATCGGCGACGGGTCTATTCTTTGGCGGCGTGCCGCTGACGGTCTACTCGTTTAGTGTTTTCTTGAAACCGCTCATGGTGGCGTTTCACGCCGGCCGTGCCGCGATTTCCCTGGGGTACACGCTGAAACTGCTGACTGGGGCGGCTGCGGCGCCGCTATTTGGCTGGTTCATCGACCGCTTTGGGCCCCGCAAAGTAATCCTGCTTGGTACGGCCATGTTTGGCCTCACGTTGCTGGCGAATCGGTTTGTCTCCGGCCGTGTCTGGCAACTCTATGTGTTCTACATCCTCTTGGGCCTAACTCTACACTCCAGTGGCCCCATCCCGTACAGCAGCGTGGTCTCCCATTGGTTCGACCGCCGAAGAGGCTTGGCTCTCGGGCTGATGATGCTGGGAATCGGCCTCGGCGCGGTCGTGGTTCCACCCCTCGTCCAGCAACTTATTTCGCGATGGGGTTGGCATGCAGCCTACAGCATCCTGGGCTGTGCTGTACTGCTGATTCCTATCCCCATTGTCGCCGCGACTCTGAAAGAAACACCGCAACAGATGGGCTTGCAGCTCGATGGTGTGGTCGCCGCTTCTGCCGAGGACGGCGATCCCGCTTCATCGGGTTTCAGCGCAGCCGAAGCCCGGCGTACGCGAGCGTTTTGGGTGATGTTCGCCGCTTTCGCGCTGGTCAGCTTCAGTTCGCAAGGTTGTCTTGTGCACATGAGTGCGATGCTCACTGACGCCGGTGCCAGCAAGCAACTCGCTGCCCTGGGAGCATCACTGATGGGCGGAGCTGTGCTCCTAGGACGTGTGGGAACTGGCTATTTGTTGGATCGCCTGTTTGCGCCGCGTGTGGCCGTCGCCATTTTCGCGGCCTCCGCGCTAGGATTCGCGCTTCTCTTACTGGGAGCAACACCGCTCGCTTTCGCCGGCGCATTTCTCGTGGGATTGGCTTTGGGTGCAGAGCTAGACATCATCGCTTACCTGACCAGCCGCTATTTTGGCCTGCGGGCGTTCGGCGCGATTTACAGTTTGCTTGTCGCTGCTTTCGCAGTGGCAGGCGCCTTAGGGCCGCTGGCCATGGGAGTCGGCTTCGATAGCACCGGCTCCTATCACGGAACACTCATCCCATTTCTCCTTGCCGCGCTGATCGCGGCTGTGCTCACGAGCCGTCTCGGACCCTACCGGTTCCTACCCCTGGGTGGGGAGTAGACGCGCAATTTCGAGAGCTACGCGTTCAATCGAGGGGCTAAACACATGAGCGATCCCCATTTTTCTGCAGCTACCCAACCAGCGGCTATTCCCGCGCACGTTCAGCTCATGCAGATGGCCACGGGCTGCTGGATTTCCCAGCTGCTCTCTACAGCGGCCAACCTTTCGATCGCGGATCATTTGGCAGGCGGCCCGAAGTCCGCAACTGAGATCGCAGAAGCGGTAAGATGCAATTCGCGCTCTCTCCATCGATTTATGCGGGCGCTGGCGAATTTCGGAATCCTGACCCGTGCCGGGGAGCAGAAGTTCGCGCTCACGCCGCTTGGCGAAGCCTTGAAAAGGGATGTGCCCGGTGCTGCGCGGTCGACCGTTCTGATGACGGCAGGGCCGATGGTATGGAAGTGTTTTGAACAGCTTCAATACGCAGTTGAGACGGGCAAGACGGGCATGGAAAAGGCCTTTGGCATGCCGCTATTCGGTATCCGTCCGGCGAATCCAGATTACCGTCTGCAGATTCTTCGCCCATCTTGCTGATGGCAGGTGCCAGGCGATATAGTTACTCTCCATGGAGTTCCACATGGACTTTCACAAGATCTGGCAAGAG
>Ga0210391_10000128_pt1 | contig 90994 bp, 80 predicted proteins | sample IncBWC12OmetaG_FD_160573 | JGI IMG/M metagenome (GOLD analysis project Ga0210391, IMG submission 160573) | Forest soil microbial communities from Barre Woods Harvard Forest LTER site, Petersham, Massachusetts, United States - Inc-BW-C-12-O ...
TTCGGCACACCCTGCTCGGCCGCCAGTTCGTACGAGTGCTCGGCAAGTTCGGGATCGGCTGGAGCATCCTTGCTTTCTTCCCACCTGTTTTCTTTCTCCGTGGTTGCCGGGTCGTTTTTCGTGTCGGGCTCAAGGTCGCCGGCTGCGGCGGGAAGCGACGTCGAGCGAGGAAAGGCAATCTCAATTACGAGCTGGTCTGCTTTGGAGTTGATCTCAAAATTGAGAGGCTGCTTCAGGTCAACTACTACACGCGTGATCGCCGGGTGCGCCTGGAATTGAGACAACCGAAGGCCCTGGACGGGGCCGCCGTTCACCGCAATGCGCCGTTTAGAAGTTTGAAGTTCATATCCCGGAAAGTCGAAGACCAAACGATCGGGGCCGGTAAGTCGAAGCACATGCGGGACAAACGGAGTGCTGAGGAAAATGTCGATCACGAGCTGCTGCGTTTGGGGGATCACCTCGATGTTCCGGAAGGCCGGGATGGAATGCAGTGAAGAGTGGCCGGCGATTTCCGGGTTACGCGCCTGTTGTGCCAGACCGGGTGATATGCCGATGCAAATCAGAACGCAGCAAAATATATCGGAGGGGCGCGGAGTCACGAATTTCATCACCACCGGAAACGTCGACAACCATTGTACGTTTCCTGGATCATGCCTGCGCCGAGTTTCTTCGCGACCGCATCGATCCCGCTTCCGAGTCATCCGTTTTGTCGAAAATGTACATAAAGCGTGCGTTTCGGCGAGGTTCGTCAGCCGTAGGTACTGGCTGAATCTGCTTTCTCTGCGTCGTGGGAGTGGCACGTCAATTGCCTTCATGCTCGGTTCCCAGCCGCTTCTTCATCCATTCCGGCAGCTTGGCGTGTTCTATAGCTCCCGGCACGCTATGGATCAGTAGCAGGTAAAGCTCGTCAATTTGGAGGGATAGGTAGATCGTGGTGGATAGGATAAGGGCAGCTAGCCAATCAGTCTGATAGCTGAACCCTGCCAGCAATCCAACGCCAAAGGCCACAGCGAAACCCACTCCAAGCACACCCAAAGTTCGCATCGTATTTACTCCTCAGTTAACACACAAAACCACCAAAACCACTAGGGATAGTGGTTTGGTGGCTTGGCGTCTGTCAACGAAAATATTTTCTATGCCACGTCAGACACTTACGAAGGGTGAGAGAGCTTTTGTCGAAGCTGTGAAATTGTTAACTCAATATGTGCGAACGGTACGAGCAGTCTATCTTCGGCCTTTACCCCCTCCTGAATCGATCGAAGGCTGCCGTAGTAATGCTTCCGAAATCGCCCCACGAAATCATCCATCTCCGGCTCCAGCAGGGCATCCTCAAACGCACTCAGACGGCGAGCCATCTCCTTCTGACTCGCCGCCAACTCTTCCAATAAATCAAGCACAGACAGCAACAGTTCATCGGGCATGTAATTCTCCTTCTAAGTCAGTAACGCTCCAAGGGGCCAAATCTCTTTCGTCACGCCAGCGGCCATTGCCGGAGTCACTCTCAAAGACGAATGCACGCGGCAGAAATTATAGTGCGCGAAGTGCAAAGCGCAAGCGGCTTTCAAGTTCGTCAGCTTCTTCGAGAAAGCGTTCGTGAGCCGCGTAAATCTGCGCATCGCCATCCTCATCGTGAGGTTCTGCCGCTCTACGTGCGACGTGCATATCCGATCCTCATCGGGCCGTCCTTCCATCACTCTGGATATGACCTCCGCGATTCCTGGTGGGGAGTACCTCGCTTCGGGAGTGTCCATCGAATAGTTGCCGAACATCTTGATTAGCTTCGCGTAGTCAACGCGGCCAGCGAAAATGCCTTGTATGGCGTTGTAGAACACATAGCCATCGGTCGTGATCTGGAAGTGCTCATCGTTCAGCCGCCATTGCAATCCGTACAGGAATTCCTCTGTGGTTTCTTTCGTGCGCTTTCCAACCGTATAGATCGGGACGAGCTTGGTTTCCTCGTCCATCGCCACAAACACCCATTGACTGCCCATCTCAGGAGAATCCTCGTCCTTGCGAACGTGGCGATCTTTCTTTCCCACATATGTCCAGATTTCGTCACACTGCACGAACGAACACTTCAGGTTTCGCATGTTGGCATCCATGATCTGCTGGCAGCGTTCGCCGCTTCGCAGCAAAAGGGAGTTGATTGTGTTGCGGTCTGCGCCAGTCATGCGCGAGGTGGAACGGATGGAATTACCTTCGACTAAAGCGGAGATTACGGCGAGTTTCTTCTCAAGCGGGAGTACGTTCATTTTGTCCTTGCCTTTCGGGTGAAGGCAAGCCAAAATGAGTCTTGAGAGATCGGCATTTCGGCTTGCCGGATTGTCGGTTTTAAGAGCCTTTAGAGATTCGCGTCTCTAGAGGCTCTCAGTGTTTGCGCTTCGTTTTGGTGGAGGGCGCATTGTTCTCCTCTCTCAGAGAGATAAATTTCTCTCTGCCTCGTTTTTCTATCTCGAACGTTTCCTTGTGCGTATTGATGGCCGACTCAATCGCTTGCCGATTGCTAGTCAAGCCGATCCACTCTAGAAAGTGAGCGATGTTTCCCACCTGAGCCTCACGTACGTAACGCAAGTAGACTTCGATCAGCTCCCAGAGTTTGTAACCGCCCTTTCCTCTTTCATCCAAGTCCATCTTGTGAGGCGAGGCAAGCACAGCACGTAGCTTGTCAATCAAGTCCTGATCGCGCTCCATCTGCCGATTGACCTCCAAGAAGCGTTCATACTTGGGTGCCAGTTCGATCAGTTCGTCATTCAGCGCATAAACACGTTTGGATTTCTCCTCCAGTGCTTTCTGCATCCGCTGAAGAACGTGATCTAGTTGCGGGACGGCCACGCAACAACGATACTGTATCGAGGCAATGACTGTCAAGAGTTTTGTTGCCTTATCCAGAAAGTATTTGGCGGGGAGATAAAATGCCAAGTTCCTGCCATGAGCGCAGTGGCATTTTCTAAAGTAGCTAGGACTGGTACGAGGGCGCTTGCTCATAGCGCACCTCCATCCCGTTTTCCACAGGCTGAATTTTCCCTAAATTCAAATTCAGCCACTACCCAGCCGTAAAAAGCGACACTTTCCGGGCTAAAATCGAGTAATATGCTAGGGCTCTGTTTTATGGGGCCGCGCCGTGGATAATCCCTCTTCGTCTAAGAAACTGGCAGGCCGTTACGAGGTCCGGCAGGTGCTGGGCCAGGGCGGCATGGGCCTGGTTTACCGGGCCTACGACACGGTTGTGCGCCGCGAGGTCGCGGTCAAGACCATCCTCGATATTCCCGATCCGGCCTCGCTACAGTTGTTCTACCGCGAGTGCGATGTGCTGGCCTCGATGAGCCATCCCAATATCGTTGAGATCTTCGATATTGGAGAGTTTGAGGAAGAAGGCAAGAAGAAGCCTTACTTCGTGATGCCGTTGCTGCCCGGCACCACGCTCGAATACTACATTCGCAAAGCCAGCCACAGGTTGACAGTCGACCGGACCATCGACATTATTTCGCAGACCTGCCGGGGATTGCAGGCGGCGCACGAGCGGAACCTGATTCACCGCGATCTGAAGCCGAGCAACATCTTTGTGATGGAAGACGACTCAGTAAAGATCATCGACTTCGGCGTGGCTCACATGTCCGATGCTCATACCACGCGGGCGCAAAAGGGCACGCTGCTGTACATGTCTCCCGAGCAACTGGAATTGAAGCCGTTATCAGCGGCCTCGGATCTTTTTTCGCTCAGCGTGGTTTGCTATGAGGCGATGACTGGGCGAAACCCGTTTCAGAGGGCACGGGCAGATGAGGTGGTGGATGCGATTCTTCACCACATTCCACCGTTGGCAACAGAGATCAATTCCACGGTCAGCCAGCCGGTGAGCCGCGTGTTGCATAAGGCGATGGCGAAGCAATCGTGGCATCGCTTTGGAAGCGCGCGGGATTTCGGCGACACGCTGAACAAGGCTTCGCGGAATGAAGCGATTGAGTTTTTCGATCCGGAGCGGACGCGGCCGCGGTTGCAGCGTGCCACCAAAGCTTTGGAAGAAGGCGACTTTCAGTTTGCGGGAGAGATTCTTGGCGAACTTGAAGCCGAGGGCCATATGGATGAGGCCATCGGGTCGCTGCGGCGGCGGTTCGATGGCGCAGTCCGGCGCAAGACTTTGTCTCAGTTGCTGGATGCCGCGCGGGCGCGCTTTGAAGAGGAAGAAGATCCGCTGGCGCTGCAGAAGTTGCAGGAGGCTCTGCAAATCGAGCCCGATAACGCCGGCGCGCTGGCGCTAAAGAGCCGCATTGAAAACCGGCGCAGTGAAAGGCAAATCGATAACTGGTACCGGCTGGCGCGGCAGCATATCGACAATCACGCTTACGGGCACGCGCGCGAGGCTCTGCAGAATGTGCTGCAACTGCGGCCGAAAGAGGCTCGGGCGCTGCAACTGCTGAGCGAGGTTGACCGGCAGGAACAGGAATATAAAAAACTTCGCCAGGAGAAAGAGCAACTGCATCGCGCGGCCATGGAGGCATGGCACAAGGGCGACGTCAGCAATGCGCTGGCCAAGCTCGGAGTGGTGCTCGATCTCGACCGGCGCGCGCCGGATTCCGTGAACCGCGAGAGCGGCGCGAATTACCAGAGCTTTTACAACGAAGTGCGCTCGGAACACGACGCGATGAATATCGCGTATGCCGAGGCGCGCAGAAATCTGGTGGAGCACAACTTCCGCAAGGCGATGGAAGCGTGCCAGACATACCTGGCGAAGTACCCGAGCAACGCGATTTTTCAGGCACTGAAATATGACATTGAGGAGCAGCAGCGGCAGGAGCTTTCGGCATTTATTGCGTCGGTCGACCGGCAGGTCGAAAGCGAGCCGGACCTCGAGAAGCGGGTGAATATTCTGCGTGAGGCGCTGGATGCGCATCCGGGAGAAACGCATTTCGAACGAGCGCTACGGCTGGTGCAGGACAAACGCGACCTGGTTAATTCGATCGTTGCGCGGGCGCACTTGCACGAAGAGCAGGGAGCTTACAGCGATGCGCTGAACGATTGGGAAATTCTGCGAACGATTTACAACCAGTACCCGGGGTTGACGTTTGAGGTGGAACGGCTGCAGAAGCGGCGTGACCAGCAGGCGCGGGTGGAATCGAAGGCACGGCTGGTGGAGCAAGTCGACACTTGTTTGCATGCCGGGGATTACGCGCGGGCTTTGGATTTGCTGCAAGGCGCCGCGGCGGAATTTCCCAACGATGCGGAACTTGGAGAGATTGAAAAAGCCGCGCAGGAGGGAATCAAGCGAAAGACTGAAGCGCACCGGCTGATGACCGAGGGCCAGGAATTGTGCGCGCAGCAGAAATCGGCCGAGGGGATCAAGTTGCTGCGCGAAGCATATCAACTGGATGAAAACAATTCTTTAGCTCGCGCGGTTCTAGCGAACAGCCTGGTGGAACAGGCGAGGGTGGTGGTTGAAGGCGACTGGCGGGAGGCCGAGAAGTTGGCTCGGGAGGCTCTGGAGTTGAATCCCGGGCACCCGATGGGGAAGACGATTCGGACGCTGATTCACGATCAGAAGAAGGAAACGTTCATCGAGCAATGCGTTTCGCAGGCGCGAAAGATGCAGACGGCGACGGATCTGACGGGAGCGTTGTCGAGGATCGAAGAGGGATTATCGGTCTATCCGCGGGAGCCGCGATTGATTCAGATTCAGGAGACGGTGCAGCGGGATTTGCAGACGCAGCGGAAGCAAGTTCGGCGGCGCGATCTGGAAGAGTTGCGGCAGACGGAGAGTGAATTCGATGCGTCGATGGATGCGCCCGCGAAAGAGGCGCTGGCGGGACATTTGCGGGCACTGGGAGAAAAGTATTCGAGCGATGGCGAGATATTGAGTATCAGCAACGGCATTTTGCACCGCATGGGGTTGCTGGAGGTGGAACGGACGGCTTCGACCGCGTCTGCGGATAGTGAAAGTGCCACGCTTACTTACCACACGCCGGTACCTGAAGCTTCACCGGGTTCGCCGGGCGATATTTCGGGCGCGGCGCGCGCGAGTGACTCAGCAGCATCTCCGCCTTCTGCATTTCAAGTGCCGCTGGCAAACGTGGACGTTTCCGGGGCTGCATTGCCGGTTCCTGGGGAGGAACCTGTTGCCAAGTCTTCTGGGAGAACGGTCCAGGCGAAGCCTCGGGCCGGGGGTCCGAAGCGGCCGGGAACGCAACCGCGAAGTTACGCGACCATCGGCATTGCGGGAGCGGCAATCGTTCTGGTTGGCGCGATCTTTATTTTTATGCGGAGACATCGGGCGGAGCCGGTTGCTCCGCCCCCCGAGGTTGCGGCTGTTGTTCCAGCGGCGCCGCCTTCGCCTGAGCCGGTTCTGGCAACGGTGAGAGTTTTCTCGGATGCGGGAACTGGGAAGGTCACGTTGGATGATCAGGCTCCGGCTGAATTTCACGATGGACAGTGGAGTCTCGACAAGATCGCGAATGGCGAGCACAAGCTGAAATTTGAAGGAGCCGGCGGAGAAGCGTCGTTTGGTTTCTCGGACGATGCTGGAGCCGCACCCGCCGTGAAGGGGCCGATTGTTTCAAAGGGAGCGTTGGCTGTGGTAGTGAGCGGCATGGGCGACCATCTCCACTTGTATTCCAGCGATTCCGCTACCAAGGTCAGCCTCGACAACCAGGCTCCGCAAGAGGTTCCGCAAGAGGGCCTCGATCTTTCATCAGTTTCCGCGGGGACTCACGAGCTGGTGGTGACGCACCGCGGCGACCGGTACAAACTCGAGGTTGACGCAAATGCCGCGCCGACGCTGAACGCGTTTCTCGAATCCGGGCAGGCGCTGGGAACGCTTGTCGTGGTGACCGGGCAAGACAATGCGCGAGTTTCTCTAAACGGGAAGCAGCTGCCGCAGCCTACGCAGAATGGGCAATTACGAATCGCGAATCTGGAACTCAAGGAGTATGCTGTGCGGGTTTCCAAGATCGGCTTTCAGGATCTTCCCGAACAGAAGATACGGATTCGCAAAGGAGAGTTGGCCAAAGTCAGCTTCAATCTGCAGCCGGTTCAAAGGCTGGCGTCGCTGACGATTCAGGGCGGAGTTCCGGGAGCGACCGTTCTCATCGATCAAGCTGCCGTGGGAACGGTGCAGGCGGACGGCACGCTGAACCTCGCGACGGTGAATCCTGGAGATCACACGGTTGAACTGCGCAAAGACCGCTTCAAGGCGCGGCAGATCAAGAAGCGCTTTGTGGTTGGGCAGACTGTGTCTCTCGCGGCGGCAGATGTTGCGATGGATGTGGCTCCCGGCGAATTGAAAATTACGTTCACTCCGCCCGATGCGCAGGTGACCATAAATAAAGGTAACGAGACGCCAACCAAGGTTAACAGCGGCGGTGCACTGAGCCTGCCGCCGGGAACTTACAGTCTCACCGCGAAAACTGCCGACAACTTTGCGCGGTCGGCGACAGTTGAGGTCATCGCGGGACAGTCACGGAGCGTGGATTTGCCGCTCACACCCAGCGGCATGGCGAAGTGGGACGATCCAGCAGCGTGGAAGGAGGAGAAAGGATCGCTGGTTCATAAGGGTGGCGAGTTTGTGATGTATACGGTCTCTCCGACGACCGGCACGTTTGTTTTCTCCGCGATGCTGACGAAGGGCCACCGGCTGCAGTGGATAGTGAACTGCACCAATGCGAATAATTACGTGCTTTTCCAGATGGATGACAATAATTTTTATCGCACAGTGGTGCGTGATGGGCAGAAGGGCGAAGAGACGAAGATCCCGCACAAGAATGACAAAAAGAGTTTCCGCACACTTCAGGTGCGCGTGGAAGCGAATGAGATCATCCACCAGATCAAACAGGGAGATGGCTGGGTCGCGCTGGACCGCTATACCCATGCCGGAGACAATTTGAATCTTGGCAGGTTTGGATTCTACATTCCGGGCAACGACCAGGTTGCGCTCGCCAGCTTCACTCACTACGCTGACTTAAGCCTTAAGTAGCTGATTCAGCCACTTTTGCGACGAATCCATCGATCTTCCGCCCGCGAGGAGCGGAATTCCTCAGCATTCGCCGCCCTGTGCAACTAGAATCCTGCGCCACCCGGTTTTGCCAAGAGACTACATTTTTTGAACTGTCGTTCACTGGAAACCATCTAACAGCCATTGTTCCGGCGGGAGTTTACCGGAATGCCGCGGGCGATTCGCAGTAGAACCAAGAATTCATAGGAGGAGTTATGGCGACCAGCAAGGTAGTGCCGATGAAGATTACGCAGATGAAAGTGGCGCAAGTGTCGAAAGCGGGAGCGGATTTTGAAATCGTCGAGCGCGAGATTCCGCAGCCAGAGGCCGGACATGTGCGAATCAAAGTGCAGGCTTGTGGAGTTTGCCACAGTGACATGCTGACGAAAGATGGGTTGTGGCCGGGGATTCAATATCCTCGCATTCCCGGACATGAAGTGGCGGGCATTGTCGATGAAGTGGGCGAGGGCGTTTCGGCGTGGAAGAAAGGCCAGCGGGTTGGCGTGGGCTGGCACGGCGGACAAGACAACACTTGCCGCGAATGCCGGCGGGGAGATTTTCGCAACTGCAAGAACCTGAAGGTGTGCGGCATCAGCTATGACGGCGGATATCAGCAATATATGGTTGCACCGGTAGAGGCGCTGGTGGCGATCCCTGACGGCCTGAATGACGTTGAGGCAGCGCCGCTGCTATGCGCTGGGATTACGACCTACAACGGGCTGCGGCACAGCGGCGCGATGCCCGGCGATCTGGTTGCGGTGCAGGGTATCGGCGGCCTGGGTCATCTCGGGGTTCAGTTCGCCAACAAGTTCGGTTATAAGGTCGCTGCGATTGGGCGTGGCTCTGAAAATGCGGGGCTCGCAAAGAAACTCGGAGCCAGCGTATACATCGACAGTCAAACAGCCAAGCCGGCCGAAGAGTTGCAAAAACTCGGCGGCGCGCAGGTGATACTGGCGACTGCGCCGAACTCGAAGGCGATGTCGGAATTGATCGATGGTCTTGGACCGAACGGCAAGCTCATGGTGATTGGCGCGTCATTCGACCCCATTGAGGTGACTCCGCTGCAACTCATCACAGGAAGTCACGCGATTCAGGGTTGGGCTTCGGGAACGCCCGCCGATTCCGAGGATACGCTGCGCTTCGCGGAATTGAGCGGTGTGCGTCCGATGATTGAAACTTATCCACTGGAAAGAGCGGCTGAGGCCTATGCTCGCATGCTGAGCGGCAAGGCGGAGTTTCGCGTTGTTCTGACGATGTGACACAGCCAGGGGGTTTTACTTTGAGTATGGCGAAACAGGTGTGGTCTGGCCGCTGGACACGGTGATCAAGACGGTAGAAGATAAAGTCCGATTGGTTTAAACGCGATCTCATCCAAACGTCAAAGGAGAAGATAATTCATGTCACACCATTATTCTGGTCCGGATTTTGGCTTTCCACATGGCAATGCCCTCCTCGATTTTACTGACCTGTACGCTTTCCCCAAGCCTGGGGATGCGAGCAAGTCGATCCTGATTATGAACGTGCATCCCTCGGCCGGCGTGAACCCGCCGGGGCCTACGACAGACGCCGCCTTCGCCACCGAGGCGCTTTATGAACTCAAGATTGACACAAACGGGGATTTCGTCGCCGATATCGCTTACAGCGTACGAATCACCGCCGGCAAAGGGGGAGCGCAGACCGCGACGCTGCGCCGGGTTGAAGGCGCGCAGGCCGCCGGCACAGGCGACGGCGGGGAAGTGATCGTCGAGGGGGCTCCGGTTTCGACTGGGGAGGAGACCAAGGTGACAGACGCCGGGGAGTACCGGTTCTTCGCGGGCTGGCGCAGCGATCCTTTTTTCTTCGACACTCAGGGCGCGCTGAACAATCTGCAATTCACCGGTGACGATTACTTCGCTGAGAAGGATGTGTGCACCATCGTGCTGGAAGTGCCCAACTCCGCCCTCGGTAAGAAGATGGGGGTGTGGGCGCGGACGGTAGATGGTACGAGCGGGAAGTGGGTTCAGGCGGATCGCGGTGCGCGGTCCAATCAGACTCCGTTCCTGGCCGGCGAGGCAAATGCCGCCTATCTCGCGGCGGAACCGGCGGACGATGCCCGTTTCATCCCTGTCTTTGCGCATGCGCTGGAGCACACCGGCGGATATACGCCGGCGGAAGCAACGCGGGTTGCCGGGACCCTGCTGCCGGACGTGCTCCACTACGATCCGACGCGGCCGGCGGTCTACCCGGAGAACGGCCGGACACTTACCGACGACGTCGTAGATTTCTTCCTTCCTCTCCTTACTAATGGAAAGGTGACGCAAGATAAAGTTGGGCCGCACCACGATCTGCTTAACGCGTTTCCTTATCTCGGCGCGCCGCACAAGGCCCGGTCCGCGGAACGGGTGGCGGCGTAAGGTTGTGTTTCCATCGCCCGACTAATCTAGAAGGAAGGAATGTCCTATGAATTCGACTTTTTATCGCACGGTAAAGATCGACGGCCTCTCTGTGTTTTACAGAGAGGCTGGCTTGAAGGACGCGCCGACGATTCTGTTGCTTCATGGGCTGCCATCTTCGTCACGAATGTTCGAACCGCTCTTTGCGCGCCTCTCGGATCGCTATCACCTCGTCGCACCCGATTATCCCGGCTTCGGACAAAGCGAATGGCCGGACCCAAAAAAATTCGCGTATACGTTCGATCACTACTCCGAGATCATGAATCGTTTCAGCGAGACGCTTGGGCTCACGCGCTACACGCTTTACATGCAGGACTACGGCGGGCCGGTGGGTTTCCGCATGGCCTTGATGCACCCAGAGCGGGTCGAGGCGCTTATTGTTCAGGATGCTGTGGCGCACAACTCGGGACTGGGCGCGAATTGGGCGACGCGGCGAGCGTTTTGGGCCGATCGTGCCGCTAACGAAAGTGCCCTGCGCACGAATCTCCTGTCGCTTGCGGCTGCGCGGAGCCGCCACGTGGGGAACGATCCGAACGTGGAACGCCACAACCCGGATTTATGGACTGACGAATTTTATTTTCTGAGCCAACCCGGGCAGGCCGAGATCCAGAGCGATCTCTTTTATGACTATCGAACCAATGTCGAGGCTTATCCGAAATGGCAGGCTTGGATGCGCGAGACGCAACCGCGGCTGCTGGTGATTTGGGGCAAATATGAACTCTCGTTCGATGCCTCAGAACCGGAGGCCTACCGGCGCGACGTACCCAAAGCCGAAGTGCACATCGTCGATGGAGGCCATTTTGCCCTGGATACCGCTGCCGACGAGATCGCGGGCCTGGTGCGCGGTTTTGTCGGCTCTGCCCGTGAGAAGGCGCAGGAGCGACGCGCAAGTTGATGACCCGATGAGAGCACGCGGAGAGGTATTGCACGTGGATGGTGGGGCTCACGCCGGTTGCTGGTGAACGTGAATCGAAAATGTTTGGCTTGTTTCCAGGTTTCCCGAATTTATCCCAGATTGCATTTAAATTAGCGGCCCGGTAGCGCTTCGTCCTATAATTCCCCCGCGTTCGGTTTATCCAATTAAAAACTCATGCAGGTTGCGTGCGACGGCACGCGGGAGGGTCTTTTGAGATTGCCTCGGTTGCTGTTCGTGCTTGCCATTTTCTTTTTTGTCGCTCAGTTCACATCTCGACCTGGTTTGAATTCCGGATGGTTTGCTTCGTTCGCGTCTGCGCAAGCTTCGGCGCAATCTGGAGAAAACGCCAGCGCCGAGAATCGGCGCCTGGCGGGGTATTCGACGGAGTCTTCGAAAACCGAGCGCGAGTGGGAAAAGAAATTGCGCGATGGAGTGGTCGCGGATAACCTGCGGCAGAGCATGCAGAGATTGAGCGCGCGTCCGCATCATGTGGGATCTCCTTATGACAAGGACAATGCGGAGTGGATTCTTGGGAAGTTCAAGGAGTGGGGATTTGACGCCCACATTGAGACGTTCAGTGTGCTTTTCCCTACTCCGAAGGAGCGCATTGTCGAGCTGGTTGAGCCGACGAAGTTCAAGGCGAAGTTGCAGGAGCCTCCGGTGCCGGGCGATCCGACTTCCGGCCAGACGGCGGAGCAGTTGCCGACTTACAACGCTTACTCGATCGATGGAGATGTGACGGCGCCGCTGGTTTATGTGAATTATGGCAACCGCGAAGATTACGAGCAGCTCGATCGGCTGGGAATTTCGGTGAAAGGCGCGATTGTGATTGCGCGCTATGGGGAGGGATGGCGCGGCATCAAGCCGAAGGTTGGCGCGGAGCATGGAGCGATCGGGTGCATTATTTATTCCGATCCGAAGGATGACGGATTTTTTGAGGGCGATACGTATCCGACTGGCGGATGGAGGCCGCGGGAAGGTGTGCAGCGGGGAAGCGTGATGGATACGGATTATCCGGGCGATCCGCTCACGCCGGGGGTGGGGGCTACGGCGGATGCGAAGCGGTTGGACATTAAGGAAGCGAAGACGATTACGAAAATTCCGGTGCTGCCGATTTCGTGGGGAGACGCTTTGCCGTTGCTTTCGGCGTTGCAGGGTCCTGTTGCGCCGGAGAATTGGCGCGGAGGGTTGCCGATTACTTATCACGTGGGCCCGGGGCCGGCGAAGGTTCATTTGAAAGTGGAATCGAATTGGGATTTGAAGCCGGTGAACGATGTGATTGCGACGATGAAAGGGTCGGATGCGGCGGGCGAGTGGGTGGTGCGCGGGAACCACTACGATGCCTGGGTGAATGGAGCGGACGATCCAATCTCTGGAATGGTGACGGTGCTGGAAGAAGGGCGCATGCTCGGCGAGCTGCATAAACAAGGATGGACGCCTAAGCGGACGATCATTTTATGTGCCTGGGACGGCGAAGAGCCCGGACTGCTGGGGTCGACCGAGTGGGTGGAGACTCACGGCGATGAGTTGAAGAAGCATGCTGTTGCTTATATCAATTCGGACAGCAACGGCCGCGGATTTCTGTATGCGGGAGGGACGCACGACCTGCAGCACTTTATTAACGATGTGGCGCGGGAGGTGCAGGATCCGGAGAAGCACACTACGGTGCAGCAGCGGGCGAAGATGAGGCAGATTCAGCGGGCTTCCAAGGATGATCGCGGAGAGATCAGGAAAGAGAGCGATGTGCGGATTGGAGCTTTGGGGGATGGTTCGGACTACACCGCGTTTCAGGATCATGAAGGAATTTCGACTTTGAACATCGGGTATGGTGGAGAGAACGACGCGGATTCTTATCACTCAATCTATGACGACTTTTATTGGTACACGCATTTCGTCGATACAGATTTTTCGTTCGGGAGGACGCTGGCACAAACGGGGGGGACGGCGGTGATGCGGCTGGCGGATGCGGATGTGATTCCGTATGAGTACAAGGGGCAAGAGGAGACGATTGGGCGGTATGTGAAAGAGTTGGAGAAGCTTTTGAAAGATAAGCAGGATGAGATTACGGAGCGGAATCAGGAACTGAAGGAGGGAGTGTTTACGGCGACGGCTGATCCGAAGAAGACTTATGTGCCGCCTCCGGCGAAGGAAGTACCTCCTTATATGAACTTTGCGCCGCTGAAGAACGGAGTGGAGGCGATCAAGAGGAGTTCGGAGCGGTATGAGGCTGCTTTTGCGAAATGGCAGGCTGGTGGGACTGCTTTGCCTACGGATACGGCTGCGGCTCTGAATGAAGAGTTGATGCAGATTCAAAGGGCGTTCTTGACCGACAAAGGTTTGCCGGATCGTCCGTGGTTCAAGAACCAGGTATATGCGCCGGGCGCTTATACGGGATATGGGGCGAAGCCGATGGCTGCCGTGCGGGAGTATATGGATCAGGAGAAGTGGAAGGAAGCGGACGCGCAGGTTCCGACGGTGGGCGAGGTGCTGGAGAATGCCGCCGCGGCTATTGACAAGGCGGCGGATGAGTTGGAGAAGGTGGCAGGAGGGAAGTAAGTTTGGACCCTGCGGCCCGACACTGTCGCTGCCGGATCGCGGTAGCGCCGCAAGAGCGGGGGCAGTACCTTCGCTGGAGCAAAAAAGCAAAAGCCGCGATGATCGCGGCTTTTGCTGAAGAGCCTTAAGGCTAGTTATGCTTATCGCGGTAAATCTCGCGGCTGGTATGGTTCTGCTCGCGGTTTAACTTGTCCTGCTCGGCTTTGGTCAGGTGGCCGTTGTGGGCGGCCATGTCGCGTTTTTCCTGGTTCTCGATGTGCTGTTCCTGGCGTTCTACGTGCGCGGCCTGGCCCGGTGTCATGGTGCCGTTCCTCACGCCGTTGGCGATGCGGTCCTGCTGGTTCTGCTCGCGGGTGTTGACTTCGTTCACGCGAGGATGGCCGGGATCGACTTGACCTGGTCCGGCGCCAGAAGTGTTGGATTGTGCAGCGGCGCCGAGTGATAGCAGGCTTCCGACTGCCAGGACTAAGAGCGAATTGCTAATTCGATTGGCCATTTGAGATTTCCCCTCGTGATTTGGAAACTTTCTGTAAATTGAATGCCCGGAAATGTAAACCCTTTTTTAGAAGTTTAGTTTCGGGCTGCCTGCGGGCAACTTACCGGGAGAGTTAGAACCTTTGCTCACAATGAGGTAGGAAGTGGCTCGGAAATGGTTACTAAAATAACTGGCCCCGCAGGGGTATTCCGTGGACAAGGGTTTCCCGGTTGGGATGACGAAGCGGACAAATAGAAAGGACGTGCGCCGTGGCCACGCGTCAAGACGGGCATGATCGGACGGAAGCTCACGCGAAACTCGGGCGAACTGCCGTGCGAATCTTTGCCGCAAACGAGCGCGTCAACCAAATGCTGATCGAAAATTTGGATCCAGCGGTGTGGAAAGCCAGGACGCCGGGCAAGGTTCGCAGCGTGGCGGCAGTTTTCACGCACATGCACAATGTGCGTTGCAAGTGGGTGCGGCTAACGGCTCCGCACTTGAAGGTTCCGCGACAACTCGATCGCGCGCGCTGCACGGCTCGGCAGGCTCACGCGGGATTGGCCGAGAGCGCCACGCGCTGCGAGGAGATGCTGAAGGAAGCGCTCGGCGGCAGCAGCCGCGTGCAAAAGTTTCGCAGAGATGGATGGGGCCGTCCGTGGCCCGTTGGCATAGAGATGTTGTGCTACATGCTGGCTCACGAGGCACACCATCGGGGGCAAGTTTGCATGCTGGCGCATCAGCTGGGGTTTCCGTTGGCGAATGAGGTCACGTCTGCGATGTGGAGTTGGGAAAAACTTTGGAGAGAGAACGGGCCGCTTGGCGCACTCGGGAAGAATTGTTAGGCATTGCTCAGGTTTCAGGTGACGCTTTGACAAACGCGTGGCCGGTGCGGCGTATAATCCTGGCGAGTTGCAGCCAAGAAAGTGGTGCTTCGGGCGTGTAACTTTGTCACCTCGTTGGAATCTATTGGGAGAGGTATCGTCGGGACTCAATCTCAAGAAGAGGAGAACGTCATGAAGAAGTTGATCGCGGTTTGTTTCGCATTTTGCCTGCTAGTGTCTGGGTTGGCACTGGCTCAGGACACCATGAAACAGGACAACGGCATGAGCGCCGGAACCAGCACGAAGGCTGTCAAGGTCGTGGGAAAAATCAGCGACGACGGGCAGTCGTTTGTGAGCGACAAAGATGGCAAGAGCTGGAAGATTGTGAATCCGGAGGCGGTGAAGGGGCATGAAGGGCACCACGTGGTTCTGACGGCGCACGTTTACGCCGACAAGGGCGAAGTTCACGTCATGTCGCTGAAGATGGCTTCGGATTCGATGAAGAAAGACAGCATGTAGAGGTTCTGTGACCATTTTCTTAACGGGCCAGCGACACTGCTGGCCCCTTATTTTTTCTGGGGGGAAGTTCGGCTGAAGCTTGACGAAAGGTGTAGGATTCTGTTGTTTGAGCGATTCGAGAGAATACGGCCTTATTCGTTTTGGGTGAGCGGGTGGAAGACGGGAATTGCGCCGCCGCGAAACATCGGCGGCAGGCGATTATTTTCTCGCGCCTGCGTGAGGAGGAAGCCGTGCTGCTCAATGCAAAAAGCAGTTTCTTTCCATATCGAGCCTCGGGTCTGCGGCTTCGAGCTTCAGTTGCCGGTGTTTCTGGAACGATTCTGGTTATCGCCCTAATTTTTGGCTGCTGGGGAAAAGCCGCGATGGGGCAGAAGGCGTCGCAGGATTCCGCGATCATGCCGAAATATGACCTCAAAACTGAAACGAAGACTAAAGGGATCGTGGATGAGGTGAAGATTCTGCCGCTGGGAAGCCGGAAGGATTTGCGGGAAGTGATTCTTAAGAGCGGTGAGGAGAAAATTTACATTTACGTATGTCCGCAGACCTTTGAAGAGGAAATGGGAATCAGCTTCAGCAAGGGCGACGAGGTTGCGGTGACTGGATCGAAGGTAAAGCAGGAAGACCTGGATGTGATTCTGGCGCGGGAGTTGGTGAAGGGGACCGACACGTTAGTATTTCGTGACGCCAAGGGCAACCCGGTTTGGGATCCACGCACCGGAAAGTGATTGCAGAGAAATAGATCGACCACTCACAGGGAAACCGATGAAACTTACAGACACGATTGCGCTGGTGCTGAGAGCCAAGGAACACAGCCGGATTTTGTCGGTCACGCCGGAACACTCGGTTTATGAGGCTATTGAGAAGATGGCGGAGGAGAGTGTGGGAGCGCTGCTGGTGATTTCGGAGGATCGGCTGGTGGGGATCATGTCAGAGCGGGATTATGCCCGCAAGGTGATTCTGAAAGGGCATTCGTCGAAAGAGACTCCGGTACGCGACATTATGACCTCGCCTGTGGTGTTTGTAACGCCGCGGCACACGGTGGACGAATGCATGGGAATCATGACGCACCATCACTTCCGGCATCTGCCGGTGATGGGAGAGAACGGCGGCGTGATTGGCCTGGTTTCGCTGGGGGATTTGGTGAAGTGGATTATCTCAGGGCAGGCGCAGCATATTGAGGAATTGGAAGGGTATATTACGGGGCGCTATCCGGGGTGATTTAGCCCGCGGGAGCTGTAGGCGGGTTGATTCGACTCAGCAAATTGACCTGCGGGCGATCCTGCTATGTTCAGCGTGAGAGGACTTGATCTACGAAGTGACTAATCCAACCGGTTGTTCTTCTTCAGCGGTTTCCAGTTTGTAGCCGGAGCGGGCGGCGTCGTTGTGGAACATCTGCACGGTTTCAAGCGAGTAGTCGTGCAGGTCTCTGCCGATTATCGGGATTTTCTTCAGCACGTCGGACGTGGCGGTGATAACGTGGCAGCCGATTTCGTCGGCCTGGAAGATGTTCAGAAGCTCGCGCGGGCTGGCCCAGACCAGCTGACATTTCCTGTTCGGGGCCATGATTTCGAGTGCCGATTTCATGACAGGGACGGGATCGCGGCCGGTATCGGCGATGCGTCCCGCAAACACTGAGATGTACGAGGGCGCACCGCCTTCAAGGGCTTGCGCAACATGGCGGAGCTGATCGAGCGTCAGCAGCGCCGTGCCATTGACTTGAATGCCTTCGGCACTCAGACGATGAATCAGCCTGTACATGGGCTGCCGGCGCGTGTTGGTGACGGGAATTTTTACGTAGACGTTCGATGCCCAGCCGGCGATTTGGCGGGCCTGGCGCTCCATTTCGGGTTCTTCGTCGGCAAAGACTTCGAAACAGATTGGGCGGTCGGCGATGCGATCGAGAATTTCGCGGGCGAAGCGCTCGTAATCTTTCACGCCGGCCTTGCGCATCAGGGTTGGATTGGTGGTGAAACCCTTGATGTATGGCTGGCGGTAGAGTTCCAGCATGCCGGCCTGGTCGGCGCCATCGGCGAAGATCTGAACTTTCAGTTCGTGCACGGACTTCACCTTCGAGTCAGACGCGAACTTCATTCGAAGACTCCTCCCGAGCGGAGCGCACGATCCAGTCGGCCGCTTCGCGCAACGAACTGACGCTGGCTTCCGGAGGCTGGGCGGGCTTGCGCTCGCGATAGCCGTAGTCGATCAAAATTGTCTTGCAACCCGCGGCGTGGCCGGCATCGACGTCGCGCCAACGGTCCCCCACCAAGAAACTGCGGCTCAGGTCTATATTGTGCTTGCGCGCCGCGGCAAAAAGCATGCCGGGACTGGGCTTCCGGCAGGCGCAGTGTTCCACGTCGTCATGATAGCAGACAAAGATATCGTCGATGGGCAGGGCCGATGCCAGCTTCCGGTGCACGGCCTCAACTTCGGCACGGGTGATGAGGCCGCGAGCAACGTCGGGCTGGTTGGTGACGACATAAAGTGGAAAGCCGTGCGACTTGAGTTCTTTCAGCGCCGGGGCGGCATCCGGCATGATTTCGAGATCGTGGCTGCCGGGTGGTGGAAGCGGCTTGCCGTCGCGAACGAAGGCACGGTTGAGGACGCCATCGCGGTCGAGGAAAACCGCGGGGCGGGGTTGAGTGTTCGCGGTGCGTGAGATCGTGGATTCCCACTTGGTTTGCTGCTGTTTGACAGAGGGATGCGAGACGAGCAGGTGCCACACGACCGCTTGAAATGCTTCAGTATGCGGGGTGATGTGGGCGGGATTGACCGTGGGAATGAGGATGCAGACGTCAGCTACTTTTGCGGTGTAGCCGCCGTCGCGGCCGACGATGCCGAGAACCCTGGCACCGACTTGCTTTGCGAGTTGAAGCGCGGCCACAAGATTGGAGCTGATGTTTTTCTCGAGATCGCCGCCGCCGACGGAGAATACCAGAACGAGATCGTTCGCTCGGAGGCGGCTGGTTTGAAGCCAGCTCTCGAAGACGGTAGGCCAGCCTTCGTCGTTGGTGCGGGCGGTGAGTTCGGAAACATTGTCGGTGGGGGCGTAGGCTTCGATGCCGGCGATCTTGCGGAAGTCGTTTACTGCGTGAGAGGCGTTGGCGGCGCTGCCGCCGACTCCGAGGATGAAGAGGCGTCCGCCGCAGGATCGGGTTTCGGCCAGCAGGGATGCGGCTTGTTCGATCTTGTCGCGGTCGATGCGGTCGATGACTTGCTTTGCTTCTTCGAGAAACTGCTGCGCGAATGTGTTCTGCGGGTTCATCCTTTGGTTGGATTGGGTTTGCGCGAAGCGAGGAATTCGGCGGTTTCGCGCAGGCCGGCGGGGGAGCCGATTTCGTAAAAGCGCTCGCGGACTTCGAAGGCGGCGAGCTGCCGCCGCTGGAGAAGATATGAATACACTTCGGTGAGATCGCTGGGTTTGCCCGCCGGCAGAGCTGCGAAGGCTTCCGCGCGAAAGACTCCGAGGCCGTAATCGATGTAGTTCATGCGCGGCGTGCGGTTCATTTTGCTGTAGGCGAGAATCTGGCTGCCCCCGAATTCGACGTTGCTTGAATCCCACCTGCCTTCGTTGCGGAAGACGGTCATCAATCCCAATTTGCCCGACGACTCGAAAGCCTGCTCAATCGCAGCGTAATCACACGGAAGGTAAGAATCGCCGTACATCACGAAAAAAGATCCCCGCAATTGTTCCAGGGCGTTGCCGATAGCTCCCGCGGTGCCTAGTGGCGAATCGCCGTCGAATGAGTAGTCTACCTGAAGGCCGAGAGGCTTGCCGTTTCCTATCGTGCGCTGGATCAGCGTGCCGAGATGGCCGACGCAGAGCACAACGCGGCGGATTCCGGCGGCATGCAGCAGCCGTAGTTGATGAATGGCGAATGGCTCGCCGTTTAATTCGAGGAGCGACTTCGGGATGTTCTGGGTCAGTTGGCCGAGGCGGGTGGCGCGGCCTCCGGCGAGAATGGCGACGGTCAGCAATGGGCGCTCCTAGGAATGCGCGACCACCGTGGTTCCGGCGAAATCGAATTGCATGCGGACTTCGCGCAGGCCGGCGCCGCGCATGGCGGCACGCAGGCGAGTTTTTTCTTCGCTGTAGAACATAAGAAATCCGCCGCCTCCGGCGCCGACGAGTTTGCCGCCGCGCGCGCCATTGGCTCTCGCAAGATCATAAAGCTTGTCGATTCCGCCGCTGGTCATGCCGGGCGAGCGTTTCTTCTTGTGGTCCCAGTGAATGTTCATCAGGTCGGCGAAGTGGTTCAGATCGCCGGAGAGAAGCGCATCGCGGCTTTCCCTTCCCAGCTTTTTTGTAAAGTGAAGGTTCTCGAGCATCTCGGCGTTGTTCTGCCGGGTGCGGGAGTCCTGGTCTCTCAGGATGTCGGAGGCGTTGCGCGAACTTCCGGTGAAAAACAGAAGAAGATTGTCTTCGAGATTGGCGAGGGTTTCGCTGGGAATTTTTAACGGCTCCACCTTAACGCTGTCATCGGGAAGAAACTGGAAGCAGGTGACGCCTCCGAAGGCGGAAATGTATTGATCCTGCTTGCCGATGGGTTCCTTGAGCAACTGGAGTTCGATGTGGCAAGCCTGCTCGGCAAGATCGCGGGGCAGAACGAAATCGCGCTTGAAAGTGTGCAGCGCGCATAGAAGCGCGGTGGTGAAGCTGCCGGAGGATCCCATGCCGGTGCCGGCGGGAATGTCGGAGAGGCTGACGATTTCGAGATACGGTCCGGTAACGCCGGTCAGTTTTAAGGCTTCGCGGATGATGGGGTGCTGGATTTCTTCGACGCGATCGACTTCTTCAAATTTCGAATACTTTACGAGGATGCGCGGTTTGAACGCTTCATTGATGGTGATGTAGACATAGCGGTTGATGGCGGCGGAGATAACGAATCCGGTGTGCTGGCGGTAATAGGAGGGAAGATCGGTGCCGCCGCCGCCCAGGCAGATGCGCAGAGGGCTGCGGGTGATGATCATTGAGCGAACCTCAAGGAATCTGAGGCTCCGGAAGGGATTGGACGTATAAGGTGAACGAAGGCGCGGGCGTTGTTCGATAGATCTCTCAATTCGCGCAAAAGCGCAGAGGCGAGCAGCATTACGGAATGATATGCGAATTCGCCGCGGCCAGTCGAGCGCGCGAAGACTTTCCGCGACCGCCTAGGCCTTACCTCGGACGCTGAAGCGCTTAGCCTTTGAGTGGTCAACGGCACGAGTGGAACTCGTGCCGTTCCCGACCGGTCATTCCACCACGAATTCTACGGAGCGCGTCATGCTGCTGTTTCCGGCGGAATCGAGCGCCCGCAATTCCAATTTATACGATCCCGGATCGAGCTGGGCGACGGGGAGCTTGAGGCCGACCGGCACCACCGGATTCGTGGTGGCAGGCTTCGGAATTTTGCTGCCGAGGTGGAATTTCTGTTGTCCATTTTTCTGGTCGGTGATGAACAGCTCGTAGCCAAGATCGGGAGGGGTCGGTTTTTTCAGCAGAGGTTCGTAAACCTCGGCGTAGATCGCAGCGGTATCGGTTTTCTTGAAATGGTTGGTGGCGGAGGGAGAAATCTGCAGGTTCTGTACGATGAGTGGCGTACGGTCCTCGAGCAATTGCGCGTCGAGGTCAGTCGAGAGATCGCTGGCGCGGCGAACCGAGTTGCTTAGGGCGATGGCGCTCATGCTGAATTGCTGATCACCGTAGGGATCGATGGTGAGTGGAGTTTCGATCTTGCCGAAACTCTCATTGCCGGAGCTGAAGACGACCTTCAGTTTGTACTGCCCGGAGGCGATGCCGAACTGATTTTCGTAGCGGAAGGGCTGCTTCTGAAATTCCTCGACTTCTTTTTTGCCATCGAAGTCGAGGTTCACGGTGTCGCTGAAGCGGGCGGCGATGGTGTCATCCGGCTTGTAGGCGATGCCGAGAATATTCAAAGACGCGTGCTGCTTGCCTTTGACTTTTTCGAATTTCAATGCCGACGAAGGAATTTCTACGGCCAGATGGATCTGGGCGGTGTTGGCGGAAGTGTAGAAAAATGGAGCGGCCATCGAAGCGGTGACATTGCCCTTCATTTCGCCGCTGGCCCGGGTTTCCAGGTCCTTCTCGATCGGATTTCCGGCGAGCAGGTCGTTGGGCTTGATGTTGCAGTAGCCGCTGCGGGCGCGGACTTCGGTGCCTCCACGCTCGACTTTTACTTTGAGAGTATGGCAGCTGCCTTCGGCGGAAAGGGCGGGGACATAGCCGAGAAGATAGTACTGATTCTGATCCTGCGCGATGCGCTGCAGGCCGCCGAGCAGGTCGTTGGTGTTGAGGATGACGAAGCCGCCGGTGCCGTTGGCGAGTTCGTACATCATCTGCTGATTGTCAGAGGCGCTGGGAGGAAATGGAGGAACGATCTGGCGCGGCTGATTGAGCTGATTGTAATAGGCGCTGTTGTTGTAGCCAGCGTAACCGGCGGTGCCTCCTCCAGTGTGGCCGGCGCTGCCGGTGCTGCCGCTGGTCCCTCCGGTGCCACCACTTTTCCCGCCGCTGCCGCCAGTTCCTCCGCCCGTGCCACCTCCTGTGCCGCCACCGGTTCCTCCGCCGTGGCCGCCACCGGCGCCACCGCCGCCGCCGGTGCCACCGCCTGCACCGCCGTGCTGTGGGGGTTCAGCGAAAGCGGCGAGTTTGAGGAACGGTTGAGAGGTGGAAAAGTGAAGAGCAGCGGGTATTGGCGAGGGCGAATGAAGGGATGGAGGCAGTCGCCTACTGTGTTGACCCCCTAAATCTGGGGTTACTAATCCGCGGACATCGATGGGGTAGATAGCTACATTGGCTTTATTGCAAGCGTCGATCACGGCGGTGAGTTCGGATTGATATTCCGGATCGGTCAACGGGAAGCCGGAGGTTAGCATGACCAGCGTCTTGCGGCCGGGCACGGAAGACATTCCTTTTGCCAGTGTGCGCAGGGCGAGCAGAACAGTACGCACGCCGAAATCGGCTTCGGCATTCACAAGAGAAGGAACGCCGGGCGGCGGGGCAAGCGAGGCGACAGTGACTGGCGGGGCCGCATTCGGCGAAACCGCCGAGCCCTTTATGCCTGCTACAACTTGCTTCGGGCGGTCGGCGTCGGCGGTGAAGTTCTGGGTAATGGTGATGGTGCCGCCGAATTCCGCGATAGCCATCAGGCGGTCGGGGCCGGCGTTGGCGTCGATGAATTTTCTGGCGGCTTCGCGGGCCTGGGCCTGGTCACCGAAATTCATGGTGGAGTTGTCGAAAAACAGCACCATGTAGCGGGGCTTGGCCGCCGGGGTCGAGCCGGTGTTCTCTTCGTAGGAGAAGCTGGTGACAGGCTGCTCTTTGCCGTCTTCCCAAACTTTGAAGTCTTTTTGCGCGAGATCGCGAATGTAGTTGCCCTTTTTGTCGGTGACGATGGTGTCGACGAGAACGAGTCGCGACTCGGCGTGGAAGGTGCCGGACTGATCCGCGGAGGAAACCGGCGCCTGCTGGGCGTATACCAAAGCGTGCTGTGGGGCTTTCAAGTAGAGCCATCCGCTTAGAAAAATAATCAGGGTAATGAGAAGTACCGGCGGGCGACTGCGCATACTGACCTCCACGGGACTAGCGAATTTCTACAGTTCCATTTTCCGCGGACATTAATTGTCCTTCTGAATCTCTCACCACGAGCCGAACCAGATAGCTGCCGGGCTTTACATCGAAGCTGCTTTTGAGGGTAATGCCGGGCGAAAGTTTATTTTGCAGGGTTTCATCTTTCCAGTGCATGGTCACGGTTTTTTCCATGCCTTGCAGGAAACCACCGTTGCGATTGAAGAGGGCAGAGACGCAGGTGAGAACGTCGTTGTTGCGGCCGTCAGCTTTCTTGTAGTGGATGCGCTGAACGTCGACATGGGCGAGAACGATGAGTTTGGCATTGTCTTCGCCGGCTCTGAAGAACTGGGTATGTAATTTCACGGGGAGCGCGTGCAATTCGTCCTGGGAATAGAGAGCTTCTTCGATTTCCTGCTTGGCGGCTTCGTTGGGATCGGCGAAATGTTTGGGAGCGAAGTAGCCGCGGCGCGCCTGAATGCTGAGCTTCTGCGGATTTTTCAGCTTCACCTTCAGGGGATGGAAATTGCCGTCGAGTTTGAGATCTGGCGGGGAGAACGCCAGCACGTAGGAAAATTCGGGGGCCTGGGCGACGCGGCGGAAGCCTTCGTCGAGATCGTTGCTGTTATGGAAGAAGATGCCGCCGGTGCCGTCGGCAAAGACGGCAAGAAGATCGTCATTGGCCAAGGCGGCGGCGGTTTCGATGAGGCCTTTCTGCGGGGGTGGGGGCGCATCGCCAGTCGCGGTGTTGATGAGTTCGGGCGGCAGGATGACGTAAAGGCCGCGCGCGTTGAGTGTGTTGATGACGACCTGGGAACGAACCGCGCGATCGATGATGTTGTTGTAATCGAACTCCTGCTGCGGAGCGATGAAGCCGGGAGAAACGAGCACCACGCTACGCTGCCCGGGCATGTGAGCGACGGCTTGAACCACCTGGTTCAAAACTCCGAGAGAGACGTGACTCTCATGGTCGCCCGCGGCCAGTACCTGTTGCGTGGTCATGTTTACCAACTCGGTGGCCATCTGGATGACCGCAGCCTGGGATATCCCCGGGGACGGCGGAAGACATAGGAGGGCTTCCTGCAGTGCCTCGGAGGTTGCCTGGGGATCGTTCTTGTTAAAGATCAGATCGGCCTGGTAGTAGCTCATGTCCGGGCAATTTGAAGCGCCAGAGGAAATCGGGCGAGGAGTGAGGCGGAGCAAAGCCTCGTGCAGTTTGGCGCGGTCGTCGGTGAAGTCGAGAACAGTTTGTCCTGAGGTGGTGAAAATGGCGGCGCGGTCGGTGGGGCGCAGCGTCGCGAAGTGGCGCTCTGCGGCCTTGCGCACCATGGCGAGATCGCCGAACTGGATATGCACGTCGTCAAAGAGATACGCGATGAAGCGTTCGGGGACGGCGCCTGGATCTTTGGGTGCGGTGACTGGCTCGCCGGGAATGGCCTGGCTTGCGCGCTCTTCCGCGGCGGCTTGGCGGGCTTTGGCGGTGAGATCTCCGGGCTGCTCGATTTCGAATTGGGTGATGACCTGCGGCTTGCCTCGATCGAAGATCTCGAAGTCTTCTTTATGAAGGTTGCCGACGGCGCGGCCCTGGGCATCGCGCACGACGGCCCGTACGACGACTAGCTTTACGTTGACCTTGAAGGTTGCGGGCTGGTCGCGAGAAGTGATTTCCGCGGAGGCCTGCTGAGTTTCTGGCTGCTTGCTGTCGACCGGCGCGGCCGGAGGGGGCGCGGCAGGCTGAGACGAAGAATCCTGAGCGCGGGCAAAGATTGAAGCGATGACGAAAAAGCAACACAGCAGTGCGCGAATCCGGCTTCGATTCGGCAACCGCTTGCTGGAAACGCGCCACGACCGAACTTCCGGAGAGCTCCTCATAAGGCACCAACGGCAGGGGAAGATGAACCTGGTCAAAACACCGTGGTAATCCGATGCCTTGTACCGAGAGTAACCGCAAACAGTTTACACCGATTCGGGCGTGCGGGTGGTTCGAAGAACCTGGCGCCGTGGCAGCTCCTTCAGTGGCAGACCTGCTCGTATCCACTCGATTTCGCCAAGGAGGCTTCTTTCGGATGGATTTCTTACTCACGAACCAGAGTTGAACCGTCGATAGAGTCCTTTGGGGGTTCGGCGCCCGGCAGATGGCGCGATGAAAATTCGCTTAGACATAAAACCCTGCCCACGGGGGAGCGGCGGCAGATGTTTGACGAAGAGGGAACGATACCTATGAGCGATGCCGAGATCGTCAAAGATTTTCTGGTCGAGAGTTACGAAAACCTCGACCGGCTGGACCGGGATCTGGTGGAACTGGAGAAAAACCCGCAGGACACAGATGCGCTGGCGGGCGTCTTTCGAACCATTCATACGATCAAGGGGACATGCGGATTTCTGGGCTTCGGCAAGCTCGAGAAAGTGGCGCACGTGGGGGAGAACCTGCTGAGCCGGTTGCGGGACCGGCAACTGACGCTTACACCCGAAATCACTACGGCGCTGCTGACCATGGTGGATGCGGTCCGGCAGATGCTGAAAGAGATCGAATCGACCGGCGCCGATGGCAACAACGACTATCCGGAGTTGCGGGAGGAGTTGACGCGGCTGCAGCAGGGGATGCCGAAGCATGAAGAGAGCAAGGCCGCACCGGCGACAAAGGACACCGAGGCAGCGTTAACTGCAGAGCCACTCGTTGCCGCTCAGGTCATCGCTACACAGGCCCCGGTTCATGAGAGTTTAGCTCAGTCCGAGAGAAGTGAAAGGGACGCATCAAGCGAAGCGACGCCTGAGCAGACGGCGGCGCACCCGGGCGAGGCCGAGGCGGCTCGGACCCAGCAGGCTGTGACAGCTCACTCAAGCGCCTCGGACAGCACGGTGCGGGTGAATGTGGGCCTGCTGGACAAGGTGATGACGCTGGTGGGGGAACTGGTGCTGGCGCGGAATCAGGTTTTGCAGTATTCCGGACGGACGAAAGATGCAGGGCTGCTGGCGGCTTCGCAGCGGCTGAATCTCATCACCACCGAGCTGCAGGAAGGAGTGATGAAGACCCGCATGCAGCCCATCGGAAACATATGGGGACAATTTCCGCGAACGGTGCGCGATGTGGCGCGAGGTTGTAACAAGGAAGTGGCGATCGAGATGGAGGGCAAGGAAACCGAGCTGGACAAAACCATCATTGAGGCGATTAAAGATCCGCTGACGCATCTGGTGCGAAACTCCGTGGATCACGGCATTGAGCTTCCTGAAGAGCGGGTGAAGAAAGGCAAGAAGCGAAGCGGGCGGCTGATTTTGCGGGCGTTTCATGAGGGCGGGCAGGTCAACATCGAAATCGGCGACGACGGCGCTGGATTGAACTCGGAGCGCATTCGGAAGAAAGCGGTGGAGCGGGGAGTCGTCAGCGCGGAGCAGGCCGGGCGGATGAGCGATCGAGATATTTTCAACCTTATCTTTCTGCCAGGTTTTTCGACCGCAGAAAAAGTGACGAATGTTTCCGGACGCGGCGTGGGCATGGATGTGGTGCGAACCAATGTCGAGAGAATCGGAGGCAGCGTGGATGTGCAGTCGACGCCGGGGCAGGGAACAACGGTGAAAGTCAAGATTCCGCTTACGCTGGCGATCATTCCGGCGCTGGTGGTGACTTGCGCGGGAGACCGGTACGCGATTCCGCAGGTAAGCCTGCTGGAACTGGTGCGGCTGGAAGGAGAAAAAGTAAGCAAGGGGATTGAACTCGTGCACGGCGCTCCGGTTTATCGTTTGCGCGGGCAGTTGCTGCCGCTGGTTTATTTGAATCGCGAACTGAACCTGACTTCCGACACTAAAGCGTCCGCGGCGGGGAATGAAAAAGTGAGCGATGAAGCCGTGAACATCGTGGTGTTGCAGGCGGATGGGCGGCAGTTCGGGCTGGTGGTCGACCAGATCAACGATACGGAAGAAATCGTGGTGAAGCCGCTGCGCAAGCAGTTGAAGACGATCAAGACGTTCGCGGGTTCGAGCATCATGGGCGACGGCAAGGTGGCGCTGATTCTCGATGTGATGGGCCTGGCACAGCGGGCGAGCGTGATCAGGGAGACACGGGACCGGGGGATGGCGGAGAGGGTGACGCAGGCGGCCGAGAAAGGCGTGGAGAAGCAGACATTCCTGCTGTTCGCGGGGCCGGGCGATTCGCGAATGGCGATTCCCCTGAGCATGCTGGCGCGGCTGGAGGAGTTTCCGGTGGCGCAGGTGGAAAGGTCGGGCAGCCAGTGGGTGACGCAATATCGTGGTCAGATTCTGCCGCTGATTCGGCTGGGCGTGGTGATGGCCGAGCGGCGGACGAAACTGCGAAGCCTGCAGGATGCCGCACCCGCGGCGGATTCGGGTCCGATTCAAGTGCTGGTGCTGAATCAGGAAGGCCGATTATTTGGACTGGTGGTGGAGCAGATTATCGATATTGTCGATGACGGGGCGGAGGTGAAGTCGGCGGCGACGCGGGAATCGGTGCTGTACTCGGTGGTGATCGGAGATCGAGTGACGGAGCTGCTGGATATTCCATCGATCTTGCGAAAGGCAGAGTTGGGCGATATGCAGATGAATGGAGTGGCCCGGGCGGCGGAGGCGGCGAATTAATCATGGCGAAGAGTTCGCAATTTTGCACGTTTTATCTGGATAAGTTGCTGTTCGGGGTTGAGCTGAAAGGGGTGCAGGAGGTCATGCGGTCGTTGGGCATGACGAGGGTGCCGCTGGCGCCGCGAGAGGTAAGCGGACTCATCAATTTGCGTGGCCAGATCGTGGCCGCCGTCGATTTGCGGAGACGCCTCGAGCTGCCAGCTGCGCCGCCGGGGGCACGAGTGATGAACGTAGTAGTGCGCAGCGAGGATGGAGCCGTCAGTCTTCTAGTCGATGAGATCGGCGATGTGGTGGAAGTGGAGGAAAGCACCTTTGAGCCTCCGCCGGAGACGCTGCGTGGCTCGGTGCGAACCATCATTCTGGGCATACATAAATTGAATCACCGCCTGATGCATGTGCTGGATATTGAAAAAGCCTGCCAGATGGCGGAAGCGGGCGAGAGAGCGGGAGCGGGAAGGTAGGCACCGGGCCGCTTCCGGTTCGCAGAGTGAAGTTATGGAAGATGGATAGTGCCGCCTGACGATGGCTGCATGGCAAGTAAATCTTTTGAGAACACTTTTTTCATTTTGCAATCAGGATTCGTTACTTCTGATTAAGTCCCGCTGACTTCGCGGGCCCACTCGAGCGCCTGCCATTGTGCCTGGGCGACGTCGGTCTCATTGAGGTGAAGCTGGCTGCTCAAGTCGTTGACCGCCTGCCACTCGCCGGACTCCTGTGCCAGCATGAGCTGATAGACGGGGCGGAGCCGGCCGGCCTTGCCCAGCAGAACGGACTTGCTTTCCTGGTCGATGGGGATGTTGTCGACGACTTGCTGCATGGGGATTTCGAGGATGGAATCCATCAGCGAAAGCATGCCCAGCAGGAACAGGTCGGCATCGCCATGGCTGACCTTGGAGGAGAGCAGTTCGCAGAAACGGGCGCGCACCAGCGCCGAGAGCACCAGATCGGTGGCGTTGCCCTGGCCGGCGCCGAGGGTGGCGACCAGGCGAATCCAGCGGCGAACTTCGCGCTCGCCCATGATCGACAAGGCGTGGCGCACGGAGTGGATTTCGGAGGCGAAGCCAAAGACGGCGGAATTCAGATAGCGCAGCAGGCGATAGCAGAGCGAAGCTTCGCTCTTCACGAGGTTTTCCAGAGTGCGGACATCGAGATCGGGCTGCGAGACCTCTTTCAGCATGCGCAGGTAATTGAGACGGTTAGCGGGGATTTCGTGGGCGGTAAGGACTTCGGGGCGGCGGAAGAAGTATCCCTGAAAATAAACGAAGCCGGCTGTCTTGGCGGCGAGGAATTCCTCGCGGGTTTCGACCTTTTCGGCCAGCATACGGCAGTGCCAGGGACCATATTTCTTGACCATAGCGGCGGCGTCGGCGGGGCTGGTGACGCGGAGATCGACTTTGATGATATCGGCGAGTTCGGTGAGAATCTCGCGCGGATCGCCGGGTGCGAAGTCGTCGAGAGCGATCATGTAGCCGGCTTGTTTCATGCGCCGGCAGGCGGCGATCACCAGTTCGTCGGCGGGAACGGTTTCGAGGACTTCGATTACAACCTGCGAGGAAGGCAGAAGGGTGATGTAGTCCTTGAGCAAAATGTCGCGGGTGCAGTTGATGAAACCGCGGCGGCCATCGCAGAGAACCTCGAGGCCGACGAGCATGGAAGTGCTTAGAGTGCTGCGGGAGGCGGAGTCGACGTCGGAGGCGCGGAAGAAGTCTTCGACGCCGTCGCGAAACAGAAGTTCGTAGCCGAAAACCGCTTCGTCGGCGGTGAGAATCGTCTGGCGTGCGACGAAGTGGGTCCCAGGCTTGTGCAGCGGTTTGCCTTCGCCGGGGCTGAGAGCAGAAGAGGGGCTGGTCACAGATTGGTTATCGGCGGGAAGGCGGGGGAGGATTACGGATGAAATCGATGACGAGAAGGCATTTCAGTGCCACCAAACTTGCGCTTCGCCGCGATGACCTGGGGGTTCATGTACTCCGGATTACCCGGTACCGCCGGGAGTTAGACGCACAAGGCCTGTCGCTCGACAGGCTTCTAACGGTCTTGTGGATTCACGCCGATGGGACTATCCAGGCGATCGATTTCTCTGTCCTGGACAACCTGGGAGCGCGAAATGAGATGGTTCAACGATTGGAAGATTGGGAAAAAATTAGGAATCGGATTTGGAGGGATCCTGCTCCTGACGGCCACGCTGGGAATTTTGTCGCTGGTTCAGCTCACCAGGCTGAATGCCAACGTTATCGACATTGGCGCGAACTGGATGGCCAGCATCACCTATCTCGGGCAACTGCGCCTGGATGCCTCCAAAGAGCGGCGGTGGGAGCTGAATACCTTCTTCGCCGCGGATAAGGCCGAAGCCAGGCGGCAGATGGAGGCGGCCGTGTCGGAGATGGAGGCGGACGAGAAGCTCTACGAGCCGACAATCAACACAGACGAAGAAAGGCAGCTCTACCAGGGATTCCATTCGGAGTGGGACAAGCATGTTGCGGTACGGGACCGTTTCCTGGGGTTGCTGCAGCAGGGAAAAGAGAAAGAGGCAAATGCTCTATCGGGTACGGAAGGACTCACGGGCTTTGCAGCCGCGGACCGGTTCCTGGGGGATGACGTGAAGTTGAACATAAAGGGTGGGGCGGATGCGGTGAAGGCGGCGGCGGCGACTTATTCGTCTTCCCGCTATTTGGTGATTGCCCTGCTTGCCGGCTCGATCATGGTTGGCTTATTCGTCGCCATTGGGCTGGGGCGCTCGCTGGCCTCATCCGCCGGGGGGATGCTTGCCATGATCCAGCAGGTCGCCGCCAACAACCTCACGGTAGAGGACATGAATGTGATCTCGAATGACGAAATTGGGCAGGCTGGTGCGGCGCTGAACCAAATGAAAAACAGCTTGCACCTGGTAGTCGAGTCCATCGCTGAAAACTCGCTGCACTTGGCCAGCGCGAGCGAACAGCTCTCGAATACCAGCCAAAAGATTTCGGCAAATTCGGAGGAGACTTCAGCGCAAGCCAAGGTGGTGTCCGACTCGGCGCATCAGGTGAGCCAAAATTTGCAGACCGTGGCAACGGGTGCGGAAGAGATGGGAGTAAGCATTCGCGAGATCGCCAAGAATGCGACGGAAGCGGCGCGAGTGGCGACTTCGGCGGTGAAAGTTGCGGAGACGACTACCGCGACGGTGTCGAAGCTGGGGGATTCCTCGAATGAGATTGGGCAAGTCATCAAAGTCATTACGTCGATTGCCGAACAGACGAACCTACTGGCCTTGAACGCGACGATCGAAGCGGCGCGGGCGGGAGAAGCAGGCAAGGGCTTTGCCGTTGTGGCCAACGAGGTGAAGGAGCTGGCGAAGGAGACGGCGAAGGCGACGGAAGACATCAGCCGGAAGATCGAGGCGATTCAGGAAGACACAAAAGCCGCGGTGGAGGCGATTGCCTCGATCAGCGAAGTGATCAATCGGGTGAATGGGATTTCGACGACGATCGCGACGGCGGTGGAAGAGCAGAACGCGACCACGAACGAGATGTCGCGGAATGTGAGCGAAGCGGCGCACAGCAGCGGAGAGATTACGTCGAACATCAACGGGGTGGCACAGGCGGCGGAGAGCACGTCGCGGGGAGCGGGAGACACGCAGAAGGCGGCGCAGCAGCTGGTGGAAACTTCAGCGGAACTGCGGCGGCTGGTGGAGCAGTTCCGGATCAATGGGGGCGGAAGCGGCCGCGGGAGTGGTGGAATGGCAGTTCCGGCGCAGGGCAGAGCGGCGTACGCGGGCTCATGATGCTTCGACACGCCGCGGGAAAATCTGCCGGAGGAGCGGAGTATTCCGGACACGTCCAATTTTTCAGAAAGTTCGGCAGAGAAGCAAAGGCACGGCTCGGCGATGACTCCAATCCGCATTCTCGTGGTCGATAATTCGGTGGTGATCCGCAAAGTGCTGTCGGAGACGCTGGCGGAGGATCGCGGGCTGGAAGTCGTAGGCACGGCGAGCAATGGACGGCTGGGGCTGGCGAAGGTCGCGCAGCTTCATCCCGACCTGGTGACGCTCGACGTGGAAATGCCGGTAATGAATGGGTTGGAGACACTGGCGGAGCTGCGCAAGCTGTATCCCAGGCTGCCGGTGGTGATGTTCAGCACGCTGACCGAGCATGGGGCGGGGGCGACGTTGGATGCGTTGTCGCTGGGCGCCTCGGACTATGCGACCAAGCCGAGCAATGGCGGCAATATGGCGACCGCGGTCGAGGCGATCCGGGCGGAACTGATTCCGAAGATCAAAGCGTTATGCGGCCAGGCGAGCGTGAAACCTGCGTTCCCCGCGCAGCGTCCGCCGGTAGCGGAACGCAGGCCGGCAAACCGGCGGGTTGGTATTGTGGCGATTGGATCTTCGACCGGAGGGCCAAATGCACTGGCGGAGGTGCTACCTCGACTGCCGCGAGATTTTCCAGTGCCGATTGTGATGGTGCAACACATGCCGCCGATTTTTACGCGGTTGCTGGCGGAGCGCTTGAGTTCGCATAGCGCTATTCCGGTCCATGAAGGGAAGGCCGAAGATATGATCGCGGCGGGACAGGCGTGGATTGCACCTGGAGATTTTCATATGAAACTGAAGCGGGCAGCGTCCGGGTGGCGGCTGGAGCTGAATCAGGATCGGCGGGAGAACTCCTGCCGGCCGGCGGTGGACGTGCTGTTTCGTTCCGTGGCCGAGGCCTACGGATCTGGGACTTTGGGAGTAGTGCTGACGGGCATGGGGTCGGACGGAGTGATTGGGGCGCAGTTGATCCGGCAGCGGGGAGGGGAAGTGATTGTGCAGGATGAGGCTTCGTCGGTGGTGTGGGGCATGCCCGGCTTGGTCTATGCGGCGGGCCAGGCGGACGGAGTCTATCCGCTGGCGCAATTGGGGCAGGAAATTACGCGGCGGGTGTTGCAGAGCCGGATGCCGGATTCGGTTTCAACTTCGGGCCAGATCGAACGGGCGGAAATGGAGCACCGGGGTAGATGACGATGACGGGCGCACAACCGGCAAAGATAAATCCACCGGTTTTGAAGAGCAGTGGGCCGGTCGATGCCGTGTACCGGCAGATTCGCGACCTGGTGTACAAGGTTTCAGGCATTTACAAAGCTGAAGAGAAGATTTATCTGTTGGCCGCGGCATGCGAGCGCCGGATGAAGCAGATCGAGGCGAAGAGTGCGCGGGAGTACTGGGAGCATCTGACGGCGCATCCCAGCCGGGATGGGGAACTGCGGCAGTTGCTGAACGAAATCACGATTGGAGAAACTTGCCTGTTCCGCAGCCAGCCGCAACTGGATGCGCTGCGTAAAGTCATTCTGCCGGAGATCGTGAAGGAAAAAAACAAGCAGATGACGAAGCGGCTGCGCCTGTGGAGCGCGGGCTGCTCTACCGGGGAAGAGTCTTACACGCTCGCGATGAACATGATGGAAGAGAGTGAAGGTTTGCTGAAAGGCTGGACGGTGGAGATATTGGCGACCGATTTGAATGACCGCTCGGTCGAGACCGCCAAGGCGGGAGTTTACGGCGACTATGCGGTGCGGGCAACGCCGGACTACTTTAAACGCAAATACTTTGTCGAGGCCGACAAGAAACTGCAAGTGAAGCCGGAGGTGAAAAAGCTGGTCACGGTCAGCCGGCTGAATCTGCAGGACGATTCGCGAATGCTTTTTATGAAGGGAATGGATCTGATTTTCTGTTGCAACGTGCTGATCTATTTCGATGGGCCGTCGAAGGCGAAGGTCATCAACCATTTTTTCACCAATCTTAATTTCGGCGGCTACTTTTTTCTGGGGACTTCCGAGTCATTGCTGAATTTGAACGACAAATTTCATCTGGTGCATTTTCCCGGAGCGATTGCGTACTGGAAGCCTTCGCTCCAGAGTGGCAAATTATGAGCACACCTGCGGCGGCCCTGGTGACGATTCCCAAAATGCGTGAGCGAGTCCGGAACATCGAGACGATGCCTGCGATTCCGGCGGTGTTTCTTCCCCTGCTCGACATGCTGAATCTGCCTTCGGACGCGGTGAGGGTGGATGAAGTGGTGAAGCTGGTGTCTTATGACAACACCATTGCTGCGCAATGCCTGCGGGTGGCAAGTTCGCCATTGTTTGGGATGGCGAAGTCTCCGGAGACGATCAAGGCGGCGGTGATCAGCCTGGGATTGCGGAGAGTGCAGACAATTTTGCTCACCTGCTGCATGGGCAAAGCATTTCCGACGAAGGAGTGGCCGCTCGATCCGACGGTCTTCTGGCGGCATTCGCTGGGTTGCGCGATGGTCTGCCGGAAGTTCAGCGAGAAGCTCGGCGCTGCCGACGGCGAAAAGGCCTACATGGCGGGGTTGCTGCACGACATCGGTTTCATGGTGAACTGCCTGGTTTTTCCCAAGGAGTTTGCGGCCGCAGTGAGCGGTGCCGCGCAGGAGCAAAGCTCATTCGATGAAGCGGAACGCAGCACGATGGGATTTACGCATTGCGAGAGTGGGAGAGCGCTGGCGGAAATGTGGAGTCTTTCGGACGATCTGGTGCAGGTAATCGCGCATCATCATCATCCCGATCGATGCACGGGGGCGCAGCCGCTGGTGGCGCTTGTGCACCTGAGCGACCTGCTGTGCCGGATGCGTAGCCTGGGCTACGGCTATTACGAGCGGCAGAAAGTCGATCTGGTCGAGGATCCAGCGTGGGGCGTTTTGCTTGAGCAATACCGGTCTCTGGACGGAGTGGACCTCGTGCGGTTTACTTTCGAGCTCGATGAAGCGGTGGAGGGAGTTTCGCAACTGGTCACGACTATCTTTGGGGCGGGAACTAAAAATAGCTGATGCGGTTGGCGCAATGAGCAGGTATCTGTTGGGGCGCCACAGGCTGCTTCTGGGTGCGAGCGAATAGGGGGCGATGAGGGACGCTCTCCGGGCTTCAGGAGTGAATCTGCAGCGAGATGATCACCGGCCTGCCTTCAAAGAGCACGCGAACCTGAAGCGCGGGAGAATCAGCCATCGCGTAGGTGCTGTAATTTGAGCCCATGACGACCGTGGGCGGAGAAAGCATGCAGCCATCACTCAGGCCGGAGATCTTGTTCTTAAAATTGCCGGCGACCATGTTGCAGATCTCGCCGAGGGCATCGGAGATATCGGCGCCGACGTTATCCAGTGGAACCCCGAGCATTTTCGAAGTCATGAGCGCGGCCGCTTTGTCGTCGCAATGAACGCTCATTACGCCACACAATTTCCCGGCCAATCCAACCATCGAGGTGACGCTGGGGGAGGCGATGGCCTCTTCGGCGGGCTGGGTCAGTTCGCATCCCAACATGAGCTGGAAGACTTCCCGGGTTGCCAGTTCCATCAAGGCGGGCCAGGCTTCGCGATCGCCGGAAGTGGCAGCTAGTTTCGGTGAGTTCATGATTTGTCTGCCAGAACTGGTATGACTTGTGTCTTGACTTGTTCCGGGGTGAAGGGTTTGCGGATGTAGCCGCGAGCACCGCAAGAAAGTGCCTGCACGACATGGGCCTCGCTGCCTTCGGTGGTGATCATGATCACGGGAACGCCTTTGGCGTTTTCAACGCCAGGCAGTTGCTTGATAAATTCCAGGCCGTCCATGACCGGCATGTTGATATCGCAGAGAATAAGATCGATGGCATTGGCTTGAAGCGCGGTCAGGGCTTCTGCGCCGTTGCCAGCCTCAAGGACTTGAGCTAGATCGAGCCCCGCCTGACGCAAAGACCGTTCCACGATCTTGCGCATGACAGAAGAATCGTCGACGATGAGCACGCGAACCGGCATAGGCTGAACTCATTTCAACGCGAACTGCGGCGCAGTTATGTGTTGGCTGTTGCTGTTTCTGTATATCGGCAGGGCAGGGAGGGACTTTAGCAGCGCGCGAGCGCCCGGTTGTCTATAATGTCGGGGCGCGACGTGCACAGGTTCGGAGCGGGGGCGCCGACTGGCTGTGCGATGGGGTTGACTTAGGACGGCCGAGGTGCCACGAGTGGCTGTTGAGTGCGCGAACGTAAGACCGGGAGTTGAAGTGGCGAGCCTGACGGATATCGGCTGCCAGCGGGAAAATAATGAGGATTCCTGCCTTTATTGGGAACCCGCCGACGATGGCGAATTTAAGCGCAAGGGGCGGCTGGCGGTTATCGCGGATGGAATGGGTGGACACGATGGCGGCCAGGAAGCCAGCCGACTTGCGGTCGAAACGGTACGCGAGGTCTACGAGCAGAGTTTCCGTGAGGATCCGCAAGGCGCGCTGTTGGAAGCATTCCGAACTGCTCACGAACGAATTCTAGAGTATGCCGAACGCCATCCGGCGCTTCACGGCATGGGTACCACATGCACGGCGGTGGTGCTCTGCGGGCGCCAACTTTATTCTGCGCATGTTGGCGATAGCCGGCTGTATCTGACTCGAGAGGGGGAGATTCTGCGGCTGACGCGTGATCACTCTTACGTGGGCCGGCTGGTGGAGAGCGGGTTGGTGCGGGCGGAGGATGCGGAAAGACATCCCCAGAGGCATATCTTGACGGCGGCGCTGGGCGCGGGTTTGGAAATCGTGGCCGACGGCGGTGAGCCGGGATTGGCGGTTGAGGCCGGCGACAATCTTTTGCTCTGCACCGACGGGTTGTGGGGAGTGACCACGGACGCGGAACTCTTGGCTGCTCTCAACGGGCGCGCGCCGGCGGAATGCTGCGCAGCGCTGGTGCAGTTAGCGCGGCAGCGGGGCGGGCCCGATAACATTACGGTACAAATGCTCCGCATCGGCTAAAGCGGAACGGATTTTTGCACTCTACCGCCCTGGAAGCCGGACAGGAAGTTTGCGCCGGAACTGCAATCAGCTGCGCATACGCAGATTCTTTCATCCCTTTGCCATCGTCGCAAACACCGGAATGCCGGGCAGTTAGCAGGTTGCCGCTGGAGTTCCAAAAATGGAACCCGGAGTGCAAATGAGAAAGCCGTAAATAAAGTCTATTAATATAATCGACTTTATGGCATAATCGCAGGCCATGAAAATTTCTCAAAAAGGACTGTACGCCCTGCAAGCCATGATGATGCTGGCGCGGCATCATCATCAGGGCGCAATCAAGATTCGCGAGATCGCCTATGAAGAGGATCTGCCGGAGAAGTTCCTGGAACTGATCCTGCTGGAACTGAAAAACGCGCGGATGGTGGAGAGCGTGCGCGGCGCCAAGGGCGGATACCAGTTGCGGCGCGATCCGGCGGAGATCCGGTTGAGCGAGATCATGCGGCTGATCGATGGGCCGCTGGCGCCATTTGCCGACGCGGAGCAGTTGCGGGTACTCATCGATCGTGACGTCTCGCACCGGTCGTTGTATCAGGTGTTTCTCGATGTGCGCGATGCCGTGGCGAATATTCTGGATAACACGAGCCTGGCGGATTTGATTGCCGGAAACACACCGCGGGGCAAAGGCAGGCGCGGAGCCAGAAAGAAAGAGAAAGCCAGCGTGCTGCCCATGGTAGTCGGGGGGCACAAGACGGAGTAGGCAAAGATTCGGTGAGATTGCGCCGGAGCGATTCGGCGCAAGCGCCATAAACCCGGCAGGGCAGGCGCAGCGGGCTCTGACGGCGCGGTTGTAGGGTCAATCCCGGGAAAAAGCTTCCCCCTCTGTTTCCCATTTTCAACAGGCAGAAATGACCGGCAAAGTTTGTCCATAATGTCTACTAAGTCGATTGTGATAATAATAACGGTGGCACTTGTCGAGACACGCCAATGTAAAGGGCGGCAAGGGGCATCGCGAAACCCAGATTTCAAGCTGTTTCCCCGATTGGTTGTTCAACAAAAAACTCAAAAGGAGAGGACTTGCCTCATGAAAGCCAACGTAAAACTGTTTACCATCACTCTAACGCTTGCGGCCCTGATTGCCGGCGCCGGAGGGCAGAATCCGGCAACAGGCGCGCCAGCCGCCAGCCAGGCGGCCGAGCCTGCACCGCCGCCGATCACCGCCGCAGACATCCAAGCGCTCAAGGATGCCTTGGCCGCGCAGCAGCGACAAATTCAGGCATTACAGGACGCGCAGCACAAGCGTGATCAATCCGTGCAACGCGGCGAGAACGGGAGCGATAGCGCAAGCAAAGAAGACCACGAGCAAAGCCTAGGCTCGCAAAACAGCGGGGCCGCCGATGTAAAGTCGGTGAACGATACGCCAGCGAGCGACGCAACTTTAAAAAATGCGGTATTGAATTCCCAGGACTCGCCTCAAACTCCCACCAGCCCGGAGCAGCCGCAGACCTTTAACAACCAAATGGAAGGCCCGCTTACCATCCACTTCCGGGGCATCAACATTACGCCCGGCGGATACGCGGCTGCCGAATTCGTGAGGCGCTCGCGAGCGCTGGGATCAGATCTGCCCACGCCGTATAATTCGCTGACGCTTCCTGGGGCGACACAGAGCCAGTTGTCGGAATTCTTCGGGTCGGCCCGCCAGTCGAAGATCACAACGTTCGTGGACGGACGCTTCAGGAACGTCGACCTCTCGAGCTACGTCTCGGCCGACTTCCTGTCTGCCGGAGTTACGTCTACATCGAATCAGACAAACAGCTACACCCTCAGGCTTCGGCAAGCCTGGGGACAAGTTAAATTCCAGAGCGGATGGAGCATCCTCGGCGGCCAGGAGTGGAGCCTTGCAACTGAGAACGGAAAGGGCATTTCTCCCGACGATGACCTAGGCAGGTCGAACGACGCGCGGCCGAAGACCATCGATCCGAACTATAACGTCGGGTTTGTGTTCGCTCGCCAGTATGGTCTTCGCCTAACGAAGAACTTCTCCGACAAAGTTGCAGTTGCCGTGGCCATCGAGAATCCGCAAGGTACGCTCACGACTCACGGAAATGGAGACAACTTCGTGATTGGGGAAACGGGCGCGAGCAACAGCTACAACTCGACGGCAAGCTACACCTTCAATCCTTCGCCGGACATTATCGCCAAAATCGCCTTCGATCCCGGCCTTGGTCATTACGAAGTTTTCGGGTTGCTCGATCGCTTTACCGATCGCGTGTTTCCTTGCGGAGAAGTCGTGCTTGTGTCGCCCGCTACCACTGGGCCTTGCCCGAATGGCATTGGAACGGGACCGAATGCTGTCGGGGCCTATAACGCCTCGAAAGAGGGCGGCGGGTTTGGAGCAAGCGCTCGCTGGCCGGTTCCCGGACACCTCACGTTTGGCTTGAAGGGTTTCGGCGGGAGCGGGGTCGGACGGTACGGTCCCGCCGGTCTCTCCGATCTTTCGATCAACGCCGACGGCACGCTGCACATCGTCAAGAACCTCATGGGGTTAGCGACCCTGGAATGGCACGGCAAGAAACTCGATCTTTATTCGTACGCCGGGGTGGAGTATGCGGCCCGCACGTACAGTTTCGATCCGTTAACCGGCAAGGAAGTGGGATACGGCGCTCCGAAATTCAATAATTACGGCTGCTATCTCGAGACTCCTCCCGCGGTCGATACCGGGTTCACTCCGGGGACGCTCGCGGATTGCACCGGCGATTCCCGAGCCGTCACTGAAGGTACGCTGGGCTTCTGGTACCGCTTCTACAGCGGCCCGCGAGGCCGCTTCCAGTTCGGCACACAGTACTCCTATGTGAACCGACAGACTTGGTCTGGGGTTGGATTCTCGAAAAGTGCCAGCCTGAGTCCGGTAGGACTGGACAACATGGTGTTCACGTCGTTCCGTTACTACCTGCCGTAGGCGGGGAAAGGTCCCGCAAGAAACGCGGCGCGGGATCTTTCCTCCGGTCACCAAAGGTTTCTGAGGGGCGCTTTCCTCAGAATCGCTGCCGGCCCGGTTTTGGCACACTCTCCTTTTCCGGGCCGGTGGCGGCACTGCTTCTCTGCCTCATACGGTTGTACTCAGTGCGCATTATTTGCACACGCCGCATCCTCAACTGTCTCAGTGTCTTCCTCGTGTTGTTCACATGAAATTCATCGGGTTGTAACTCTCCTGTAACCGGCTGACGGGTAGAAAGGGAAGTCCAAAACTTTACCGGTCACATGCATTACTGGCTCTTCGCGGTTGGAAGACCAGGCAAAACAAAAAAGGAGAGATGCATTTCATGAAAGCTACAAGGTATTTGTGTCTTCTAGGAGCCTTATCGCTGGCGGCTTTTAGCCCCGGCGCCAGGGCGCAAACAACTACCACCACGACAAAAACAACGACCACGAAAACCAAGAAGGAGAAATCCTCGATCACCGCGGCCGACGTGCAGGCTCTAAAGGATGCGATCGCCGCCCAGCAGGCGGCATTGGCACAGCAGCAACAGCAGATTCGCCAGCTGCAGGACGAGCTGCATCATAAGGATCAATCGGTGCAACAGGCGCAGACAGCAGCCGCTGACGCGGCGTCGAAGGCGGATGCGGCGCAAGCAACCGCGACCCAGCAACAGCAGGCCGTCACCGAACTGAAGAATGACGTTACCGACTTGAAGACCAACGTCAATAACGCGGCCGCGAGCATCCAGGAGACACAGAAGAATGTGACTGCTGCTATCGAAAGCCCACTGGCGATCCATTATAAGGGTGTCACGATCACGCCGGGAGGTTTCGCGGCGGCCGAATTCGTACGCCGGAATCGTGCGCTGGCATCGGATATCAATACCCCGTTCAACTCCCTGACGATGCCCGGAGCGTCGCAAAGTTCGATCTCGGAGTTTTTCGGATCCGGCAGGCAGTCGCGGGTTTCGATGCTGATACAGGGCAAGCTGAAGAGCGCGACTATCGGCGGCTACTACGAGGGTGACTTCCTGAACGCGGGAGTTACTTCGACCCCCACGGAAAGCAACAGCTATCCGTTCCGGCAGCGGCAAGCCTTCGCACAGGCGGCCATGGATGACGGCTGGACAGTTACGGGCGGCCAGATGTGGAGCCTGGTAACCGAAACCAAGAAGGGGACGGATAACCGCTCGGAGGCAGTTCCGATGACCATCGACCCGCAATATACCGTCGGCTTCAGTTGGGCGCGGCAATACGGGGTCCGAGTGGCGAAGAACTTCGGCAACCGCGTCTGGCTTGCGGCATCGATGGAAAATTCACAGGCCAGCTTTACTACTCACGGCAACGAAGACAACTTCCTGGTAGGCTCGGCCGGCAATGCCAGTGGACTTTACAACGCGGCTATCAGCACCTGCACCAGTGCGATCAACAGCACGGCTACGACGGTGACGACCACATGTACTCCGATCGCCGGCTACTCCTTCAATCCATCACCCGATTTCATCGTGAAGGCGGCCTTCGAGCCGGGCTTCGGACACTACGAGGTCTTCGGCCTATCGACCAGCTTCCGCGATCGGCTGTTTCCTTGCGGCGGCGTTTCCTCGACGGCCATCTGCGATGGCAAGACTGGACCAACCGCAACGGGCGCGTTTAACGACACCAAAGACGGTGGGGGTATCGGCGCCAACGCCCGCTGGACCATCATGAAACGGGTCGACTTCGGATTGCACGGGTTGATCGGAAAGGGAATTGGGAGGTACGGAACGGGCACTCTGCCGGATAGTTCGATCCGCGCTGACGGTTCGTTCGCGCTGCTCAAGAACGCTCAAGGATTGGGCACGCTCGAGTGGCACGGTCCGAAACTCGACGTCTACCTGAACGCTGGCGTGGAGTATGCCGGCCGGGCGTTTGACTACGATCCGATCACCGGAAAATATGTCGGTTACGGTTCGCCGCACGCGGCGAACTTTGGCTGTTACACAGAAACCCAGCCCACCGCTGCGACCGGCTTGTTGCCTGGCGCCCTCGCGAACTGCACCGCCGATACGCGGGCGCTTATCGAAGGGACAGCGGGATTCTGGTACCGCTTCTACCAGGGACCGAAGGGCCGCTTCCAGTTTGGCGCTCAGTACTCTTACGTAACACGCCAGACCTGGTACGGAACCGGATTCTCTCCAGGAACCGGAGTGGACCCAGAAGGTCTGGACGGCATGGTCTTCACCTCGCTGCGCTATTACCTGCCGTAAGGCGCGACGCGAATCGTTAAGAAATGGTCCCGCGTAAAGAGTGGCGCGGGACCAGCCTTTCATCGCTGATCAATCGCAGCTTTAGACGAATTCTCGACTTTCTGAGGGGCGTGTTCCCTTCAGAATCGCCACTGGCCCGGTTTGGGCACACTCTCCTTTTCCGGGCCGGTGGTGCTAACTTAGATTTTGCAGTGGACAAAAAGGCGAGTTAGTTGATGGAATTTATTGTAAACACTGCTCAATTTGAATTAAGATTTCGGGTGTTATGAAATCGCGACGAGATTTTCTGAAGCAGGTCTCCGGGGCGGCGGTACTTGCGGGAATGTCCCCACCAATGCTGGCATGGGCGTTTCCGCAAGGCGAGACGGTCAAGTTTCCCGGCGAAGAAGGACTGGTTCTGCGGTCGTTCCGCTTCGTCGATCTGGAGTCGCCAGTGGAGTATTTCAATAGCTGGCTGACGCCGGTGCCGCATTTTTTTGTGCGCAACCACATGCACGAGCCCAGTGAGTTGGATGCCGGAGAGTGGCGGCTGACGGTGGGCGGGGAGGTGGAGAAGCCACTTACGCTCAGCCTAGCGGAGTTGTCGAAGATGGAAACGCATTCGGTGGTGAATACGCTGGAGTGCGCGGGAAATGGGCGATCGTTATCGCGCCCGCAGGTGCCGGGAATTCAGTGGGGGAAGGGCGCAGTAGGGACGGCGCGATTTTCAGGTCCGCGGTTGGGCGATGTGTTGCAGCGGGCCGGGGTGAAGCCCACGGGCAAGCATGTGATGTTTCGCGGGATGGATGAAGTGCCGGGGAAAGTGCCGCCTTTCATTCGCAGCATTCCGATCGAGAAGGCGATGGATAGCGATACGCTGATTGCCACTCACATGAATGGAGCGCCGCTGAGCAAGCATCATGGATTTCCGGCACGCGCTCTGGCTCCGGGATGGATTGGCGCAGCTTCGTGCAAGTGGCTCACGGAGATCAAAGTTCTTGAGAGCGAGTTCGTGGGGAATTTCATGAGCCCGGGATATCGTTTGCCGAACCAGCCGGTGAAACCGGGTGAGGCGGTGAAGCCGGAGGATACGCATCCCGTGACGGCACTGAGTGTGAAATCGGTGATTGCCGGTCCAGGCGATGGAGCCAGCGTGAGGGCGGGTGCAGTGAAGGTACACGGTGCTGCATGGGCCGGGGAAGCGGACATTACGAAAGTGGAGATCTCGACGGACGGTGGCGCGAGCTGGAGTCCGGCGCGATTGGGTAGCGAAAGGGCGCGTTATGCCTGGCGGCTTTGGAGTTATGACTGGAAGGCCGGCAGGGGCGGAGATTATACGATTATGTCGCGCGCCACCGATAGCCAGGGACGCGTGCAACCGATGGCTGCGGACTGGAATCCGAGTGGGTATTTGAATAATTCAGTGGATCAGGTGAAGGTTCATGTCGCATAGGACGTGGCATGCGGGCAAACTTTCGACGATAGCGATCCTGTTCGCTGCTGGGTTTGCGTTCGCGATGATGGCTGACGCTGCCGAGCAGAAGGCCTCGCCAGCGAGTCCGACGGCGGAGCTTCCTGCAGGACCGATGCAGGCCAAGGCCACGACTGCTTGTACGGAATGCCATGAGGCGCGAATCATCCTGCAACAGAGGCTGAGCAAGGCCGCATGGGCCAAGGAAGTCGACAAGATGACGAAATGGGGCGCGGTCGTCGACCCCGCCGATCGCGATGCCTTGATCGATTACCTGAGTTCGAATTTCAGCCCGGATAAGCCGCCGTATGAGCCACCTAAAACTGCTGCGGAGAATGGCTCGGGAAAGAAATCTAAGTAGGGGTTATAGGTTTTCTGGTTGGGAAACCCTGGCGATTTACCGATTCCTAGCAGAGCAAAGCGCTGCCGACCCAGCTTCCGTCATTCCGCGGAATGCTACGGCAGCGCTGCCACTTCTGAGCCCAAAACCTTGGACAAAGTATAGGAACCTCCAACCCCTGTTTTCTAGTGCTTGCTGGGGTTCCAGTAAATTGGATGGCAGGGCACAGGAAAGGTTTGCAAATTTTTTCGTACTAGAGTTTCGTATTCATTTCTCGTCTTCGGTTTCCTTAGAGGCTTCCTTAGGTTCAGCTGGCTCTGCGCTTTTCTCCGGGCGCAGCAGTGGAAACAGAATTACGTCGCGGATGGTGTGCGAGTCGGTGAGCAACATGCCCAGGCGATCGACGCCTACGCCGACGCCTCCAGCGGGCGGCATTCCGTATGAGAGCGCGCGGATATAATCCTCATCCATCTGGTGGGCTTCTTCGTCGCCGCGCTCGCGTTCCTTCAATTGCGCTTCGAAACGGCGGCGCTGATCTTCGGGATCGTTCAGCTCGCTGAAGCCGTTGGCGATTTCCATCTGGCCGGCGTAGATTTCGAAGCGCTCCGTCCAGTCGGGTTCATCGGGTTTTTGCTTGGAGAGCGGCGAGACAGCGGTGGGGAATTCGTAGATGATCGTGGGCTGCGTGAGGTGCTCTTCGGCGACGGCTTCGAACAAACTCGCGGTGCCCCGGCCAAGGCTCGGATTTTTCCTCATCTCCGCCAAAATCTCGCCAAAGGTGTGCTTTAGTTGTCGGGATTCAGTACGTCCTCCAGCAGGGGTAAGAGGCATTTGCTCGCGCGTCGCTGCGGCTGAATTGTAGGCATTTTCAATTCTTCGAGTGAACGCCGATAAATCTGCGAACTCATTCGTGGCCGGTTTTTCCCCTGCGCTCTCCGGCCAGAACTTAATGATCGCTTCCCGCATGGTCAGCCGCTGCCAGTTCGACCAGTCAATTTCCCGGTCGCCCCATTGTGTCTTCGTCACTCCTTCAGGATGATCTTTATCTTTGGTTACGTCCTTCGCTGCTTGTGCGATCAACTCCTGCGTGAGGTCCATCATGTCGCGAAAATCGGCATAGGCCTGGTAGTACTCGAGCATGGTGAATTCGGGATTCCAGCGCCAACCCAGCCCTTCATTGCGGAAGTTGCGGTTGATTTCGTAGACGCGATCGAATCCACCGACGACCAGGCGCTTCAAATAAAGCTCCGGCGCGATGCGCAGAAATAAATCCATGTCGAGCGTGTTGTGGTGGGTTACGAAGGGGCGAGCGACTGCGCCTCCGGCAATGGGCTGCATCATTGGGGTTTCGACTTCGATAAAACCGTGCGCCTCCATCGTGCGGCGCAGCGATTGCACCAGCTTGCTGCGCTTGAGGAAAACTTCGCGCACCTCGGGGTTCATGACCAGATCTACGTAGCGCTGGCGATATCGAAGTTCGACATCGGTGAGGCCGTGCCATTTCTCGGGCAGCGGCAATAGATCTTTGCTCAGGAATGTGATCTCGTCGACGTGGATGGTCAGTTCGCCGGTGCGCGTGCGGAATAGATATCCGGTGACGCCGATGTGGTCGCCGAGATCGAGCAGTCTGTAAAGTTCGAATCCCTGGTCGCCGACCGCGTCTTTCTTGACGTATATCTGCAGGCGCAGGCCGCCTTGCTGCAGGTGGCAGAATCCGGCCTTGCCCATCAGGCGAATCGCCATGATGCGGCCGGCGACGCGGACGTTGACGCGGGGATTCTCAAGCTGATCGGCGGTTTTGCCGGAGTAGTCCGCGAGGATTTGAGGAATCGTATGGCTGAAATCAAACTTGCTGCGGTAGGCGGTTTGGCCGAGCGCCTCGATCTGTTTCAACTTCTGGCGGCGCAGTTCATAGATGTTTTCGTCAAGTGCCAAGAGAATCCTTATGAACAGGAAGTCGCGCTACACGCGCGGAACACAATAAGAATGTTTGAAAGGCGATTATAAACAACCTCGCACCGGGAGTTGGTCCGCAGCCGAGGCAGCGAGAGTCGAATTGTCTTTACGGTGGTACTATGGTACATTGGTACACATGACGGATGAGCAAAAGCTGCTGGTGGAGCGGGTGCAGACCGGGGTGCGTATGGAGAGGCGGCTGCTGAAAATCCTGAAGGCGTTTGCCGAGTATCACGACATGACGCTGGGCGATTTGCTGGAGGGGATTGTGCTGCACGCCTTTGACGGGAAGACGCCGTTCAGCCCGGCGTCGCTGGAGAGGATTCAGGAGTTGAAACGGTTCTACGATTTCGATCTGGATTCGAGCGCCAGCCATCGATTGAAAGAGATCAAGAACAAAGCAGTTCGCAAGCGCAGTTGAGATAAACGAACGAAGGGACTATGACAGATAGGAAGAAATGTGCACTAACCGCTTTGCAGTGGACTTTGGGAGTTGTAATTCTGATCGAGGCGGTGCTGTTTTTGATGCCGAGCGCCGGCCATGATTTCGGACGGACTCACATGCCGAATGCGGTGCGAGAAGTGCTGGGATGGGGCGAGGTCGTGGGCGCTGTATTGTTCTTGATTCCGCGCACGATCGTGAGTGGGGGCTGGCTCCTGGTGATTATTTTTGCGCTGGCGATGATCGTTCACTTACTGCACGGAATGTGGAATGTGGGAAATCTTGCGATTTACGCGGCTGCCGCATGGGCGGTGATCGAAAATCGGCAGATATAATTCGCCCGAATAGGCGTCCGCCTGGAGCTGGATTGGGTTCGAGTATGGATAATCGGGAATTAATTCGTCTGTTTGAGATTGACACGTTACCCGGCGAGTTTCATCACTGCGATCACGTACGCCTGGCATTTGCGTATCTTTCTGAGTATGAGATTTTTGAGGCGCTGCAGGGATTCTGTTCGGCATTGAAGCGATTTGCGGCCGCGCGAAGAAGGAGGCAACTCTACAACGAGACCATCACCTGCGCATATTTCTTTCTCATTCACGAGCGGATGGCGCGGTCTGCCGATAGTGTGGCGTGGGAGGATTTTGCGCGCGACAATTCGGATTTGCTGAATTGGAAAGATGGCGTTTTGAATCGATACTACTGCGAGGGGACGCTAAAATCGGAGTTGGCGCGGCGGATTTTCGTGTTGCCCGATCGAGGGTTTGCCTGCAGAGGAGAAGATCGATCTGCTGACATCTCTTGAAGTCGCGCGCAGCGAGCGGTAGTATTCAGCTGTTCGAAACGTTGAGTGAGCTGCAAGCCGAAGTGGGGAACCCATGCCGCAGAATTATGTTGCGATCTTCATTTTCGTCGCCGTGATTGTTGTTCTTCTTCCGCTTACCCTTCTATTGGCCAAGCTGGTAAGGCCGGATAATCCGAACAAGATCAAACTGATGCCTTATGAGTGCGGCATCGATCCGATCGACAACGCACGGGGGCGGTATACGGTGCGCTATTACATCATCGCGATCTTATTTGTGGTGTTCGACGTCGAAACTATTTTCTTGTTTCCCTGGGCGGTGAAGTTCAAGGCTCTCGGCCTGTTTGGGTTTGTGGAGATACTGATCTTTTTGGCAATTCTGATCGCCGGTTACATATGGGTCTGGAAAAAAGGTGCTTTGGAGTGGGTGTAGACGATGGGCACCAGGCCAGACCTTCCCATGGACAGTTCGCCGGCCGAAACGTTCAGCGCGAGCCGCTGGACGCAGGGCAACTTCTTTTTCCCTACTAGAATTGTGGTGAGCCCGCAGCGCGTGAGCCGGATCAAATCGCGGCTCTTCGGCAGCAATGAAGAAACCATTACGATGTCGAAAGTGGCGTCGGTGCATATTTCGACGGGTATGATGTGGTCGGAAATTGTGATTGAATCGACCGGCGGAACCGATCCGATTACAAGCCATGGGCACCGCAAAGCGGATGCGCAACGCATTCGCGATCTGATCGAGCAGTATCAGGCGCAATCGCGCGGATAGAAGCCGTTCTCCTGGGCAGCGACGCTCAGTGGCGGCTAAGCAGGACGGGGAAATAAGGAGCCGCGGCCGTGCTATAATCCGCGCGCATGCCGGCAGGACTCTTCCAAACATCGCATCTTCTGCTGCTGACGTTCACGACCGTTCTAATGGCCGTGCCGGCAGTATTTTACCTGCTGACCCTGCAGAAGGCGCTCGCAAGATGCAGTCAGCAATCTCGCACGACTTCCCCGGAATCGGTCTGGCTGATGTTGATTCCCCTATTCAATCTGGTTTATCAGTTCATTCTTATCGGCAACATTGCGAAGTCGTTGAGCAATGAATTCGCCTTAAGAGGAATTGTCCAAGTGGAGCGGGAGCCGGGGAAGACGCTGGGGATTGCCATGGCTGTGCTCAATATCGCCGGCGTGATTCCAATCCTTGGAATACCGCTTGCAATCGCCAGTTTTGTCTGCTGGATCCTCTACTGGGTAAAGATCGCGAATTTTTCGGGCATGATAGCAATGCCATACTTCCCGGTACAAACTCCTCGGACCGCCGTGTAAGAAGAGTTCGCTTCTTCTGCATGCGGCTACCGCGTCATTTGCGTTGAGCGTGGCCGTTGACAGCGCTCGCTCAAGCTGATAAAAGTTAACGTTCTCTCCGAAACCCTTCTGAGTGGTAGGTTTTAGCCGCGGAATGACGGACGAAACCAAATCGCCCTCACCATCCACGCCGGAAGGCGATCCAAAGCCTTTAGCAGACAAACCAGCTGTTCCGCTGCCGTCGACGGCAGCAGCTACGCCTCCGGCTAAACCTGCAGCCGCCCCTCCGAAGGCTCCGGTGCCGACGCCCACGCCCTGGAATTCGCCGATGATCGCGAAGCTCAAGCAGAGCTATGGTTCAGGCCTCGAAGCGCTGACTTACGCGGGACAGAATTACATAGTGGTTGACTCGTCGACGACTCCGGAGATTTTGCAGGTGTTGCGGAACGAAGAGCAGTTCGATTACTGCGTCGACATCACTGCGGTCCACTATCCGAAACGAGAGAAGCAGTTCGATGTGGTTTGGGTGCTTTATTCGTTTGCACGCAATGAGCGAATTCGAGTGAAGACGCAGATTGCGGACGGGGAAGCTTTGCCGACTTCGGTTCCGGTTTGGCCGGCCGCCAACTGGCTGGAGCGCGAGGTTTACGACATGTTCGGCATTCAGTTTGAAGGGCATCCGGATTTGAAGCGGATTCTGTTGCCCGAGGGATGGAAAGGGCATCCGCTGCGCAAGGACTATGGCATTCTGCAGCAAGACAACGAGTGGGTGCAGATCAACCTGGGAATTGAGAGCGGGCAATGAGTTGCGGCCTTAGCACGGACCTGAAACGCGGCAGTTACACCGAATGACCGACCGGAACACGCTCTCGCATCTGGATCTCGAAACTCCCGAGAAGCCATTTTTGGATGCGAATGAGCTCATTATCAATATGGGGCCGCAGCATCCGGCGACGCACGGCGTGCTGCGGGTGATTTTGCGGCTGGATGGCGAAAAGGTTCTCGGTCTCGAGTGCGTCATTGGATATTTGCACCGTGGCGTCGAGAAGATCGGCGAACACCGCACGTATACGATGTTCAATCCATACGTCGACCGAATGGATTATGTGGCCGCGGTCTCGAATGGGTTGGGTTACTGCGAGACGGTTGAGAGGTTACTCAATGTAGAAGCGCCGCCGCGAGCGCAGCATGTCCGAGTGATTCTCACCGAGCTGAATCGCATCGCAAGCCACCAGCTTTGGCTGGGAACGCACGCGCTCGATATTGGCGCGATCACTCCTCTCTTTTATACCTTCCGCGACCGCGAAGAGATCCTCAAAATTTTCGAGAAGTATTGCGGGGCGCGCTTAACGACCCATGCGTTCCGCATTGGCGGCCTGCAGTATGAGACTTACAACGGCTTCGAAAAGGAAGTCACGAACTTCCTCAACTTTTTCCGGCCGAAGATCGATGAGTACGAAGAACTTCTGACGACCAATCGGATCTGGGTGGAGCGCACGAGGGGCATAGGAAAAATTTCTGCCGAAGATTGCATCGCACTGGGGGTTACGGGACCGGTGCTGCGGGCCAGCGGTGTGAAGTGGGATTTGCGCAAGGCGCAGCCCTACGCGAACTACAAAAATTTCGACTTCGATATTCCGATTGGGCAGAACGGCGACACGTATGACCGGTATCTGGTTCGCATGGCGGAGATGCGGCAATCGGTGCGGATTATCGAGCAGGCTGTGGCGGCGCTGCCGGAAGGTCCGATCATGGCCAAGGTGCCGAAGGTGATGAAACCGGCTCCGGGCGAGGTTTACCACTCGATTGAAGCGCCTAAAGGCGAGTTGGGATATTTCATTGTGAGCGATGGATCGACGCAGCCTTATCGGGTACGTGTGCGGCCGCCATCGTTCGTAAATCTTCAGGCTCTCGATTTGATGTGCCGCGGACAGCTTGTGGCTGACGTGATTGCGGTGATTGGCACGCTCGATATTGTGCTGGGCGAGGTGGACCGCTGATGAATTCGGTCGTCCAATACATCGAGGGCTACCTCAGCAGCAATCAGACGCCGGGCGCCGCGGGGAATTTGTTCTGGGTATTTGTTTACATCATGCTGGTTTTTGGCGGACTGTCGGTAGCCGTTATCGCCATGAACTGGCTGGAGCGAAAGATCCTTGCGCACATGCAGGTGCGGCTGGGGCCGATGCGGGTTGGTCCACACGGATTGCTGCAACCGATTGCCGACGCGCTGAAACTGCTGCTCAAAGAAGACATTATTCCCGCCGAGGCCGACAGCGTAATCTTCTGGAGCGCGCCGTTTATTGTGGTGCTGGCAGCCTTCACAACTTTTGTTGTGGTTCCGTTTGGGCCGACGCACGCGATTACCGACATGAACATCGGAATTCTGTTCATGCTGGGGGTGTCTTCGCTGAGCGTGCTGGGAATTGTGATGGCAGGGTGGGCGTCGAATTCGCACTATCCGCTGATCGGAGCGCTGCGATCGAGCGCGCAGATGGTTTCGTACGAAGTGGCGATGGGGATGGCGGTCGTCACCGTTGTTCTGATGACCAGCCTCAACGCCAGCGGAACGGGCACGCTGAGCATGATCGGCATTGTGCAGGCGCAACTGGCGCAGGGCGAGTGGTTCATCTTCAAGTTTTTCCCGTTGGGACTGATTGCGTTTTTCATCTTTGCGGTCGCGATGGTCGCTGAGACAAACCGGGCGCCATTCGATTTAGCCGAAGCGGAATCGGAGTTGACGGCCGGTTTCCACACCGAGTACAGCGGCTTTCGCTGGTCGTTGTTTTTTTTGGCTGAATACTCGGCGATGATTGCGGTTTCTTCGATTGCGGTGACTCTATGGTTGGGAGGGTGGCTGCGGCCTTTTCCGAATTGGCTGAGTAACCCGACGTGGGATCTTGTGTTTTCGCTCGTACCGGGCGCCACGTTTCTTTTTCTAGCCGGGATGTGCTTCTACAGCACCGCGCGGATGCCGAAGCATCCGTACTTCAGGATTCAGACGATTGGGTTGGGAGGGTTCGGCGCAGTGTTGGTCTTGATCGCGCTGATACTTTTTGTTCCCGGCGTGCGCACTCGGGTGCAGGATGTTTTCTGGTTCGCGGCGAAGGTCAGCGCGTTCATGTACCTCTATATATGGTATCGGGGCACGTTTCCGCGGTACCGGTTCGATCAGTTGATGAAGATGGGATGGAAGGTTCTGCTGCCGATGGGATTGGGAGTTCTGATTCTGACGGCGGGCGTTGCATTGGTTCAGCAAAATTTATGGCACCAGTAGCCACACCGTTTTTCTTTTACCTGCTCTCCGGGATCATGCTTATCGGCGGGATTCTGGTGATTACGCGGAAGAATCCCGTGCATTCGGCTTTGGCGTTGATTATTTCGCTGCTGGCGCAGGCTGGTCTCTATCTGATGCTGTATGCTCCGTTCGTCGCCGGTGTGCAGATTATTCTTTATGCCGGCGGCATAATGGTGTTGTTTTTGTTTGTCATCATGCTGGTGAGCATCGATCGCTCGATGCGCGAGCGGCAGTTCAACAGTCAATGGATTGTGGGACTGATCGCGGCTTTGGCGCTCGGGGGACTATTCATCGCCGTGTACTTGAAAGGTAACGGTCTTTTGCCCGAGAGGGCATTACCCGCACTTGAGGCGGACAATACGCAGAGGGTTGCGACGATGTTGTACGGGCAATACATGTTCGCGTTTGAGATCGCTTCGTTGTTGCTGCTGGTGGCGATTATCGGAGCGGTGGTGATGGCGAAGAAGAAGATTTGAAAGTACAGATTCCAGCTACTAGTTTAGTGCTTGATCCAAGGTTATGAATTCAATGTTGCACATTACGACTTTGCACTACCTGGTGGTCGGCGCGGGCTTGTTTCTATTGGGAGTGATTGGCGTGCTTACGCGGCGCAACGTTGTGATTGTGCTGATGTCGATTGAATTGATTTTGAATGCGGTGAACTTGAACCTTGTGGCGTTTTCACGATATTGGCAGGGCATGCCCGTGCGCATGGGAGGCGGAGCGACGGCGCTGCATGGACAGATATTTTCCATTTTTGTGATCACGGACGCCGCCGCGGAGGCTGCAGTCGGACTCGGCATTCTGATTGCCTTCTTCCGCAACAAAGAGACGGTGAATATCGATGAAGTGCATTTGTTGAAGTGGTAGGAAGAGCTTCTAGCCAACTGCAAGGGCTAGGGGTTTGAGCTAAGGGCCAGAAGCTTAGGAGCTAAAAGCTGAATCGCATGTTCTTTCTCTCTCACATCTGGCTGATCCCGCTACTGCCCGCGTTCGGCGCGGCGCTGATGTTTTTCTTCGGGCGGAAGCTGCAGAAGGCATCGGTGAGTGCGGTTTGCGTCGGCGTGATTGCGCTTGCTTTCCTGATGGCATGCGGCGCGGTGTGGCAATATTCGGCCTGGTCGTCTGCGCCGGAGCATTATCGGCAACCTTATCAGACGGTGCTTTATACGTGGCTCGGCAGCGGCACCGGCCACTTGACCTATCTGACCCATGACGGCACTTCGGCGCCGTTCGAGGCAGATGCGGGATTTCTGCTCGATCCGCTCTCCAGTATATGGCTGCTGTTTGTTACCGGCGTGGGGATGCTGATTCATATTTACTCGACCGGATATATGGCGCATGAGGGCGGGTATTACCGATTCTTCGGCTATCTGAATCTCTTCATGTTTTCCATGCTAACGCTTATCCTGGCGAATAACTATGTGCTGCTGTTTGTGGGATGGGAAGGCGTGGGGTTGTGCTCGTACCTGCTGATCGGTTTTTATTTCCATCGGAAGTCGGCGAGTGATGCGGCAGCGAAGGCTTTCATCGTGAACCGCATCGGCGACGCCGGATTCTTGCTGGGGATGTTCTTCATTGCATGGTATTTCGGATCTTTGAGATTTATTGACGTGACGCAGATTGCGCGCAGCGGGCGTTTCGCGGTTGGCGATCCGATCATCACGGCTGCGACTCTGCTTCTGTTTGTGGGAGCCTGCGGGAAGTCGGCGCAGATTCCGCTTTATGTTTGGTTGCCCGATGCGATGGAAGGCCCGACGCCGGTTTCCGCGCTGATCCATGCCGCGACGATGGTAACGGCAGGTGTTTACATGGTGGCGCGGTCGAATGCGGTGTTTGTACTTGCGCCTACGTCGATGAAGACGGTCGCGATTGTGGGCGCGCTGACGGCGATTTTTGCCGCGTCGATTGGGTTGGTGCAAAACGACATCAAGCGCGTGCTGGCTTATTCGACCGTCTCCCAATTGGGCTACATGTTTCTGGCGCTGGGCGTAGGAGCGTTTGCGGCCGGAGTGTTTCATGTTTTCACGCATGCGTTTTTTAAGGCCTTGCTGTTCCTCGGAGCAGGTTCGGTGATCCACTCGATGAGTGGCGAGCAGGACATGAGGAATATGGGGGACCTGGGCCATCGCATCCCTACCACCCATCGCACGATGTTCATCGCCACGCTGGCGATCGCCGGCATTTTTCCATTCGCCGGATTTTTTTCCAAGGACGCGATTCTGTGGGAGACCTGGTCGCGCGAGGGCGGCGCTTACCGATTTCTGTGGTACATCGGCTATGCGACTGCGCTGATGACGGCCTTTTACATGTTCCGGCTGATGTATCTGACGTTTCATGGGCGTCCGCGCATGAGCCATGATGTGGAGCACCATATTCATGAGTCGCCGGCGTCGATGACCGGGCCGCTGGTGGCGCTTGCGCTTTGTGCCATTGTGGCTGGATGGTTGGGTTGGCCTCAGAGCCTGGGAGGGTCGGATCGATTTACGAAGTTTTTGGAACCGGTTTTCGCGCCTGAGGCGCGCGTTTTGCAGGTCGAGGGACAGACCGGCCAATTGGTTGCCGGAGTGGAAGAGGAACATAATACCGGGACGGAATGGCTGTTGATGGCGCTGTCGCTGGGCGCCGCGGGTTTGGGATGGGGCATGGCTTGGAGAAGCTATCGTCATGCCGACAAGGGTTATAGCGAGCCGATCGCGGTGCTCGCGCCGCCGGTTTACAAGACGCTGCTGAATAAGTATTACGTGGATGAAGCTTATGACGAAGCTTTCACCGGACGGCGCAAGGTCGGAAACGTTCGGCTTGGAGTTCTGGGCCTGGGCGAAGCGTCATCGTGGTTCGATACGCATGTCATTGACGGACTGGTGAACTTCGCGGGATGGATTACGCGCTTCACGGCAACTGTTTCCAGTTGGTGGGATAAATGGATCATTGACGGCATCGGCGTCAATGGCCCGGCGATTTTGGCGCGCATGTTGTCCTATCCGGCGCGCTTATTCGAGTGGGGACTGGTGCAGTGGTATGCGCTGGTGATGACCGCCGGTCTGGTTGGGTTTGTGTTTTATTACGTGTGGCATTAACGGCAGCTTCTAGCTCCTAGCTTCTGCTCCTAGCAAGTCGTCAATCGCTAGGCAGCAGAGCCAGACGCTAGTAGCTAGCAACTAGAAGCTACTCTCATGCAAAATCATATTCTCTCCATCATCCTCTTCACGCCGCTGGTCGGGGCGCTTGTGCTCCTGTTTGTTCCCAAGGAGAACAAGGACGCCATCCGCTGGATCGCGAATGTCTTCGCACTTGGCGGATTTCTGATTTCGCTGCCGCTTGTGCCAATGTTCTGGGCACAGCGCTTTGAGCCCGGCTTCAAGTTCATCGAGGGCATGCCCAACAACTGGATTCCCTCGATTGGCGCCGGTTACGTGATCGGCATTGATGGCATTTCGTTCCTGCTCATCATGCTGACTACGCTGCTGGGCTGGATTTCGATTCTCTCTTCGTGGACCGCTATTGAAAGCCGAGTCAAGGAATATTACGTCTGGTTTTTGATCTTGCAGACCGGCATGCTGGGCGTTTTCATGGCGCTCGATTTCTTCCTGTTCTTCGTTTTCTGGGAAGCGATGCTAGTGCCAATGTACCTGCTGATCGGCATATGGGGCGGGCCGCGGAGACTTTACGCGGCGATCAAATTCTTCCTGTACACGCTGGCCGGCTCAGTGCTGATGCTGCTGGGTATTCTGTTCTTGTACTTCCATCATCACGGTATGACCGGCGTTTATACCTTCAGCCTCACCGCTCTCTACGAAACGGCCCCGAAAATCTATTCTGACCCGGCATACGGGCCGACCATTGCGACATTATTGTTCTTTGCGTTCTTTTTTGCCTTCGCGATCAAAGTACCGATGTTCCCGTTCCACACGTGGCTGCCGGACGCGCACGTGGAAGCGCCGACGGCGGGATCGGTCATTCTGGCGGGCGTTCTGCTGAAGATGGGAACGTATGGTTTCATTCGCTTCTCACTGCCGTTTTTCCCCGACGTGCTTACTCACACAAAAGTTCGCGGGTGGATGATTGCGCTTTCGATTATCGCAATCATTTATGGGGCGCTGGTTTCGCTGATGCAGAAGGACATGAAGAAGCTGGTGGCTTATTCTTCGGTCAGCCATCTAGGCTTCTGCACGCTGGGAATTTTCGCGTTGAATTCGGCCGGTTTGAGCGGGTCGGTTTTGCAGCAGATCAATCACGGGATTTCGACCGGCGCGCTCTTCTTAATCGTCGGCATTCTTTACGAACGGCGGCACACACGTGAGATCTCGGAATACGGCGGCATCTCGAATGTGATGCCGGTTTACGCGACGATTACGATGATCATGTTTTTATCATCGATGGGGCTGCCGCTGCTGAACGGTTTCGTCGGCGAGTTTACGATTCTGCAAGGCACGTTCATGGAGAACTGGCGCTGGGGCGCCTGGGCCGTGCCGGGGGTCGTGCTGGCGGCGGCTTATCTGCTTTGGCTTTACCAGCGGGTCTTTTTCGGCACGGTGACGAATCCGAAGAACGAAAAGTTGCATGACCTGACGCCGCGCGAAGTTCTGACATTCGTCCCGCTGCTGGTGATGGCCTTCTGGATCGGGCTTTATCCGAAACCGTTCTTCCAGATTCTTGAGCAGCCTGTAAACAAGATCGTGGCCGATGTGCACACGGTGCGGGTCGATGCCAACATCAATGCCGCGGCGCAACCTGAAACGGTGATTGAGCCATCGGCCGTCAAAGCGACAAACGATCATCCCGTCGCAATGCAATTGGCAAAGTCTAATCCGGCGAAATCGCAACCAGTGAAAGGCAATCGATAGTGACCACGCTCGGCTTCAACTGGAACGACTATGTGCTGGCGCTGCCGATTACGCTGCTGACTTTATTCGCGCTCGGAGTTTTACTCATCGATTTGATGATTCCGCCCGAGAGCAAGTGGGTAAACGCTGTAACGGCGCTGGTGGGCGTGGGGTTTGCTTTTGCGGGGGTCGTGAGAATTCAGTTGTGGATGGGGCGCACGCCGTACCTGGCACGAGGAAGCCAGGCGATGATGGGCACCATGCTGGTAGATCCCTTTGCGCTGTATTTCTTTTATCTGTTTCTCGTAGGCGCGGCGATCTCGATTCTCATGTCGATGCGGTATATGAAGACCGAGCATGAGAATCACGGTGAGTATTACGCGCTGATGTTGCTTTCGGTGATCGGGATGATGTGCATGGCGTCCGGATTCGATATCGTGCTCATCTTCATCGGTCTGGAGTTGATGGCGATTTCGACCTATGTGCTCGTGGGATTCTTGCGGCGAGACCGGCGGTCGAATGAAGCGGCGCTGAAATATTTGCTGTTGGGCGCGTTCTCGTCGGGGATTTTTGCTTATGGTTTGTCGCTGCTGTACGGTTTGACGGGCAGCACCAATCTGGGCGACATTGGCCGGCATCTGCAGTTGCTTTTGTCGCAGAATCCCCACAATCCGATTGCGATTATCGCTTTGCTGACCACCATGACGGGATTGCTGTTTAAGATTGCAGCTGTTCCGTTTCACCAGTGGGCGCCGGATGCTTACGAGGGCGCTCCGACCTGTATTACCGGATTTATGTCGGTCGCCGTCAAAGCAGCGGGATGGGCCATGCTGCTGCGCGTCCTGCTGGGGGGGCTTTACTCGATGCGGCCGGTGTGGGTTCCGGTCCTGGTGTTTGTTTCCATCGCTACCATGACCGGAGCGAACCTGGCTGCCCTGACGCAGACGAACACCAAGCGGCTGCTGGCTTATTCCTCGATTGCGCATGTTGGCTACATGCTGCTGGGATTAATTGCCGGCACCGCCCTCGAAGCCAACACGGATGGCATTAAGGGGATTCTGATTTATCTGCTGGTGTACACATTCATGAACCTCGGCGCCTTCGGGGTGATTACGTCGCTGCGCCACCGCAACGTGATCGGCGATGAACTTGACGATCTCAACGGACTTTACTCGCGGGCTCCGGTTGAAGCCGTACTGATGCTGATTTTTCTGCTTTCGCTGGCTGGAATTCCTCCGCTGGCTGGCTTCTACGGCAAATACTTTATCTTCCTCAGCCTCGTCGAGACTGGACACTACGCGCTGGCGGCGCTGGGCGTGCTCTACTCGGTTTTTGGACTTTACTATTACTTGAAGATGGCTAACGCCATGTTCATGGGCGAACCGGAAGAAGGCAGACTGCCGGTGAGTTGGAGCATGCGGGCGGCCCTCGGCGTGACCGCGCTGGCCACCGTCATCATTGGGATCATGCCAGAGCGCTTTATCGATCTGGTGAACTGGTCTTTGGGAATTGCGCATACCTCTCCGCTGGCAAAGCTGATTCGTTGACATCCACGCATCGCTGACTAACCTTCCATGTCTTCCAGCGATTCCAAGCCTGACGGCAAGAACTCGGGACAGAAGGAAAATTTCTGGGTGCAGGTCGCGCGCTATACGCAGCTGGCGACGATCTTTCCTGCGGCGGTTGTGGTGGGATGGTTTTTGGGCACGATGCTCGATCGCTGGCTGCACACGACGTGGCTTTATCTCGCAGGGATCTTGCTTGGTGTCGCCGCGGGATTTGTGGAATTGATTCGCGTGGCGATGAAGGATTCGAAATAGGCGCTCTCGGCCTCCAGTTGTGTTTTAATCCTGGCCGTAGAACTGAAGGCATACTCCTGACGGAATGATCATGTGGAACTCGCGGCGCCCCCAGGGTTTCACTCCTAACGGGCCTACTTTGGCGTTGATGTTCCGATATTCCTCGTAGAGGGCGTCGAGATTTGAGACCGCAATGCTGAAGCTGGCGTTTTGAGCCCATTCGCGATTGTCGTTTTCTACGAGATTGAAGGCAACCGCATCGCGCCGAATTCCGGCTCCGCCGGCGGATTGCCACAGAATCGAGAAGCCCATCTGTTCCGTGAAGAACTTGAGCGCGTCGGCAAGAGTTCCGCCGGTCGGAATCATCGGCGTATTCGTGAGAAATATTGGCCTGGTGGACATCGCTTGATTTCGCTCGAAGTACAGGGATCGAATTCAAAAACGTTATTCGCTTTTGAACGCCATTGCAATGCTAGGCTAGGTTCGTGGCTTATGGCAGGCAGAGAGCATGATTTCTATCGATCAACGGGATAGCCGCATTAATGCGCCTTCCGAAGCTTTCTATTCCGGTGCTTTGACCCGCGTTGGGCGGTTCATGCTCGTGCTTTCGCCGTTAGTGGTTGCGGCAGCGTGGTGGAGGTTCGGTTGGCGGTCCGCACTTGGCCTTTCTTTTGGCTGCCTGATCGCGTACGTGAATTTCTACTGGCTGAAGCGGGTGATCGCCGGGTTTGCCGATCGTGCGACAGGAGCGGAGCCCTCGGGATCGGGACAGGGAATCGTGTTTCGATTTCTGCTGCGCTACGTTTTGATGGCCATCGGCGCCTATGCTATATTGACTGTTTCACCCGCGAGCCTGTATGGGCTTCTTGCGGGCTTATTTTTGCCCGTTGCGGCCATCGCCTGCGAAGCCGTTTATGAGTTATATGCCGCGCTGGCGCATGGCTTGTAGCTCGACGAACATCGAACAGCGTTCTTAGAACTTTCATTTTATGCCCGAACAACTCTGGTTCACCGAAATCCTGAACCGCCTGCTGGCAAATCCAGTCACGGCGCTGCTGCGTGCTGTGCACGTCGAGCCCAAGCATCCGGCTGCGCCGATTTCTAATTCGTTTGCAATGGAGCTTTTGGTCTTCGGGTTACTTCTGCTGATGTTCCTGCTCTTGCGTTCGCGGCTTTCGGTCGAGCGTCCGGGAGGCCTGCAGCACACTTTCGAGGGGCTCGAGAGATTTATACATGGGCAGAGCAGCGAAATCATCGGCCATCACAGCGAGGGCTACACGGCGTTTCTGTCGACGCTGTTCATCTTCATTCTTTTGTGCAATCTGCTGGGCGTGATCCCGGGATTCGAATCTCCGACTGCGGTGCCGATCGTTCCGCTGGGCTGCGCGATCTGCGCATTTCTGTATTACCAGGCTCAGGGTTTCAAGCATGCCGGTGTAGGCTACCTGAAACATTTTGCCGGCCCGATGCCCGCCCTCGCGCCTTTGATGCTTCCGATTGAGCTGATCAGCCATTTGGCGCGCGTACTTTCGCTGACTATACGATTGTTCGCGAACATGTTTGCCGGCGACATGGTGACGCTGGTCTTTATTTCGCTTTTGCCCATCGTCTTTCCCATACCTTTCCTGGTCCTGCACATTTTTGTTTCGCTCTTGCAGGCGTACATTTTTGTTTTGCTGACGACTGTGTATTTGCAAGGTGCGGTTGGGGAAGAGCATTAGCCGCTGGCATCAGATTTTGGCCGCGAGCGTGAGGGCGTCTGCACGGTATGGCGTCAACCACCCACTGGCGGTATTTCATACGAGGAGAAACAAATGAGTAAGCTAAGCAAGCTGTTTATGGCGCTATCGGTGTTGTCGTTTGCGGTGCCTGCGTTTGCACAGGGTGAGGCTGCGGCAGGCGGCACAAATTGGGTGGCAATCGCCGCCGGATTCTCGATGGCGTTCGCTTCCGGCATTTGTGCGCTGGCCCAGGGCAAGGCGACTGCATCAGCCGCAGAGAGCCTGGCGCGTAACCCCGCGGCACGGCCTGGCATTCAGTTGGCTCTGATTCTGGGTCTGGCCCTGATCGAGTCGCTGGCGTTGTATACGCTGGTTATTATTTTCGTGAAAGTAAAGTAGATTTCGGAGTGAGTTCGACGAGAAAGCCTCCGCTTCGGCGGAGGCTTTTTGTGCCTAATTGAGATTTGCTCGAGGAACTTAGATTTTTCGTTGTCCCGCCCATTCGCCGTCTTTCCTCTGTGGAGTACGATTGAGGGATTCAACCAGCAGGCGGCGCAGGCGGTAACGGCTTTCAAGATCGGTGCTGACGATTTCGAATCCCACTTCGTTGACGCGTGCGCGGCGCAGCAGGACGTGAGCTTTGATCTTGGTGCGCATTCCGACTGAAATTTCCAGGTCGGCTTCGCTGCCGATGCGCAGATTATCTTCTTTTGTGCCCATGCCGCCGCCCAGACTTAATTCGCGAATCAAAATCCGGGATTTGCCCCAAGAGCTGCCAATGGTGGCGCCGACCGTACGAGCGAGCACCATACGCTCGTAACGGCGCTGCCGAACCCATGGGCAGGCGGGAGCCATATCGAGAGGCGCAATCGCCAGCTCCGCGGGTTCCAGGCCGCTGTCGGCGAGAATCTGTGCGCTATAGCGTGGATCGGTTTTCGAGAGCGACTGCGCGGCGGCAACGCGAAGCTCGCGATGGTGAATCCATCCGAAGGTTTTCTTTGCTTCCACGATCTCGCGCAAGAGCGTTAACGATTCCGGATCACGCAACCGGCCCAGCGATTCGATGGCTTTAAGCTGCACAAAAGGCGAGCGGGATTCGGCTTCGCCGGGGCGCGACATGGACTGAAGCGGATGTGCTGCGGTAATGTCTCCGCTCATGCCGATCTCGTCGATGGTCTCGGGCAGGACGACCGGGTCGAGTACTTCGGCAAGCTCGAGCAAAGTGCGGCCACGATCAGGCGCGGCTCCGTAGGCGATTTGGCGGACCACGATGTCGTGATAGAAACGGTTCCACTCCGGCATGCGGGTTGGCAAGAGTTCGAGCAACGTGCCGACATCGAGACGGCTCAGCAGACCGACGACAGCCGAGGCCTGGCGCGACTGGCCGGTGCGCAGAATCTCACGCAACTGGGCCAGCGCGGGGCTTCCCATGTCTTTGACGAGTTCGACCATGCGGTCGCACTCGTCGCGGCGCATGCAGCGGAAAAAGCGGTCGGCAAGGTGTTCGGCGCCCGATTGAGAGGTGCGGCGCAGAACCTGCAGCAGATCTTGCGGAACAGGATCGGACCGCAAAGCTTCTTCGATAAACTCGGGGATGCGGTTTTCGACGCCCACGCGCGGCCGCAGATCGTTGACCATGACCGGGCGCTGCTGCAGGAGCGTTTCCATGCTGGCACAGACTTCATTCACTGCATGGTAGTTTTTGGCCTCGCTGGCTTCCTGGCTCAGCCGCACGAAAGCTGCGCTCAGCAAGCTTTGCAGCTCCGGATCTTTTTCGACGCAAATCTGCTGGGTGACGCGGCGGATGGCTTCCGACATGGCTTCGCCGCCCAGCCGGGCGTAAAGATCGGCGAGCTGACTCAATCCGATGGCAGTTTTGCGCCGTGGCTCCTGCTCCTTGCTGTTCAGGCAGCTTGAGTAGTTGTTCAGGATTTCGGCGGAAGTTTGCTGGTCGTCGCGATCAAGCAGCACTTCAACAAACTGGCGCAAGTTGCGTGGCGGCACGCAGGGCGCTTCGTTCGAAAGCAGCACTGTCTTCTTGCCCGACTCCGGGACTTCGGACCAGAACATTCGGTCGAGAATGTCGGCGTGTGACTCGACCAGAATGCCGGCCTTATTCATCTTGTCTTCCTGAATTTTGAGAATCTGGCGCAGAGAGTCCATCTGCCGGCTCATGTGCTCCATCATCTGGTGTACGGCATTGACTTTGACTTCGCCTTTGGAATAGCGGTCGAGGGCGAAGCGGATCGCCATGTGCTCGGCAGCCTTCATCAGCAGAGGCGCGTCCTCTTCCTGTTCGGTGGTGACTTTAGCGGAAAGGCTTGCCAGCAGTTGTTGGAGGTTCAGGCGCGTATTCGGATCGGTTTCACCGAGATCTTTTTGCAAATCCTCCGGACGGATGTTTGGGTCACCTTGAGCCTGACCGAATTTAGTGAGCAGGCGGATCGCCTGAATCACTTCAGCTTCCTGCAGCGGGACGACGCCACCTTCCCACGCTGCGTTTCCTGAGGCAACCTGTCCTGACCCCGAGCCTAAAGGAATGTTTGGCACACTCCCAAACGGCACCATTACAGTGCCGGCCTGTCCCGGGGCGGTCGCGCCTGAGTTGGCGCCTTCGGCGGCAGCGATCAATTGCATCAGCTTCTGAGGATCGTTCAACCACTGCTTAAACTCGGGGCCCAGAGACTGGGCGGCGATTTGCGCGGCGACGCTAATGTCTCCGGTAAGCGGATCGGCGGCTACGAACTTCACTTCATTGATCTTGATGGTGCTCTTTTTCGATCCGTTGTTCAGCGCTTCTTTGATTTGCTTGGAAACATCCTGCGCTTTCGAGCCTGCCAGGGTAAAAGCCCGCACCAGGCGCGTAAAGTCGTCGATGGTGACATCTTTCGAAAAGTGCAGGCTGGCGAGGCCGGCGGTAGTTAGGAGCTGGCCGAAGCTCTTTTCTACTTGTCCGGTATCGAGCGGGACGCCATCGAGCAATAATTTGCCGTCGGAAACGCCCAACAGGAAGCCGCCTTCGCCGGCAGTCGGCAGGCCATTTTGCAGCTCGTTCCACGCGATCTCAAATTGTGCCTCTGTGCGTTTATGATCGTAGCCGTACATTCGCGCATACTTGATGAGAATGTTTAGACTATGAACGAAAGCACGCGCCGAGGCAGCACGGTTTGCTTGAAATGTGGCCGCGTTGTCGATAAAACACCCCTCCCCGGGCAACTAGGGCAGTCGAGAAAAGGGTAAATCCAATGTGTAAGGGGCCGCATGTTACGGAGGTAATTGGCGATTTGGACAACCGGACGTGCACTCCAGGGGAGTTTTGACGGCAGGTAACGGGGCTCTCAACAGCGCACAGTGCCGTAACAGTGGCATTTGTGAGCACGCTCGGGGGAGAATGAGGAAGTAGAGAAATTTTGTTTCACCAGACTTTGCTGAACCAAACTTTGTTGAACCAAGCTTTGTTGAACCAGGATGCTCGTGCCTTCTCCCACGACACATAAAATAGCCGCGCATAATTTGGTTGGCCTTCGCTACTGGATGTTGCGGGTGCTGGAGGAGTGCGACAACGTTGCCGCAGATTTCAGCCCCGATCCGGTGCATGATCTGCGTGTGTCGCTGCGGCGTTGCCGCTCGTTAGCAGACGGCTTGATGGCGCTCGATCCGAACCCGGAGTGGAAGGCCATGAAAAAAGCCGGGAAACGGCTTTTCCAGCGGCTTGGGTCGCTGCGGGACATCCATGTGATGGAGGAGTGGATAGAAAAGCTCGATCCAGCGAGGAACGGACAAGCAGATTCAGCGACTGCCGTTTTCGAGTCTGGCGCCGATCTGAGGCCTGAGTCAGTGACGACCGATTCGGCGCCTGAACTGGCTACTGCGGACGTGCCAGAGAGGTTGCGAAAGATTCTGACTGGTCGCGAACAGGCAGAAAAACGCGAGGCTGAAGCTGCGCTTGAGGAATTCGATAGTAAACAATGGAAGCAATGGAGCAAGTCTCTGCCTGCCCGCGCCTCTCGATTCCGCATGGGAAGCGCCTTGTTCAAGCACCTTGCGCTTGAACGCTGGACCGAAGCGAGGGAGTTGCACAACCGCGCGTTGCGCAACCGCTCGCAAACTACGCTTCACTCGTTGCGCATCGGCATTAAGCGCTTTCGCTATATCGTAGAGAATTTCCTTCCGGCGGAACATAAAGCCTGGAGCGACGATCTGAAAGAAATGCAGGACTTGCTCGGTGAAGTACACGATCTCGATGTGCTCTGGGCAACGGCGGTTTCGTCGCGGGTCTTTCCTGACGCGGATTCACGCAAGCTCTGGCAGGAACGAATTCGAGTGGAGCGTGCAAAACGCATCGAACAATATCGCGCCAAGATGGTCGGGCCGGAATCTTTGTGGCAGGTGTGGCGCGCTGTTTTGCCGCAAGGCAAACAGGCCGCAGTGCTTGCGCAACGCCGCATAAAGCTGTGGGCGGGCGGACTCGATCCGGACTTTCCTCACTCGGAGCGCGTTGCCAGCCTCGCTCTGCAACTTTACGACGGATTGTTGACTGCGCGGTGGCAGCCCGCCGTGGACGCAGTTTCCGCACGCGCCAGCCTCTTTGCCGCGGCGCTGCTACATGATGTCGGCAAGTCAAAAGGGGCGAAGGGACATCACAAGAGTTCTGTAGATTTGATCCGCAAACATGGGACCCCACTTGGGTGGAAGGAAGCCGATCTGGAACGTGCAGCCGTGGTAGCCCGCTTCCACTGCGGGGCACTGCCTGTCAGGAGGCATAAACTGCTCCGCGATCTGCTTCCCGACGAGCAGAAGGCGGTGATCCAGCTGGCGGCAATCCTGCGGCTGGCCAACGCCATGGATGCGGGACACGATGGCCGCATCCAGAAGCTTCGATTGGAAAATGCGGGCGGGCGCAATTCAGATGGGCGGCGGGTTCCCCGTGAAAAGCACAGAAACGGCTTTGTGCGAAAACGGGCTGGCTTGGCGGCGAATAGTGCTCTAGTGATCGATGCGGAAGGGTATTCGCCCGCGGGATCCGCTGCCCGGTCGATTGCAGCGGAGCGCCATTTGCTGGAGACCGTGCTGCGCAGGCCGGTGATTGTAAAGGCAATGAGGCAACCCTCGATCTTCTAGTGCCCGGTTAGTGCGGGCGTCTGCGTCGCGTTTGGAACATACGCGCATCGTAGCGGAGGGGCTCGGGGTTGCGTACCAGTATTTTTTCGTAGTCCGCGTGCGCTGGATTGATCAGGCAATTATTCTCGCCAGGAACGAGAACAGATGGGATGGTGAGCAGGCAACTCTCTGCGCGCTGCACAAAGCGGTCGCCGAAGCGAGTGAGTTCCGGGGGAGCGACCGGATCGCGCCAATTGCGGGGCAGACTTGTGACTCTTAGCGTCTCGCGCTTAAGATCGCTCGGCACCTCGGCGACGGCAATCAGAAGGTCGTCAGGCGGGTCGTCCTGATCGAGGTGAACGAAATACTCGAGCATCGCAAGAGATTGATGCTCGGAGGCATAACTGACGCGGGTGCCTGGACTCGACCAACGTCCTCCGTATTGGTAGGCTCCCTCGCCGTCAAAGGGAGCACGCGCGAAAGCTCTCCGCAAGACGCGGTAAACCAAGCTCAACTAATTCCGCCATAGGCGATTCGCCCCAGGATGTTTTCCACTTCCCGCGCTCCTACTTCTGTATCGATGGCCGATATGGGAGCGATTCCCCCGAGGGCGCGATTGGGACGCTTAAGCCAGCGCCGGGCGCGTTCTGAGTCGCCAAGATATTGGCTGGCAATGGCCACCAAACGGGCAAGCCGGTAGAGCCGGTCCGATTCATACTGTGCAAGTTTTCCGCTGCGGCGGCGGCGCTGCAGGCTGCGCGGAGAAAGATCGAGCGAGGCGGCGAGTTCCTTAAGGGTCAGGCCCGAGGCAATCATAAGCTCTTCGACCACCTTTGGAGGGAAGCCATCGCGAATCGCCTCGCGCATATCACGATCGCTGGTGAAGGATCGGCCGAGAGCGCGTCGACCTCCCAGTTCTGCGACCACGGCCCGGAGTTCGTTTACCATTTGTCGCCAATTATAGCGACAAATGGCGTCAGTTGCAAAGGAAGATTGACTGTTGTTTTTTAGTGCAACAGTCAATCGCCGGCTGGAACCGAAGCTCCCCTGGCACTTCCAGGACCACCTCTTCTCCGATTACAAATGATGAGTCATGACTCATGCCCAACTGGTTGAAAAGGCGGTGCGCTGGCTGCGGAGCTATCGCTGCGGGGTTGTTCTGTCTGAACAGGCTTGCGCCAGCGGAGAGATGCCAGATGCCATTGGATGGAAACGGCAATCTCATTCTGTGCTGGTGGAATGCAAAGTTACGCGGGGAGATTTCCTTGCGGATCGCGCGAAGCCCTGGCGTGTGAAACCCGAGCAGGGAGTGGGTTGTGAGCAATTTTATCTTGCTCCAGCGGGTTTAATTCGTGCCGATGAACTGTCTTGCGGATGGGGATTGCTCGAACATCGCGGGGGAAAAGTTCTGTTGGCTCGTCCGTCGGCGAAGAGCTTGCGCAGCGCTGCCGGCTTCCGCTATGAGATGAATCTGTTGCTGGCCAGCCTGCGCCGCGTAGAAGTGCGTATCGAGCCGCAAAGCATCACTGATTTTCTGAAGTGGAAGAACCGCATGGCCGAATACAATCGCGGCAGCCTGCCGGAAGGCATCGTTTGTGCAGAGGACGAAGCGAACGTATTCCTTGAGCCGGAAACTCCGGGCATCAATTAATCCCTCCGGATTCCGCGGCAAATCCTTCAATCACCGGTTGTGGTGCGGATCGCCAGCGTTCCGGAGTGTGGAGCTTCGTCTTCGGTTCCGAAAATCCAGACGTCGCCCGGAGAAGGAATGACGCCCGCGAACAGCAGGTCCGAAAGAAATCCGCCGCGAGTCGGGTCCGGGCTGGGTGCGATGGTCCAGGTTTTGCCGTTCCAGTGCAGGAGTAATGTGCGTTGATTGCCGGAACCGTTGGAGGCGAAGAACGAACCGAATGCCCAGATATCAGTTGGCGAGTTGGCGGTCAATCCAAAGAGGCGATTCGATTGGAAGGTGTTGTTTGGTCCAACGTTGGGGCTCGGAACCACTGACCATGCTGTGCCGTCGAAGTGCTCGATCAATGTCAAAGTGGCGGCTTCCTGCGGAGGCGGAACGGGAGTGGAAAAACCGACGGCCCACACGTTGTTGGGTGCGAGCGCGAGCACGCCATTGAGTTGGTTGGCTCCAGCACCGACGTTGGGCGTCGTGACCTGCCGCCAATTCTGGCCGTTGAAGTGCATCGCCAACGTCGCGCTGGAATCGTTTTCAGGACCGTTGAAGCCGACGGCCCATGCGTCATTCGTCGCGTCGGCAGACGCGCCCATCAGGAATGCGTCGCCGGAGAGCGAGAGCGTCGCGGTCCAAGCGGCGCCATCCCAGTGCTCGAAAAGAAAAAAGAGTAGTTCCTGATCCTGTAATAGGCTTCCGATTGCCCAGATGTCGTTAGCGGAGGTCGAGGTCATGGCGAAGACGCTGGGCTGGTCCCCCGAGCCAAATTTCGGGCCAGGGAAAATGCTCCATTGAGTACCGTTCCATTGTTCGATGATCTGGCCGGGATTGGCCTCGCCGACATTCACGGTGCCTCCAGCCCAGGCCAGGGTCGGAGAGATATCGACTACGCCGGCGAGATAGCCGGTGTTGTCCCCTTTAATCATGGGAGCGGGAAAGGCGGTCCACTTGGCGCCGTCGAAGTGGATCGTCGATTGACCGACCGCCCAGATGTCATTGGGTGATGACGCAGATGCCGCCTGGAGCCCGTTGTTGAAGTTTTCATCAGGGGTGGGAACGGTTTGAAAGATCGAAGTCGCGTCAGTTTGCGCGAGGAGGGGTGAAGCGACGGCGAGAGACATAATTAACGCAAGCGCAGCTGAGTTGAAAGAAAATTTCATGCTTCCTCCCGCTTGAATCGGACAAGAGGAGAGATTACTTGGGGGAGGGTTGCCGATTGTCAGAGGATTGTAATTTCTAGATGAACGTCGTGTTTCAGACCGAGTTGCAACTTCTTGCGCTAAAGCTCCCGGCGGCCTTCCATGGCTTTCAACATTGTGATTTCGTCGGTATATTCGATGTCGCTGCCGACGGGGATGCCCATAGCGATGCGCGTGACTTTCATGCCCACTCGCTTCAGTTGCTGGGAAAGGTGGGTTGCTGTGGCTTCACCTTCGACCGTGGGATTGGTCGCGATAATGACTTCATCGATGTTGCCGGCATCGACGCGCGCGATCAGATTGGCGATGCGCAGTTGTTCGGGGCCGACGCCGTGCAGCGGCGAAATGGCTCCGTGAAGGACATGAAAGACTCCGTTGAAGTGCTTGGTTTTCTCGATAGCGGCGATGTTGGTGGGTTCTTCCACGACGCAGACCAGGCGCTGGTTGCGGGTTGCGCTGGTGCAATAGACGCAGGGATCGACGTCGGTGATGTTGTTGCAGACCGAGCAGAGCCGCAAGCTGGCCTTCACGTCGCGCACGGCGGCAGCGAGGGCCTCGGCATCATCGTCACTCGAGCGAAGAATGTGGAAAGCAAGCCGCTGGGCACTTTTGCTGCCGACGCCCGGAAGCTTCTTCAGTTCATCGATCAGGCGCGACATGGGTTCGGCAAATTTCGACATGGATGAGAGTTGCCTTAGTGAATGAATGACTGCGCCATCGAGTGATTGGGAAATTCGGTAATTGAGTACATTCCTGCGTGAGCCGTGAAGATTTTCAACTACTCAATTACCAAATTACTCAATCTTCTAGGTTCCGCCTAGTCCCATGCCGCCAAGCATGCCGCCGACCGTGGATTGCATTTGAGCGTCGATCTTGCGTCCGGCTTCGTTCACGGCAGCGAGCACCAGATCCTGAAGCATCTCAATATCGCCGGACTTTACCGCTTCGGGGTCTATGCGCAGGCTGAGCAGTTGCTTGCGACCGTCCATCTTTACCGCGACCGTGCCACCTCCAGACGTGGCTTCGACTACGGTTTCCTGCATTTTTTTCTGCAGCGTTTCATACTGCGATTTGGCCTTCGACATCAGATCTTGCAGATTGAATCCGCCCATGACGCTCTAGCGCTTCTCCTTGTAATCGATGACGGTGCGAATCTGCGCGCCGAATTTTTCCTGCAGGCGGCGAACCACAGCGTCGTTTTCGGCGCGGCTGCGGCCGTTCACTGCGGGACCGCCGTTTGGTTTCTGCCCGCCGTTGCGCTTTTCCGGCGCGGCAACGTTGGCGCTCGGAATAATCTTCAGCTTCGCGGGCTTTCCCAGAACACCACTCGCGGAAGCTGTCGCCAGGCGGCGGGCGTCGCCACCGAATGACATATCGACGACGGTTTGCGATTCTGAGATTTTGATGACTACTTCATTTCCCTCAACCGACCACTCGCCGGCCTCGAGCATTGAGGCCAGAATTCGTTGACTGCCGTCTACCAGCGTCTGGATTACGGCATTTCGCAACCTGTCGCTGGCCGAGGAGACCGGGGGGCTCGCGCCTGCCGATGACTGAGGGGGCGGCAAGCCGAGGTCTGGCGAATCGGAGGGTGATGCCGATAAGTCAATCTGCGGGGTTTCGACCAACTCCTCGTCGGGTTCAGCCAGAGCGGTTGCGCCCATCACCACAGGCGCAGATTCAGGTTTGCTGACAGCCGCTCGATTACTCACCGCGACCGCCTCGAATGGAGAATCTTGACGCGGGCCGTTTTTGCGTGCGGAATCGGCGGCGAAGGGCGAGACAACGCTGGGCCGGGAAGGACTTGCGGCTTCGGTGCGGCGAGTTTCGGCTGCCCTTCCGGCGGAAGACACAACGATCGAAGGCCTGGCAGCGTGCGGAGCAGCGACACTTCCGGTTGCAGCGTTTGCAGAACCAGCTACTTCGCTTAACAACTGCTCGAGCGGCAAAAGCCGCTGTGCGTGCGCCATTTTGAGCAGACCGAGTTCGAGATGGAAACGCTGCTCCTGTTTGTATCCCAGTTCGCTGTGGGTTCGAAGCATGATCTGGAGATGACGGGTGAGATCTTCTTCGCTGAATAACTCCGCTACGCGGGCGACACGCTCGCGTTCTTCGCTCGAAATCTGCAGCAGGGAAGAGTCTTTGCCGGCGATCTGGGCAACAGTTGCGTTGCGCAGAAAGCGCACCAGCTGGCGCGCGAAATGCGTGGGGCTATGGCCTTCGCTGATAAGATGGTCGACGCGCCTCAGAATTTCTTCGCTTGCGCCGCGAGCAACGGCTTGCATCACTTCTTCCAGAACGTGAGCGGGGGCGGCGCCGACCAGATTGCGTACCGAATCAGCCGTTACTTTCCCTTCGCAACACGCGATGGCCTGGTCGAGAATCGAGAGGGCATCGCGCATGGAGCCGTCTCCGGCTTCGGCTAGGAGCGCGAGAGCATCGTCATCGGCCTGAAGTTTTTCACGTCCGACGAGATCGCGCAGCTGGCCGACGATGTCGCCGAACTTCACTGCGCGAAAGCTGAAATGCTGGCAGCGCGAGCGGATGGTTTGTGGAATGTCTTCCGGTTGCGTTGTGGCCAGCATGAAGACGATGTGATCCGGCGGCTCTTCGAGTGTTTTCAGCAGCGCGTTGAAGGCTGCATCGGTAATCTGATGCGCTTCGTCGAGAATATAGATTTTGAAGCGGTCACGCGCAGGACGGTAGCGCGCGGCCTCGCGCAGCTCGCGGATCTCGTCGATGCCGCGATTCGTGGCGGCGTCAATCTCGATGACATCGACGGAGTTGCCGGCGCGAATTTCGGTGCAGGATTCGCAAATGCCGCAGGGCTCGGTGACCGGCTTTTCGGACGAGCGGCAGTTCAGGGCCGCGGCTAGAATACGCGCGACCGTGGTCTTGCCGATGCCGCGATGGCCGCTGAAAATGTAGCCGTGGGCGGTGCGGCCCTGTTCGATCGCGTTTTGCAGAGTGCGGGTGACGTGCTCTTGCCCGATGACCTCGGAGAATTTTTGGGGCCGGTATTTGCGCGCCAGGACGGTATAGCTCATGAGTGGAAAAGACGATTATACGTGATTGGAGGGTAAGCCAAGTTTGCTAAAAACCGGCACAAGCGATAGGCTGATAAGTCACTCCGGGCGAGCGATTGCAGGCTGGAGACCAGCTCAGTCTGAAGGAGCATGATCATGCAATTAAAGTTGGCAACACGGATGGACGATGGAATTTTGATCGTGGATTGCACCGGACGGATCGTTTTTGGAGAAGAGTCTTCGCTGCTGCGGGAGACAGTGAAGAAGGCGATTTCGCAAAGCAACCGCATCGTGATGAACCTGGGAGAAGTGAGTTACATCGATTCCGGCGGACTGGGCACGCTGGTGGCGCTGCGAACGACCGCTCAGAACGCGGGCGGTACGATCAAACTGACGAACTTGACCAAGCGGGTGGGCGATCTGCTGCAGGTCACGAAGCTGCTCACGGTGTTCGATGTTTACGATTCGGAAGCGGAAGCGGTTGAATCTTTCCGTGAAGCGGCATAGGCCGCGACCCGAATCTCCCGCGAGCAACAGGCAGTCCTGATTAGAAGTTGAACCGGGCTTTCCTCGCGTGCTCTTTCGTCGAACGATCTTTCCTCGGATGATCCCTAAAATTATTTTCATCCTGTGCCTGCTGGTAAGCGTCAGCGGCTTCGTCTCTCCGCCGGTCGCGCTGGCGATGGGCTTGGTGTTTGGACTGGCTCTTCCGCATCCTTACGGCGATGAAGCGAAGAAGTCTTCCAAATTTCTGCTACAGGCTTCCGTGGTGGGGCTTGGTTTTGGCATGAATCTGCATCAGGTCGTGCAGGCCGGCCGAAGTGGATTTGTCTACACCATGCTGGGAATTAGCTTTGCTTTGCTCGCCGGCATGGGGCTGGGAAAGTTGTTGGGCGTGGAGCGTGTGCCCGCGTTTCTCATTTCCACCGGGACGGCGATTTGCGGAGGCAGCGCCATCGCCGCGGTTGGCCCGATCACGCAGGCCAGCGACGAAGAGATGGCAGTTGCATTGGGCACCGTGTTCGTTTTGAATTCCGTGGCGCTGCTGATTTTTCCAGTAATCGGGGTAGCGCTGAAGATGACACAAGCGCAGTTCGGGTTATGGGCGGCGCTGGCCATTCATGACACCAGTTCTGTGGTCGGTGCCGCCGCCAAGTATGGTGCGGAAGCATTGGGGATTGCGACCACGGTTAAACTGGCGCGTGCGCTATGGATTGTTCCAGTAGCGCTGGGCACAGCGATGGTGCGCGGGGCAAAAGCAAAAATTCAGTGGCCGTGGTTTATCGGATTTTTTTGCCTGGCTGCGGTTTGCAAGACTTACCTGCCCGGTGGTGTGAACCTGTATGCTCTGGCCGTGAAGGCCGCGAAGATTGGATTGACGGCTACTTTATTCCTGATCGGCAGCGGCATTTCGATTGGCACGATCAAGCGTGTTGGGCATCGTCCGCTTCTACAGGGGATTATTCTATGGCTGTTGATTTTGACAGGATCTCTGTGGCTGATCCGCTTGGGATGGATTGCGTTGTGAGTAAAAAGAAGAAAAGCGCGAATTCTACGGTTCGCAAAACGTCGAGGTCCAGGAAGCAAGCGACGAAAGAGTCCGTCGATCAGTCATCCAAGGTGCGAATGCGGATCGAGGCTGTAATCCTGCGAATTCCCCGCGGCAAAGTTTCCACTTACGGAGCGATTGCGCGCGCGGCTGGGTTGCCAGGCATGGCGCGATTCACTGCGCGAGTTCTACATCGAGGATTCGGTCTCCCCTGGCAGCGGGTCTTGGGAGCGGGCGGCGAGATCAAACTGCGAGGCGACCACGCCATCGAGCAGCGGTTGAGGTTGGAGGCTGAGGGCGTGCGGTTCAGGGGAAGAAAAGTAGACATGAAGGCACACGAGTGGAGATTCCGTCGGAATCGGTGAAAATCGAGCCTGGCGAGAAGTTCATGACGCCTTCTAAAATTGGTGCTCATCATTGCGTTGTTTATCGTCGCACTTGTTTTCGACGACTTCGCCGGAAAGGGCTGGCCTGGGTTGGTGATTTTCGCGATCGGAGCGGCGATTGGTGCGATGGGTCACGCTGTTTGGAAAGAATTAAAGAAATAAGCGGAGTCCGCGTGATTCAACCTGCGTCGCGCGATTACTTTCTGCTCTTGAACTGCTCGTCGATCTCCACTTGATATCCAGTGACCATCTTGTTGGTCTCGTTGGCCATGCCTACCACCGACATTAATTCCTTGAACATGGCGTCAGTCATGCCTTTTTTCTGCGCCGACGCAGTGTGCGACGCAATGCAATAGCTGCATTGATTGGTTACGCTCACCGCGATATAGATCATTTCTTTGGTGATGGGATCGAGAGCGCCGGGAGCCATGATCTGCTTGATGTCTTCCCAGGTGCGCTTCAGCGTCGCGGGATCGTGAGCGATGGCTTTCCAGAAATTATTGATCCAGTCGGTCTTGCGCGTGGCCATAATGTCGTCATAGACTGCGCGAACTTCGGGGCTGGCGTCTTTGTATTCGATGAGGCCGAGAGTCGACATGAGTTATCGAAGGTCCCTTCTTAAACGATTCACTGCGGAGTCACAGAGAAGAGCAAAATCTATAAAAGGTCTTACCCCGTCGATCTGTGCTCCTGTAAAAAGGAGTTCCGCTACTTCGGCGCTTCGCCGTTCAGCAGTTTGCCGAGTTCGGCTGCTGGACAACGCACGCCCACGAAGAATTGCCCGAACAGCGCGTAGACTGCGCTGACGTGGTCGAAGCGCATTTCGTAGATCAGCTTCTTGAAGACCAGAGGATCGTCGGCAAAGAGATCGACGCCCCACTCCCAATCATCGAAGCCGATGGAGCCGGTGATGATCTGTTTGACTTCGCCGGCATACCGGCGGCCAACCAGGCCGTGCTCGTTCATCTGGCGGGCGCGCTCCTCGATCGGAAGGGTGTACCAGTTCTTTTCTTCGCCGCGCAACCGGTTCATGGGATAAAAGCATAGATAGCGGCTGGGCGGAATTTCCGGGAAGAGACGCGGATGCATGGCTTCGCGATGGCGGTTGAGCTTGCATTCGATCTCCGCCTTCCACTGATCGGAGTGCGGCTGAATGCCCTGATCGGTGAGTTCTTTATAGATTTTGATCGTCGAATCGTAGAGGCCGAGTTCGATGATGGAAAGATAAGAACTGGTGGGCTCGAGATAATCGCTCAGGCCAAGGCCCGCGAGGTTGAGTTCGGCCTGGTTCAGGTCGGCAAACGAATTGCGAAAGTGCACGAACATCAGATCGCCCTTATGGCCGATCAGTGAATAGAGCGCCGACTGGCCAGCCGAGTTCTTCTCCATCTCAGCGAGAACCGAAGCCGCTTGCTGAACGATCGAGGATTGGGTGCCGTCTGGCAAGGCTCGCCACGCTGTCCGCCGGAATCGCATCATCTGGTGCAGCACGCTGTAGCCTTCGGTGGTGAGCGGAACAGCCGGAATCTGATCCGATGCAACCTGTGGTTTTAAGTGAGGAGCAGTTGTGGTTGTAGTCGTCATTGCAGTCTCGATCTGTGCTGCCTGGATCGCACATCCATTGTACGCAAGAGAGGAATGACCTGCGAGTCGCAGGATTTACAATTTCCAAGAGAACGACCAGATGAGAAACCTGACGACCAAGATCGTGTTTTCAACATTTAGCGGCCTGTTTCTGTTGAGCGGTTTGCTTGCGGCGCAGGACAAAAAGTTGTGGGTATTGCGCGCTTCGGGCGAGATGACCGAATACGATCCCGCGAACTTTGAGACGAAGCAAACGGTGAAAGTGCCGGCTGAAGCCATTGCCTCGCCCGGAAGCTTGACGGTTAATCATCTCGGGCAAATGCTGTTCGCGCCGCAGGTCTCGCTTCCCCTGGACGAAGACGATGCAGATGGGAAGAGCAGGGTTTGGTTTTGGGACGGGCACAACGCGACCGTTCTGCAACGAGAGGTTCTGCGAACCAGTGGCACATCCGGGTCGAATGTTGCCATTACCGAATCCGTGCCGACTCCGCATCTTTCAGCTGAGGGCATGCGCCTCTATTGGTTTACCAATCAAGGGCGCCGCCTGCAGCGCGACGGAGTGGATCTCTCGACGAAGAACACGTGGCAGGCGTGGAGCACGGACTTGGTGGGAGGCAAGCGTGAAGATTTAACCTCAGCTTCACTGCCCGATTGTTCCTGCCCTACCGGTGGCTGTGAAGATACCTGTCCATATGGCGAGGCGTGGGTTCCCGAGAATGGAGTGGGGAAGTTTTTTCTGCTTAGCCAAGTGATTGCGGGTAAGGATCAGCCAGCTTACAAATCGACAGTTCTTTACGAGGACAATGCGGGCACGTGGAGCGGGTCGGCGGCTTCGCCGCCTCTGAAGCGAATGCTGGATGCCGCGACTCCGGCTTCCATTCTGGAAGCTGTGCCGGATACCGGTTGCTGCGGATGGTCGAATCTGAGCGACGATCAGGTGCTGTTGCGGTCGCCGGGGAAGACGTTGACGGTGTTCGATGAACGCAGCGAATATAGGAACGCCAATTACGACGTCAGCTTCTATGCGGAGAACGGGAAGCTTTCGCCGGGGCTCGATGCAGCGGCACTTACGATTGCCGCCACGGCCGAGGCCAACAAGCCGATTCAACTTGCCAAAGATGGGCAGGCTGATCCTGAGGAATCGCAGCGCATTCGCAAGGCTTTGCTCGAATTGCCGGTGCTTGAAGTGAAGAGCCTAGATTCCGGAAATAGCTCGAATTCTTCCCAACGTATCGCGTTTCTGCCGCATGCAACGCTCATCGGCTGGATCAATGACAAGGAAATCCTGATTGTCGAAGAGCATTTGCTGGTGGAATACAACCTGACGAAAGGGACTCGGCGGAAATCGAACATCCGCGTGGAAGATGCGGCGAACGTGTTTTTGAGGTGATTAAAACACAGAAAAGAATTTCCAGAACAGGAGTAAGTTGGCAGTCGAAGCGCTGAAAGGACAGCGGGTCGAAGCTGGAAGGGATTGCAAAAAAAGGCGAGTATCCGATACTCGCCCAGTGAAGTTGTCAGAGCCGTTTAGTGGTGATCATTGTCGCCGTGGCTGTGTCGCCAAGTCCAATATTGTTTTTGCTGTTCTGGAGGCAGCTTGCGAAAGTCACGATTTTCATCGTAGTGATTTTCGCGGGCCCAACTATGGTAGTAAGTGACTTCGTCGGTTCCCCACACGTGATAGTCGCTGTAATACGGGTCGTAAACCCGGTAGTAGTGATGGTGAGCGCAGGCTATGCCAAACACCGAGCATGCCATTGCCGCCACCAGAAGAGAGATGCTTAGAAAACGCGATTTCATCCCCATCGTTGAAAATGCCTCCGATGATCTCCGCCGCCTGCGCATACAAAAATTTACACCGGCACATTAGCGACTGGGTAGGTTCGTTGCTCAAACGTGCGGGACGGTTGCACGCACAGCCGTCGATCGTCGTTTGCGGCAGGCAAGGGGGTCAGCGAAATTGATAGCCCTGCTTGAGTTCACAGCGAAAATTCTTGGATTGGTCCCTGTCGATGCCGACATGACAGTCCGCCCAGCGCAGCAAAAGCTCGGGTCCGAGAGGGAATACGATGGCTTCGCCGGCAACTTCGGCTTCGATGCTGGGCCCCTCAGCTGCGGGCGGAAGACTGAAGTTCAATGCTCGTCCGAAGATGACTGGATAGGTTTCACGAACCATGTTGCTGGTCATGGGACGCTCCACTTCGGCTTCGATCAGGAAGGTAGTGGTGTCTGACCAGTTGCGAACCGCAACGTTAAACCGGCGGTGATCCTCAGAGAAAGTTTCCGACTCGATTTTTGTGAACGGGCATGGTCCGGCAATGCAGGAGACTCTGGGATTGCGGAATTCATTGCCCTCCCCGGCATCGAGAGAAAGAGAACCGATCGCAGCCTTCCACTTTCCTCCCGGGGCGCACGGAGGGAGATTTTCGCACGGTTTATTTCCGGTATTCACCACCTGGAACGTTCGCACGGCACTTCCAATGTTGGCTTCCGTCGTGGCTTTTACGGTGTAACGGATGCGCGGATTGGAGACTGGGACATCCGAGTGCGATTCGGCGATGGTCTGCTGATGCAGCGGAACCATGCGGGCGACATAAAGCTTGTCGCTGATGAAATCGTCCCAGTCGAGCGGCCGATAATCTTTGTGCCGAAACTGCAGAAGGACCGGCTGACGGCGGCGCAGGCCCTTCGGCAGCGTCAGGCTGAAATAACCGAGGGCGTCCGATTGCGAATGGCCGATTCCCCAGCCATTGAGCGCTGTGATTTGAACGTCGGCCAGGGGCAACTGCTTGTTCGGGTCGCGGTCGTCCTGCAGCACAGCGCCTTTAAGTACGACGGGCTTGCGGCGGCTGAGAAGCACGGCAATCACCACCAGCGCAGAAACGCCCAGAGCCACAACAGTCCACACGGCTATCTTTTTTCCGCGAGTCATCCCGTCCCTTCGGTTAACATTTTAGGATGGATTGCGATGCTTACAAAGTTGGCCCTGAATTGTCCCGCTGGATGCTTTTGAGGGCCATAGTCCCCTTCGGTGTGCTGCGTCGCCCGAATGGGGGCAACTAACTTACCTCCGATGCAAGACTCGATGAAAGATAAAGACAGACGCAATCCGCGATCATACAGGGTATCGCGCCGGGATGTTCTGCTGCAGATGGGAGGCTTGGGCTTATGGAGTGCGCTCGGTGGCCCACGAATGTTTGGAATGCCGGCGCAGGAAAAGGCAAGCGCACCGACCCCTCAAGGCCTGGCTGGACTTTCCCCCGAAGACGATCAGTTTCTGGACGAATTGGAGAAACAGAACTTTCAATTCTTCTGGGAGCAGGCGGGGCCGCAAACCGGGCTGGTGCGGGACCGGGCGAACGTTTCCGGGAACGAGAACTCTGTGGTTGCAAGCATTGCAGCCACCGGCTTCGGATTGACCGCGCTGAGCATCGCAGAGAAGCGAGGATACGTCTCGCGCAATGATGCGCGGGAGCGGGTGCTGCTGACGCTTCGTTTTCTGTGGAAGAAAATGCCCACGCATCGAGGGTTCTTTTATCACTTCGCCGACATCAATACCGGCGAACGAGTGTGGGATTCGGAAGTTTCTTCGGTAGACACGTCGATTCTGTTGTGCGGGATTCTCACCTGCCGGCGCCACTTCGAAGAACATTCGGAGGTGAGCCTGCTCGCTTATGAGATTTTCAACCGCGTCGATTGGAGCTGGCTCTCCGAAGACACGTCGCTGCTGCCTCACGGGTGGACTCCCGAAGGCGGTTTCTTGCCTTACCGATGGGATTACTACAGCGAGATGATGATGATCTATCTTCTGGGATTGGGATCTCAGACTCATCCTCTTCCCGCCGACGCTTGGAATGCGTGGAAGCGAACGCGATTCGAATTTGACGGCCTGCGATATATCGGATCGTTTGCTCCGCTGTTTGTGCATCAGTATTCGCAAGCCTGGTTCGATTTCCGCAACAAGCGCGACGCTTACGCGAACTATTTTCAGAATTCGACTATGGCCACCGACGCGCACCGCCGTTTTTGCCTGGAGTTGGGAAAGCAGTTTCCCGATTACAGCGATGACCTCTGGGGAATTTCCGCTTCCGATTCTCAGGACGGCTATGTCATCTGGGGCGGGCCGCCGATGATTGGGCCGGTCGATGGAACGGTTGTTCCGAGCGCTCCAGCCGGATCTTTACCGTTTCTGCCGCAGCCTGTGATGCGGGTACTCAGGAACATTCGCGATCATTACGGAAAAGCCTGGACGCGATATGGGTTTGTGAACGCGTTCAATCCGCTCAAGAGCTGGTACGACCCTGACGTGGTTGGGATCGACTCCGGAATCACCATGTTAATGGCGGAAAATGCGCGCAGCGGTTTTGTTTGGGAGACCTTTATGAAAAATCCCGAAGCACAGCGGGGCATGGAGCGTGCCGGGTTCAAGAAGGAAGTGACGTAGTCGCTTATCTCAATTCGATTACATCCAGCCCATGGGGCGCCAATGTAATCGTGAACTCGGCGTTCTCGATCTTTATTTGTTCTGGAGACGGAAGGCCGGTCGCACGGCGCAATTCGTCAATCTGCCTGACCGTGAGATAGCGCGGGCTACCCATCTTTTCATAAGCCGCATGAAAATCGCCGTGATCATGATCGAGCCGCGAAATCAGCGCGTGCTTTGCGTGCGTTCCTTGCAGGCGCAGGGTAAGGGTTCTCGGAGAACCGGCCTGCTCGGGGGGCGCGTAATTCCATACTGCAAGAACCAGCGTACCATCACTGCGGCGCGTGAGAAGCGCGGAGTTTGAATCGAGCCTGAGGCGCTCGTTACCGAGCGTGTGTAGAAGCCTGAAGGCGTTGAACGAGGGCTTTGGGATTCCGTCTTCCGCAAGCAGACCAAAGCCTCCGTAGAACGGCGTTTTCACCACGCCCTGCTCCTCAAAGACGTCAGAAAAAGTCCAGTACGACATCGAGTCGACCAGGCCATCACATTGCCGGATCGTGTCGGCGAGCCACGGGCCCATATAGAGCGCGTCGGTGACGTCGGGTTCATTCTTGTAGCTGGCGTTGAACTCACTCCAGATCAGCGGGAGATCGGGCATTTGCGAAGCTTTGATCTCATCGTGCACTTTGCTCACCGCTCGGCAGACGAACCGATTTCGCGGAATGCTTTCTTGCGTGTGGAAGACGTCTTGCGCGGGGTCGTTTCCGTAGACGTGGGTGGACACGTAATCAAGCGGTATATGTTTCTCGGAGCAGTGCCGAATCATGGCGTCGACCCAAGCCGCTTGAGCGCTGGCGGGCCCACCCACCCGAAGCCGCTGGCTCACCTTCTTAATGGCGAGCGCGGTGTGATCGTAGAGTTGCAAGTAGGACTCTTGCCGCGGCTCGCCGGCCCAGAAGTCGAGATTGGGCTCGTTCCAGACTTCGAAATACCACTGCGAGACTTCGTCGGCGCCGTAGCGATCGACCAGGTGCTGGACGAGCGCAGTTATGAGGGCGTCCCAGCGATCCCAATCTTTCGGCGGAGCAACGTTGGGGTGGTACCAAAACGCCTGAAGACTGTTTTTCGCCGCGAGCTTGTTCGGCATAAAGCTCAGTTCAACAAATGGCCGAACCCCGTTTGCCAGCAGTCCATCGTAGATCTGGTCGACGTAAGAAAAATTGTAGACAGGATTTCCTTGAGAATCCTCGTCGTAAACCCCGACCTCATCGTCGAGCACGGCATGGAAGCGAACGTAACTGAAGCCGGTGATCTGCCTCACCGAGCGCAGGTCTTCACGATACGAGTCTCGCAGGCTGAGAATAGCCCGCCCGGATCCAAACATCTTTTCCCAGAAATGGGGCATGGGATGCCGAGGCGCGCTGGCGTCGACAACGATTACGTCTGACGCGGAAGTATCTTGTGATTGGGACGAGGCTGCGGAAAACACGAACAGCAGGGCGAGGATGACGGTCCGGCATCGAGGGAGTGGTGCAATCATCATAGGTTATGGGCGGTTTCCAGGTTGAGGCTGGTCATGCCGCGTTTTTGCGTGATTTCGGCAGGCGAGTGGGCTTTTCCTGAAGCAATAGTTCCGTGGCCTGTACTCGCGGATGACTGTGGAACCAGCGCTGCACCACGTCCTGCTTCAGGAAATTCGCGAGCGCGAGCATGGTCATGCCCTGGTGGTGAGCCATCCAGGAGCGAACCGGCTCGAAACGGCGGAAACGTGAGCGCGACCGGACCCGCTCCGGATTGTAATCGAGCGCCTCGTAAAATCCGTACGCTCCCATCGCGCCTTTGCTCTGGAGCGTTCGTAGATTGCGCAGCGCGGCCGCCGAATCAATGGGAAGAGCGAGGAAAGTTGAATAGGGCGAGACCACCGGACCCTCGACCTCAACTTTGTGTATAGCTAATTGGGGAACACCGAAGGCGTGATATTCGTAGTTGCCTGCTTCGTCGAGCTTGAAGCAGGACGATTCGGAGATTCCCCACGGAATACTTTTGTCCTCCGCGTAGGCACGTTGCGCCTGCACTCCCGCGACTGCCGCGCGTTCGAGCAGCGTATTGGGATAGATTCGCATCCAGAGCGCCGGCATCATGTATTCGAACATGGTTCCGGTCCACGAGAGCAGACCGGCGACGCCCTTTCCCATCATCTGGACGCGGCCTAACTGGAACCACGATTCCTGGGGAATATCGTCTTTGGCAATGGCGACGAAAAACGCCGTACGGGCTTCGCTGGCCAGCAGGTCGTAGCACGCGGAGTGAAGATTCCGTTTCTCGACCTCGATCCCGATCGATAGCAGATCGCGGCTGCGGTTCAAAAGGATTCCAAAATCCATTTCGTCGACGAGCGTGCCAGCCTGGCAGGCGATGCTCTTGAGATCGTCAATCAGTCGAACGGCGTGAGCGCGCGCATCGGGAAGAAGAGACAACAATTGTTGATAGAGCGCATTCGATTTTGCCGATGCGGGATCGGCCGCCCTCAGCCGGGCCGCGAGTGCGTCGATGTAGGCGGGCATTCGCTTGAGCGAGGGCAAGTTATCAGGCCGGCCCTGGCGATGCACTACCGGATCGCTTTTCAGCGAGGCAAATTCCGGCAGCAGCCACGGCGCGTAGAGCTGCACTGCCCGGCAGACCTGGCTGAGCCGTTCTTCCGCCTGCTTGCGGAACCACTGCGCTTCGGCTGAGTGCTTTGGATTGGAGGTTGTTTGGCGAAGTTCCTTGAGGGCCGCTTCCGGTGGATCCAGCATGTACGCTAGCCAGTCCTCTGCTTCAATGAAGCGCTTCATTGAAGCGAACTTGCGGCGCGGCAGGGCACGGAGATGTTTGAGAGCAAAAAGACAGTCGAGAAAGCCATCCGGCAGTTCGTGCTGAAGCAACGGTTGCTCGAGCAGTTCCATGGCGCCGCGTTGCAGCGTCCAGAGTGACGTCACCAGATTCCCGTTGTCAACGCTTGAAACGAATGACGGTTTGAGGGGAGCTAACGTGCGTGTCTCATACCAGTTGAGCAGGTGCCCGCGGTAGCGTTCCAATCGCGAGACGGTCTCCAGGGTGCGTAAAGTCTGTTGGGCGAATTCAGGTACGGTGAGATAACCGAATTCGCATGCGACCTGTCGGGCGTTGAGCAGCAGTCCGAGGTTTGTTGTCGAGATGCGCGCGGCGATTTTCGTCCCTTCTTCGACTACGTTATCGGGAATCAGCCAGTGATGTTCTTCGGTGCTGAACTCGGCGAAATACCGCCAGGTGCGAAGAGCGCTGTGACGGAGCAGCCACTGATGCCGCTGGGCAAGTTCTTTGCGTGGAGCGCGAGGCGGACGGTTCAGCCAGATCGAAATCGGCTTGCTCAAGGCCCATAGCAAAAGGATCGGCAGAGCGGCGGGTAAGGCCCTGCGGTGAACCGCCCCGACGAGGAAAAACAACCCGACAGAAAGAAGTGGAGTACTGTCGAGATAGATATCCAGAATGGTGCGCTTGTAACCTGCGAGTTCGGCTTGCGCCGCAGTTTCCCACTGCAGCATCCGCTGGCGAGTGATCATGCGGCGCACGATTGTTCGGACCATGGCATCCAGGGAAAGCAGCGCCTGATGGGCCAGGAAGGTGACCGTCAGCCAATTTGCGATACTGGCATCGGCAAAAGCATTGAGGCCGTCGTTTATGATTGCGGCTTTGTCGAATACCAAGGCTCGCACGATATCGAAAACAAGCTGCACCAGCGCGGGGAGCCAAAGGACGCAGATTGTTGCCAGGGTCCACGCTTCAGGGCGGCCGGGCAGGCAAAGCCAGCCGAGAAGGAACAACACGAACAATGCCGGCTCGACCAGGCTGCGCCGCAGATTGTCGAAAATTTTCCAGCGCGAAACCATCGACAAAGGATTTGCAACCATCTGCCCGGATTCGTCTGGAACAATCGGACGCAACCACTCCGCAATTTGCCAGTCGCCGCGAAGCCAGCGGTGTTTGCGCCGGTTGTGAGCGCTGTAATGAGAGGGATAGTCCTCGATGATTTCGACGTCGCTGACCAGTCCGGCACGCGCATAGGCGCCTTCTACCAGATCGTGGCTGAGCAAGGCGTTGCGCGGGAAACGCCGATCGAGGACGCGGCGAACGGCGTCGACTTCATAAATTCCTTTGCCAACGAAAATTCCTTCGGCGTAAAGATCCTGATACACATCGGACGCGGCGCGCGTGTAAATATCGATTCCGGTCTGGCCAGAATAAATACTGGCGAGGCGGGAACGAGCGGAGCTTTGCACGCTTACTCCGACGCGAGGCTGCAAAATGCCGTAGCCATCGACCACCACGCCGCGATCGGGATCGACGATCGCCTGATTGAGGGGATGCGCAAGCGCTCCAACCATGCGCCGTGCCGAGTCGCGGGGCAGTTCGGTATCCGAATCGAGCGTGATGACAAAGCGAACCTTGGGCAATACGGAAGTATCGCCGGTCTTCACCGGGAAACTGTCAAACTGCCCGCGGACGAGGTTGTTGAGGTCCATCAACTTGCCGCGCTTGCGTTCCCATCCCATCCACAGCCTCTCGCGCGGGTTATATACCGGATGCCGATGCAGCAGGAAAAACGAACCCATGTTTTTTCCGGCATATTTTTCGTTCAGGCAGCGAATCAACTCCGAGCACAGGTCGACCAGAGAATTGGTCGCGGGGGGCTTCTCAGGCGAGTCGGGAAGGTCGGTAAGCAACGCAAAGTGAAGGTTGGGATCGTGATTGCCCAGGAAACGAACCTCCAAATCGTCGACCAGCCGGTGGACTTGCTTCTCATCCAAAAGAAGCGTTGGAATAGCAACAAGCGTTGCGCAGTCATTGGGCAGACCGTTCGAAAAATCAAGCTTGGGAAGAATCTGAGCGGATAGCAGTCCTGTGACGAAGAAGTTCACGATCTGAACTGCGCTCTGCGAACTTGGTATGAGGACGGCGAGGGTGGAAAGAAGAATGAGACCCAGCGAAGTTGAGGCGTCGGTCAACAGCATTACGACGCTCAAGACGATCAGCAAGGTGAATACTGCGACGCCAGGCAAATAAAACTCGTCGGGATGCCGGCGAAGAAAGGCGGGGACCCGCTCTTTGAAGGGAGCGCGAAAGTCGATCCTGTTTTCGAGCAACGGAGCGCCTTCCGCGAGCAAGTAAGTGCCGACATGCGACCTGCGCAGTGTGACGCGCGGGTCATAATCGGGATTTGTTTCCGTTTCTCGAGCCAATGCCAGGGCCGCTTTTGCCACTTCCATCTCGCTGCAATCGGAGTGGCTTGCCAGCTTGACGACCTTTTTGCGATAGAGTTCGCGGCTATCGTAATCCATTCTGGAATAGGCGCCGGCGGGATCTTCGCGCAGAAGGCCGTCGAAGCGAATCAGCGGCTCGATCAGAATCTTCCAGTTGGTTTGTTTGATCTCACGGACGCTGACGGCCATGTCTCCGACGCCGTGGGATCGAAGCGGATCTTGCAGCAGGCGGCGCCCTTCCTCGGCAATGTGCTCCAGGAGCACGAGATTTAGGGCAGGAACCAGCATCCACAACTCGGCCAGATCGAGAACGGTGGCGTCCTGAAAGGCCTGGATGTATTCGGTGAAGTTGGCCGGAGTGAATTTGCAGGCGACGGCCGCGAGATAATCGGCGGAAATCGCGGCGACCCGGGGAGCAACCGAGCCACCGGGCATGCGAACCTGAGGCAGTTTTTGGAGGTTCGCGAAGGTCTCGCATGTCTCATCGATCTGCCCTTCAATCAGAAGAAGGTTTTCGTGAAGCAGGCGAACGTCATCGGAGCCGGTTTTGACTGGGGAATCGTGAAGCGATTCCACCAACGGCCGGGAGGCCTTGCGCATCTCGCAGCATCGGCCATTGAAAGAACTCAGATCAACTTGCCCTGGGATCCATGCAAGGCTGTGTGCGAGCTTGGAGGCGCTCATAGCCAGATTACTTGCCGCCTGCGCGCTTTCGCTCGCGGGCGGCCGCACTCCATCCGGTTCGGCGCCGACAAGCTCTAGATGACCGCTGTGTGCCATGTATGTTCTTTCCTAGCGATAACTGGATGCCTGCATTTCAAACATTTCTGCGTAGTGTCCGCCCTGGCCCGCCAGTTCGTCGTGTGTTCCTTCTTCGGTGATCTTTCCGTTTTCGATGACTAGGATGCGATCCGCCGAACGTACGGTTGAGAAGCGATGCGAAATAAAAAGCGCCATTTTACCGGCGGTCAGTTCGGAGAAGCGGTGAAACACCTCAAACTCGCTGCGCGCATCGAGCGCGGCCGTGGGTTCATCGAGGATGAGCAATTGCGCGTCGCGCAGATAGGCGCGGGCCAGTGCAACCTTTTGCCATTCGCCACCGGATAGATCTACACCCTGCTCGAAACGGCGGCCGAGCATCTGATCGTAGCCAAGCGGGAGGCGCAAAATGGTCTGATCCGCCAGACTCTTATTCGCCGCCTGTTTCAGCAAGTCCAGATTGTTCAAATCTTCGATGCGGCCGACTGCGATGTTTTCGCGAGCCGTCATTTCATAACGCATGAAATCCTGAAAAATTACGCCGATTTCGCGGTGCAGATCGTCGAGGTCGTAATCGCGCAAGTCGATGCCATCCAGAAGAATCTGGCCTTCGGTGGGATCGTAAAGACGCGTGATCAGTTTGACGATAGTGGTTTTGCCCTGGCCATTCTCGCCGATTAACGCGAGCCTCTCGCCGGTGTGCAGCGTGAAATTAATCCCGTCGAGAATCAGGCGGGAATTCCCCGGATAACTGAACGAGACGTTGCGAAACTCGACGCCGCGGCGAATCGGTTTCGGGGCAGGCAGGGCGTTCGGTTTCGATTGGACTGTCGGTTTCATCTCGAAGAACGCCAGCAGGTCGGTCAGGAACAGTGCCTGATCCCCGATGCCGGCGAACGTGGAGAAAATCTGTTCAATATTACTGCTGGCCTGTTGAATGGCCCCAGCGAGAAAAGTCAACTGGCCGATGGTAAGGGCTCCCATCAACGTTCGCCAGATCACGAACACATAGGCCGAGTAATAGCCCATGGTGCCGACCGTCGAGAGGAGCGATCCGGCGGTCAGCTTACGGCGCGACAAGGCGACGTTCTCGACGTAGATTTCATCCGATAGGCGAGCGAAGCGTTGCGACAGAAAATTTCTTAGTCCGAAAAGTTTCAGCTCTTTGGCAGCTTCTTTGCTTCCGCCCAAGATCCGCAGATAGTCGAGAGTCCTGCGAGTCGGCGTCTGCCGGAAATTCTTCGCATACCCGAGGAAGGCAAAGTGACTTTCGCCAAGGAACGCGGGAACTACGCCGGCGATCAGCAGCAGCATCAGCCAGGGCGAGAACAACATGATAGAAACAGAAAGTGTGATCGTCGTGATCGCCTGTTGTATCAACCGACCGATCTGCTGGATCATGACCAGGCGGTCGGTAGCTTGAACCCGTGCTCGTTCCAGACGGTCGTAAAACACCGGGTCTTCATAAGCCTGCAAATCAAGACTGGCGGCATGATTCATCACCCGGATGCTCACGTAACGCGTGTACTTGTCGCCCAGCAGCGAGTCCGAGTAATCGATTGTGCGGAGAAGAATGCTGTTTAGCACCGCCAACGCAAACTCAGCCACTACCAGCCACCAAAACCCGCGTTGCACGGGATGATGTGATCGGGCGGCATTGTTGATGCTATCGATGATCAGCCGCGTGATCCACAGAAGGCCTACCGGCATTAAAGAAGCGAATACCCGCGCGACCAGGCCGAAAACCACCACGCCCGGGCCGGAATCCCATACGATTTTCAGGACAGCGGGAACGTTACGCAGAGCAGAGATGCGCTCGTGCCATCCTGTCCAGTAACTTTGCCGATCCGCCATTTTAGGTCCTGCCGTCTTTGAGCGGCTCACGTTTTCAGACGGTCGAATCTACAGAAGTGCCTGGAGTCTGACAGCGTCGCCCTTTTTGGGTACAAAACGGCCCTGAAAGAGGATGCCAAAATCGGCCTCAAGGTTTATCCGGACGAGCAGCCCCCGCAGCTAATAATAACGTAGTGACCGGGTAACGTAATACAGGCATTTTCATCGCTAGAATGCTTCCAACAGGGATGCCTGACTACTGGTTACCCTGCCTGAAGCATCGCTTTTTGAGGTAAACTGCATGTATCGGTACAGCGCAGTTCTTTTCATCCCCCTCCCGGAGTGTGCGGTGCGTCTGGTTTCCTGTCTGCTCTGCCTGTTGGTTCTAGTTTCCATCCCTTCTTTCGGCGTCACGGCCAGCGATTACTACAATCACGTCATCTTCGATAACAGCATCACGTCCGATTATTACTACTACAGCAGCGGCCGGTCGGTATACCCCAGCACGATTGAGCTGCTATCGGGGGCGGTCCCGGTAGAAAAGAAGAACTTCTTTACGCCGCCAAACGCCTTGCGCTTGCAATGGCGGTCGGTCGCGGGCGGGAGCTGGGAGACAGAAGTGCGCGTGGTCAGCATGCGCAACCGTCCGACCAACTTTATCGGCGACACTCTCTATATCTGGTGCTACTCGCAAGAGGCGATTCCGGCCGCCGAATTGCCGGCTGTTCAGTTAGAGGACGAAGAGCACGATTTTACGGCGCCCCTTAAGCTCGACGTTCTTGCCGGCGATTTGCCGGCAAAGCGCTGGGTGCAGCTACGCCTGCCCCTTAGCGAATTCCAGACCGCCTCGATTCATCCCTTTCAGGCTCGCGAGTTGCATAGTTTGTATTTCAGCCAAGCCGAAGCGGACAACGCACCGCACACGTTAATCATTGACGAAATCAAAATTGACGATCGCGGCGCTGCGTCGCCGGTGGGGCCGGAAGTCAGAAAAACTCCGGCAGCGCCCGTGAATGTTCAAGCCAAGGGCTACGACCGGCACGTGGATATCAGTTGGGACCCGGTTGCGGATAGCGACCTGCAAAGCTATGTGGTTTACCGGGCCATCGGAAAACACAAATACGAGCCGATCGGAATTCAGAGCGCCGATATCAACCGCTATAGCGATTTCATTGGCCGCTCAGGAGTGACTGCCTCATACCGCGTGCGAGCGGTGGATCGATCGTACCGCCGGTCTGTCTTCTCCGGCATAGCCACAGCCGCTACGAAGGAACTTTCCGATGACGAGTTGCTCACCATGGTGCAGGAAGAGTGCTTTCGCTATTACTGGGAGGGGGCGCATCCGGTTGCGGGAGCTACGCTCGAAAATATTCCCGGAGACGAGCGCATCGTGGCGACGGGCGCGAGCGGTTTCGGCGTGATGACCCTGATTGTGGGAGTGGATCGCGGGTTTATCACGCGTGAGCAGGGAATTGAGCGTCTGCAGAAAATCCTGGATTTTCTCGAAAAGGCTCCACGTTACCACGGCGTGTGGTCACACTTCATGAACGGGTATACCGCGCAGACGATGTTGGTGTTTGGCATGTTCGATAACGGCGGTGACCTGGTCGAAACTTCTTTCCTCATGCAGGGGCTGCTTGCGGCACGCCAATATTTCAAGGGCACCAGCGAAGCTGAGCAGAATGTTTATAAGAGAATCACGCAGCTCTGGGAAGGTGTGGAATGGGACTGGTATCGCCACTCCGCGCAGGACAACGCGCTTTTGTGGCACTGGTCTCCGCAATGGTCGTGGTACATCGATCACCGGCTTACCGGGTTCAATGAAACCATGATCACGTATTTGCTGGCGATCGCTTCGCCGACTCACGGCGTGCCCGCTGAACTTTATTACTCCGGTTGGGCGGGGCAGTCGCCCGCTGCGGTTGCCTATCGCTCTGGATGGTCGGGATCAGCCGCCGGAGACCGTTATTTGAATGGCCACTCTTACTACGGGATTAAGCTGGAGGTCGGCGAGGGGACGGGCGGGCCGCTATTTTTCACGCAGTATTCGTACATGGGCTTCGATCCGCGCGGCATTCGTGACCGGTACACCGATTATTTCGATAACAATCGCGACATCGCGTTGATCGATCAGGCTTACTGCGAGGCGAATCCCGGGCATTTTGCAGGATATGGCGCCGATGATTGGGGACTTACCGCGAGCGACGACCAGTTTGGCTATCTTGCGCACTCGCCGGACCTGAGCAGCGACAACGGCACGATCACTCCGACGGGAGCGCTATCGTCTTTTCCCTATACTCCGAAGGAGTCGATGGCGGCTCTGAAGTTTTTTTACCGTGATCTCGGCGACCGGTTGTGGGGAGTTTACGGTCCGCACGATGCTTTTAACCTGACTCACAACTGGTTCTCGCCGGTTTATATGGGGTTGGATCAGGCTCCGATCGTGGTCATGATCGAGAACTACCGGACCGGGTTGATCTGGAAAATGTTTATGTCAAATCCTGAAATTCAGCCCATGCTGGAGAAAATTGGATTCCAGCGGGATGGCACCGAGAAGGCTTCAGCGACGGGCCACTAAGGCGATCGGATTATATCTTCCGCCTCACCGGATCGACTACCCTTTCTTGCAGAAACTACATCTAAGAAAATAGTTGAATAGCCACGCCTGTCTCCAAAAGCCGATTTGCAAGGAGGAAAAACCTCGATGAAAATCTTTGTGACCGCTATCGCGTCAGCCGCGCTTACGGCAGGAATTTGCCTTGCGCAAGGAAGCGTGCAAGACGGCTCCGGTAATGCAGCCGCGCAGCAGAACCCCTCACCCCAGGCTGGGCCGATAACCGGAGTACAAGCGGGCGACCATCTGCGGATCGCGCCCGGCAGCGTGATTCCGGTGCAACTGTCGAAGACGATCGATGCGAAGAAGGCGAAGCCCGGCGAGGAAGTTGACGCCGAAGTCACGGAAGACCTGAAGGCCGATAACGGCGAGATCATCGTCCCCAAGAATACGAAGATCGTGGGCAAAGTGACGGAGGCGCAGGCGCGCAATAAGGAGCAGAAGGAATCGCAAGTCGGTATCGCGTTTGACCACGCTGTCATGAAAAGCGGAGACGAAGTAGCCTTGCCGATGTCAATTCAGGCGATTATCGCGCCTTCGTATTTTAGTGGCGGCAGCGGCAATTCCAGCGCGCCAGCCTCGCAGCCTTCCTCGTCTCCGAGTGCCGGCGGAATGACGCCTGGCAGCAACGGTCGCGCTCCGATGGGAGCGCCACAAGCTGGAAATCCATCGGCGCCCGCTGGTGAAGATTCGGAAGCGAACGCCGGCAGTTCAGCGCACCAGCCGATTACGGGCAAGACGCAGGGAGTCCTGGGAATGCAGAATGTGAACTTGTCGGCCGCATCGAAAGATACGCAGGGGTCCGTGGTCACGTCCGATAAAAACAACGTAAAGCTGGAAGGTGGGACGTTGATGCTGCTGCGCGTGAATCAGTAAATCGAGCGGCCGGATTCTTTCCGTATTGCCGTTACAGATCGAAGATCCTGTACACCGATGACGGCGTTTGCGCCTGCAGGAGCGAGATCGCAACGTTGTGGACAGGAACGCCCGTGGTGGTGCGTCCGTCGATTTTGCCATGATGCGCGTGCCCGTGAACGACCAGATCGGCGCCGTGGCGGTCGACCACCTCGGCGAGACGTGAAGTTCCCATAAAAGGAAAAATCTCTGGCGCTTCGCCTTGAACGGTTTCCGGGATCGGCGAGTAGTGAAGCACGACCACACGCTTCTGTGTGCGCAGTTGCGACATGGCACGTTCGAGCTTCAGCGCTTCATCGATCGAAGCCTGCACGAATTGCTTGACTTCGCGCTCGCCAAAGGCTGTCAGCATTCCCCGCCCGAATCCTCCGACAAACCCTTTGGTGCCCGCGAAGCCGACGCCATCTCGCTCGTAAGCCGTGCCGTCGAGCAATTTGACGCCGGCAGAGACGATCATGCGGCAGAGTTCGTCCTGCTTGCCGCTCTCGTAATCGTGATTTCCCAAGACCGTGACCGTAGGAATTCGCAAGCGCACCAGAACGTTGAGCAAAGGCTCCATCTCATCGGGCTGGCCGTAATTGGTAAGGTCACCGGCGAGAATCAAAACATCGGCTTCGTTCCTAACACGCTCGAATTGCTCCTGCATTTTGGCGTAGTTCTGCGGATTGAAATGCAGGTCGGCGGTGGCTGCGACTCTCATGCAGATTGATGCTGCGCGTTTCGCCGCTGTCTTGGTAGAGTCGTTTCTGTCTCGGCGCATCGCTCCATCTCACGCAAGCGGTGCCTTCGATTGTCTTCCAGCAGATTCGCCAGGCCCCACTCGTTCAAATCGATGGCGAACATGTTGTCATCCACCAGGCTGCCGCGAAACCTAGCTTTGGGATTGGGGCTGGCGATCTCCCCCCGAAACCTTCCCAAAATTTCG
>Ga0210391_10000129_pt1 | contig 90349 bp, 58 predicted proteins | sample IncBWC12OmetaG_FD_160573 | JGI IMG/M metagenome (GOLD analysis project Ga0210391, IMG submission 160573) | Forest soil microbial communities from Barre Woods Harvard Forest LTER site, Petersham, Massachusetts, United States - Inc-BW-C-12-O ...
ACCACCGGTAGTAATCGAGGAGCCCTGTGACGCAATGATGCGGCTGCACCTATCTCCATTTATTTGTCTTTCTTGGAGCACTCCCTGCGGATAGATTTTTCGCTTTCGGACTGCGTGATAGGCACGCAGTCCTGCGAACCCCATCAGGCTGCCTAGGAACCTAACAACGTGACCATTTTTGCCACCGAATCGCCTTGCATTCGCCGTTCACGTACGAATAGATGGCGAATCGAAACCGGACTGATGGCCCAGTTCTGATGTCGGGTTTCGGGTGAAATTCTCTGGCAGGGTTTTGCTATCTGCAACTTGCGGACACGTCGAGCCTTAGCGCGACAAAACCGTACCGAGAGTTCGAATCTCTCTTCCTCCGCCACGCAGTCTGGACTGCAGAGAAATGCCGCCTCCATTTCCCCCGAAATACGCGAGAAATGCCCGTATTTCGCAAAATTTCGTCTTCAAACCGGACTACAGAGAACGGACTACTCAGTTAAAAACGAGGTCAATGTCCCGCCTTTTCTCCGCAGGGCACATGTGCAGTCCGGTTTCAAGCAGGGATTAGGCGAATGCAATGCGATCACAAACCGAGGATTCGGCCATAGCGAGTTGACTTTTGTACCGCCTTGGAAGACATGTGTTCGGCACTTCCCAGAAGCCCTCGATAAGGGCGAAGGCGTTGTCAAGGACAGAATCATCCTGTCCGGTGTTGGTGGCACCGCGTTTCGCCAGAGTTCGGTTGAGGACCAAGCATCACGCTGAATCCTATTCGGGGGGAGCCAGTCGCTCCACCAACCATCGATACGGCCTTGCTACGCGACCATGATTCTTCTATGCGAACATCCCGCCGTCGTCGGACCGGTGCGAAAGTGGGAAACATCTTTTCGTTTTCCAAGGCGCGTGGTTGGCGCCGTCTTTGGCACGGGCCCCTCGGGATGCGAGAGCGCCCAATCAGTTTCGCGGTCTAGCTTTCGCCGACCAGGGCTTCGCCCGGGCTGCTCTCGATGCGAACGATCTCCGGATAAGCTGTGTGCGTGCGTAGCATCCAGAAGAGTCGTACGGATAACCGGCGCGCTGCCGCCACTTTGGCAACTCCTTTCGCCATGTGGTGACAACGGCGCTGATATTGCTTGCGAAATCCTTCGTCCAAACGCGTAACCGCCTGTGCGCTCTCCACTAGCAACATGCGCAAAAAGCTGTTTCCCTGCTTGCTGATGGATCCCAGTCTTTGTTTGCCGCTGGAGCTATGTTCGCGCGGAACCAGCCCCAAGTAGCTGGCCACCTGTTTGCCACGCTTGAAGCGTGTCACGTCGCCCAGCGTGAGCACGTAGACGAGCGCGGTGATGGGCCCCACTCCAGGATGCGTCATCAACCGTGCTTCCTGATTTTCTTCGGCGGCTTTCTCCGTCGCCTGGTCCAGTTGCTCGATCTGCTCGTTGAGACTGGCCAGCAAACTAAGCAGATCCTTTCTTCGTTGTGCAGCCCAACCTGCCAGAGTCAATTCCCGCAGGGCCTTCTGGCCTGCCTGGCTCCCCAGCTTCTCTTTCAACTGCACTCCACGATTCAGCATCAAATGCTGCAATCCATTTTTCACCTGCACCCTGATCCGCACGAGTTTGTGCCGATGAATCAGCAACTGTCGCAGATTGCGCTGCTCCGCACTCGGCGTCCAGAGTCGTGGAAACCGGCCCTCGATCAACAACTTCAGAATGTGGGCCGCGTCGTGCCGGTCGGTCTTCTGCTTGCGCACGTAGCTGGCTCGAATCTGGGCCGCATCTCCAATCCATACTTCGTGCCCCAACTGCTGCAGCAGATCCACGAACCACTGGCTATTGCCGCAAGCTTCAATACCGATCAAAGTGGGACACGGCAACTGCCGATAGAATCGCTCGGCTTCTCCGTTACCGTTAACCAGCTTGCACTCCCTCACCTCTCCTGTTTCCATGTCAAGAATCGCAATTTGTTGCCCAACTGGGATGGAAGTCACAACCTACAATCGTCATGAGGGTTTCTCCTGACCCGGATGATCTTGGTCCTCAACCAAAGAACATACAGGGTCGGTGGAAGCCTTCGCCCTTATCTAATCAGTTTCTGGACAGTTTCCGGTTGGCCGACTATTCACCCGGAACACAAACCAATGGCTCCCGATGAGCGCTTTTGCTGTTGGGAACACTAAAGAAGAAGAATTCCTTCCAAACTCTGACGATTCGCCATTAGGCAGCGCTCATCTCAATAACTTTGCCCTCTTTCAGGGTTTTGATGTCACGCATCGGCGGCTGTCCGAAGAAGCGGCTGTATTCATGATTGAACTGGCTGACACTTTCGTATCCGACCTCAAAGGCCACTGTGGAAGCGTCGAGGCCATCGACCAGCATTCGTCCGCGGGCTGCTTGCAGCCGCAACTGCTTCTGATACTGCAACGGGCTCATATGGGTCAGCACACGGAAATGATGATGCAACGTCGATACGCCCATGCCTGCGATCTGGGCCAGATCGTCCACGCGTATCGATTTCGCGTAGTTGTCTTTTATCCAGAAGAGCGCTCTCGCGGTGCGATAGCTCGGATCTCCCATCGTTGCAATTGCCCTAAGGCGAACTCCCGCGGGCCCGCATAAGAGCCGGTAAATGATCTCGCGTTGAATATGTCCATTGAGAAAGGGAATATCCTGTGGATTCGCCAGCAGATCAACGAGCCGGCAGCACGCACTCAGCAATTCAACCGTGATCTCACCGGTCACCATGGCGGGAATGTCAGATGACAGCTCAGGCACGAGGACTTCTTCCCGGCTGAGAAACTCGCGGACCACCGTCATTTTCCAGTTTGATCGCAACCGCGAGAAGGGGTCTCGCTTCGCTTGCCTCGACCACCTGGCTGATAATTGGCAGGTCGATCGCGGTCAACAGGAATCGCGACCGGTCGTAGGTGAAGGTCGTCTAGCCGAGATCGACGCGCTTGCTGCCTTGAGCGACCACAATCAGGCTCGGGGTATAAGTTCCTGAGCAAGGCGCAGTGGGTGCAGTCCTGCGCACCAGCAGCAAGCCTGGCACTTCTGTGATGAGCCTCTCTGAAGAGCCGATGAAAGAGGCAATTTTCTTAGCCAGCTCAGCCCTTAAATCCTGTATCGGCCGGGCTGCCGGAGGAGTGCCGGAATGTTTGCCATTCATATTCATTCTGTTTGCCTTCCCACCGTAAGCATAGCTGTTCGGTTCTGACGACACCACCTCAAATGCTGGCAGTCAAGAGAATTAGGCAAAAGATCGGCAGAATCGGGATAACGAGCGGTGTCCGGTTTTCCCTACACTGCAGGTGGAGGGGAAATGATGCAAAAGCGAAAACTGGGAAACTCCGGCCTCGAAGTCTCGGCTCTCGGCCTCGGCTGCATGAGTATGAGCTCGGGCTACGGCCCGCCAGCCGACAAGGGCGAGATGATCAAGTTAATTCGTACCGCCCATGATCGTGGCGTGACTCTGTTCGATACCGCCGAAGCCTATGGCCCGTTCGCGAATGAAGAGCTAGTGGGCGAGGCGCTCCAGCCGATCCGCGACGAGGTGGTGATTGCCACAAAGTTCGGCTTCGAAATAGATCTTGAAACTGGCAAACGCGGTGCAGGAACCGATAGCCGGCCCGAGCATATCAAACTCGTGGCGGACACTAGCCTGAAGCGTTTGCGGACCGATCACATCGATCTCTTCTATCAACACCGCGTCGATCCCGCCGTGCCGATTGAGGACGTGGCCGGAGCGGTCAAGGAGCTGATTGCCCAGGGTAAGGTCAAACACTTCGGCCTGTCGGAGGCCGGGATTCACACGATTCGCCGTGCAGACGCGGTCCAACCCATCACTGCTGTACAGAGCGAGTATTCGCTCTTCTGGCGTGGTCCGGAGGCCGAGCTTCTGCCGACACTGGAGGAGCTTGGTATCGGGTTTGTGCCGTTTAGCCCACTCGGCGCCGGTTTCCTCACCGGCCAGATCGACGAGAACACGAAGTTCGATCCAAGCGACTTCCGGAACCTCGTGCCGCGCTTCTCGCCCGAGGCGCGCAAAGCCAATATGGTTCTGGTCGATCTAGTCAAGACCGTCGCGGACCGCAAAGGCGCGACGCCGGCGCAAGCCGCACTGGCCTGGCTGCTGGCACAGAAGCCGTGGATTGTGCCGATACCGGGAACCACCAAGGCGCATCGGCTAGAGGAGAACCTCGGTGCGGTGAACGTCGAGCTGACCGAGAACGACCTCAAGCAGATTGACGAAGCTTCTTCCAAGCTGAAGCTCGAAGGAGCCCGCCTTCCTGAAGCGGCACTTAAGATGACTGGCCGCTGAGTGCTTCTTCGCCGTGGAAACGAGAAGGGACGCCATGGCCGCACGGCTCGAATAGGCCACAAGGAAAAAAGAGGACAAAAATGAGAACAAAAATTCAAATTATCGCTTTCGCGGTGAGCCTTGTATTCGTCTTCCAGTCTCAAGCACAAACAGGAGACGCAATTTTCCCAAAAGGTGAACTATCCACCGTTAAAAATCACACGGGAAATATCTGGCTTAAAGAATTAAATGTAGGAGACAGTACGTTCGATCCCAGTATTGCTGTAGCAACCTACGACGCCGGTGCAAAGCTGGATTGGCACATTCATCCCGCTGGTCAAGTTTTGCTCATTACAGATGGCACTGGCTATTATCAGGAAAGGGGAAAGCCACTACAGGTGGTCCACAAGGGGGATGTAATCAAATGTCTTCCGGGCGTTGAGCATTGGCACGGCGCATCGCCGAAAACTGGCTTTGCCTATATCGCGGTTACACCGACTCAAAAGGGAAAAACAATTTGGTTGGAGCCTGTTAGCGATAAAGACTATAACAACTTGAAATAAAAGATTTCCGGGATAACCGAGGCACCGAGGCGGAGCGCCAACACTTTCTGCGGCTTGGACATTGGGGACCGACTGGAACTATTCTCCAATTCCATTCATATCGGCTTCTGCATCAAGATCCGGGGCAACACGCACTTTCCGATGTCGAGCCTGTACAACCTTCAAATGGCGGATCAGATGTCGAAGTTCGTGTCAGAAAAGAATCTAGACTGATTCGCTGGATCACATCGGTGGTTCTTGGCCAGCGAGAGGTGAAGTTATCTCAAAGTCCGCTTCCGCTTCACGATTGTGGGCGTATAACGGGCCACTCGAAGTCGTGTTACCGCTCTTCCGACGGGGTCTGACTTCCGGATGGATTTCTGTGATCTAATCGTCAGCATGGAACAGGCTGAAATCAGTCCGCGCCCGGTGGTTGGAGCGATCGTCGTGGTGAGCGGCCTCGCTGTGTCATTCCTGCTGTGGCTGCTGTACGTGCATCATGCTTCGGCTGATTTCGCCGGGCGCTGGATGTTCTTGCCGGCCCTCAACGCGCTTCTGAACGGATTGTGCGCGATTGCGCTCTGCGTGGGATTGTATTTCATCAAACATCACAACCGGGAAGCGCATCGCACGAGCATGCTGGTGGCCTTCGCGTTCTCTTCCGTTTTTCTCATCAGCTACATCGTGAACCACGCGCTGCACGGGGACACGATTTTCCCCGGCCACGGCCCGGTGCGCACGCTGTACCTTTCCATTTTAGCCAGCCACGTAATCCTTTCCGTCGTCGCGCTGCCGATGGTGCTCACGACGTTCTTTTTCTCGCTGACGGGCCGGTTCGCGATGCACCGCCGAATCGCACGCTTGACGTTCCCTATTTGGCTGTACGTTTCGATCACCGGCGTAGTGGTCTTCGTGTTCCTCAAGATATATGTCTACTAATCTGGTGTTGATCCGGCCTGATTTAACTGACCCAGCACTCGGCTTTCACCGCATCGTCAATCCCTGAGACAGCGCCGATTGGTTTACGGCAGCCCTCAGGTAACCAGATTGGGTAAGAGTAGCCCACGACCCGTCCAGATTGACGACGCCGTACATTGCAATACAGAGGCTAGAAGGACGCGAATTCCTGGTAGGTAGCATCGGTGAGCAAGCCTGGATATTATTCACAGCGCACAGGCGGAAATAAGGGATGAGGTCTCAGCCAAACGAGATTCGTGTGGTTCTATTTGATGTTGGAGGCGTGCTTGTCGAACTTTCCGGGCTAACAATGCTGCTCTCGTGGCTCGGGCATCGCGTCACCGCTGAGCAGGTCCGCACGCTCTGGCTTACCTCACCCATAGTGAGATCATTCGAGACTGGAAAGATGCCACCCGCAGCATTTGCTGAGCAGATGATCAGTGAGCTGAGCTTGCAGGTTGGCAGCGAAGAGTTTTTGACTGAGCTCTACATCCGGAGTCAACGAATATTGCCGGGAGCAGTCGAGCTGGTGAGACGTGTTCCTCGCTATTACGTGCGCGCGACTCTATGCAATACCAACGCATTGCAATGGCCGAGCTTGATAGAGCAACGCGACCTGATCGGAGCTTTTGATCATCATTTCGCTTCGCACCTGACTGGCAAGATCAAGCCCGATGAGGAAGCATTCCAACACGTTCTGGCTACACTCGGTTGCGAAGGTGCCGAGACGTTGTTTTTGGACGATAGCCAGCTTAACGTTGCAGCCGCAAAGAGAGTTGGGATGCACGCCTTCCAGGTACAGGGACCTGCAGAGGCCGAACACGCTCTGCGTGAGGCCGAAGTGCTGCGTGTGTAGCGAACTCGTAAATCAGGAGTTTGCGATTGATCGTTTTCCACTGCCAGCACATTATTGGTTTCGCTGATCCGACGGTTAGCGAATAACGGGCAACTGTTCCCTAATCCTGTAAGGGAAGGGTTGCCGACAATACATCCAGATCGCCGGGGCACGATCAGAACTCCAGCCGCGCCTGGAAGGCGATCATGCGGGGACTGCTATCGCCGCCCAAACCGACGCCCAGCAAGCCGGTGGGCGGAGACGTGGCGTAGCTGAGCGCTCCAAAGCCAGCCTGCGTCGAAGGATTTCCTGGAATGCCGGCCTGCACCATGCTTGGAAGCGCAAAATTCGGATGGTTGAAGACATTAAAAAACTGGCCCTCAAACCGCAATTTCATATGCTCGCTCAAGGGAAACCATTTTGTAAGGTAGAAGTCACTCCAAAGGAAGTTCGGGCCGCGCAGTGAGTTGCGGCCAAGGTTTCCGAATTGGCAATTCTGCGGGCTGTCGCCGCCATAGCACTGCCCAGTACTCGGATCGACCGCCGATACAAATGCGTCCGGATTAAGCCACTGGATTGTACCCGCTTGCGTTACGCCCGCAACGGGATGATGCTCATACAGCGGAACGCCGGGAACGACGCTCGCAAACTGGGGCCCACTGCCCTGCACAATGCCGTTCCCGTTCGCTGAATAGGGCGTGCTCAGGACCGAGAACGGAACCCCGCTGTGCCAAAACATGGTTCCGGAAATTTGCCAGCCATCGAGCGCATAGCCCAGAGAATGACTCCGCACCCTAACCGGCAACTGATACACATACTGCGCATTTAGATTGTGCCGGATGTCATAGTCGCAAGGACCATAATCGCGGGCCAGTCTTCCCGGCAGGGGCGAAAGAATCCCTCCGGCGGAAAATTGCAGGAATCCTCCGTTCGAAACCGTATCCATGCAACGGCTCCAGGTGTAGTTGACCTGTCCTTGCAGGCCATGGCCGAGCCGCTTCATTGCGGTCAGCTGAAGGCCGTTATAGTGACTGTTCGCGCCGGTGGAGAACTGGGTCACAGCTGAGAATCGTGAATCGGTGGGGTGCATGTAGGCGAACGGTGCAAAACAGCCCTGACACACGGTTTGGTAGCCGTTGACTTGGGTTGAGTACGGCTGGTTCACGGTCCGCGTGCCCACGTATTGCGCTTTCATGCTGGCCGTCGTTCCGAATTCATGTTCAATTCCCAGGCTCCACTCCATGAAGTATGGCGCGTGGAGTTTTCCATCTGGGATGGCCGTGATCGCAACCGGTGGAAGCGACGGTTGGCTCTGGGGAAATCCCAAAGTAAAAGTCTGATTTGCGGCAACGATTGCGCCGACAGTACTGTTCGTCACTAAGGGCGCGATGGCTGTGCAGCCGACTACCGGATCGCAGCCCGCGGATCCGGCCTTGCCCACGGTGCCAAGCACTCCTCCCTGAAACGTCTTATCGTATGGGGGATTGGCGCCGATCAGGTCGGCCACAGTGCCCGGCAGGATGTCGCTGAAAATCCCGAAACCGGTGCGAAGAACGGATTTCGGCTCGAACTGCCACGCAATCGCGGTTCTCGGCTGCAGAATGGCCAGCGGCGTTGACGAGAACAGATTGCCCAGATGAGTCTGGATGGCAGCGTTCAGCGGTTGACTGACAAGGTGCGAGATGGAACTGAAAGAACCGCGAAGACGGGCGACTTGATCATGCGGATTCAGCGGATTGGAGTTGAAGGTATCGCGCAGACCGAACGTCCAGGTCAGTTTGCGAGTCACTTTCCAGGTGTCTTGTGCGTAGACATCGAAATTGAGAAAGTTGAAGGGCTCATTTGCGTTCGAGGGGAACGTCTTCGACGCGGTGTTCGCTACTCCATAGATAAATTGCTGCAAGTTCGCGTAGGTCACGGTAGGAACCGTGCCTTCCCCGAAGTCAAAGTCATTCAGCCGGAAAATACGGGTATTGGTTCCAAACCGCAGTTCGTGAGCGCCATGGCTCCAGGCGAGATTGTCGTTGATGAAAAACCGCGATGCGCGCCGGCCTTGAATCCAGGTGTTGTCAAGCCCTCCCATGGGAGTGAAGGCATTCGCGCCGGTGCCCTGCAATACGATCGGAAATGCCGAAAGTGTCTGCTGCAGGTTGCTTGGCCCGAACAGGCTTTCGTACCACGAAAACGCCGGATTGAAGTAGTTCACCAGGTTCTGCGAGAAGACGTGCGTGTGTCCTGCCGCGAATGAATAGAGAGGCTGCGGCGAAAACGCGTTGAAGACCGGGTTGATAGGGTCCGTCCACGCGGCTTGCAGACCCGTGTCCGACTGAAAACGAAACCATGCTGTATCTTTTTCGTTGATGTTGTAATCGACGCGGACCGTCTGTACCTGCTCGTGGTCGACGCTGGAGTGCGAGACGCTCTGCCGGTTGGCGCAACCGTTTCCATTCGGCGGATTGCCTGGGGCAGCAGTACCGTCTGCATTGAAGGGACACCAGAGTACCTGGGTGGGTGTGCCGTTTGTATTTCCATACAGATTGAAAATCTGCTGATAAAACGAAACCTCCTGCGGTGCGGCGGGGTAGCAATTCTTATTAGGCCCGCTAGACACGCAGCCGGTTGTTTGACCTGAGTTAAGTTGCCCCAAGACATATCTTTGGAACAGCTCATTGTTATTGGGACTGGGAACAATCGTCGGCGTGACGATAGGCAGTGCGATCCGCACCCACTCACTATCAAAGAAGAAGAACAGTTTGTCGTGCGCGATCGGCCCACCTACACTGCCTCCAAAATGGTTCACGGTTGCTCCCGGCTTGTGGTTCCCCGGTGTTGCATTAGTAAAGTAGTCCGCTGCATTGAGCAGCGCCCCATTCCATAGTTCGTAGAGATTGCCGTGAAACTGATTCGTGCCTGACTTGGTGACGTAGTCGATTTGGGATGCTCCATACCGCCCTTGATCCACCGAATAGGAAAGAGTGTTGACAGTTACTTCTGAAATCGAATTCAATCCCAGGACGAGGTTGGTTGAAAGGCCGCTGTTGAGATTCGTGAGCGGGTCGTTCGTTTCCAGCCCGTCAACGATGTAGCCGTTTGAGAGGGCGGGCAGCCCGTTAAACTCCACGTTGCCATACCCGTTTGTGCCGCCGACGAAGTCGTTGCTGCTACCCGCCGTATTGATGAGGGCCCCAGGGGCAAACTGCAGAGGGTAGGTTAAATCGCCGCCCGGATTCGGCAGATTCTCCAGCACCGGCGCATTCAGAGTGGTGGTTGTGTTTGCGTTTTCCGGGTTGATGAGTGGAGCTTCACTGTTTACTTCAACCACCTCATTAGATCGCGCCACCTTAAGTGTGAAATCCACTCTTTGCTTCTGGCCCAGGCCTGAAACGACATTGTCATTTTGCAGCGGTTCGAAGCCCAGTGCTTCCGCCCTAACCGAATATGTGCCCGGCTTTAGTTGTGGAAAGTTGAACCGGCCTGCGTCATCGGCCTGGGCGGTGCGCTTTAGACCGGTCTCGTGATTTGTGATCGTCACGGTGGCGCCCGGCACAACTGCATTAGTTGCATCCTTTACTTCGCCAACGATAGCACTCGTGGTTTCGCCTTGTCCCAGCGCTTGAGGCGGAGAAAGCGACGTCACAACCGCGAGAATGAGTACCAGTCGAAGGAGGTGCGTCATGTCTTTAGACTCATTTTGTTTTCCCTCACAGGCCACGGACATCCCGAAGCCCAACTTCAGGCTGATTAACTAGTGATTATATTATACAGTTAACCATAGTTAATCACAATAGACAAGCGGACGCGGAGGAAAGAGCGGGGATAATGCCCAATACACCGTTAACCCTGGTGCTGATTGCGGGCGAGTGACAATTGGAAGGAAGACTTAGATGACGTGTGCCAGCTAGACTTTCCTCGCAGAACTGCCGAGCGATGCAAGAACACACCCCTTTGTTGGTCAGCACTGATTTTGTTTCACTAGGTGCGCCTTGATCTTGCTGCCGCGTGATGTTCTGAGCGTGAGATTCTTACCATTGAGTACAAACTCTACATCTTTGTCCTTCGCAGAAAACAGGTCGTCAATCTCGTCAAGGACAGGAGTTTCGTACTCAGCGCAATATGTCTGGTCGGAAGTGCGCACTGCAAAATAAAGCAGGTAGTAGTGGATTTGGGGATAGCGGCTGACAAAATAGCGGTTTTCCAAGACTTTTCGTACACTGAGAATCTTTCCGATCTGATGACCTTCGTTTGACGAACTAGGCGGAGGCCCTGAACTGTGTCCGTATCTGGCCGCGAGGACAATGGTTGCGAGCAGGAGCAGTGGTAAAACGCTGCGTCGCAGTTCCCTATATGCCATGTCCGAACCTCTCGCGGCTTACCGTGCTAGAGCTGATCGCGATGTTGTTCCAAGACGATACGCACCAGTTGACTGCGCGTCCGGACGCCGGTCTTGGAGAAGAGTTGTTGAAGTGTGGCTTTGACCGAGCTCTCCGACACGCCGATTCGCGCCGCAATTTCTTTATTCGCAAGGCCCTCGAACACGCAAGAGAGCACCTGCTGCTCCCGCTCAGTGAATGGGCGTGTTCGATTGTCCTGCGGGGTTCCGACCTCAGTTCTGAGGGCGGTTTGCAATTGCTCCTGGTCCAGCCACACCTTGCCAGCCATCACGTCACGAATTGCTTGTGCCAGCAATGCGGCAGAGTCGTGTTTTAGAAAAACTCCAGAAATCCCAGAACGGATCAGATCCGCAGCCACGTCTACATCCACACCTGCCGTCACAACGAGAACCTTTCCCTGGAATCCCTGTTCCTTTGCCAAGCGGAGAAACTGGCGGCCATCGCCTTCGCCAAGATCGAAATCAAGGAGCACGACGTCGATCGCCTTACGCCGCAGAATCTGCAGAGCCTCTCCGATTGTGCCGCAGTGAGCAGCCACCGTGAATCCGGGCTCTGCAGCGAGGAGCCGACTTGCACTCTCTCGAAACAAGGTGTGATCGTCTAACAGCAAGAGGTGCACTGTGCTCGCCGCAGTTTCAGGCATTCGCCACCTCCTTCTGGACGACACCGAGGGGCAAGACCACAGCGAAGCAGCAGCCCTCCGATCTCGGCTCGTAAGAAAGTTCCCCACCAAAGCTGCGCATAATCGCGCGGGAAACGTAAAGCCCGAGACCGCTGGACTCGGCGCCACGCTGAAACGGCCCGAAGAGGTTTTCTGGCGAAGCGATGCCCGTTCCAGTATCTTCGAATCGAATTGTGACCATCCCCTTCTCCTCTCGCGCCGCAATTCGAAGTCGCTTGACTCCGGTAGACGCCATGGCTCGGCGACTATTCTTCGCCAGGTTTAAGAAAACCTGAACAAGTCCGTACCGGTCAGCCCAAACCAAAGGCAGCGGTTCCTGAACATGCCACTCCATCTCGATCTTTAATTCGTGATATGCGCTTTCGATCAGTATCCGGAATTCGTCCAGTACAGACGTAAGCTCAACCACTTCACCATTCTGAGATGCGGTGGAACCCAATTCCAATGCTGACACTCTTTCCAGGCTCTGGATCAAGTTCCCCAAGGCTTTAAAGTCCTCGTTCGACTCAAGCTCTTTCACTCGGGAGAGGTTCTTATGCACGACAAGCACTGCACCGCAGAGATTCCGAATTTCATGAGCCACAGCGCTCATCAGAATTCTCGTGTTTTTCAATAGATAGTCTAGGCTGAGATCTTCGCGATTCCGCAGATCCTCAGAAAGATCGACGATGATGGCCGCGAGGCGTGGGCCCGATATCGTACCGTAGGTCGAAAACCAAACACCGGCCAGAAAGACTTCTCCATCGCTCCTTTTCCCTGTGCACTGCAGAGTGGTCCGAAATACTCGCGACTGTTGGGTTTTGAGGACCGTTTGCAAAGCTGGGAGATAAGAGTTGATTTCCTGGCCTTGCAAGGGCTTCCCTTCGAGAGCGAGCAAGTGTTGAGCTGCTTCATTTGCCAACAAAACGTTGCCTGCCGAGTCAATTGTGACGATCGCAGCCGGACTGCTTTCGACGAGGAAACGCAGCTGCTCCTCGGCATCCTCGCGTAGCTTGATCTGCCCTTCGAGTTCCTCGACGTGCGTCATCGTAATTCGGCGATTGCGGATCAACTCCGAAATGAACAATCCCGTACCGACAAATCCCGCCGAGCTAAACAGTAAGCGGACCACTGCTTCATTTTCAGGCAGATTGCTGAACGATTCCTGCAGAATTGCACAAACCAGAGCAACGCCCACAATGCGAGATCTTGACAGGAACCCACCGAGAATCATGATGGGAAACAGGTAAAGAAATCCCAGCGAAATGTATGGCTTCGTCGCCCAGTCAACCAGCGCAATGGCCGATATCAAGAGAACAGAAGCAACGATCAGCCTGAAGCGATTGGCCGGGGCATAGATCGACAGCGGGTCTTTCATAGAGACTCTAGTGCTGCTCAATGGTGCGCCGTCTATGAGTATAAGAAAACTGCCTTTTCAAGAACTGGCCAAAAGATAGGCCGCATGCTTACCGAAAGATAATGTCAGGAAAGACCTTTCGTGGACTATTTTGGGAGTTCGCCGACGGCCGCCAATCTACAGTCGGAGCATCGCATCTCGATTTTGCTTTGACTGAATCATGAGTCTCGCTTAATGTTCTCGAAAAGATTGGCCGGTCGTGTTTTGGCCATCGCCTTCGCAATCTTTATTCCAAGATGTGACGCCACGCCGCAGACATCTGTGGCTGAAGAAAATTCTTCCCCTCCATCGCCAAAGCCAGAGGTTCAGTTTCCTGAGCAGTCACCGGGTCCGGTTGACTTGAAATCGCTTCCGCACAATCTTTTTGTGGATCAGAAGAATTTCTGGTCTACTCCGTTCCACATGACCGAGGCGCAGTTGCAGTGGGCGGTCCCACTGGCTTTTGCCGGCGTAGCGTTGGTGGCGAGCGACACGACCATAGAAAAACACGTGCCCACCAACCCGGGGACAGTCTCACACGCGGTTACAGCCTCCAATGCCGGACTGGGTGTGATCGCGGGTGTCGGTGCCGGAATGTTCCTGTTGGGACATTCTACGAACAATGACCAGGAACGCGAAACCGGCCTTCTCAGTGGAGAAGCGGGCATAGACGCACTGCTGGATACGGAAGTCTTCAAATATGCTTTCGGACGGGAACGCCCTTTTACCGGCAGCGGTAAGGGACGTTTTTTTCAAGGTGGGACCTCCTTTCCCTCCCAGCACGCGTCGATCAGTTGGGCGATTGCAAGTGTGATTGCCCATGAATATCCCGGTCCTCTAACCCAGTTGCTGGCCTACGGCGCGGCGGGAGGGATAAGTGCGGCCCGGATTGTAGGGCATCAGCACTTCGCATCGGACGTGGTCATAGGGAGTGCCTTGGGATGGTATCTCGGTCGGCAAGTCTTCCGCTCTCACTCTCAATACAGCGATGCGGAAATCGCCAGATGGGGAACATTCAGCAAAGATGACAATGAGAGCAGCCGTGAAGCGCGGAATATGGGGTCGCCGTACGTGCCGCTGGATAGCTGGGTTTATCCGGCCATGGATCGGCTGACCGCGCTTGGATTCATTCACACGGGCTTCGCCGACATGCGTCCTTGGACGCGCATGGAATGTGCGCGCCAAATCAAGCAAGCGGCCGATCGCATTGCGGAAGACGAAGTAACGGATAATGAGGCGGAACGGCTCTATCAATCTCTGCAGAAAGAATTTGACCGGGAAATTACTTTGCTGGATGGCGGTAAGAGTGCTGAACTCCGTCTGGAATCGGCTTATACGCGAAGCACCGAGATCGTCGGCAAACCACTTACCGACGGCGATCACTTTGGGCAAACAGTCCTTAATGACTACGGCAGGCCAGAAGAGCAGGGCTTCAACAATGTTTCGGGATTGTCGGGATGGGCGGAGTATGGTCCGTTGGCCGTCTATGCCCGCGGCGAATTTCAGCATTCGCCGTCGGCGCCAGCTCTGCCCTTAGCTGCACGCGAGGCTATATCCCAGGCCGACTTTAGCCGCATCGGGTTAACTTCACCTTTCCCCGTTCCGCCCGGCACAGCTACCTCAGCCTTCAATGAAGGCCGATTCCTGGATGCTTACGTGGTACTGAATCTCTCCGACTGGCAGCTTTCTTACGGAAACCAGTGCTTGTGGTGGGGGCCGTCCCAAGGCGGGCCCATGATGTTCAGTGATAATGCGCAGCCGCTGCGGATGTTCCGCGTCAATCGGGTCACCCCGTTTACACTTCCGAGCGTCTTCGAGCTGCTTGGAGCGATGCGGATCGAGGCTTTCATCGGGCAATATTCAGGATATGAATTTATTTTTGCCCCATCCGGGCTCGTCGGCAATTATGGCCAGTCGCTGAATCCGCAGCCGATCGTTCATGGCGAGAGAATCAGCTTTAAGCCAACATCCAATCTTGAAATCGGCCTCTCTAGGACCACCGATTATGGAGGACCTGGCTATCCGTTGACCTTGCATTCGTTCTTAAGAAGTGTGTTCTCCACAAGCAACACGCTGGCGGGCAATGCCAATAAACCAGGAGCTCGCCGCTCCGGAATGGACTTTAGTTATCGGATTCCTGGACTCCGAGATGGAATGACTTTCTATGCCGAAGGGCTTGCCGAACACGACGAGATCACTCCAATTCTTGGCCCCGATGTCGCGGCATGGCTCGCGGGAATCTACATACCTCGTCTGCCCAAGATTCCGAAACTGGATTTTCGCATCGAGGGAGGATATACCGATCCCCCGAACAGTGCGGGCGACGTGGCGTATGGCGCTTTTTACTGGGATGCGGCTTGGATCACCGGTTTCCAGAATGCAGGTCACTTAATGGGTAGCTGGATGGGGCGCCAAGGGCAGGGCGCACAGGCTTGGACGACTTATTGGTTTAGCCCACGCAATAAGCTCCAATTGGAATTCCGCCACCAGAAAGTCAGCCAGCAATTTATTCCCAGCGGCGGTACGCTCGCTGACGCGAAGGTCAGCGCAGATTTTTGGTTGCGATCAAACTTCAGCCTCTCCGCATCCGTGCAATACGAGAAGTGGGACTTTCCGGTCCTCGCGTCGACGAGGCAGTCGAATGTAACTTCGTCGGTGCAGTTGTCGTTCTGGCCCAAAGGATTCTCGCGGAAGACGTCCGATTAATGATTGGAGCGCTGACAGGACCGGAAGAACGAGCACATCACAAATAGCTGCCTTTGCAAGAAACTCATCAGAAGATAGGACCATGGCCCACCAAAAGATAGCGTTGGAATCTCGAAGATAGGATTCTCTTCGCGCTCATTAACTCGCACAATATTCCATTGGACATCCGAGGCTACATTTCAGCAAGGCTGAATTCCATCTCTGAAAAGCTGGACCTTCGAACAAAAATGACGAAATATCTATTTCGAAGCAAGAAAGTTGGAGTTGTGTTCGTGATGGTCGCAACAATCACGGTCATAACTGGGCTTGCGGAATCCGGTTGCAGTGGTGGTCAGGCGGCAAACGCAACTATAAAACCTAACACCTCCCAATCTGACACTAGCCTCGACCTCTCACCCAGCCAACTTAACTCAATCAAGATCGAGCCGGTGGGAAGCTACCTGTTTCCCGTCGAGAAGGAAGCGGTCGGCAACATTGATTTTGCCGACGATCTGTCGGTTCAAGTCTTCCCAGCTTATCAGGGGACCATCATCAAGAGTTTTGTGGAACTTGGCGTCAGTGTTAGGAAGGATCAACCTCTCTATACCATCAAAAGCCCCGACCTCATTCAGGCTGAGTCAAACCTGATTGGCGCGGCGGCGACTCTCGATCTGACCAACAAGGAACTGGCGCGCGTCCAGGGTCTTGGCGGTATTGCCGAGCGCGAGAAGGAACAGGCGATCTCGGATCAACAAACCGCTGAGGGCGCTCTCAAGGCCGCACGAGATGCAGTCCTCGTCTTTGGCAAGACGGATGCGGAAATCGATCAAATGATCACCTCGCGCAAGACCGATCCCGCCCTGGTCGTACGCAGCCCCATTTCCGGCAAGATCACATCCTTCAACGGACCACCGGGGCTTTTGGTGCAACCGGGGAACGCGCCGGCGCCCTACTCGGTCGCCGACGTGACAATCAAATGGATGCTGGCGAATGTTAGCGAAAGCGAGTTGTCATTTTTTCGCTTGGGCCAGGCGGTTCAAGTCAAAGTGATGGCCTATCCGGGCCGCGTGTTTAAAGGCAAGGTCTCGAAGATCTATGCGACGGTTGATCCGAACACTCATCGAGTAACGATCCGTTCCGAGATCGCGGATCCCCACGATGAACTGCGCCCCGGAATGCTTGCTAACTTCGTCATTCGCGTCCACGACCCGGTGGAAGCCATCGCTGTACCCGCGAATAGCGTGGTCCGCGAAGCCGATGGCACGATGACGGCTTGGGTGACAACCGATCGCCACCATTTTGTACAGAGAATCATCAAGATCGGCCTGCGAAACGACGACCGGGTTCAAATTCTCGACGGTTTACAGCGCGGAGAACTAGTCGTGGCGGATGGCGCTGTGTTTCTTAGCAACATGCTGCAAGCGCCGCCAAGCGATTAGAAAACAACCCACCATGTTCAAGTCTCTCATCGCATTTTGTCTGAGCCGCCGCCCGATTGTGTTGTTGGGCTTGTTGTTGTTTGCCGGCGCTGGGCTGGTTGCTTTCAAGATGCTCAACATCGAGGCGTATCCGAACCCAACGCCCGTCATCTTGGAAATTACAGCGCAGGCGCCGGGCCTCTCTGCCGAGGAGATGGAACGCTACTACACGCGTCCTACCGAGATTGGGCTCTATTCCACACCGGGCATCGATATCATCCGGTCCACTTCGTTTTATGGCCTGTCTTTCGTTCGCGTCACCTTCAAATATGGGGTGGACTATAACTTCGCCTTCGCGCAGGCGTCGATTGCGATGCAGCAGAATGTTAGCTTACCGGGTGGACAGATTCCGAACATTCAGGCTAACAGCTCGACTGGGGAAATCTATCGCTATCAGGTGGTTGGTCCCAAGCATTTCGGAGTCACGAATCTGCGCACGGTTCAGGACTGGATCGTGGCGCGCCGCTTATTGACCATTCCCGGCATCGCGGCCGTCAACAGTTGGGGCGGCCCCACCAAGGAATTTCAGGTCGAGGTGGATCCGCACAAGCTCGAAGCCTACAGCGTTACGGTACCGCAAATCCTGAGCGCGCTGGGCAACGCGAACATCAACGTGGGTGGACGCGAAATCCGCATTGGCCAGCAGTCCATCAATATCCGTGGCGTCGGTCTGATTGACGACGGTGGCAATGACGATTTGTCCAAGGGTTACAAGGTAGACGACATAGAGGATGTGGTTCTGAGCCAGGAGAACGGCGTCCCTGTGTTGGTGAAGGATGTCGGGAAGGTGTCGATCGGCTACAGGCCAAGGCTCGGCATTTTAGGCCGGGACCAACAGAGCGATGTCGTGGGGTCGATCGTCGTGATGAGGCGAACGGAAAAGACCGGCGACATGATCCCAAAGGTCGAAAAGGAAATCGACAAGTTAAATCACGACGGAAGTCTGCCGCCGGGAGTCAAGGTTGTTCCTTATTATGACCGATCATCGCTGATCTCCATCACCACGCACACGGTTCTGCACAATCTGATATTCGGATGCGTGCTTGTCTTCTTGATCCAATGGATTTTCCTCGGCAATCTCCGTAGCGCAGTCATTGTTGGAGTGAACATCCCGTTCGCCCTGTTCTTCGCCACCATCCTTTTGGTGATCCTGGGTGAAAGCGCGAACCTGCTTTCCGTGGGCGCGGTGGATTTTGGCATCATCGTGGATTCCGCCGTGATCCTGGTCGAGAATGTCTTCCGTAATTTTCAACGTAACCAGGAAGAAAAAAAGGGCTTGCTCCAACGTCTGTCGGCGGGCCATTGGGGACCTGACCCGACGATAGCCCCAAGCCACGAAACCACAGCCCACGGGTGGTCGGATCGTTTGCGGCTGATTCTGATCAGTGCGCTACAGGTGGACAAGGCGGTGTTGTTCTCGGCACTCATTACCGTGGCCGGTTTCGTGCCGCTCTTCACCATGCAGGGAGTCGAAGGTCAGATCTTCGGCCCAATGGCGCGGACTTATAGCTATGCACTGGCCGGGGCACTAATTGCAACATTCACGATCACGCCCGTCATTGCTTCTTTCTTACTCCCTGAGAACCTGAAAGAAACCGAAACCATCATCGTCCGTTTCTTGCACCGGATCTACAACCCCGCGCTGCGTTTTGCGCTGAATCACCGCGCTCTCGTAGTAGGAATTGAGCTCGCCCTTTCTATTGGAACCTTCTTGCTGATAGCGCCGCGCCTGGGCAGCGAGTTTCTACCGCATCTGGAAGAAGGCAACTTCTGGATTCGCGCTTCCATGCCGACCACGCTCTCCCTCGAAGACGGCGAGGCAGCCTCGAAAAAAATGCGTGAGATTCTCCTGCGACACCCCGAAGTCATAACGGTGGTTTCTCAGCATGGCCGGCCAGACGACGGCAGTGACGCTTCGCCATTCTCGAACGTCGAATTATTCGCACCGCTAAAGCCTTTTGACGAGTGGCCACGGGGTTTGACGAAAGAGAAACTGACCGAGCAGGTGCAAGCGGAGTTCAACAACGAGTTGCCGGGGGGCGTCTTCAATTTCTCGCAGTACATTGAGGACAACATCGAGGAGGGGATCTCGGGCGTCAAAGGCGTCAATTCTGTAAAAATCGTCGGCCCCAATCTCGAAGTGTTGACGCAGCTGGCGGAGAAAGTCCGCGACCAAATGAGCGGAGTTCGCGGTATCACCGACCTTGGCATCTTCCCGGTACTGGGTCAGCCCAACCTGAACATCAAGGTGGATCGCGCCAAGGCCGCGCGCTATGGTCTCAACTCCGGCGATGTGAACTCTGTTATTCAGGCAGCCATGGGCGGAGCGGTCGCGACTTCAGTCTTGGAGGGCGAGCGGCAGTTTGACCTGATCGTCCGCTATACCCCAGCATACCGCGACAGCATCGACAAAATCCGCAACATCAAAGTCGCCTATACAACCAGCAGCGGCGCCAACGCCTACATACCGTTAAGCGAACTGGCCACGATCTCGTTGGATACCGGAGCAGCTTGGATTTATCACGAAAGCGTGCAGCGCTTCATCCCGGTGAAGTTCAGCGTCCGAGGCCGCGACCTTGGCGGCACGGTCGAGGAGGCTCAGCAGCGAATCGCGAAAAGCATCCAACTCCCATCTGGATACCGGCTGGTTTGGGCTGGCGAGTTCGGAGACCTTCAGGAAGCAAAGAAACGACTGGAGATCATTGTGCCGATCAGCCTCGTGCTGATTATCGGCTTGCTCTACACCTTATTCAATAACTTGCGCGACTGTCTTCTCGCGCTCGCAGGCATTCCCGATGCGGTTGTGGGCGGCATCCTTGCGCTTTATCTCTCAGGCCAGAATTTCAGCATCTCCGCAGCCATCGGCTTCGTCTCGCTCTTCGGCGTGTCCGTCATGGACGGCATCCTCATGATTACTTTTTACAACCATGAAAGATCGCAGGGACTGGCGCCCGTGGATGCGATGTACCGCGCTGCATCTACCCGTATGCGCCCACTGCTGATGACATCATTTTCAGCCTGCATCGGCTTGCTTCCCGCGGCCATTTCCACGGGTATAGGCAGTCAGGTGCAACGTCCGCTCGCCACTGTGATCGTGGGCGGCATGTTGGTCGGCCCCGTCATGCTGCTTCTGGCTGTGCCCGCGCTGAGGATGATATTTCTAGGCCGCGAAAATCACCCCCATACGGCGTCAGAGGATTTGCTATGAAGGCGGCCTCCTTTCCGTTCCCGATCTTAGTTCTGGCGATGAGCTATGCCGCGTTGATGCCCGCAACGATTTACGCGGACGAAACTCAACGAACGTCGCAGAGTTCCAGGACTGAGAATTCCCTGAACACAGCCAGTGATCGCTCACACGATGAGCATCCGCATGACGCCGGGCGCCCCGCTGGGGCTGACGACGGGAGCCAGAAAAAAGGAACGGCCTCTGATAAACAACCTTCGCGCCATGCTGGTGCCAAGAATCACCCGCGCAGCCGTTCAAGTTTAACCACGGCGAATCATCCTAAGCAGCTCCCGAGTAGCGGGAAACGTTCCATACCTCGGAATACCTTGAATCTCGCTCACAAGGGTTCAGGCAAGTCCAACGGCGCACCAAAAGCTGGATCACTCCATAACGAAACAGTCGCAAACGCCCTCACTGTTCGGGGGACGAGTGTCGGCAGGCCAACTGTGGTATCGCTCAACCCGTCGCTCAACAATGCACGCCATCGTGGTCCCAACCCGGCGGTTGTCGGTGGATCGGCGAGCTTACGCAACAAAAGTACCGGTCAGATCAACGGAACCCATATGAACCACCAGCCTTAAGGAATTCATTTGCATGATTCGCACTCTCAAATCACGCCTCGCCCGCTTCCTCACAACCTCGGCCTTGCTGCTCACCGCTGGTTGCGCGGTTGGGCCCAGGTTCAAGAAGCCTCCTGCTCCTGATGTTGGCGGTTACACACCCGCGCCCATTACGAACACGACCAGCACCAGCAATGTCGCCGGTGGAGAGGCGCAACACTTGGTCGATGGGCAAGACATTCCGGCCGAGTGGTGGACATTGTTTCACTCCAAGCCGCTTGATGATCTGATTGAGCGCTCCCTCAAAGCGAATCCCGACCTCAAGGCGGCGCAGGCGGCATTGATAGTTGCAAGAGAGAACATGCTGGGCCAACGGGGTGCTTACTATCCCAGCGTGAGTGGCAGTTTCTCGGCGAACCACGCGAAGTCATCGGCAGAGCTTTCACCTGTGACCAACACCAGCGCCTTGACCTACAGCCTCTACACACCGCAGGTTAGCGTCTCGTATGTGCCGGACGTTTTCGGTCTGAACCGGAGAACCGTGGAGTCGTTGCAAGCGCAGGAGCAGCAGGCGCGTTTTGCCCTGGCTGCGACGCACATCACGCTCAGCGCAAACGTCGCTGCCGCCGCCATTCAAGAGGCGCAACTGCGAGGGCAGATTGAGGCGACCCGCGAGCTCATCACCATCAGTACCAACATGCTGCAGATTCTCCGAGACCAGTATGCAAGGGGATATGCAAGCGAGCTCGACGTAGCAGCGCAGGAATCGCAGCTGGCGCAAGTAGCCGCCACGTTGCCTCCACTGCTTAAACAGTTGGCTCAACAGCGGGATCTGCTGGCACTATTGTCAGGCGGGTTTCCCAACCAGGACCTGGCCGAAAAGTTTGAGTTGTCGAGTTTGCAATTGCCCCAGGAACTACCAGTAAGCCTTCCCTCGCAACTCGTGGAGCAACGCCCGGACGTGCGCCAGGCCGAGGAGAATCTGCATTCGGCCTGCGCCCAGATTGGGATTGCACGGGCGAACCGCCTTCCTAGCTTCGCGCTAACTGCGAATGCTGGCAGCATGGCGGTGGTCTTCGGCCATTTGTTCTCGGGCGGTAATGGTTTTTGGGATGTAGGTGCCGGCGTTACTCAGCCAATCTTTGAAGGCGGTACTCTCCTGCATCGTGAGCGCGCCGCCCGGGCCGCTTATACACAAGCCAGCGAACAATATCGCAGCACCGTTTTGACCGCATTTCAAAATGTCGCTGATACGCTGACTGCCCTGCAGCAGGACGCCGACGCTTTGAAAGCTGCAGCAGCCGCGAAAGACGCTGCGAGCATCACCCTTGATCTGACTAAGAAACAGCTTGTGGCCGGCTACGCCAACTACCTGGCGCTCTTGAGCGCGGAACAAGCCTATCAGCAAGCCCTGATTAACCTTGTGCAGGCTCAGTCGAATCGTTATGCCGACACCGCCGCGTTGTTTCAGGCCCTCGGCGGCGGATGGTGGAACCGTACCGAGATTCCGAAGAGCTAACTATGACGGCGGTAGTCGTTGCACGCTTGAGCAGTGGTACGCTAAATAACAACCTATTTTTTGGTGAGTGCCGTCACCATGGCACTCGGAACTTTTGTGGCCGCCTCACCCCTGCGGGCAGCTAAGCTTTGGGGATCGCAACGACTCGCCAACTTGGCTCCTGAACGCAGAGCTTCGTTCGTACGCTGGTACCGTGCCTTCGGGATCCTTCTTCTTCTAGCAGGAGTGCTCGTCGCGGTTGATGGCATCGTGTTTTCAAGCTACCATCACTAGAATTTCCATCTTGGTCGACGCAAGAGAACCACGGTTGCGTCCGCGCCCTTTCAGGAATTAGCCGGAAGATAGTCTCCTACATTCTAAAGATGTTGCTCAAGTCCACAAGATAGGATTCTCAGTCTTCCGCACTCCGGTTTACAAAAATGGAATGTCTGGAGATCAACCTCACTTCCTTACCACGGCAGCATTTTCATTTCCGTGGGACCGGTCCTTCGATCAAGGCGAGCGGGTCTTTGAGGTTGTTTTCCTTGTGCTGTGGCTTGCGTTCGTGATCTTCCTTGCCTGCTCCACGGTACGTTTCCTCCACGAAAACGCCAAGAATAAAGCGAAGAGAAGGAAGAAACGACGTGATCGTCCGTCAACTTCCGTCGTGCGATAATACTGACCCAAATGGCTTCCGTGCTGCAGATTGCTACCCCAGAAGCTATCCACCGCATTCGGCGGGTTCAAGTACTCACCATCGCTTGGATGACCGTGGAGGCTGTCGTATCACTGTTTGCATCGTGGAAGGCACGCAGCCCGACCCTGCTCGCGTTCGGCGGAGACAGTGCCATTCGAACTCTTTTCAGGGGTGGTTGTGCTGTGGAGGTTCCGGGCCGCGGCTGCTCACGAGGAGGTGGAAAGGAGGGCTGCCCGCGTCGCGGGAGCTTTGCTGTTCGCACTTGCTGCTTGTATCGCAGTTAGTTCAGCCTTGAGTCTGCTGGGCTATACCGAACCCAGACCCGCACTTGCCGGGATAGCGATTCTGGTCGCCGCTCTTGCCGTCATGCCGTGGCTTGCGAAGGAGAAGCGCCGTCTGTCGGCAGGCACCGGTAGTGCTGCGTTGAGGGCCGACGCCGCACAGTCGGCATTATGTGCTTATCTTTCGCTCATCGCCTTGGTGGGATTGGCGATTAATGCAATTTGGCACATGGCATGGGCTGATCCCGTTGCGGCTCTCCTCATAATCCCGCTGGCTCTGCGCGAAGGCTGGCAGGCAACACGAGGCAAACCTTGCAACTGCTGCTAAAAGGGTGATTCCGCCCGGATGACGGGCTAATCGGAAGTTAAGTCCAGACCAAATTCGCGACTACGCGGTCGAGAAGTCGGGTTGTGGGAAGTGGAGCCACAACGGCCGAGAGCGCGAGCATAAAAGTCGAAAACTATCAGAAATCCGCGCCTTAAGTAATTCCTTCCGCCGGAGAAACTTTCGGTCTTATGACTGCACGCTAGGCACGCAGTCACATGCGAACCCAATCGGGCTGCATGGGGCCTCACGCAGTGACCACTTTTTGCCACAGAATCGCCTGGCGTTCGCCTTTCATGTCCGAATGGACGGCGAATAGAAACCGGACTGATCGCGAAGATCTGATGTCGGGTTTTAGATGAAATTCTCTGGTAAGGTTTTGCTATCTGCAACTTACGGATATATCGAGGCTTAGCGCGGCAAAACTGTACAGAGGGTTCGAATCCCGCTCTCTCCGCCATGCAGTCTGAACTGCAGAGGATTTCCGCTCGATCTGCGCCGAAATACGCGAATAATGCCCGTATTTCGCGATTGTTCACAAGCAAACCGGACTTCAGAGAACGGACCGCTTGGCGGCGAAGGGGTCACCGTCCCGCCTTTTCTCCGGAGGGCACATGCGCAGTCCGGTTTCAATAAGGGCCTTAGGCGAAATGCAATGCGATCTTAAGTCCCGGATTCGGCCACAGTAGGTTGACTTTTGTTGGCTCGTTTGAAAATCAGCTCCGCGCTTCCCAGAAGCCCGTTTCCGGTTGGCCGACCATCCGCTCAGAATCACGACGGCTGGGTGGAATCCGGCCGCCGTGACGTCTTCTGTTCTAGGGCGGGGCCGGCGGACGAGTAGGCGGCGCCCGCGCACCAGAGCCCCGTTCAGCGAACTCGTCGAGCACGTTTCTCCGGTATAGACTCGGGTGATGCGAAACCTTAGAGACAGGTTCGTCGCCGAGTTTTCCTTCATTGTGGGCGTGCTGGCTGTGCTCGCCGTAGGCATTCCGCTCCGTGCTCAGACCGATGTACGCTACGCCATCGCCGAATCGAAAGACGTAATGGTCGCCATGCGCGACGGAGTCAAACTCGCTGCTGACATCTACCGCCCCACCCAAAACGGTCAACTGGTTGACGGCAAGTTTCCCGTAATTCTGATGCGCACGCCCTACAACAAAGAAAACTCCGCTCAGAGTGCGAACTCCTTCGTTCCCCACGGATACGTCGTCGTTCTGCAGGACGTGCGTGGCCGGTACAAATCAGAAGGACACTGGCGTCCGCATTACGACGACCCGAACGACGGATTCGACACTGCGCAATGGATTGGCTCACAGCCCTGGTGCGATGGTAGCATCGGCACGATTGGCTCGTCCTACGCCGGAGCGACGCAACACGCGCTAGCCATTGCCAACGCCCCCTACATCAAGGCCATGGTTCCCCGCAATGCAATGTCGGACTACGGACGCTACGGCGTTCGCCATAACGGAGCCTTCGAACTGCGCTTCTTCAACTGGGTCTTCACTCTTGGCAATGCGACCGGAACTCCAGACGCGCTCCCGGCGGCCAAACGAGCCGCAACCGATCCGGCCGCCGCGAAAGCTCTTGTCGACATGGGCAATCAAGTCCGCGAGTACGTTCGCTCTCTCCCTTTGCGTCCCGGCACAACTCCGCTCAAGTTCGCTCCCGACTACGAGTCCTGGCTGATCGAAGCCATGAGCCACGGCGACTGCGACGACTTCTGGAAGAACTCCGGCGCGAGTGTCGTGGACCACCTCGCCGAATATAAAGATGTCCCCGAATACCACACAACGGGCTGGTATGACTCCTGGGGAACGCAGGTTGCGAATATAAACTTCGTCGAACTCCGCCGGACCAAGAAGAGTCTCCAGCGCCTGATCATCGGCCCGTGGATCCACAGCAGTGAAAACCTCAGTTACGCCGGGGAGGCGCAATTTACCGACGACGCGGCGCTCGATCTCACAACGTTTCACCTTAGGTGGTTTGATCATTGGCTGAAGGGCATTGACAACGGAGTGGATCGCGAGCCTCCCGTGCGCATCTACGTGATGGGCGGAGGCGACGCCCACAAAACACCTGAAGGCCGCATCTTCGTGGGAGGGTATTGGCGCAACGAACAGGAATGGCCGCTGGCTCGCACCGCGCCCACACCATACTATCTGCATGCAAACGGCGTTCTTTCGCCTGACAAGCCAGCGGAAGATCACCCAATCACTTATCAGTTCGACTCGCGTAATCCCGTGCCAACGATCGGAGGCAATGTTTCCTCGCAAGGAACGCTCATGTTCCAGGGAGCGGCCGACCAGCGCTGTCGCCTCGATTTCTGGCTCTGCTCTGACACGAAGCCACTTTCCGCCCGAAACGATGTCTTGGTATTCCAGACGCCTCCGCTCGCGAACGACATCGAGGTCACGGGACGCCTCATCGTAAAACTTTGGGCGTCTTCAGACGCTCTCGATACCGATTTCACAGCCAAGCTCGTTGACGTCTATCCTCCCAACGCCGACTTTCCGTTTGGAGTGGATCTCAATATCGCCGACAGCATCGTGCGCGCTCGCTACCGCAACGGTTTCGGCAAGGCCGAACTCCTCACACCTGGCCAGCCCTACGAGTTCACAATCGAAATGTACCCGACCTCGTTGGTATTCAAGCGGGGCCACCGCATCCGTCTCGACATTTCAAGCAGCAACTTCCCCCGCTTCGATATCAACCCAAACACGGGAGAACCGCTCAACAACAACCGCCGCTCTCAGGTCGCCGACAACACAATCTACCTGGACGCAAAGCATCCCTCCCAGATTGTCTTGCCCGTCATTCCAGCGGAGACGTCGGAGACGTCTGCCCGAGGGAGTGGCAATGACGGACGTTGAAGGAGACCGCTTCATGTTCCGCGATCCGGTCCGACGGACGCCCCATTGGCCGGATGACGAGCTAACCTGAAGTTAAGTCCAGACCAAATTCGCGACTACGCGGTCGAGAAGTCGGCTTCGAGGAAATCTGCCCTAAGTTCCCACTCCGTTGACCCTGATCTCCTCGAAGCCCGTTCTGGCCAACTTCCGGTTTGCCAACCACTTTCCAATAATCCCATTTTTCGTGACGATTACTAGCTGCTATCCCATTGTTCTCAATTGACTAGCCTACGGCTCCCCCGTAGCATTACTGCCATTCCGGTATTCTTTGGGCACTATGATCGACCAAACCGTCTCTCACTATCGCATTGTCGAGAAACTCGGTGGCGGCGGCATGGGTGTCGTCTTCAAGGCCCACGACATTAAGCTCGGTCGCTTTGTCGCGCTCAAATTCCTACCCGATGATGTAGCCAAAGACCCGCAGGCACTAGCCCGCTTTCAACTGGAAGCTAAAGCCGCATCCGCGCTCAATCACCCAAACATCTGCACCGTCCATGAGATTGATGAGCAGGAAGGCAAAGCGTTCATTGTGATGGAGTATCTCGACGGTGTGACGCTCAAGCATCGCATCGGCAACCGTCCGATGGACACGCACGTGATGCTCTCTTTGGCCATCGAGATCGCTGACGCCTTGATGTATAGGAAATACAAAAATTGATTTCACTGGCGCCCGGCTTGCAGTCTCGCGGGAGGCGATCGAGGAAAACGATACGACGTGCTGGAGAGAGAATCGAGGAGATGACGAGAAACGTTTTCCCGTCGTCGCAGACAAGGGTTTTCGCCGCCGCGGGATCGATTAAATCGTCCTTAAGGACAGTCAGGAAGAGAGTAGGATTCAGCCTGCCTTCACCAGCCGGTTTTTCGGCGACCAACCCAGGCAGTCTGCGACAAAGTTAATTACCCGTCGATCGGGTTCTTCAGTTCACTCGGTCGACCTGTGCCGACACTGCTGTGACGGGTTCCTCGCCTATCACCCGCACCGTGAGTTCCATTCGAAATTCCTTTCCAACTGGGTACTGAGCTAGGAACTCTTCTTCATCCAAATTCAGCAAATCAGCATGCACCTGGACCCGAGATGCTCCTAGCCAGAACTCGTCGTAAATGGAAACTTCAGGGTCAATTGAGATGGCATCGAGGATGTCGCACTCGGCAAACGAGCCGTCATTGTAATTCACAGCGCAGAGCAGTGTTCCTCGGTATTGATCAAGCATCTTCTTAGCCTCCGAGTTTATACCGAGACCACTTCTAAGCAGTCCGTCAACAACAATTCGCGTCATGTACCAACTGCGCCATGCCAGCCACGTAGTCGACTGGCCCTTCTCGTCCTGCAGAGATTGCTGGGTGAGCCGCTATTCTGGTGTTAGCCTGTTCGACCGGGGCTCGCCGTCCAACCCATCGCATGAGCTGACCTTTGCTATCTAACAGCGGGTCTGTGCCGAAGGTCTTGATAAGAAGCCATCTCCATCGGAGTCGGGGAGGATGTGGCCGTTGCTGCTGATTCAACAGGACGAAGATCGCAGCCCACAGTCGTGCTTTACAACGGGGTGCAAGCAGCCCGAAATAGCGCATTGAGTGCAGACCAGGAGTGGGGACGTGCTGGATTAGTATTTCGACAAATTCCTCGTTTTTGTACTGCATCGGAACGCGCTGCTTATTTCGTGTATCTTTCGCCAGGTACTCGACGCGGTCTACGCCCTTCCTCACAAGCCGGTGTTGGGCGACTGGTGGACGTCGTATGTAACGTCCATCGTGCTTTAGCCAATAGGCTTTCGCACCCATCCGACTAATAAAGACATTCCACGCCCGTCCATGTTGCGTCTCAAGCATCTTGCGAAATTGCTCACGCGAAAGGCTGGATCTGATGGTCCCTTTTTTATATGCCTCTGACAGAAAGGCGCCGACTGCATAGCGCCATCCGAGCATCAGTTGGCGTGGGTCATATTGAAGACGATGAATCCACCGAGACTTGGACTCCTGCAAACCACCGGCCGAAACCATAATATGGAGGTGAGGTACGAAGTTGAGAAAGCCGCCAAAGGTCTGCTGTACCACATTGATGATCAAGCGCTCGCCATAGCGCGCCCTTGCCCATTGTTGAACGGCCTCTGCTCCCATCGCTGGAATACCGTGCAATATGTGCCGGTTTTGCCGGAGAATGGTCCGGAACTCCATCGGCAGCGTGAAAGTGATTCCAACATACGGGATGTCAGGGAGGACGCACTCCAGGTCCTGCTGCCATGCTTCTGTCGCGCGTTGCCCACAGCTCGTGCAGAATCTCGACTTACAAGTGTGAAAAACCAGTTTTGATTCAAGTTCCGTTGCATAGACCTCTGCGCCGAGGGCAATAGTTCCACACTTGATGATTTTCCAAAAGGTGTCGCGGACATGTTCCGGAGTACTGGCATGGTCCCAGTGCGCTCGGGTATCTAACAGCAATTGTTTAATTGGGTGCTCACCAGTCATTAGACGAGGTCCTCCTCCCGTGGCATCAGCGAATGAATCAGTTCTTTGGTCACAAAAATCATCCTGCCTGGAACATCGACTATGTCGACCTCGATGGAACCAATGTCTCTTACGAGTGCGACGAGATCCGGCAATTTGATTACCCGACGATCTCGCGTGGATGGCGACAGTTGCGCTACATATGCCGCTACGAGATTGCGCGCCTTCCTCTTTATGCCCCGCTCGATCCGGATGAGTCTCAAGTATTCCTGCTGTTGAGCATCTGGTTCATGACTCCACTTGTCGGCGAGGTTGATCGAAATATCTTCTGTACGTGCGGCCTGTAGCAAAGACGAACACGCATGCGTCAAGATGTTCTTCACTTTTCGGACATTTCCGGAGCAAACACCGGCCAGCCTTGCGACCTCTCGCCTCGTATCAACTTGCTGAGCTTGTGTCAATTTTGACAAACCCTTATTCTGACCTCCGGCTTGCTGATTCATAAGTGCTTTCTTTTGAAAGTACGGCTCTATATCGAGCGCCAGTTCTATTCGAACGAAGTCTGTCAAGCCGGGAGACGGACAATGGGTCCGAATCAGCTCTCCGAGAGCTTCTTCGGAACTCAGCTCGTATTCGATACAGTTCAGCATTGGTCGCCCTGTGCGTTTCGCTAATTCCCATCGCGCATAGCCATCGATAACAATGCGCTCGTGTGTGATTGCGAGCGGTTCGCTAAACGCGAGGTCCCCACGCTCCGCCAAAGCTGACAATCTAGAAGCGTCGACTGAGAGTCGGTGCCGGGTATAGCTTGGGTGGGGTCGAAGCTCACCAACGGAGCAGGGTGCGAGACGGCGGCTAGAGTTCTTTCCCCGCTCAATCATCCCCGCTGATGGAGGTGCATACTGAGGTGCATACACAGGTGCCGAGCACCCTGATTCTGCCCGACTAAGGGCACTTGAGCTGATCGTAACTGATTGATTCCGTGCAATAGGTAGGGGACGGGGTGAATTTGCTAAACCGTTGTACGGGCTAACACCTGTACCGAGGGTTCGAATCCCTCCCTCTCCGCCACGCAGTCTGAACTGCAGAGAAAACAGGCGGTATCCCCTGGAAATCGCGAGAAATCGCCGCAATTTCGCATATTTCGCTATCAAACCGGACTGGAGAAAGTGTCCAGCTTTACTCGCTAGGCAAGCTTTGCGGCCCTTTTCTCTGGAGGGCAATTTGGCAGTCCCGTTTCAAGCACTCGTGAGGCGAATGCAACGCGATCACAAACCGGATCTGGCGAAGGCTGGTCGACTTCCTTGTTTTGCATCCGGGAACAGGTTCGGCCTCTACACGCTCATTGACGTGTAGTTTTAGGATTCGACCCTAGCGGCCAGAAGCGCGATCGTTTATTGCTTAACGACGTCGATCATGTTGTCATCGGCATTTCGGTCAATCAGCTTGTTGTAGGGATCAATGCCCGCCAGGGTAGGCTGTTGGTCGACGATAACCACAAAGGTCCTGTGTTCGTCGGTGAGTTTCTCTTTTTTCAGATATAGCGGTTTCTCCTCATCCTTTTTCCCGTTGAAAACACCGATCTCGATGTAATCGGCTAGGGGCATCGGAGTTTCCGCGCCGTTCCCATCGGCCTGCATCTTGCGGGCCTCAACCTCGAGGGTGACCTTGTATTTTCCGTCGGGCGTTTTCTGCGAAGTGGCAGAGACAGCCTTGTTGTCGTAAAGAACGATGCGGTTGAAACCGTCGTCCACCAGATACTGAAGCTCCGGAGGAGTTTGGGCGCGGATGGCATCGACCAGCATGCGAGTGTCGGGGTAGGAATTATCGAGAGCTTCGGAGGCGCGGGAAGCGCTGGACTGGTTAGGGCTGGCATCGACCTGGTTGTTGGCGTTGGCATAGCGGTACCGCATGAGGAAATTGTGCAGCGCGAGATTGAGTTTGTCTTCGCCGATGTAGTCGGCAAGAGTGTAGAGAATCTGTCCGCCCTTCTGGTACCAGACGTAGTCTTCGCGTTGCACGAGAGCCAGTGGAGGCTCGTGGCGGATTTCGCCGGCGCGACCGCGAAGGTAGCGGTCGAGTTCGTGGCGCAGGTAGCGATGCATCAGATCGCGGCCGTACTTATGTGCCATGACCTGTAAGGCGGAGTACTCCGCGAGGCTTTCTGACATCATATTGGAGCCTTCTGCGTCGGCGCCGATGAGCTGGTGAGCCCACCACTGGTGGCCGAGTTCGTGGGCGGTTACGAAGTAGGTGAAGTCGATATCGGTGGGCTTCTTCACACGGCCGATGAAGCCGATGCCTTCGGAATATGGAACGGTGTTGGGGAAGGATTGAGCGAAAGTGCGGTAACGGGGAAACTCAAAAATGCGGTACTGGCTGAACTGGTAGGGGCTGTAGACACGTTGATAGTAGTCGAGGCCGGCACGGGAACTGGCGAGCATGTCGTCGATGTCGTAGGTGTGCGCAGGATCGTAGGAGACCTCGAGGGCGACATCACCGTTGGGCCCGTGATAGGTCTCCTTCCTAGACTGGTACCGGGCGGAGATGTAAGAGAAGAAGTCCAGAATGTGCGTCGATCCCATGCTGTATTCAAAGAAGCGGCGGCCATTCGCCTGCCATTCGCGCTGCAGGTATCCGGGGGCGATGGCGACCTGGTCTGCAGAGGTGCTGACCACGGTGTGATAGGTAATCCAGTCGGACTCACCGCGGAAGAAAACGTTGTTAAGGGAGTGGAAGGGATCGCCGCGGTGAGCCATTTCTTCGAGAGCCGGAAGGTGCTCTTCGCGTCGGCGGCGGGGATCATCCAGCTCGATGTTAGTGTTGTAGCCGATATAGGGGAAGTAGTCGGAGTCGAAGAAGGTTCCGTTGTAGGCGAACTCAGCGGGCTCATTGCCGTCGCGGAAGCCGCGGGTCTGGTGGCCGACGTTGCAGGTAAGGGTAATGGTTTCGCCCGGTGCCAAAGGCTTTTCCAAGGCGTAAATGGAGTAGAGGTTGCGGGCCGCGGAACTGACAAGGTGGAACGGCCGATCAAGTTGCAGGTTGCTGACCGACTGCCTCTGATCCGTAATGTGGATCTGTGGGATTGGCTGGTTCGTCTTATTCTCGAGCGTGATGCGGACACTTCCGACGAAAGAGCGGCGGTCTGGGTAAATATTGACGGTGGCGTCGACCGCGGTGACTTTGGGCTGCAACAGGTTTTCGTATTGTTTGAACTTGCGTTCGTAGTCGGCTTGAATATCGCGTCGGGCCTTGGAGTTAAGATACTCGTTGAGCACGTGGGTGTTGTAGAAGTACCAGGATCCGGCGCCGGCGGCGATTACCGCAAAAATGATCGCAATCGGAGCGAGGCGAGGAGCGAGCCGGAGGGCCAGTCTGGAGCGGGCGCGCATGGAATCCTCGGCGCCACGCCGGGAGAAAGCGATCGACACTATGCCCAGGACGGCCGAAATCGCAAGCCAGTAGGTGATCGACCAGAACAGCGCCGGGACGAAATGGCCGTAACCGTTCATGTCGGAGTAGGTATAGCTGGGGGTCTGACCGACGAGGTACAGCGTGTTTTCCCATCCAAAGCCGTACAGGATCGGCATGAGCACAAAAATACCGATCAGGATGCCATAACCCACAAACTTGTTTGAGACCACGGTCTGAACGAAGAGCGCCAACAGGATGAACATCAGCACCTGCGGGAAGGTTACGACATAGAGCTCTTTGAGATACTGTGTGATCTCGTAATGATGGTAACCGGCTGCGGTTTGCATCACGATACCGATGAGCATGGCAAAGGCGAGAAGAATCACTTCAACGACGGCAACGGCAGTGAGGCGCGAAAGCCAGTCGATGGACTCGCTTATGGGCAAAGCATCGTGGACGCCATCGAAGTGCGTGTCGCGCTCACGCCAGAGCAACTCCGCGGCATAGAGTCCCGCAATAATGAAGAGGAAAAGCAGAGCGCTGCCCTCGACCGCCTGGACCATGAGGTAGGTGACGGGCCAGACGTCGATTCCTGCGATGCGTCCGGCGAAGTAGCCGTTGTTGATGCCAAACGCCAGCAGCAGGACGACGATCGCCCAGAACACAACATCGCGGAAAATGCTGCGCAGGCGAAGGCGGGATAGAGAAACGTATTGGGCAAAGGTTGTGCCAGGAGTAAATACCTGACGGACGCGTGGTAGACGAGCGGCGACGACCGAACGGACCGGCGCGGCTTCCGCGAGTTCCTGTTCCTTCGCCCTGGCAGCGCGGCGGCCTTGCGAGCGCGCGGTCAGCGCCTCCACCGACATTGGAAATAAGGCCCAGACTGAGACCAGCGATAAAACCCCCACACCGAGCCAGAACAGGCGGTTGTAGAGAAAGACGCCATTGACGAGCGTCGGCGACCAGGTTACGAAAAGCGTGTTCTTTTCGATGACGGTCCAATAGCGGGTGACGTCATTGAACAAGACCAGGCCGATGGGATCGAAAATACCCGACCAAAAGCGTTCGAGAGAACGGGTCGCGAAAAAGACAGTGATGCCGATGACGTAGAGCATGAACAGGGCGACACCCTGCAGATAAACGACAAAGATTTTTCGGGTAAGGGCAGAGACCACGAAAAAAGCTGAGCCGATGAAGAATATCTGGACGACAAGGACAGAAAGAAAGGGCTGAAGGTAAGCCCAAAGATGGTTCGGACCGATGCGGGCGTGATCTGCCCACGGTGCGAAGGTACCGAGAAACGTGCCGAGCATCATGCCGGAGAATGCGAATACAGTGGTAACGAAAGAACCAGCCCAGCGTCCCCCGAGGTAGGCGAACTTGGAAATGGGTTGCGTAAAGAGAATCTGATAGGTGTCACGCTGGAAGTCGCGGAGTATGGCAGTGCCGAAAATGGCGGCGATGACGATGATGCCGAAGAGCGCGGCGCCGAAATCATTGTAAGTGTTGGCGTATGCGGAATTAAGCAAGACCTTTCCGTTGCTATTCGCGATGGGGCCGAAACTCTCCGAAGCAACAGATAGAAAGGAAAACGCGAGCCAGAGCAGAAAGTACATGTAGGTCGAGAGGCTCTTGAAGCGATACGTGAGTTCGAACGTGAAAAACTCCCAAAACAGTGCCATGTCAGATTCCTCCTCCCGCGATGAAGAAATTTGCGAGGCGTTAGTTCGGACGTTGTTGCTTGACGTGCTGAGAAAGGTTGAGGAAATAAACGTCCTCAAGGTCGGAATCGACAGGGGCGAAACCGTTACCTGGGGAAGCATCCGCGTAGACTCGCACCTCGTGCTGTCCGCCGACCAGATGTGTGGAGATCACGTGGATCTCGGTCTCCAAGGCGCGCAGCTCGTCGTCGGTAGCGACCACCTTCGACCATATCTTGCCCTTGAGTGCGGCAAGGGTGTCGCCCGGTGCGCCCTCCACCAGCAACTCGCCCTGCGCAATGATCGCCATGCGGGGGCAGAGTTGGCGCACATCGTCGACAATGTGAGTCGAGAGGATAACCGTCCGGTCGCTGCCTAGAGAAGACAGAAGGTTCAGGAAGCGATTGCGTTCGGCAGGGTCCAGGCCCGCCGTGGGCTCGTCGACAATAATCAACCGGGGATTGCCGAGCAGGGCCTGAGCGATGCCGAAGCGCTGTTTCATGCCGCCGGAAAAAGTGGAGAGCGCTTTCTTGCGGACATCCCAGAGATTGGTCTGCTGGAGCAGTGTGTCGATGGTTTCCTTACGTTCAGACGAAGAGGTAATGCCCTTCATGACGGCGATATGCCGGAGCATGTCCAAAGCGGAAATCTTGGGATAGACGCCAAACTCCTGTGGCAAGTAGCCGAGGATGCGGCGGACCTCGTCTTTCTGGTGCAGCACATCAATGCCGTCGAGGTCGATCGAACCGGAGTCCGGGTCCTGCAGCGTGGCGACAGTCCGCATCAGAGAACTCTTGCCGGCGCCATTGGGCCCCACAAGGCCAAACATGCCATTGCCGATGGACAGGGATAGCTTCTTTAGTGCCTTTACTCCATTTGGATAAGTCTTGGACAGATCTGTGATCGTGAGCGCCACTGCTTGCCTCCGGTTTTGAGAGATGCCCTATCGGACCAGAACCGCACAGCAAAACTCAAAGATGGGCACCTATTCTACTACCAGCGAAGGTCAACCGTTGGTTGCGCTTCGCGTAGACGTGTGACCGGGCTAACGGAACCGAAATAGAGCGTTCTCCCTGTCACCTCCCTTTTCTCCAGAGGGCACATGCGCAGTCCGGTTTCAATAATGGCCTTAGGCGAATGCAATGCGATCTTAAGTCCCGGATTCGGCCACAGCAGGTTGACTTTTGTTGGCGTGTTTGAAAACCGGGCTCCGCGCTTCCCATATTATCGTTTCTGGGGCCGCCGTCCCGCTTCGAACGCAGCTGACCTTCCCGGCCAAGCCGACAGTCCACCCGTTTTCTGTACAGGCTATGAATTGGACGCCTACAATGCACAAATCAGAGGTCCGAATCGGAATTCTGGTTCAAGAGTTGCAGAATTTGGTTCGTATTTCAGATCGAAACGAATAAGGAGCGGTCATGCGACCGACAAAGGCTATTTCATTCATCCTCAGCATAGTTGGAATCTGCCTCCTGGCGCCTCGAACTTCTGCGCAGACGCCGGCCTCTGGAAAACACATAGTAATTGCCGCGAGCGTTGTGATCGATGGCAAGGGGCACATACTCCATGACGTTCGGATCTTGATCGAGGGCTCAAAGATTGTTGCGATAAGTCCTAAAGTCGAGGGACCGGTGGACTATGACTTGCGCGGCCTGACGGTATTGCCCGGCTGGATCGATGCGCACGTTCACATCACATGGATCTTCGGCAAGGATGGGAAAAACGCAGGCACGGAAGGGACAACCCAAGAGGATGCTTATCAAGCGGCGTCGAATGCGTGGGTGACGCTGATGGCGGGCTTCACGACCGTACAAAGTGTGGGTGCGCCCAACGATATTCCGCTGCGCGATGCGATCGCGAAAGGAATACTCCCGGGCCCGCGTATCCTGACGGCCAACGAACCGCTTGAAGGACGAGGCGAGGCGACCGGCACGCCCGAAGAGATCCGCACTTACGTGAGGAAACAAAAACAAGCCGGCGCGGACCTGATCAAAATTTTTGCGTCAAAGTCCATTCGCCAGGGCGGAGGAATGAGTCTTTCGCAGGAGCAATTGAACGCCGCGTGTGATGAAGCTAAGAAGCAAGGACTGCGCACGCTCGTGCACGCCTACAAAGAGGCGGTTCGCGCCGCGACTCTTGCGGGCTGCACTGAGGTTGAGCACGGTACGCTGGCCCCAGACGAAGACTTGAAATTGATGGCAGAGAAGGGCACCTATTTCGATCCGCAATGCGGGCTGGTCATCGAGAACTACTTGCTGAACGAGGAAAAGTATCTCGGCACAGAAGGCTACACTGCCGAGGGATTTGCGGCGATGGAGAAGATTCTGCCCATGGACCACGAGATCGTGAAACACGCAGCAAAAACTCCGGGGCTTAAACTGGTTTTTGGCACTGACGCCGTAGCGGGTGCTCACGGGCGCAATGCCGAGGAGTTCGTTGATCGCGTGCGTGACTGCGGTGTGAACCCGATGGCAGCGATGGTCTCTGCCAACTCGCTGGGCGCTGAAGCGCTAGGCTTGGGAGATCAGATTGGCTTGATCGCCCCCGGCTTTCAAGCGGACATCATTGCGCTCGAGGGAGATCCGTTGAAAGACATTACCGCCGTTCGGCGTGTTGCGTTTGTGATGAAGGGCGGCGTGGTTTACAAAAACGCTTCCCGCGGAGCGATTCCTCTTTATGCAGGGGTTCAGCCTTGATTCGATCTTTGTGAGCCGACTTTGGCTTGGCTAGGGATCAATAATAATTAAGGATCGATAATTATCGATCGCTCTGCTTTATGCCAAAGCGTAGAGATACTCGACGAAGGAGCGCACTGCCCCATCAATCCCCGCAACCTTTGGGTCGGTCGAATCGATCAGATAGTACTCATTCGGAGCATGTGCCCCGGTTCCGTGCCCCACTCCAAAATGTCCGGCGGGAAGATTGAGAGGTTCGGAAGTGAAGATGTATCCCGGCCAGGAGCCAGCGGATCGAGGCCACAACACGGGATCCAAACCCAGCTTGCGGTAAGTCGCAATTTGCGCCTGGATGAGCTTCGAATCCTGCCAGGTCTGAGTCGGATCGTAGCCGCCACTCATATTGACCTCGATATCGCCGAAGCCGTGTTTGGCAAGATGATCCTTCAGAAGGGCCAGTGTACCGGCAGCCGTCATGTCCGGTACCAGTCGCATGTCAATCTTCGCGACGGCGCGATGCGGCAGAATGGTCTTGCCACCCGGCCCAGTGTATCCGCCCACCAGGCCCTCGATGTTGATCGTGGGCTTGGATTCGAGCAACACAAGCGAGTCCAGCCAGTTTGTGTCGTGCACCCAATGCTCAACCCCTAACTGCTTCTTCACGGTGGCTTCACTGCGGCGGGCAGCGGCCTCCTGAATCATTTTCACTTGTGCGGCAGTAAGCGGCTTGGCTTTGTCAAAAAAGCCTGCGACCGCAGGCGTGTGTCCATCGGACTCGATGAGCGTGTTGAGCGCTTGCACCAGGTGCCACGCGGGGCTGTCCACCTGTGCTTCAAGGCTGGAGTGAACATCGTGTGTGGGCCCCCGTCCCCATCGCTCTCCACTGGAAACCAGTTCGAGCTCAACTACACCCTTTGCGCCCAGTGATATCTGTATGCCTCCATCCACGTCCTGGCCCGCTTCTGGGATGAACACACCCATGCACTTCCTCAATGCAGCGGTGACCTTGGGTTGGTGCACAACCTCCGGAAAGTGGGTCGAACCAATCTCTTCTTCACCTTCACACACGAGCACGAGATTTACCGGCAGCTTTGCTCCGGCCGCCTTGAAGGCATGAAGGGCACCGAGGAAGGCTGTTTCAGGACCTTTCTGGTTCACCGCGCCGCGACCGACGCAGATCCTGCCCAGCCCTTCTTTGTCCACGATCCGGCCTTCGAGCGGTGGCGAAGACCACTCCGATGGGTCGAACTGTTTCACGTCGTACATAAAATAGATGCCGACTGTCGTTGCCGCACCTGCATCGAGAATGCCGAAGACCCCAGGCTTGCCCGATGTTGGCACAATTTCAACGTTCGCGAATCCTGCATCGCGAGCGAGCTGCACCATATACTCAGGGCCCTGCGGATAGTTGCGGTTCTCAGCCGCGATCGAGGGCAAAGCGATCCAATCCTGCAGCCGCTTCACATTCTCATCGTGCATCTTCGGTATTTGGCTCAGCACCGACTGGATGCCGGGATCGTCTGAAGAGAAAGCAAAGTTTGGCAATGCGGCGAAGGCGCCTCCAGCAAGCGTGCCGTGGATGAACTCGCGACGGTTGAAAGCGTTATGGCTCGAGTCAGTCAATGCATCCCCCATTGGCGGAATAATGATGACTATCCTTGGTTAGCTCAGATTCAATTCCAGAAGAGAATCATCTGGCTTTCACCGAACGACATCATACCAGTTGGTTCCACACAGACCAGCGATTGTTCCTAATGGGTGGAGCGAGATAACTCACGGTATGCCTTCGCGCCTTTCGTCTATTCAAGGAACAGCGTTCAGCGATCAGATTTTTCTGCGTGCTGCTCCGTTCGATCTTCAGGTATAATCCGCGCACTCTGCGCGCGGGTCTCACATCTGGTTGACCTGAAATAAGCACAGGAAATCGAAAACACGGAAGCGACGCTAGCCGTCGCGTTGGCTTCTCTTTGTGGGGGGCAAGTCGATGACGCGAATCCATCAGCGATTGAGCAGCAGGCTAAGCAAACGGTGGCGATCTGGCATTCAATGTATGCAGCGAGCAAGGCTCGCGATTTGCGTATTCTCCTTGACGGCGTTGTTCGTCCCTTTTGCCACGGCGCAATCCAGCAGTTCGCTGAATGGCAGCGTCTCTGACCAGTCTGGGGCAAGTGTTCGCGATGCGAAGATTACTCTGATCGACGCGGCAAAAGGATTGCAACGCTCGACGACTACCAACAAAACAGGCCTCTACCAGTTCCTCGATGTTCCTCCCGGCGACTATCGCCTGGAGGCGACCGCGAGCGGATTCGCAACCTATTTGGTTGAGAAGGTCTCGCTCGTTGTCAAAACACCCTCGACGATAGACATTCGGCTGCAGCTTGCGGGGGTGAAGACGTCGGTTGAAGTCGAAGCCCTGGCGCCGCTCATCAATCGCACCGACGCGTCGCTGGGCAATACTTTGGAAAACGATCAAATCTCGGAATTGCCCATTGCCGACCGGAACGTAGTTCAGTTGCTGAGTCTTCAACCCGGTGTGACGTACATGGGAAATCAGAGCCAGTCGCTGCAAGACACGGACACGCGCAGCGGCGCGGTTAATGGTTTGCGCAGCGACCAATCCAATGTCACGCTCGACGGCATCGGAGTGAACGACCAGAATAATGGATATGCTTTTACCAGCGTCCTGAATGTGCCGCCGGACTCGGTCGAGGAATTCCGGGTCACCACCGCCAACGCGAATGCCGACTCCGGCTATTCCAGCGGCGCTCAGGTCGCGCTGGCGACCAAGAGCGGCACCAACGGCTTTCACGGTTCGGCTTACGAGTACAACCGCAATACTATCTTCAGCGCCAACGACCCGTTCTTGAAAGAGTCGCAGTTAACCAGCGGCGAGTCCAACATCGCTCCGAAGCTGCTGCGCAACGTATTCGGGGCGACGTTCGGAGGGCCGATCAAAAAGAACCGGCTCTTCTTTTTCGCGAACTATGAAGGGCGGCGCGATGCCCAGGGCACCAGCGTATTGCGTGATGTACCCAGCCCAACTCTGCGCGCGGGCGATCTCGTGTACCTATGTCAAACGCTGTCTGATGGCAGCTTGGATACAGCAACGTGCCCCGGCGGCACCGTCAACGGAGTGAGCGGCGTTCAACCGGGGTACTATGCGCTCGGGCCCACCCAAATCAAAGCGATTGACCCTCTCAATATCGGCCCGAGTGCTGCGATTGAGAACGTCCTCAATCAGTACCCAGCCGCCAATGAGAACGCCGGCGACGGTTCGAACACCTTAGGTTATCGCTTTGCCTCCAACGCTGACTCCAGCTTCAACACCTACATTACGCGCCTCGATTACCACATCACGACTAACGGCTCGGAGACCTTGTTCTTGCGCGGAGAGACGCAGAATTTCAAAGAGCCAGGATTACAACAGTTCCCCGGCCAGACCGCATCCACGACAATACTGGACGACAGCAAGGGCATCACCGTTGGACTCACTTCGCTCATCTCGCCCAAACTGATCAATGACTTTCACTGGGGCTACATCCGCCAAGGAGGCCAGACCGCTGGCGTTTCTCAGGATCCGGGAATTCTTCTCGTGGGGCTCGACAACCTCGTTCCTTTTACGCGCTCCACCACTTTCTTTGTGCCGAACAACCAGCTGAGCGACAGTTTGAACTGGACGCGCAAGAATCACACTTTTGAGTTCGGCACCGATGTATTCTTGATTCGCAACAATCACACCAGCTACCAGAACTCGTTCTCCGATGTTCAGACCAATGCGGTGTATCTCAACACGGGAGGAATCGCCAACACCTCCAGCCCGCTGGATCCGGCCAACAACATCAATCCGGCCACGAACAAACCTTATCCAACTGTGGACAGCAACTTCGGTCCGAACTACGACAGCGCAACTACCATCCTCCTCGGAATTTTCGCTGAGGGTGACGGTATCTACAACTTCTCTCGCAACGGCACAGCGCTGCCACAGGGGACGCCGATCAATCGCCGTTTCGCGATCAATGACTACGAGTTCTACGGCCAGGATACTTGGCGGATGACGCCGCGTCTGACTGTCACATATGGCCTGCGCTGGGTGCTCGAAGCTCCGCCTTACGAAACCAACGGATTACAGGTCGCGCCGTGCGTGGAGGCTTCTAGCGGCGGCTGCACCAATCAGAATGTCGCCGACTGGTTCAATCACACGGCCCAACTTGCGTCGCAGGGTTTGTCAGCCAACAGCGCCGGAGAGATTTCTTTCATCCTTGGCGGACCCAAGAATCACGGTCCCGGCTTGTGGAACTGGGATCACAAAGATTTCTCGCCGCGCATTGCGGTGGCTTGGGCGCCAGACACGGGCGCCGGCTGGGTCTCCAAAATCCTTGGCAAGAAAGACCAGTTTTCAGTTCGCGGCGGCTACAGCATTACCTACGACCACTTTGGCGTTCCTATCGTGAATACCTTCGACCAGCACGGATCTTTTGGACTCTCTACCGACCTCGGAAATCCGGCCGGTGTTGTTTCTCCGGCGGATGCCCCGCGCTTTACCTGCCTGGTTCCGGGATCGGCGGGCCAATCGTGCCTGCCTACGCCATGCGCAAACCTCAACAACCCTGGTTGTTTATTAGGCCCTACGCCATCGGGCGCTTTTCCAGTCACACCCAGCAATACCGCCTTCGCCATTAACTGGGGGTTGGACCAGACTCTAAAAACCCCCTACGCGCACGTTTTTAATTTTTCGCTCTCGCGCCAAATAACTGGGCGATCGTCGCTGCAGATTGCTTATGTGGGCAGCCTCGGTCGGCGTCTGCCCATGCAGGTCGATCTGGCTATGCCGGCGAATTTAGCCGATCCTTCCAGCAAAATGACCTATTTTCAGGCGGCCACCATGCTCTCAAAAGCGGCTGCCAACAAGACGGACGTTAACTCGATCCAGCCCATACCATTCTTCGAGAACATCTTTCCGGCGTGGGCGAGCGTGACCCAGAGCCAGCTGAGCAGCCAGTCGACTGCTCTGAACTGCGCGCCGGGTGGCTACCCTTCCAAGCCGACTGCTACGCAAAACATTTACGAACTCTGGAATTGTTTCCCGCACAACGAAACTTTCTCCTTGTTCGAATTAGATTTGCCCGCTTCCATCACCGGATTGAGCCCGGCTCTCCCGAACAGTAAGAATGGGCCGTACAGCTTTTTCCATGACCAGTTCGCTTCGCTCTACTCCTGGCGCAACATCGGCACTTCCGACTACAACGCGTTGCAGGTAACCTACAACGCCCGCTGGGGAACAAACCTGCAAGGGCAATTTAATTACACGTTTTCAAAATCGTTCGACGAAGCGTCGGCAGCCGAGCGCGTCGGCCCTTATGAAGGAACGGGCGGCACCGGCAACGACTTGAACGGAGGCGGAATCGTTATCAATTCCTGGGATCCTCTGTCGCTGCGCGGGCTCTCCGATTTCAACGCCTTCCACCAGATCAACGCCAACCTTGTCTATCGTCTCCCTTTTGGCAGAGGCCAGATGCTCGGTAGCAGTGCGGGGCCACTACTTAATGCCGCCATTGGCGGTTGGCACGTCTCCGGCATATTCCGCTGGACTAGCGGCTTCCCGATCACCATCGACAACGGTTTCACGTGGTCCACCAACTGGAATATCGAGGGCGACGCCGAACCGAACGGACCAGCCCCCGTGGCGTCCAACCCCAAGAATGCCATGGTCAATGGCGTCGGTATTGGTCCAGACATCTTCCAAAATCCGGCGGCGGCCGAGGCCTCTTTCCGCCCCGAGTGGCCGGGTGAATCCGGCGTCCGCAACAATGTCATCGGCGACGGCATGTTCGACATCGATACCGGGGTGAGCAAGGATTTTTCTCTTGGTGAACATCAACGTTTGGAATTCAGCTGGCAAGCCTTCAACGCGACCAACTCGGTGCGCTATGACGTGCGCGGACCGGTGGGCAACTCCGCCCAACCCTCGCTCTCCTACGACCCGACCCAGTTCGGCAAGTATCTTTCTACGCTAACCACGCCCCGCTTCATGCAGTTCGCCTTGCGCTATGTTTTCTGACCCTGGTGCATGAAGCTCTTCCCCGAGACTCAACGCACACTCACACCCGGACTGGCTGTTATTGGGGTCTAAGTAGATGAGGGCTGACAGAAGTTGCACTGGAAAACGGACTTTGAGCCTTGCTATCCCTAAGTCGGGTTCGGGGAAGTGTTCTTTCTGATAACGCCAACAAATCTGATCGACAAATGATGTCTCCAATTCTTAACCAAGAGTTCTTAACCAAAAAACGGAAGTCAGGAAGCATGGAAGAATCTCCAAAAATATTCCCATTTACAGTCTGAACTGCAGACGATGTCCGCTTGATCTGCGCCGAAATACGCGAATAATGCCCGCGTTTCGCGATTATTCACAGGCAAAACGGACCACAGAGAACGCACTGCTCGTCGGCAACGGGGTGACCGTCCCGCCGTTTTCTCCGGAGGGCACCTGCGCAGTCCGGTTTCAAGAAGGCAGCAGGCGAATGCAATCATGCTGATCGAAATCGATTGCGCTGCGTACAGTGTGAAGAAAACGGGCCCGAGACCAGTGCCTGCGACAAAGAAGAAAGGGAGCCGACGGAACAAGTAAAATTACCGCCCTGTTCGTAGAACGCCACAAGGACGACCACTCCGACCAAGGTCGCGGCGCGGAATTTATTTCCTGGACTGTCTCGCCTAAACTGGCTCGGTACCCGCGAGACCCACTGAGGACTTGGCCAACGCTACCGCGGGGAGCAGCGGTGCTTCGCGTCCGCGAGCTGTAACTTTCTCTACGGATGCGATCTGGCCGTCCCGCACGAGGAGCGCGGAATCAAAGTTGTTCACCGTGGGGCAGACGTGCCGCGGTAGAAGATAGAGAGCTTCGCCTACTTGCGGACCTATGGTTTCGCGGTTCAATTTCATCGGAAGATGCTCTTCACTGGGCGCAAGAGGCGTGAGTTCTGGATGTCCGGCGACTACGCACGTGGGCACGCCAGCATCGGCCGAGACAGCTTTGTGACCCGCATCGCAGGTGATGATTCCGTCGTGTGGCCGGCTGACCACTCGCGTTAATACCAGCGCCGCTGGCGCGTAGCCGTATTCGGCGGGCAGTTGTGCCAAACTTGTGGCATCGCAATAAACAATCGTTCCTGGCGAGACACGGTGGATGAACCCTGCGCCGTGAAAACCTTTGTACGCGAGAGAGCAGGGGAACGTCGGTGTCCCTGCGGTAATGACTTCTCGCACCCACATCCCACTGTCCTGGATCGCGATCACAAGTTTGAGCAAACGATCGTAGCCGGCATGCGCCGCTGCGGTTCGTTCGGGCTCGTCGAGCTCCCCGTACTGGCCGTCATAGTAGTGCAGGCCGCCGAATTTCAGCTCCGCTTCTTCAACAGCACGCACGAGGCAAAGCACTTTGTCGGTCTCGCTCTGTTCGACTCCGGTTCGATTCATGCCTGGATTTATGTCGACAAACACATCGACTGAGCTGCCTCGCCATTGCCGCACCTGTTCTTCGTTCTCGACCAGGACAGAAATCCGGACGCTTGGGAACAGATTCGCTATTTCGAGCACGCGGCGCGCATTCGCGCCTACCACCGGGTAGGCAAGAAGGACATCGGCTGCTCCGCTGTGGCAAGCCATCAGCAGTTCGAGCGTGGTTGCACATTTGAAATTCCGGACACCCCACTCGACAAGCATGCGAAGCGTGTAGGCCAGCTTTGCGGTCTTGATGTGCGGACGCCAGCGATTCGGATCGCCTCCGAGCAGATGCAAAGTCCGCGCAATGTTTGACGCCACGATTTCCGGATAGACCACCAGCGCAGGAGTAAGGACGTCTTCAATACTGACCACGCGGTAACGTTCGTCCCAGGGAAACTCGCTCAGCATGGATTTATGCGCAGCCATCGCGCCTTCGATCATATCGCGCAACCCTGAATCATCGCTATGGACCCGTGCATTTCCCGTCCGCAACGAAACGATAGGATTGGTCCGGATGCCTGGTGGCTCGGGCAGACCCTTTCGGTGGTGGGATCACTCGCATTGTTCCGAATGCGGGTCGTTGACCAGCGCCATTGCTGCTAGTAGGCTCTGACTTCCGCGATGTTCAATCCATCTGAGCATTCCGAGCGAAGTGACTTGGTTCGTGGCCTGGGTCTTGGGTCGGCGATCGCCATCGTCATTGGCGACACGATCGGGACGGGAGTTTTTCTTGTCGCTAGCGACATGGCGCGCGCCGTAGGCTCCGCCACACTGGTATTGATTGCCTGGATCCTCGGCTTGCTCATTGTGCTTTTGGGCGCCTTCTGCTATGCCGAACTCGGTGCGGCTTTTCCGAAGGCCGGCGGCCCCTACGTCTACCTTGGCCGGGGTCTCGGCCCTCTCTGGGGATTTCTCTTTGGCTGGATGAGTTCGTTTCTCGAGCGGCCAGTCGCTATGGCCACTCTGGCGGCCGGTTTCGTGCGGTTCCTGGGATTTTTGTTTCCCATTGTGGCCACGCCTTTGTTCAGCAGTCACGTCGGGCGTTACGAATTTACATTCACGACCGCCCAGCCGATTGCGGCGTTGATCGTGGTGATCGTGACGGCGGTCAATTTTTTTAGTGTGCGGATGGGTGGCGCTATCCAGGTGCTGCTAACGTCGCTCAAGATGGGCACAATCCTAGTCATTGTTATCGGATGTGTAGCCTTCGGAACAAAACATGCCAGCTCAACTGTGCCAGCGATAACGTCGTTCAGCTTCGGAACGATTGGCGCCTTGCTGACCGCACTCGTTCCTGCGATGTGGGCGTACAACGGCTTTAACGATCTGGGCGATCTGGGGGAAGAGATTGTCAGGCCACAGAAGAACATCCCGAGAGCCATCATTTTTGGGCTGCTCACTGTGGGTGGGCTGTATCTGATGGCGAATGTTGTGTACTTTCATGTGTTGCCATTCGCACAGGTGGCGGCGTCGCAGCATGTTGCGTCCGACGTAGTTCAATCGTTGAGTGGTTCGCGCGGTGCAGCTTGGCTCACGGTCGCCATGGCCGTGTCGGCTCTTGGGGCACTGCACGTCGTGGTCTTGACCGGTGCTCGCATTCCGTACGCCATGGCGCGCGACGGTTTATTCTTCCGTTTCGCGGAGCGCCTTCATCCTTCCCTACGTACGCCCACCGGCGCGTTGGTTTTCTTGGGCTCGATTGCCGCGCTGCTGGCGCTCACGGGGACGTTCGAGGAACTCTATTCACTGTTTGTCTTTGCGGTGTGGATCTTTTTCGGGTTAGTGGCGATTGCCCTGATACGTTTACGCCAAAAAGAGCCGAACCTGGTTCGGCCTTACCGTGCTTGGGGATATCCCTGGACGCCGCTCATTTTTTTAGCTGCCGCGATGGCTTTGACGGTCAACTTGTGGATAGTCCGGCCCGTACGTTCCTCGCTCGGTCTGGGAGTGATTGTTCTTGGTATTCCATTCTTCTACCGCTGGCGCAAACGGCCTCGTGCCGGAGACATACATTCCGGACGGAACTAGTGGATTCTAATGCACTGGCGGCCCGTTTCGGGTAGGTTCCGAGTGGCCGACCAACCGGAAGGTTCGATCGTGAACTAATCGCCGTCCTCACATCGTGAGAAGAACAATCAACGTGGCGGACGTTGCCAGATGAAGCAGGATATGCGCAGTGTTTGGGACTATTCCATTGCGCCGCGGCAAAAAAGAGTGCGTTTTGCCGAACATGATTTGATAGCGAGCGGCTCGCTTTGGTTCCTGTCGGAAAAGATAAGGTATCCACCAGGCGCGGATTTGCCCGATGAAGAGCAGGCCATAGCTAATCACGAGCCAGTCGTAAAGCCAGCCGGGATACGGTCGTTTAAAGTTCAACAGGCTAAAGCAGAGCCCGATGGTCCACGGTACACTTTGAATGAGCGTCACAGTGACAAGACGGCTTCTCGTATCCTGGCTGCGTACCGCTGCGACATCGTTGAGACGCCCAAGCGGAATCCAATCGTGAACCCATAGAAAAAGAACTTGAAACACTTGGAGAGCAAGCAAAACCATCTCGATTTCGCGATTTGCCGGGAAATGCTGCTGTAGCATTCTCGCTCCTTTAGCACCATTATGCCCTCGATTACTCCCGAGTCATGGGCAACACAGAAGTTGGCGCGAGCAAAACGGATTTACGCCCGACCATACGGGAGTCGGCCGCCAGCACGCCTGCGGGAATCCAGTGATGGGCGTATGAGGCCGTAGCTAGTCCTGCAATGCTCAGCGCTTTCCCGCCCCCAGCAGTGCACGGCCGGGGAAAACACCCGGCACGATCTCGCCTTCGTCGACAACAATGGTTCCGCCTACCACCAAATAGCGCACGCCCACGCTCGGTTCCATGGGCTTCGCGAAGATGGATCGGTCACTGATGGTCGCGCCGCTTGCGCTTAGCCGTTCGTGAGCATTCGGTTTGCTTTGGCGTGGGGCTGTCGGCTGGATGGTACGAAAGTTCTAACTCGGTGTTCTCTCCGCAAGCCGAGCCGCTTGGATCATCAGGTAATTCTGTTCCGGGATGCTCATCGTCCGTCCGGCCGCAATTTGGTAGTGTTTGATGGCGCTTTCATAATCGCCAACCATTTCGAGTAAATGGGCGCGAACCGCGTCGAGACGGTAGTGATCAGCAAGCCGACTGGCGTTATCGAGCGTCCTTAGCAGTTCGAGACCGTTCGAAGGGCCGTGCACCATCGCAGCGGCGATTGCATGATTGAGCGTCACCATTGGGCTGGGAGCGACACGTTTCAGCAGTTCGTACAGCGCCAGGATCTGCGGCCAGTCTGTGTCTTCCGCGCGCGCGGCTTCGTCATGGACTGCCGCGATCGCCGCCTGCAACTGATACAGACCGACGGAACCCTTCGACAGAGTGGCGGTCAAGAGTTCGATACCTTCGGAGATCTCGGCTTGGTCCCACAGAGTTCGATCTTGCTTGTCCAAGGGAATCAATTCCTCATCCGGTCCGGTTCGTGCGGCACGGCGAGCGTCGGTTAACAACATGAGCGCTAACAGGCCCGTTACTTCTGCATCCTCGGGAAGCAGCCCTTTCGCACCGCGAGTCAACCGGATCGCCTCACGTGCCAAATCGAGCCGCTGCAAATGCGCTCCGATGCTGCTGGCGTAACCCTCGTTGAAGATCAGGTAGAGCACATGGAGAACTGCGGGCAGCCGTTCGCTATGCTCCTGTGGGGAAGGCAGTCGGAATGGCATGCCGGAAGCCTTGATGTTTTGCTTCGCGCGGCTAATCCGCTGCGCCATCGTTGGCTCGGGAACCAGGAATGCGTTGGCAATTTCCGCCGTGGTTAAACCGCCGACCGCGCGCAGAGTTAGAGCAATCGCCGAGGACGAAGTGAGGGCGGGGTGGCAGCACATGAACAGCAAAATCAGCGTGTCATCCGGGTCCATGTCAGACTCGATTTCGACGGTAGGTACGATGATGTCCGTCTCCCTGGCCACCGCCGTTTCCCTTTCGCGACGGGCAATTTCGCCGCGCACCTGATCGGTTAGGCGTCGGGATGCGACCTGAATCAACCAGCCGCGTGGATTGTCGGGAATACCCTCCTCGGACCATTGCGTAAAGGCCGCAATCATCGCCTCCTGCACGGCGTCCTCGGCGGAGGAGAAGTCTCGAAAGCGGCGAGAGACGGCGCCGAGCACCTGCGGTGCAAGTTCGCGCAACAGATGCTCGGATGTCGCGTCCCACGGCTTTGTCATCGTAGCTCTCGTTACAGCATCTCCGGCGGAGGCCCGCTCATAATTGGGCGGACTTCAATCGGCATGTTCAACGGCTTGCCACCGGGCCCCGGTGCCGCCGACACTTTTGCTGCGATGGCATAAGCCCGCTCCGGAGAGTCGACGTCGACAATCCAGTATCCTGCGAGAAATTCCTTGCTCTCAGGAAATATGCCGTCCGTAACGGGCAAGCCATCCTTACCGGCCCGCACCAGCTTAGCCTGATCGGGAAACGACAGACCTTCGGCGGAAACGAACTCGCCGGATTGTTGAAGCTCTTTGTTGAGGCTGATCATAAATGCGATATGTGCTTGGAGATCTTTTTGCGCCCACTCGGGAACCCCGTGGCCGGCTCGCATCGTGTTCATCATGATGATATATTTCATTTCTCTTCTCCTATGATTTCATCTGGAGCTACTTTCCCTGCTTTTCGCAGGTTTGCCGAAACGTGGACTGAATTCTGAGCGTTCCGTCATTCGGTCTTAGATTGCTCAAAGAATGCGAATTTCCTAACTTCAATTGGCATGTTTGTAGGTGCTCCACCGGGTCCTGGCGACGCGGAAATCCGTGCCGCGATGGCATAGGCGCGTTCGGGAGTCGCTACGTCAACAATCCAGTAGCCCAGCAGAAACTCCTTCGACTCGGGGAAGATGCCGTCGGTGACCGGCATTCCATTCTTCTCGCCGCGCACCACTTTCGCTTCATTCGGTCCGGCCAAGCCTTGTGTGGCCACAAACTCTCCGGATTCGGTCAGTTCCTTATTGATGCGCCCGAGGATCGCCATATGCGCCTCAATATCCTTTTGCGACCAGGCGTGATACGTATCAACGCCTGCCTTCGTACCAGACATCAGCAGAATGTATTTCATATCTTTCGCTCCCGTATCGTCTTGTTACCGTAATGCCGTTTCCCTAAGCCTTCCTGTCTGTTTGAAACATCCACCTGACACCAAACTTGTCATTGAGTGCGCCGTAGGTGCCGAAAAACTCCTCTTTGAGAGGGTCAGTCACTTCTGCGCCGTCTGAGACTCTCTCAAATAGAGTTTTCAATTCCTCGAGTGTTCCTCCACTCAGATAGAGGCAAACCGTGTTGCCGCGAATTGGAGTTTGGGCAGGCCGTAGCCAGTCCGACGCGGAAATCTCCAACTTGCCATTTCTGAGCCGGGCATTGACGATTTTCTCGTGCTGAAAGGCGGGCATGAAATCCTTAGCTGGAGAATCCTTAACCTTGGTCGCGGCCAGTTCTCCGCCAAAACAGGATTTGTAGAATTCCATGGCCTGCTGGCATTTGCCATCAAATAACAAGTATGGCGTCAGGGTGGTCATTTCCTTTCCTCTTTTCTGCATCTTAGCGTCTGCCATCGAACGCGCCGGTAAAGCCGCCAATGCCGCAGCGGAGCGAGCGAACCAACGAAACGGCGCCGAGATAAGTCAGTTGCTTTGCCCATGATCGTTCTCCATATGAACTGGTTACTTGCCAGACCCTAATCTGCACTTTCATTGGGTAGTCGGAGCCGTCGCGGCGTTCTCTACATCCCTCGAAAATATTTTTTAAAGAAAAATCAGGCCTGACCTGTCGATTTTTCTCGCCCAGAACCGACATACAAGTGGAGGTTAGAAAATGACGACCGACGGTATGGTGGTTGACGTTAGCCTGGACGGGGAGCTGGCCTGCGATGTCCAGCAGCGTTCATGCAGGTCTGGGCCGTACCAGCGATTCGGTGGACTATAGCGCGCACTGCCGCCAAGTTCGATCTCTCGGCGGCGATTGCTACGAGTTCCTGCCTCTTGTGAATGACCGCCTGGCATTGGTCGTTGGCGATGCCTCCGGTAAAGGTGTCGCCCCGGCCCTCATGATCGCCAGTGTGCAGTCCTCACTTCGGACGTCACATGCGAGCCAAAATAAGACTGCCTGGGGGACCTCGCAACGTGACCATTTTTGCCACAGAATCGCCTGGCGTTCGCCGTTTAGGTACGAATAGATGGCGAATCGAAACCGGACCGATTGCAAAGCTCTGATGTCTGGTTTTCGTGTGAAATTCTCTGGTAGGGTTTTGCTATCTGCAACTTGCGGATACGTCGAGCCTTAGCACGGCAAAAACCGTACCACGGGTTCGAATCCTTCCCTCTCCGCCAGCAAGTCTTAAACTGCATCGAAACTTCCCCGTTGTTTGCCGCAAAATACGCGAAACATGCCCGTATTTCGCGATTACTGACAGGCAAACCGGACTTCAGAGAACGGACTGCTCGTCGGCAACGGGGTGACCGTCCGGTCTTTTCTCCGGAAGGTACCTGCGCGGTCCGGTTTCAAGAAGGGCAGCAGGCGAATGCAATGCGATCTCGAGGCCGGGGTAAGAACCGTCGAAGTGCCCGCTCAATTTGAAAAGTTGATCAGGAAAGAAGGCTGCTTCCAGTTTTCAAAAAAAACTAAGTTACACCCACCGCAAAGGAGTACTGCCGGTGGATTACCGACGCCAAGAAAGAAGAAATACGATTGAAGCGATTGGGGAAAGCCATTGAAATACTCAAGAAGGGAATAAGCCCCCTGGCTAGAATAAGGCCACGCGAATTGGATTGTGAACGTTGGCGGTTAGGGCGCAGCCTGTTAGCCGACCACTCGCATTGAATCGCTCGACCTGGCATGCTCTTATTGCATCGGCTGTCCCGACGCCAGCACCCCTTTTCCTGTGCCCCATGGATGGATTTCAGCTTTGAGCAGACCAGCTTTGACGATTGGATCGTCTTGAGTCAACTTGGCAGTCTGCTCTGCTCCCACCCGGAAAATGGCGACTCCCCGCAGCTCGCCCTGATCGCTGAATGGAAACGGTCCGGCAATGGCCATGTTTCCCTGATCTGTCATTCGTTTGACGAAAGCATGATGCTGCTTCATCACGTCCATGAACTCTGGCGCGTTTGGGTTCCAATGGTCGCCGCGCTTCATCAGAACGAGCGTGTACTGCTCGAAGCCGGGAGGCTCGGCAGGATCGTGAATGGCGCTCGGGTCAATGAGCCACGGCCCATGCACTTCGGCGGATAGACGGCCCGCCTTGACCGCCGGGTCGCTATTGACCCACTCCGTTACTTGTGCCGCCGAGTCCGCCTGGAACACAAAAATGCCACGCAGTACCGTGTCATCCATGAACGGCCCGGCAATCACAAGTTTGTGTTCGGCAGTCATCTTGTGGATGTTGGCCATGTGCTCTTCCTGAAGCTTGTCACCCGCTTGTTTGCTCAGTTGAGGAGCATCGGCAGGACGATTCAACAGTACGAGGAAGTATTGGGCGGGCTTGGCATTCGGCCGGTTCTGGGTTTGCGCGAAAACCGAGCCTGCAACCGGGAGGTCGGCTTTGGCTTGGGCAGCTTGAATCTGGGGCATCAGAATGTCGCGAACGTAGTGCCAGTATGGGACCAGTTTGAGAGCAGATTGTGCGTACTGGTCGGCGGCCTTCAAATCCGGCGTGGTTCGATTCAGATTCGACCAGGCGAGACTCATCAGCAACTCGGGTTCTCCCCATGAGGGTTCCAGCGGATCAACCACGTCGCGGCTACGGCTGCGGACAGCTCCCAAACCTCTGTTGTAGATTTCAAACGCCTTGTCCTGGCCTCCTCCCCGCTCTGGAGGCGACGACCAACGAATGGGGCCCAGCACCCAGAGAAGCCGAGGATTGTCTGGAGCCGCAGCCATGGCTTCTTTCAAAAGCGGACTCGACTGTTGCAATAGCTCCTGAATACGGGTTGGGTCGTTTCTGCTCAAGTACATCAGGTAGCCCAGACTAGAGCCTGCTCCAATCTTAGGTTCCACGAATGCAGGGTCGCGGGCAATGGCGTCTTTGAAATCGGTGACCGCCTGCGTGAGATTCTCTTCCAAATCAGTTGGAGTCGGGGATTCGTTGAAGCCGTTAATCGCTCTGCGCCACAGCGCAAATCCACGCCAGTAGAGCACCCGCGCTGCCAGCTTGTTGTCCTCCGGGATGGGCGTGAGCTCATCGTGGAGGCGCTTCAGTGCTGGGCGGTCGCCTTCGTAGTCCGCCCTTTGAATCTGGGTGACGATGCGAATAATGGAATCGCGTGAAAGTTCGAGGCTGGTCTTATCGGCGGGGTAAAGCTCGGTCGCGACGGACAAGACGAATATGGTCAGCGCGATCAAAAAGGCTCTGCCGTTTCGAGCACTCATGGACTCCTCCTTGCCATGCCGGAGAGCGACGGCCAGGGCCCGATTCTACATCAAGGGCTTCGGGGGGTTGCGCCCAGGCGATGGGCTACTCGGAAGTAATTCCGTCGCTTATGCTAGTAGAGCAGGAACAACAGGAGAGTAAATCGGGTTAATGAAAATCATGGGAGCGGACATCGACCTCACTCATTTCCAGCGCGCGGACGCTATCGGCTTTCACCGAAACGATATTTTCCTGGTTCTGAAGTTTCCCCTCGACTATCAGGAACTTGCCGCAGTCACGAGGCGGCGGTACTGTTCGTAGACACCGGGTGTCACAATCGCATTGGAAATTCCCATCTCGTCTTCAAGGCTCAGAAAAACAAACCCCTGGCACTCGCCGAGTGCCATAGAACCGCTTCGCCAAGATCACTTGTTGGATAGCATCGCGCACTGCTGTGTCCACCTGCCGCGGTGCCGACGCTTCCCAATGCCGATAAAATCCTGCGCGGCTCACGCCGCTCAACTCGCACATTCGCTCCACGCTGAGGAGGCTGCCTTGCCCGGCTCGCTCCGCGATCAACGTGCAGATCGCTTCGCGCCCACTCTTATGCGCCGCAAGGCCTCGCCGAAAAAATCCAACTCCAGTTCCTGCTGCCCAACTTTGCGTTCTAGCTCTGCGATCCGCTTCCGCGCCGCCAACGGCTCCGCGTCCGGTCGTGGCTTCGGATCCATGGGCCGCGACCGAAGTCTCCTTCCGCGGTCTGCCTCCGCGCTGATGCGCCAGGCCGGCTTCGCCCAACGCCGCGTAGCGGTCCTTCCACACGTACAACCGCTTGCGTCGAATCCCCAGCTCCTGCGCCACTTCACGCACGCCGCCGTACAGCCGCCGACTTCAACTCCGTGAACGAGCCGAATTCGATGCAAACGATCCGCTCGTTGGTTGAGGCGGAGGAAGGCGTACCCATCGTACCTGCCTCCACGAGCAATCTCCGGTCGAATGGTGTGCAATTCGTTCGGCTTGTGCCGGATACTCTGTATCTCGACTTGGTCGTGGCGTGGACACTAGGCGAGACCTCAATCGTATTGTGCACATTTCTCGACTTTCTAAATGCCAATGCGGATGCGATTCGCGCAAAGGCCGAGCTTGCTCTCTCCTCCATCGCACGGATCAGGTCGTAGCACCTCCGCACGGATCAGGTCGTAGCACCTCGGTCCAGCATTCGTACCTGATCGCCCCTTGCAGCCGCCTCGGTACTGTCCGGTCCATGAACAATTCTGACTGGCCCTGCGCGGCTCGTTCGTGCTCCAGCCGTTCATCCCACTCTAGACAGCCTCAAACAGCTTGCAAGCTGACCGTAATTCGTTGATGTTTTGCTTCTGTGTGCACGAATTTAGCAGGATTCCGACCATCCCAGCAGAAATCCGCACAAGACCGATTCCGACGTGGAGTTTACTCAGAATTGCGCGCAAGGCAACAGCATCAACAGACCGGTTCGCAATAGTTGTGCTACTAGCAGCTCTTTTCGGGTTGAAACCGGGAGCAGGCGCTTCGAGATGTTCCAACGAACTGCACTCTCAAAATATCCGTTGCACGATGATCTCACCTAGCGCGGTTGCCACAGAACTGCCAGAGAGCAGCTCGGACGAAGCGACCAGAAAGAATCTGCGCGAGTTCATGAAAATGGCGATCCCGGCCAGCGCGATGGCGAGAGCGATCGCTTACGCCAATCGAGCAGCCGGTCGAGGTGGAAGTCGATGAGATGGTCATCCGCCCAACCTTACAGGATTTCTAACGCGTTGGCCGGTTCGAGGTGGTCAAAGGGGCAAGATGTTATGTGTAAAAATGCTCGACGGCATTGGGAGCTGGAAAGAAGAAGGCTTTAGCCCTCACCACATGTTAGAGGAGAAGGTGGCATGAGAACCGTCGCGCTAGCGACTCATGGCGGATGTCCGAAGCTGAGTGCCGATGATCAGCTTCTCATTCCCTACCTTCGTGATTTTGATATCGAGGCGAAAGCAATCGTTTGGGACAACCAAGAAACCGACTGGAGTGAATTTGACCAAGTCATCATTCGTTCCTGCTGGGACTACCACCTTCGACTGCCTGAGTTCCTCGCATGGATCGCCGTTGTGGAATCGCGCGGTGTAGATCTTCAAAACAGTGGGCCTTTGGTGCGTTGGAACGCCGACAAGCGTTACCTCCGTCGGCTTGAGCAGTGCGGCATTACGATTCCGGAAACCCATTGGCTGTCTGAACATGAGGAAGCCAGCTTGAGCGGTGTTCTCGCAGCACACGGCTGGGATTGTGCGGTCGTTAAACCCACGGTCTCAGCCACCGCTCACAAGACGAAGCTCGTCGCCAGGGATACAGACGAGACTGTGCGCGGTCCGGCCATAGTGCAGAAGTTCATGCCTGAGATTCAGACTCAAGGCGAGAGTTCATTCATTTTCTTTCACGGAGAATTCAGTCACGCCGTATGCAAGCTTCCGGCCACCGGCGATTTCCGAGTGCAAACAGAATTTGGAGGAAGCGTCCGCGAGTTCGTTCCCAGCCGATCGCTCATCGATGGAGCAACCGAAGTGTTGCGGGGGGTTGAATACCAAAACCTGTATGCGCGAGTTGATGGACTGGAACGCGAAGGTAAATTCGTCTTGATGGAATTGGAACTGATTGAGCCGATTCTGTTCCTCGGCCTGGGCAGAGCTGCCTGTCGCTTCGCGCAGAGCATTGCCCTGTCACTAGATCGACCGCCGGTCAGTTTCCGATAGGTCGGGCCTTGCAGCCCGAGCGAGGTACGTTGAGATGCTAGTCGATTATGACAGGGCCGACTCGATCGCGCGCGCAATCGCTTACGCCATCGAGCAACCAGCCGACGTGGAAATCGACGAGATCGTCGTCCGGCCCACGGCGCAGGACTTCTAAACGCGGAGGTAAGTTATGCACCCTTTCTACTCGTCCCCTGGGCCCCGATTCTTGCAGGTCTCTCGTATGGTGCTCGTGGTTTCTATGATGCTCGCAATATTTCAACTGCCGGCCTACGCCCAGGGAAAGGAACGTTCCATGAAAAACCCGACTTTTTATCGCACGATACAGGTAGATGGACTCTCCATCTTTTACAGAGAGGCCGGGCCGAAAGACGCGCCAACGCTTCTCCTGCTGCACGGACTCCCATCTTCCTCGCGGATGTTCGAGCCTCTTTTCACCCACCTTTCCGATCGCTATCACCTTGTCGCGCCCGATTACCCCGGCTTCGGACACAGTGACTGGCCAGACCCGAAAAAATTCGTCTACACGTTCGATCACATCGCCGAAACCATGAATCACTTCACCAAAGCTCTTGGGCTCTCGCGCTACACGCTTTACATGCAGGATTACGGTGGCCCCGTGGGTTTTCGCATGGCCGTGGCGCACCCGGAGCGGGTCGAGGCGCTCATCGTCCAAGACGCAGTGGCCCACGATACGGGTCTGGGGGCAAATTGGAAAACTCGACGAGCTTTCTGGGCCGATCGCGCTGCCAACGAAAGCGCGCTGCGCGTAAATCTCTTGTCGCTTGAGACGGCGCGAAGCCGTCACGCTGGTAACGACCCAGACGCAGCACGCCACGACCCTGATCTCTGGACGGACGAATTTTACTTTCTCAATCAGCCCGGCCAGGTCGAGATTCAGAGCGACCTCTTCTACGACTACCGCACCAACGTCGAAAGCTATCCCAAGTGGCAAGCTTGGATGCGTGAGAAGCAGCCGCGCCTGCTGGTGATTTGGGGCAAGTATGAGTCATCGTTTGACTCCTCGGAACCGGAATCTTATCGGCGAGATGTGCCCAATGCTGAGGTCCACATTGTCGATGGTGGTCATTTCGCATTGGATACGGCAGCGGATGAAATTGCGGCTCTGGTAAGTCAGTTCATGAGGACGCAGAAATGATTTGGAACATCCAGTTTTGAGCAGTGCCAGGAGGAGAAATGGCAACTCGAACGACATCCCGTCCCCCTTTGCCTCCGTTCACCCGCGAGAGCGCGATTCAGAAGGTGCGTCTCGCCGAAGATGGCTGGAACACTCGCGATCCGGCAAAGGTGGCCCTTGCCTATGCCATCGATTCACAATGGAGGAACCGCTCGGAGTTCATCAGCGGGCGAAGCGACATTATTGCTTTCCTCTCTCGCAAGTGGGCCAAAGAACTCGACTACAGGCTCATCAAGGAAATGTGGGCATTCTCAGGAAACCGCATTGCCGTGCGCTTTGCTTACGAGTGGCACGATGATTCGGGTCATTGGGCGAAAAGCTCTCCCACGCGCAAATGGAATTGCTTGAACTTGTGCCCCTCGTCAGTGAAGAGATCATGGAGACGGAGAGTAAACCCGAGCCCGTGCATTGCCCGACGAAGAAACCGGCCAAGCATCCGGGCCGCCAGCACTTGCCTTTGAATCTTCCTCGCGTAGGGCGGGTTCTGCCCGGCACGCCGGATCAGCGCATCTGCAAGCGCTGTGCCAAACAAACGGTAGTGATTGGCTACGAGGAGAGTTCCCAACTGGACGTGGAGCCAGCGAAGTATTTCGTGCTGGTCACGAAACGAGAGAAGCGAGCTTGCCGGTCGTGTGCGGATCTCGGCGTCGTCTCAGCGCCCCTGCCCGCCACGGATCATCGAGAAATGCTTAGCGAATGACCGGATTGTCAAGGTTGCAGCGATTCTCTCGGTCGTGGAAAGCTGCCGCCGCTGAAGATCTCTGTGCGCGACTATCTGGCGGCGGTCCTCCTCGACTTGGCGGATGTCAGAATCCAACGGCTGCCCGCGCTGACTCCCTCTGCCTGGGCCCTAACGTCTAACGAGACAGCTTCTTCGACACACTTCATTACTGGGGCATGACCTTTCATAAGCGCAAACTTAAGGATCGAATGTGTGGCGCCGGACATCTGTGGCGGAACGTCAAGGTGTCCAGCCCTGTCGTCGCAAAGCATTCCTAAAGAAGTGAGGAGGAGAATGGGACATTTCTAGACCGGGTTCAAAGCAATCGAATCCGCTCTACTGTCAATTGATCACCCTGAACGGTGCCCTCAACTGATACGCGCCAGCGCTGAGTGTGCGAATGCCTCTCGATGAGTTTTCGTGCTGATTCGTTCCCTTTGCGTCAAACCTGAGAACCTCATCGCGATCAGTTAGCAGCGCGTAGTCGCTTTCCGCGCAAATTGGCATCAGCAGACATTTTCGAGTATGCTCCGACCTGAGCTTGGTTAGGTTTCTCTTGGGATCTGTGGCGCAGGTAATATCGACGAGAGTGCCAGTCAAGTTTGCCTTTCTTTGCGAGCATCGGAAGCGTGAAGGCTTACAGAAGTAAACGCAAGCAACGTCAGAAGGAGAAGCAGTAACCAAGTGCGTCTCGTATCCATGGGCAATCGTTGCACGATAACGATAGAGAGTCGATTGAGAATCGTACGGTAATGTTGTACAGTATTTTGCCCGTGTCAACCAAGCGTGGGTTTTTCGGGCGCAGTGATCGACTGGCGGCAATCTGTGCGTAGCGGAGCAAAATTCGCGGCAGGTTTCGCGATTTGTGTGAGCGCTGTTTTCGCATTGCCGGGTTTCCCGCTGCCAGATTCCGGCACTTATCAGCAGCAAGTCGACAAGAGCTATCAGTATCGCTTCGGAACAAATCCATTCTTACCCAGTCGCGCGCTTTCGAGTGCGGGCCAATTCATCCCAGCGGAAGCTTTCCCAAAGGCCTCCTATTGTGCCAAGTGTCACGAAGATGCGCATCGGGAGTGGCGCCAGTCGGCACATGCCAATTCCTTCCGCGCGCCATTTTATGTGAGGAACGTCGAACTCCTCATTCATCAGAAGGGCATTGAATATACGCGGCATTGCGAAGGCTGCCACAATCCGATCGCACTGTTGTCCGGAGCACTTACCAAAGACTCGTCGTCAGATCGTTCCTTCGATGAAGATGGCATTACCTGCATGGTCTGCCATTCGATCGAGAAAATACAAGACACGGCCGGAACTGGCAGTTATGTTATGGGCACGCCAGCAACGATGGTGGCCGAAGACGGGGAGCCGATTCCGGGCGAGGCCAGTTTCGATGACATTCTGGCGCATCCCAAGCGGCACAGCCAGGCGGTGATGAAGAGTTTCTACCGGAGTCCTGAGTTCTGCTCCGCATGCCACAAGGCAGCACTTCCAAAGATGCTGAACGATTACAAGTGGCAGAGAGCTTTCTCAGTGTACGACGAGTGGCAGCAGTCGTCGTGGTCGCAACAGTCTCCGCTACCTTTCTATAAGAAAGACAGCGTTTCAACTTGCCAGACCTGCCACATGGCTCCCTCGGACAGTTCACGCGATTACTCAGCCAAGGACGGGAAGATTAAGTCCCATCGGTTCCTCGGCGCCAACACGGCGATTCCTACTTTCTACGGATATCAAGAGCAACTCGATAAAGTGCAGGAGTTTTTGAAGGACGCAGTTGCCATCGATGTGTTCGCGATCGAGAAGCAGGATGGCGGCGGAAAAGAGCAAATGATTGCTCCGCTGGGAAGTTCCGCGTTTCAGTTTGCCGGCGGGCAGGCGGCGACTGTCTGTCTTGTAATCCAAAACAAGAGGATTGGGCACTCCCTTGTGCCCGAACAGCGAGATTTTTACGAGAGCTGGGTGGAGTTCAAGGCGCAGGACGCCAGCGGGCAAGTTATTTATCACAGCGGCTACCTCGAACCAAACGGCTACCTTGAAGAACATGCCCACACCTATACGAACCGGTTGGTGTCGGTGAGCGGTAAGTTGCTGGACCTGCATCAGGTGTGGGCGACAAAAGTCAAAACGTATGACAACACGATTCTGCCCGGACGTTCCGATCTTGTCCAATACCGGTTCTGGGTTCCGGCGGACGCAAAGAGTCCCATTACGCTCACGGCCAAGGTGAACTATCGCCGCTTCCGGCGGGGCTTTACCGACTTTGTGTTTCAGACGCCGAAGGAGTTTCCCATTGTGGAAGTGGCGTCGAAGTCGGCAACCCTTAAATTGGGCGCCAACGATAGTTCCGCAACCGCCGATCGCAAGGCAGAAATGCTGCGCTGGAACAACTATGGGATCGCTCTTCTGGGACAACAACAATACTGGCGGGCCGACCGGGCGTTTCGTCAGGTAGTTGCAATCGATCCAAACTATGCAGACGGATACATCAACCTGGCGCTGTCGGAGTATTCCAAGCTGCTTGAGAACAAGCGGGAGGGACCGGACGGTGTGGGTAATCTGTCGGTTGCCAACGCCAGTTATGAGAAGTACGAGCCGGCCTTAAAGCTGCTCGCCCACGCGCTGGAAGTTTCCCCCCGAAATCCCAGAGCACTGTATTACCGGGGCCTGATTTTCCGGCTGCAAAATAAACTGGAAGCAGCGGCCGAGGACCAGAAATATGTCGTGTCGCAGTTTCCAAGAATGCGGCAGGCACGACAGGAACTCGGTTATATCTACTATCTGCAGAAGAAATACGAGGAAGCTCAACCGCAGTTCGAGGCGCTGCAATCGATCAATCCTGATGACCAGACGGCACATTACTATTTGTCATTGATCTGCGATCAACTGGGTATGAGAGAGAGAGCCGTCGAAGAGGGTGCCGCTTACTCGGAGCATCGCGACGATCCGACAGTAGGCAGGCTAGCCCAGGACTTTTGGCGTCATTATCCCGCCGTAGCTGACGAGTTAGCCCCGTACCATGTGCACGGTGTGGCGTTGCGCAAAGAAACGCGAACTACTGTAGGTGGACCACTTCCCTGAAGTTTGACCTCCTCCGAGCTGTTTGTTCGGATTTCGCAACACCGACCAAAAAAAACTCTTGACAAGGATACAGATTCTGCTAGGCTCGGCGGAACTTTTTCGCGGGCGATGCGACTAATTGTTTCATGTTAGTTGTGTAATTCGCGTAGAAGCGTACCGGTTTTCTCGCTCCTGGGCTCCGCAGTATTACATCGACACGTCACAGCAGGATCCGGAGAACATGGAAGCTCATCGCCCGACCTCCGCTGGATACACAGGATCCAAGGAATCGCATCGGTTGTGGCTTCAGAACGGGCTTAATCCAGGCTTGTTCAAAGTGATTTTGGGATTGGTTGCTTTTGCCTTCACATTGTGGCCTCCGACTGCCGCGGCCCAAAGCAGCCCAGCCATCACTGCGGCCCAGAAACCTGTATGGTGCGCCTATAACAACAACTCAACTTCAGCGAAATGCGCTTATAGTTCCAGCAATTCGCCGGGAGACATGCTTTTCGCCTTTCAGGTGTGTCAAAGCACCACGGCAACGATCGGAACACCCACTGACACCGCCGGAAATTCGTGGCTGCCTGTGAACCCGGCCCTGGTGAACAGCGGCGATACCACAACCTCCCAGGTTTTTTATGTGCAGAGTGCCAAGGGAGGCGCCAATACAGTCACCTACTCTTCCAGTAAAAAAGACTTTTGCGCACTTCTGATCTGGGAATTTACGAATGGCATTGCGGGAACCTGGACATTAGACCAAACCCAGTACAATCTCAATTCCGGCACGAATGATTCCACTCTGACCAGCAATGCCACTCAAATTCTATCGCAGCCGGATGAACTGGTGATCGGAGTCGGCGGCGAAGGTGATGGGCCAAACAATACGTTTATTGCCGGAACGGGCTTTACCATTCCCAGCGGCGGGGTCTCAGGAGTTTCTACTGTTAGCTATGCGGTGGAATCGTTACAGTCGAGTTCCATTGCTGCGCAAACGGCCACGATGACGATGGGGTCGAATGCCAACTGGGAGATGTATGTGGCCACGTTCGTGCCGCCCCCAACGACGGGAACTCCCATCATCACCAGTCTCTCGCCCAACGGAGGCCCGGTGGGAACAGTGGTGACGATCAACGGCAACAATTTCGGCTCCAGCCAGGCCACTAGCACGGTCACGTTCAACGGGGTTGCGGCTACACCTATCACTTGGAGCAACGGCGGCATCCAGGTTGCCGTTCCTAGAGCTGCAACCGGCTACGTGGCGGTCACGGTGGCTGGAAGCGCCAGCAACGGAGTGAAATTTGGGGTGGAGGGTCCAATCGTCTCCGCGCAGAATCCGGTGTGGTGTTCCTATAACAGCAATGCTGAGTCAGGAAATTGTGCCTATCGCGCCAGCAATTCTGCCGGCAACATCCTCTTCGGTTTTGAGGTATGCCAAAGCACGACGGCAACGCTTGAGACACCCACGGACACCGCCGGCAATTCGTGGCTGCCGGTGAAAACCGCCCTGGTGAACAAGAGCGACACTACGACATCGCAGCTTTTTTATGTGCAAGACGCGAAGGGTGGCCCCAACATTGTTACCTATTCTTCGAGCAAGAAGGCCTCTTGCGGCTTTCTTATCTGGGAGCTGACGGATGGCGTAGCGGGAAGCTGGAAGTTGGATCAAATCAGTTCCGCGGACGACAGCGGGACGAATACAACCGCATTGAACAGCGGAGCCACCGGGACGCTCGCGCAACCCAATGAACTCGTGATCGGATTAGGCGGTTCGGGCTTCGGCCCCGGCTACAACTTCACTGCCGGAACCGGCTTTACCATCGCCGGCGACGGCGCATCTCAAGTGCCTGCCGTTGCCTACGCGGTGGAGTGGCTGCCATCCTCTTCGACTTCACCACAAACGGCGACCATGACTATCAGTCCTGCTTCGGACTGGGAGATGTATGCGGCCACGTTTGAGCCACCGCCCGTCCCGGTAACGATCACAAGCATCTCCCCGGGATCCGATCCTGTGGGAGCAGTGGTGACGGTCAATGGCGCGAGTTTCGGGTCTTCCCAAGGACAAAGCACAATTACTTTCGGCGGAGTTCCCGCGTCTCCCACTCAGTGGAGCAACATTCAGATTACGGTTCCTGTTCCGGCTGGTGCGGCGGTCGGTTCGGATCCGGTGGTAGTGACAACCACTCAGGGCACTAGCAACTCCGAGCCATTCACCGTGGTAGCGTCTGGTGCGCTTCTTACGATTGCGGCCTCAAGTTCGCCCGCGCCAAATGCCTATGGCTGGAACAACACCAGTGTGACCATTTCTTACCAGTGCAGCGGCGGTGTTCCGCCGGTGCAGTGCCCGGGAACCCGGACCGTGACCACGCAGGGAGCCAATCAGGCCGTGACAGAGACCGCTGTTGATGCCGATGGGAACACCGCCACGGTTACAACTCTAGTGAGCATCGATCTGACACCGCCGACGATTACGGCAACGGCATCGCCTGCGCCCGACGCGAGCGGTTGGAACAACACGCCAGTGACCGTGACGTTTACTTGCGCGGACAGTCTGTCGGGCATCGCAACATGCCCTGCTCCGCAAACTATAAGTACGCAAGGAGCTAATCAGGTAATCACCGGAACCGCGGTCAATAAGGCAGGCAGCAGTGCGACGGCAAGCGTGACTCTCAACATCGGCACAGCACTTCCAGTGATCACGGCCTCCACTTCGCCCGCGCCGAACGCGAGTGGTTGGAATAACACTCCCGTCACGATCACCTTCACCTGTACCGCAGGTACGGCCCCGATAGCATTTTGCCCCCCTCCGCAGACGATATTAACCCAGGGACAAAATCAGGCGATTTCGGGTACGGTTACGGACGTAGCTGGAAACAAGGCGAGCGCGAGTGTGAACGTTAGTATCGAAACCACGCCGCCCTCGATAACTGCTTCCGTGTCGCCGTTGCCAACTTCACGAGGTTGGAACAATTCTCCGGTTACAGTGCGTTTTGCCTGTGCTCCTACTGTATCCGCAATAGCTCAGTGCCCCTCCCCGCAGACGGTTAGCGCTCAAGGGGCGAACCAGATTATCTCAGGAACGGTTACAGATAGCGCGGGTTATAGCAACACCACGCAGGTAACCGTGAATATCTCGACTACCCCTCCAACGATTCTCGCTTCGGTTTCGCCAGCTCCTAATGGAAATGGTTGGCTCAATGTAGCTCCAACGGTGAGCTTTGTATGTAACGGGCCCGTTGCTCCCATTGCTAGCTGTCCCTCTCCGCAACAGGTGACAAAGACCGGTGCCAATCAGGTGGTCTCAGGAACGGTTGCCGACTATGCGGGTGCGACAGCAACGGCATCGGTGTTATTGAATATCGATACAACACCCCCTGTTCTGAACGTCACATCGCCTCCAAGCGGCAGTAATTTCAATACCCAACAAACTCTCGTGCAGGGATTGGTTTCGGACGCAATTTCAGGAGTTCAAAGTGTAACTTGCGGTGGTGCGACGGCGACGCTAATGGGAGGGACCTTCTCCTGCAATGTTAGCCTTCTGACGGGAAGCAATTCGATTGTGATCAGTGCCACGAATGTTGCAGGAAACACGACAACTTCGAATCTGACGTTGCTGTATGTGTCGCCCATCAACGTACAGATCACGTCGCCCACTCCGCTGCAATTGTTCTCAAGCAGCCCGCTGACGGTGACGGGGAGTGTCGGCGATCCCAACGCGACGGTGACAGTGGGTGGAGTGATTGCGACGCTGAACAGCACCTCGTTTTCGGCTGCGGGAGTAGTTTTGCAGGAAGGCACAAATCTTCTGACCGCCAGTGCGACCGACACGGCGTCGGGTGGGATCGGCTCAGACAGCGTTTCGGTGATTTTGGACACGACGCCGCCCGTAGTGCACATCGACAGCCCGATCACGGGCGCAGTCGTGACCAGTCCGCAGATCGATGTCACCGGCGGCGTCAACGATATGGTGACGGGAACGGTGAACGGCGACCAGGTTTCTGTCGTAGTGAACGGCGTGAGCGCAACCGTGGCGAATCGCAGTTTTGCTGCCCACGGCGTCTTGCTCGTGCCGGGGCAGAACACGATCACAGCCCTGGCTACCGACCGCGCTGGAAACACCAATACGAACCAGGTGCAGGTGACTCTGCAGCAGGTTGCAGGACAAACGCTCTCCGTTGTTTCCGGTAATGACCAGAGTGGTGCAATCAACACTCTGCTGCCGCAACCGCTGGTAGTGCTGGCGACCAACGCGCTCGGGCAACCAATGGCGAATGTGGCGCTGAATTTTTCCGTGCTCAAGAGCGACGGATTCATGATCTCCGGCCAGCAGCAGGGACGGCAGTTGACTATTCAGACCGGCGCGAATGGTCAAGCCAGCGTGCAACTCCAGCTTGGCCGTCGCAATGGCGCAGGTATAAACCAGGTTTCGGTTAGCGCACCTGGCTTTGTCGGACAAGCGGTGTTCTCCGAGGACAGCACGGTGGGAGCAACCGCGGTTATCCATACAGTGTCCGGAGAATGGCAGATGGGCGCCGCAGGAGTTGCCTTAGCTCAACCGCTAGTGGCCATTGTTTTCGACGCGGGGGGAAATCCCGTGGCCAATGTTCCGGTCACGTTCACCGTGCAGTCGGGCGGAGGATTGATCAACAGTGGGACCGCATTCGTCACAAATACCGATAGCGACGGCAAGGCTTATGCCGTGCTGGTGTTGGGCCAGCAAGAAGGCATCAACAACAATACTGTGACTGCGTTGTTCCCGGGAATGCCGGGAAAGCCGGCAGCATTCGTCAGTTCTGGCGTTGTGCCCGGTCCGGCCGCCAACACGATGGTTAGTGGACTTGTACTGGACGATACCGATGCGCCTATTCCCAACGCCACCGCCAGCATTCAGGGCACGAATCTTTCCGCTCTGACAAATGCCCAGGGACAGTTCACCATTGCCAATGCACCGGTCGGCGATATCGTGCTCTACATTAACGGCGCGACGAGTACGAGTTCCTACACGTTCCCGACTCTCTCTTTCCAAATGGCGACGATTCCCGGCGTGAATAACACGCTTGGGCACCCGGTTTACCTGCCAGCGCTAGACACGAGTAACTCGCAAGTGGTGGGCGGAGATCAGGCGGTGCAATTGACGATGACGGGCGTACCGGGATTGGTCTACACCGTCGCGCCAAATTCGGTGACGTTCCCCGACGGGAGCCACGTAGGGACGTTGACGCTGTCGCAAGTACATGGCGACCGCGTGCCCATGGCTCCGCCCAACGGAACCGCGCCGCGCCTGGTCGGCACGCTACAGCCTGCGGGAGTGCTGTTCAATCCGCCCATTCAGATGCAGTTGCCGAACACAGACGGGCTGGCTCCAGGACAAGTCGAAGAGATCTTCTCGTTCCACCATGATCTGGAGCAATTTGTGGTGGAAGGGACCGCGAGAGTCAGTCAGGATGGATCGGTGGTCGTGACCGATCCGGGATTTGGACTGACGGTTTCCGGATGGCATGGTGGGGGAGGCAACAATCAGAACCCCACCTGCGGCGATGGATGCGGGGCTTGCCAAGCTTGCAATAACGGCTCCTGCCAGGCAGATCCTACGCAGGACGGGCAGTCGTGCACAACACCGGATGGTTGCACCGTCGGCATGTGCAGCTCCGGTTCGTGTAATGGGAATCCGACAAGCGTTTCCAACTTTACTGTGTTTGCGCTCGATCAGAGCGGGAACCAGCAAACGAGTCTCTCAGAGATTGTCCCGCAGTCGACAACCAGTGTGACAGTACCATTCACTTCTCAGATAGCTTCGAATTGCACAAACGGTGTGATGTACACATGGGATTTTGGCGACGGCAACGCAGGTTCGGGCTCATCTCTTCCGCCATCGCATATGTATATGGCGGGACAAACCTACAATGCCACATTCAGCGCCACTTGCAATGGTTGTCCGAATTCTCCTGCGATGAATGCGACTGTCAGCGTCACCATTGCTCAGATTCAGCTCAACTATGTGCAATTCGAGGGGAACAAGAGAAGCATCATGAAAGATGGACAGACCTTGACCTCGAGTTGCCAGCCGGTGACCGGAGGAAGACAAATCCTGCCGGTTGTTACGCCGGAATGGCAGGCTGCTTGTGGAGCAACCAATGGAACTGCGGGGACGGGTGCGCCTGTGCAGGAATATGTAGCTTACACTCAGGGCAACAATGTCATCGTAAAGGTCGACTTCGTCGTCACGCCCTCGCTTTCGACCCCCATTCCAAATGTCTACCTCCAGGGGCAGGCGAGTTATGCGCAAATAGCTTTCATGCAGAGCGGTCTGAGTATTAGCGGCACAGATTTTTCAGTGGACAACCTCACCGCTACCAGCGCGCTCCCGGGCGAAGTGGACTACGAAAGCGCATTCACGATCACATGGAGTATCTCCACCGATGGCCAAAATTACACCACCGTCGGCATGAGTCAAAACCCTCTGTACGTTCTGCTGAACGATGCCGATCCGACAAACTCAGACGCCAACCTCCTAACCGCAATCTATCTGGCGGCCTCAGAAGGAAATGCGACAGATGCCGACACAGCAGTCGACAATACTTGGACGCTCTTCTCGAGTGGATCAGGGCCGGTTGGAGTAACAACCTGGGACGGTTTTAGCCTGGCATACTACCCTGCTGGACAGAATTTTAGCCTTTGTGCGACCTCAGCGCAGCTCCTGGTTGGGGGTTCCTTGGCTGGCAGTGGTCAGTGTAATTCGTTTGCCACACTCTTACACGCCGCGCTCTCAGCGAACGGTATTTCCGCGACTCACATCAAGGTGACGGCCCAGCCGAATCCGGTAAGCGGGTTGGGATTCATGGTTAAGAACTGGAGCTTCCTGACGCCACATCTTAGTCTGGATGCACCGCTGCAGAGCTTCAAGTACGAATTATTCTTGCGGGATGAACTCAATAGCACCAACGGCTCTCCGTGTGGGCCGATTACCGTCAGTTCGAGCACGGAATTAGGCACCGTCCCATCATGCCCGAACAACACGTACGGTGATGTCCAGCGTGGCTCTGGTCTGCCCGGGCAGAATTCGCCGACTCCATCCGAGTCTGTTTTTGGATCTCACTTCATCGTGGAGTATGTCGATGGCGGCAGCACGGCTTCTTACTACGATCCATCGTACGGCGTAATTTACGACAGTACTAATGACTTTGAAGATACAGCGGTGTTCGGATATTGGTTGTTCTCATCGAGTGGGATCGGGGCGGTCGAACCCTCTACCGGCTCGAACAATATTACGTTCACGTCCATTGGCTGGTAGGAGGACAAATTGAGAAGTTGCTGCCAAATTTTGCTGCTGTTGTTGTTGAGCCAGTGGAGCTTCGCACAGCAAGAAAAACGGCAGGGAAAGGAGATCGTGCCCAGTTCGTCTTTCCATGCTCAGGCGCAGGCAGCGAAGGACGGCGCGCCGTACTCCGTAGACGTTAGTCAGAAGGATGTTCGCGTCAAATTCACAAATGGCAACGCCAGAGATTTTCGAGTTTTTACCATATACGATGACAAGGATCATTTCTTTTGGTGGTTGGCGGACCCACTTTTCACAGCGCTGCCCGCTTCTGATCAGACTGAATCATTCGTTCGAAGACACGTAATCGTAATTGACAACAGCGAACTTATCGTGTTTTGGGGAAGCGATCGCCCATTTGGGCTGGGGATATTGGCCTCTACCGCTAAGTATGAATCCGAGGAAAAGGCATGGGACGACGTGTACAAGCAGTTAGATGAGGCTTTATTTCGGGCCGATCTCTTGGAACACACTGCACGAGGGGTAAAAACCGTGGATTTAGGGAAATTGATGGGAGTGGATTTTACCCGTAGGAAGGAAGATCGTCTAAGCGCTGCAGTCCACATCTACTGGCCGCAGATCGATTCCGTCGATCTGGTGAATGGAGAATGGAAGATTCGTGTTGAAAATCCAGACAAAGACCTGGCCATTGTTCTACTAGATAAAAACTTCGACGTAATTAGCGCGTCACAGATTGAAAAGAAGACAGCGCCGTGAAATGCGACGCCGCCTAGTGCGCACGAACCCGAAAAGTGAAATGACACGACTTTTATCCATTCCGGAGCGGTTCTCAAGCGCACCGCAGTTCCGCGTAATCTCGACGCTCGTGTTTGGGCAAATGATCGGCCAACCCAGACTTCTTCTGGCGCTTGTAATCGTGTGCATAACCCAGGGAATGGCTTTTGCCCAGCAGTTGAATCAAAACTGCATCGCTACGATTGCGAACCAGTCAGTGCAGGTGAGCGCGAATGGGACCTTCGCGATACCGAACATTCCGGCCGATATCGGCTATTACCGTGTGCGCGTTCTCTGTCAGAACAATGGGGTAACGACCCAGGGTGCGACGCCGTACATTACGCTCGTAGCCAATGGCAATACGAAGATTCCCCTAATTACGTTTGGAACGGTTACGCCTCCTCCGATTTCCGTCAGCTTAAGTTCGCCTTCACAATCGCTTACCGCAGCGGGCCAGACGGTTCAACTTACAGTCACAGGAACGCTGACCAACGGGACGCAAACCGATCTGAGCACCCAGGCGCTGGGCACGCTGTATGTCAGCAGCAATCCGCAGATCGCCTCCGTCAGCAATAACGGATTGGTGACCGCGGTCGGAGTTGGGGCGGTGATCATCACAGCCATCAATGAGGGAGCAACGTCAACCATCTCGCTGAGTGTGAACATTCCGCTGAGCACGCTGGGAGATGGCATTCCCGACTCATGGAAAATTCAATACGGCTTCAGCATCACGGATCCAGGGGTCGCCGGCGCAGACCCGGACAATGATGGGCTGACCAACTTGCAGGAATACCAACTGGGAACGAACCCGCTCAATCCCGATACTGACGGCGATGGAGTTCCGGATGGCATGGAGGTAAAGCTCGGTACAAACCCCCTGAATCCAGATACCGACGGCGATGGCCTGTCCGATGGCGAGGAGTTACTGCTGGGCACGAATCCCCTCAATCCCGACACGGATGGCGACGGTATTCCTGATGGTATTGAAGTGAAACTAGGCACTAATCCTTTAGTTTTCGATCCCACCAACACGGTGCAAGGACGAGTTGTGAACTCGAATCTCCCGGTTGCGGGAGCGTCGGTCGTCGTATTTGGCCTGATTACGGGGGTGACGGACAGTACGGGTTTCTTTTCCATCAACTATGTGCCGGCCGACATCGGGCCGATTACCGCGATCGCCCGTGTGACCGTCAACAACGTGATTCTGGAAGGAGAGTCCAATCCAACGAATGCGGTGCTGCCGACCGGTTCCGTCATCAACGTCGGAGTAATTCAACTGGGGCAGAGCAACGGGAGCATCTCGGGAGTCGTGACCAACGTGCAAGGTGCGCCTGATGCGAACGCGCTGGTTACCATCAACATTGGGTCGGAAACCCGAACGACGACGACGAACGCAAGTGGCCTCTATGCCTTCAGCGGCTTTACGCCCAACAGTTTCACTGTCACTGCTGTCGATGAGACCACTGGTCTTCAAGGTCAGGCAACTGGTTACCTGTATGCGAACTCGTCAGCAGTCGCAAACATACAGCTAACAGCTTCCGGCACGATCCAAGGCAGTGTATTTGCAACCAACGGCACCACGCCGGTTGCAAATGCCAACGTGGTTCTTTCTGGGACGTCGTTAGCAAGCACGACCACGAACGAGGGCGGGCAGTTCTCGTTCAATTTTGTTTCAGTCGGCGCTTTTACTCTCGATGCCACCGACGGCAATGGCAACCATGGACGCAGTACAGGCTCCATCCCGAAGACAGGAAGTGTTGTGCAGAGCAACGTGACCTTTCTGGGACGGGGGGCAGTTTCCGGTGTGGTCAGCGACAGCTCGCAGAATCCCATTCCGAACGCGAATGTGTCACTCACCAGTCAGAGCATATTCGGAGGCGTCAGCACGACCACGACGGATTCTGGAGGCAATTACGTTCTCTCCAACATTTTTGTGGGGCCGTTCAACGTGGCAGCGGGTTCCAGTGCACTGGGGCTCGGCGGACAGGCCAGCGGCAGTATCACAAGCGATCAGCAAAGTGTTACGGAAAATATAACCCTGAGTGCTTCCGGAACGGTGACGGGGACAATCTTCCACGCCGATGGGGTGACACCTGACTCCTACGCCCAGGTAAATCTTTCCGATGGAGCCGCCACCCAGGCGGATGTCAATGGATCGTACACTCTGAGCTTCGTGCCACTGGGTTCGTATACGATTTCGGTGACCGACCCGAGCGACGGCGACCAGGGCACAGGCAGCGTCACCATCAGCGGCCAGGGCCAGGTTCAGACGGTAAACATTAATCTCAACGGTCAAGGCAATGTGACGGCTACCGTCCTCAATGCCTTGGGAAACCCCGACGCCAGCGCGATCGTTACCCTGACGGGTCAAACAGCATTTGGAGGAAGCTTTAATGGCGTTACGCAGCCGAACGGGACCTACACTTTTAGCCAGATCCCTGCCGGCGGTTTTGCTGTGACCGCCTCGGATCCGGTAACGCAAGCCGGCGCCGGTCCGGTTAGCGGCTCCGTAAGTCCGGGAAATACGGCTACGATCACACTGCAGTTGCAGCCGGTGGGATCGGTGAGCGGCTTTGTGTTTGCAGCGAACGGCGTAACTCCGGTCTCAGGAATGACCGTCAATCTCGTCGGTACCGCGACTCAAGCCGCCGTGACCCAAACCACCACCAGCGCTTCCGATGGCAGCTTCTTGTTTAGTGTTGTCCCAAGCGGAACATATACGCTGCAGGCTATCGATGGGAGTGGAACTGTCCGTGCAACGGCAAGCGTCACTGTCGCAAGCGAGGGCAGCACGGTGCAACAGAATCTGGTCCTAGTCGGCTTCGGTACGGTCACCGGACAGGTATCGCTGGCAGAGGGTGGGCTGGCGGTGAATGCCTCCGTGACACTGACGGACGCGGCAGGGAAAGTGCAGTCCGTCTCGACAAATGCGAACGGCACCTACTCAATCTCTCAGGTGGCAGTGGGAGCTTTCATGGAAGGGGCAGTGTTTGAGGAGCCGGCTCAAGTGGAATCGGGCTTCGCTCAGGGGAATATCACGGCGGACGGCGCGACCGCAACTGAAAACATCAGGCTAGTGGGCCAATCACAAGTATTGCCTGCAACGCTCTACGACGCTAATGGATTTTCGTACCAGATCAATCCGGACGGCTCGTTGGAGCCTGGGTCGCAAGAAGAATTCTTCAATGTCTACGGTACGCTATACGGCGCGGTGCGGCTCGATGTGATTTCGGGTGGTACTACGACTCACTTCATTGGCAGCAACACCGCGACGAACGCGAACAACGGGCAGGAATTCGACATCCAACAGCTGGGCATAGCGGGTCTGAATATAACGCGCAAGATTTTCGTCCCCAACAACGGGTATTTTTCTCGTTACCTGGAAGTACTACAGAATCAGGGAAGCAGTCCCGTCACCGTAGACCTTCGTTGGACAACATATCTCCGCTTTACCACGGGTCACGACGCCGAGGGCAACCCGATCGCGGTTCCGCCGGCGATTGTCACTACGTCCAGTGGGGACAATGTTCTCGAAGTTTCTGACAACTGGGGCGTATTTCAAGACACGAGTGCCAACGTTACCGGTCTTGTGAGTTACGAGACTCTGGCGCCAGTGGCCGATATCTTCGACGGTCCAGGAAGTGTGCTGCAGGCAACGAGCGCGCAATGGACCATCGACGACACAAATCGCGTCGGCACTCTGCAGGAGGAATTTGACAACATTACCGTGCCTGCAGCTGGGCAGGTAGCCCTGCTGCATTTCTTCAGCTTGCAGGTGAATATTAGCGGGGCGATCGCTTCCGCTCAGCGCTTGGTTCAACTGCCACCGGAAGGGATCGCCAACATCAGTTCGGCAGATCTTCCAACCATTCAGAACTTTGTGATGCCGTCTAACGGAGTGAGCACCGTAGCGCCACTCGAGTCGCTTACTGGCCAGGTCTTCGGCCAGGTGCTTGCAGGAGATGGTGCGACTGGGATACCTTTCGCGCAGGTGAGTTTCCAGAGTAGCGATCCTCTGTTTGGCCACCTCTTGTCTACGAATGCAGATCCGAACGGGAATTTCAGTTTCACGGGACAGTTCAACAATCAGGGTGGCTCGATGGCGGTTCCGGTTACTGGTTTTGTCCTGCAAGCTTTCGATGTCGCTACCAATTTGCAGTCCGCCAGTGTCGCCGGCACTTTCCCATCCGGCAAGACCGTGGTACAGCAAAATGTCGAATTGACTGGGGCAGGCGTACTCAGTGGAACAGTGTTCGACAACTCGGGCCAGCCTGTAAGCCCAGGAATCGTTTACGTTGGTGCAAGCCAGGGAGGCAACGAGGGATCCGAGTTCACCGTGCCGATTCAAACCAACGGAACCTATCGTATCGTCGGCTTGCCGAGCCGCACTTACTATCTCAGAGCCTCGGTGACCTTGACACCGGGAGCTCCCCCGCTCACTGGTACGGCAATCGCCATGGTTACACAAGGCGAGAATCTCGTGGTTAACATTACGCTCGAGCCAGCAGGAGCGGTCAGCGGTATTGTTTACAGTATCAACAACACGCCCTTCCCGAATCTACCGGTCCAGCTTCAAACAGCCTCCGGAGAACTCCAGACGGTCACGGACGCCGGAGGCAACTTTAGTTTCACCAATGCTCCCGCAGGGGCCGCTACGGTCGAAGCCTATGATCCGGTGAGTCAAAGCGGAGCCGGTGTCCAAGTTACAGTGCTTCCCAACCAAACCATTAGTCAGAACCTGACTCTGGTGCAGGGGACGGGCACTGTGGCTGGGGTCGTTACCGAGTTTGGAGCTCCCGTATCCGGAGCACAGGTGACAGTAACCTCGGGATCCGGCGGCGGTGGTACGGAAGCTGATACTAGGAGTGGCGGTATCCATTCTGACATTTCCGGCGGTGGAATCACTGTAAGTACGGGGCCGGATGGGTCCTACTCCGTTCCGGGATTGTCAGTCGGACCAGTCACTGTCATAGCTATCGCCCCAAGCGGAGGGGCCAGCGGTCAAGCTCAAGGATTCGTATCGCTCCCGGGAACGACCACAACGATCAACGTCGCTGTTCAAAGTCATGGTAGTCGGAACTTTGGGCCTAATGAGCCCTGGTCGTCTGCTGGTGACGAGGAAGTCAGGGTGGCTGAGGTTTTAGACTATGGGGAATTCGCTCGAGGAATAGATTTAGGATGGCTCTGGGACTTTACGGTAGACCGCTCTGCCACCTGCAAAGCAGGGAGTATCCAACGGACGGCAACCTGCCAAGCCCCAGGCTTCTAGGAGGGTATTGTATGCGCTATATTCTGGCCGCCGTGCTGGTAATGTCGTCTCTGCATGCGCAGACACAGACCAATGTTCCAAGGCCTCACCTTCCGGGCCTCGCCCACGTGGCTTTTCGCGTTAGCGACATGCCCCGGACCCTGGCTTTCTACGAGAATCTGCTCGGTTATCAGGAGCCGTTTTCGCTCAATAGCGACAACGGCAAACCCACGATCTCATTCATAAAAGTAAATGATCTGCAATATGTCGAGCTGTTCCCTGGAGATGCGCGCAGCCAAGGACAGTTGGATCACTTCGCCTTATACACAGACGACCTTACAGCCATGCGCGCGTATCTCTCGGCTCAGAAGGTTCCGATTGTCGAGGATATTCATCAGGGCCGCATTGGCAATTCGTTTCTGACCATTCGCGATCCCGACGGCCATCCGGTGGAGATTCTGCAATACTCAAAAACCAGTCTGACCGCGCGTTCACAAGGGAAATTCATGCCGACCAGCCGGGTGTCGAGTCACATCACGCACGTGGGGATTCTTGTAAGTTCCGTGGGTTCGGCCATGAAGTTTTATCGGGACATGCTTGGTTTTCGGGAATTTTTTCGTGGTGCCGGGGGAGGGGACGGACAGCCCGGCTGGGTCGACTTGCAGATCCCGGACGGCAGCGACTACATTGAGTTGATTCCCTATTCGGGGGTGCCTACGCCGGTATACTTGAAAGCGCAGAATCATTTTTCGCTAGTAAGCTCCGACGTACAGAAGACGATTGCCAGCCTGCAGACGCGCGCCACCATGGGTCTGCTGACTTCTTCCCTAAATGTGGAGAATGGCGGTAACCTGCCGCCGCGAACCAATCTGTTCGATCCGGACGGCGCTCGCGTTGAAATAATGGAACCAATGTCCGCCGTCGCATCTGCAGTCGCTACGTCCTACCCTGACCAATGAGTCGGCCCGCTATCAAGCTTGGTAAGGCACTTCGCCAAGACTATTCAAACGCTGTTACTCGCCGGGAATTTCTAAAGTCAACCACGCTCGCTGTAGCCGGGGCATTCCTGCCGGTTTCGGATGCGCAGACGGATTCCACGTTTGCAAACCAGGCAAGCTCAGAGAAGTTGGCGACTGGGTGGGAGTTTTTTCAAGGATCACTGGGCAGTGTGTGGGATGTGTGGCGCGCCGACATGGCTGATAGCACTGTGTGGCGGAAGGTCGAAATCCCGCACTGCTTCAATGCGCGCGACGCAGTTGATCCCGACCAGCGGTATTACGAGGGGCCAGGATGGTATCGCCGCAAGTTACAGCTCAGGAATCCCTTCGAGAAGGGGCGCACTCTTTTGTTTTTTGAGGGAACCGGGCAGAAGTGCGAGATCTTTGTCGCTTACGAACAAGCAGGCAAGCACGTCGGTGGCTACGATGAGTTCGTGATTGACATCACAGACTCGGCGGCTAAAGCCGTCAAACTTGCCCCCCCGAGTGGAGAGATCACCCTCGCAGTCTTGTGCGATAACTCGCGCGACCCGGAGCCGATTCCCTCTGCGCTCAACGATTTTCATCGGTTCGGCGGACTGTACCGTAATGTCTCGCTCGCTTATGCCCCCGCGATTTCAATTAAGCGAGTTCACGTTGCAGTCGAGGCATTGCCTTCGGCAGCTGCGCAGATTGCTGTCAGGGTACAGCTGCACAATCCTGATCGTCTGCGGGAAGAGTTACAACTGCGGATCAGAGTTTTCGACCCGAAAGATACGCTTGTCCAGACCGCGACTAGGCGCTTATCAGCCTGGGACGGTGAATTGGAAATCTCAATCTTAAAGTTTAATAGCCCGCAGCTGTGGTCACCTTCACGACCGTCGCTCTATCGCTGCGAGGTTCAGTTGGCTGGTCCACACGGGACCATGGGCGTAACCGAACATTTCGGTTTCCGCTATTTCGATTTTGCCGACCGCGGCCCCTTCAGGCTCAACGGCGAACGCCTGTTTCTTAGAGGGACGCAACGCCAGGAAGACCATGCCGCTCTTGGTGCGGCAATGCCAGAACCTCTCATCCGGCAGGAAATGATGTTGATCAAAGATATGGGTGCGAATTTTGTGGGCCTTGCACATCATCAGCAGTCCAGAGCTGTACTCAATTTGTGTGATGAACTGGGCTTGCTGGTTCTGGAAGAAATTCCTTGGTCGCGGGGCGGGCTGGGAGGGGAAAATTACAAACAGCGGGCTCGGAATATGCTGCGCGCCATAATCGACCAGCACTACAACCACCCTTCAGTGATCCTGTGGGGTTTGGGAAACGAAAACGATTGGCCGGGCGACTTTCCTGAGTTTGATAAAGAAAAAATCCGTGGATTCGTTAAAGATCTGGGCGACGAGGCCCATCGGCTCGATCCCAGCCGGCCAACATTTCTTCGCCGTTGCGATTTTTGCAAAGACCTCGTTGACGTTTATTCCGCTTCGATCTGGGCTGGCTGGTACCACGGGCCGTACACGCAATATAAGACCGCGGTCCAAAAAGAGCGGCAAACCGTGTCCCACTTTCTGCACGTCGAATGGGGCGCAGAAAGCCATGCACGGCGGCATTCAGAAGATCCCGACCGTCTCCTGGCAAGGTTCCTGTCAGGGAGCGGATTCGATCAGCACGAGCGAGAACGGCTGCTGACCGGCGGGCAGGCAGCCGCATCCCGCGATGGCGATTGGTCTGAAACCTACGCATGTAACCTTTTCGACTGGCATCTTAAAGAACAGGAAACCATGCCTTGGCTGACAGGCTCCGCGCAGTGGATCTTCAAAGACTTCTCGACCCCATTGCGCCCTGAGAATCCAATTCCGCACGTCAATCAGAAGGGCTTGGTCGAGCGAGATATGACGCTCAAGGAAGGCTATTTTGTCTTCCAGTCGTACTGGGCGCAAAAGCCTATGATTCACATCTACGGTCGATCCTGGCCGGCTCGCTGGGGAGAACCGGACGAGTTGAAATTGGTGAAGGTCTATTCGAATTGCGATAGCGCCGAATTGTTCCTCAATGGAGTTTCCCAAGGCGCCAAGATACGCAACAGTCAAGATTTTCCGGCTGCAGGACTCCACTGGCTGGTGAAATTCAAGCCCGGCGAAAACCTTTTGGAAGCAGTCGGACACGGGAAGACGGCCATGGTGGAAGATACTTTACGTTTTCAGTATCACACAGCCAAATGGGGTTCTCCGGCGAGAATTGAACTCAGCGAGATTGCCCGCGAAGCTGGACGCGTGAAAGTGGAAGCCCGATTAGTGGACGGCGGCAATGCTGACTGCCTGGATGCACGGGACCGCGTGTGGTTCGGGCTCACCGGAGACGGCGCACTACTCGACAACACCGGTACCTCGACCGGATCGCGCAGCGTGGAACTCTACAATGGCCGTGCTGAGATCAGTCTCTTGCGCAATGGTGGCAGTTCCGTGGTAAGTGTTCGCCACAAATCGCTGCCCACTGCTTTCTTAGCGGTAAAATAGCCCTCCTCAAACCTTATGAGCGTGCCGCGAACAGTCCTATTTCATCCTCTGAATCATATTGGTTTAGGACACATCAATCGGCTGGCCGTAATTGCGCTCGCTCTCCACGAACTCGATACTAACGTTCGCACTCCATTCGTCGTCGAAGAAGCCGCTCACGTCTTGCTCGACGCGCTTGGCCTTCCGCATATTCCTTTGCCGAGCAGCCACGCCATGAGTGGCAGCACTGCGTGGGCGGGGTGGACCGAGCAGGAGCGCTCCGCTTTGCAGACAGAAATCTCCAGATCGGTTTTGAGAAGCATTGCCCCGCAGGTCGTTGTCTTCGATTTCCTACCGAACCCAAACTTCGCTGACGCCGTCGTGGACAGCAATATCCCGATCGTGCTCTGCCTGCGAGAGATGCGTGACTTAACTTCCTATCTCGACCATACGCGGGGCCTGCTGAAGCATGTAAGCCTGATAGTGATTCCACATTCAGAGGGAACGATCCTCCTGACAGCCGAACTGGTAACCAAGAGCTGTTTTGTCGGGCAGATTGCGCGGCAGGCTACCCAAACGGCAATTCCTGAACGTGACCCTGCAGCTCCACGGATTGTAATAACTGGCGGGGGAGGCGGATATCCGGGGACCGCCGAGTTCTACAACCTTGCTATGAACGCGATCGCGAATTTACATGGAAGCTATCCAGCGCTCAAGGCTCAGTTGATCGCTGGGCCCCTATTTCGAGATTGGCCTTTGCTGCGGCTCGTGGACGGCATCGCGCTGATTCCGTTTGAGCCGGATACCACCTCGAAGTTTGCCGAGGCTGAACTCGTAATCTGCCAGGCTGGATATAACACCATGGCAGAACTTGAACAACTCGGAACCAAAACACTTCTGGTGCCAGCAGAGCGCCAATGGGACGATCAGTTCGCTCGGGCAGACAGAGTGATTCGGGCGCGGGGAAACTTTCGTGTGTTTCGGGGAGAATCGCCGGCCGAACTCGCCAACATGGCTGCAGAGTTGTTGCGCGAGCGGCTCTCGAGCATTATAGTGCCCAAGCCGGAGGGTGGGATTAAGGCAGCCCGGCTGATTTATGAGATGGTGAGATAGCTTGGAGTAGTTGATTTGTTGGAGTGTCCCGTGACAAGAGCCACGATCAGATTTCTTACGTTCTTGCTGCTGGCCGCGGCCTGCTTCGGCCAGAACAATGGGGAGGCTCACTCTTCGGCTCACCGGATCAGCATCCTTGAGTTCGCCGATTTTCAGTGCCCATTTTGCGCGCAGCAGGCTCAGGATCTGCGAAGACTGCAAGCTGAATACTCGGACACATTAATGGTGACGTTCAAGAATTTTCCGCTGGCGTTCCACAAGCAATCGAAGGCAGCACACTTGGCAGCACTGGCGGCGCGGCAGCAGGGAAAGTTCTGGGAGATGCATGACCTCATCTTCGAACATCCGGAACATCTATCTCCCGCGGACTTCGACCGCTATGCGCTTGAACTGGGGCTGGATATGAACAAGTTTCACGATTTCCAGGCAGACCCTGCCCAGTCCGCCGTGATCGACAAAGATATCGCCGACGGCAAAGCGCTTGGTGTAACCGCAACTCCTACGTTTGTTGTAAACGGCCAAAAACTGGTCGGAAGGCAGAGCTACGAAAGGTTGAAACAGATCATCGTGGCGGAGTTCAAGGGAGAACCTTGGGGGCACGCAGCACCGCTCAGCGTGGACATTTCCAATGCTCCTTCTCAGGGCCAGGAATCCGCTCCGGTAACGATCGTGGAGTTTTCGGATTTTCAGTGCCCGTTCTGTGCCCACGCCCTTCCGTCGGTCCAGCAGTTGATGAAAGCGAATCACGAAAATGTGCGATTTGTGTTCAAGAACTTCCCGTTAGATTTTCACTCTGATTCTCATCTGGCTCATATGGCAGCGCTGGCGGCGGGTGAACAGGGAAGGTTTTGGGAAATGCACGATTTGATCTTCGCCCATCAGAAAACCCTCAAGCGCACTGACCTGCTAGACCTCGCTTCGCGCCTTGGCCTCGATATGTCCAGGTTTCAAAAGGACCTCGATAACCCTCGATTGCGCACGAGAATTGAAGATGACAAGCGTGAAGGGGAGCGGCTCGGTGTGAACGCGACTCCCACATTCGTCGTCAACGGCGAAGCGTTCTCCGGCTTTTCCGCGGAAAAGCTCCAGGCCCGAATCGATGAAGAGCTTTCTCTGGTACGAACGCATCAAACGCAGGTCCCGATCAGTGTGCCGGACCTTGACTTATCGCTCGGTCCAAAGGACGCCCCGATTAAAGTCCAATGGTATGTAGATCTGACAAGCCCACTCACGGCAAAATCAGCGGTTGCTCTGCAACGGTTTGTCGCAGCTCATGTTGGAGCGGTGCAGGTTCAATTCAAGAACTTCCCTTTGCGGAACCACGATTCAGCAATGCTCGTACACGAATTTGCTCTAGCCGCAGCCGCGCAAGGAAAATTTTGGTCAATCGAATCCCTGCTATTGGCTGACCCCAAACTAAAGGATCGGGAGGAACTGAAGATTCTGGCTTCCCAGGCAGGCATCGACCAGAACAGACTTTGGGCGGAGGTCGACGCTCACAAATATGCCTCCCTCATATCTAACGATCTGGTGGAGGCGAAGAGAATAGGCGTCTCCGGAACACCGACATTCGTCGTTGGCGACAAGAAGCTGGATGGAGTCGACGGGCTCGCCGCAATTCCATAGTTCAACGGGAGAAGCTGTGCAAGTCGTCAAGGGTGTGCTTGCTCTGACGGTTACGGTCCTTCGACCGCGCGCTGAGCGGTCCGCTCAGGGTGGCTGTGCGACGTTGGATTAGGATGTGATAAAGGACATTATCATTCCCCAAAATTAGAGATTCATCGATTAACCGGCGAATTTCGTCACTCTCCTCGTTCTACAAGTTGTTAAGCGGCGCGGCGACCGAGCTGTGGCTGCAGATCACGGTACCCAATCCCGCCCAGGCGTAGTCGATAGATGAACAAAGGCACCACGGATTCCTGCAGGCGTTCGATTGATTAGCCGTTTCTCTTCCTCTTTTCCTGCTGACGCTTTCATCTAGAATTGCTTGAAGATTGATCCCGTGTTGATGGGCTACTGGCCCCACCATTGCTGTAATTTCGCGGACAGCGCTACTTAGCGAACGCCCCCTGATCTCTACGCTGTTTGGCAAAATCGACTCGTTTCGACATGCTTTTCTGAGATACATCCTGCAACGTAGGTCAACAATTCTGTACAAACACAGCTCGCTGCCGCGACCGGATGATTGTTCCTTACGATACTCTAGCGCCGAAACTTGACAACTCTCTCCATCCCGACGATCGTTCGCGTCGATCTCAGCCGGAGTGACACTCAGGTCACTCTGAGCGAAGAGAAGCAAGCAAATCAGCCAGATCAGCAGCTTCCGAACAGACATGGCCCTCATGATATTTGAGTTTCGGCCTTCCATTAGACGACAATCGAAACTCGGTCTGGCCAAAAATAGTCCCGAGCTTCGAATGTTTTCGCAAAGACGGTTCCTCACTGGCCCATTAAAAGCTGTACGCCGGCGAGAACTCGCAACTGTCTGAGTTCTCACCAGCGTGTTGCTAGCGAAGCGCTCGCGTATTGGTTACTGAGCGAGGTATGAAGCGGCAATGAAGCCTCCGACTTAACCCCGGCTAGTTGACGGTAAAAGTCTGTGTGCTGGTGGCCTTACCGCCAGCGTTAGTTACTGTGACCGGACCCGTCGTGGCGCCGGCAGGAACGGTTGCGCTGACAAACTGAGTGTTGAGCACCTGGAACAAGGCGCTGACTCCGTTGAAGTTGACCGCCGTGGTGCCGACAAAGTTCTTGCCATTAATCAGCACGGTCGAGCCCACGCTGCCGCGGGTCGAGTTCAGCAGTGTAATGGCTGGTGGCGGCGCTGGTAAGCCCGCATCCAGAGTCCAAACCGTGCCATCGGCGAAGGTGTTCTTCCCGGCTGGGATCGTGCCGCCAAGTTCCGTCGTGCCCACGAACGTTCCATCCGCCGCCTGAATTACGCCAACTTCAGGCGAGTTGCCGTTGGCGCCGTCGAAAGCGAAGGTCTGGAGCACCGCGCCGTTCTGTGGGTTGATCGAGAAAACGCTGCCCATCGGAGCGGTCGAGTCCGTAAAGTTTGTATCCCACAGGTTGCCGTCGGAAGCCAGGAAGAGCGAAGGAATGTTGGTCGTTCCTGCCAGCGTCGTGAATGGACTAAATGCCACGAAGCCAGGGCCCTCGGTGCTGACTTCGAAAAAGTTGATGTTGCCCGCTGTAATGGATTCGAAGGCTCCATAGAGATTGCCGTTGGCGCCTTGTGTCAGTCCACTAATGCCAATATCAAACGAGGCCGACTTGAACTGAACCGTGAATTTGCCCGCCAGCGTGAATTGGAAGATATCCTCATTGAAGCTATTGACATCGAGTCCCTGCGAGACACCATAGAAGTTGCCGTTGGCTGCCTGAATCATCCCAAATGGTTGAAGCCCATCAGAAACGGCGGTCAGTCTATGGAGAACGGCAAAAGCGCCGGTCGTCGGCTCAAAACGGAAAATCGTGCCGCAGCCGGAACTTGGGCACGGGCTAACCGGTGATCCACCTTCCAGTGTGGTCCCGTAAAGGTTGCCGTCCCGTCCTAGCAAGAGGCCGTTGGGAATACTGCCGTCGGTGCATTTTTCGGACGAGCAGAAGTTATGAAGAACCTTGAAACCCGTGCCCGCTTTGCTAATCCGGAAGAGCACGCCGTCATTTTGCTTGCCGCCGTTAAAGGTTATGCCGTAGAGGAATCCATCGTTGGCCTCGACAAAGCCATCTGCGGGGTTGTTGCCGTTCAGGAACCCGCTGCTGCCCTGAGTAAAGGTAAAGAGCTTGGTGAACTCCCCCGAGGGAGTCAGTTTGAAAAGTGTTCCGCCCTGGGGATCGGAGACGCCCTCATCGGTAACTTGCGCAGCGCCATAAAAATTTCCGTCCGAGGCTTGAAGGATGATGTCGGGCCGCGCTCCTTGTGGACACGTGTCGCTACTAAAGCTATTGGTACAGGTGAAAGCAAATAGCTGATTGATGGTTTGTGCGCGGGCGGTTACCGCCAGCGACAAACCGAAAACGAGGACCATGACCGAGGTAGAGCTGAGAGACTTCTTACGAACATAGTTTTTTAAGTTCATTCCATCCTCCTTATTCTTATTTTTGACACACGGATACCCAGTCTTCGCAGTCTGCATGCGCCAAGCTGTCTTATGGGACCCGCAACCTTTGAACGATGGTTCCTCAGTGGTGACGGAACATTGGACTGTACGAGGGAGGGGTGGGATACGCTCCCGATGTCAATTAATTGTCAAATGAAGAGTTGAAAATTTGGAGGAATGATGCGCCGAGAGTCAGAAGCTCAGAAACGCCATACGAGCCAAGTGTCAAGAAGCTTTCTTGAATTTTGCTATTTTCTGGTCCGATGGAATACACACTCACCCGGATAGCCCGATGCGGCGCAGAAGGTTCTGGAACCGCGAGTCGGAGCGGAGAGGATCGAAGCCCGGCCGCAATAACACGCCAGGGTTAAATCGCTCTTCGTAGCCTTTTTCAAGCCAATTCATAGCTTGGTCTGTGTCGCCGAGAGATACATAGACTATGGCGATCTCGGGAGCATTCGAATAAGCAGCGTTTGAGCGCTTCTTCAGATCGCCCAACAGTTTTTCGGCTTCGCTCCGCCTGCCGGATGCGACGTAAGCGCGCGCGAGATTAGCTATGCATGTCGGGCTGTCGCCCGAGAGCTGGACAGCTTTTTTCAGTTCTGTGACTGCTTCATCGTAGATATGTTCTTGAAGATATGCCTGGGCGAGTTGATTATGTGCAAAAGCGAAATTAGGATCCATCTCGACCGTTTTGCGGCTTTGTGCTATGGATTCGTCGTAGTGGTGGGCGAGGACAAGAAGCTCTGCCAGATCAGCGTTAATAATAAGAGACAGCGGGTCCAGGTTCTGCGCTTTCTTCATTTCAGCAATCGCCTCGTCAAATCGGCCCAATAGGCCCAAGTGCCACGCATACCAATGGTGAGCGGTGGCGTAGCCTGGATTTAGTTCAATGGCCCGCTGAAACTCCTTCCCGGCGGAGTCAAAATCCCAGTCGAAGCCATCCTGAACGAAGGCAAGCGAGTTGTGGGCTTCGCCGAGCGTGCTGTCCAACTCCAGTGCTTTGATCGCCGCCGCCTTGGCTTTGGGGAACGCTTCTTTGGGGGTCATCACTGCGTACTGCCAGTCTCCCAACAATGCATAAGTGTCGGCTAAGCCAGAATAAGCTTGGGCGTATTTCGGATCCTCTTCGATTGCCTGGTTGAAATAAGCGAGAGCGGCTTTCAAACCATCCGCTGTTCGCTTGTTCCAGAAGTACCGCCCTTTAAGATAAGATTCGTAAGCTTCAGGATTAACAACCCTTATGTTTTTCAGCGCAGCTTTTTCCTGCGGAGTCAAACTGATCCGAATCTGATCGGCAATCGCGCTAGCCACCCTGTTCTGGAGCGCCAAGGTATCCCGCAACTCACCCTCATAACTCTGGGACCATAGGTGCTTGTCCGTAGAGGCCTCGATCAACTGCGCCGTGACACGCACTTGGTCGCCGGAGTGGAGCACTGTGCCTTCTACTACGGCATCCACGTTCAGCTCACGAGCGATCTGGGGTAGAGGCTTGCGCGCTCCTTTGTATACCATTACCGAGGTGCGCGAAATTACGCGTAAAGCGCTGATCTGGGCCAAGTCAGTGATCAACTCATCGGTCATGCCGTCAGCGAAGTAATTCTGTGAAGCGTCGCCAGAAAGGTTCTCCAGCGGAAGAACCGCTATGGATCGGATGTCGGTGGAAGCAGGAGCCCGCGAACGAAATAGCCAGACGGAGAGAATCGAAAAAAACAGGACGAGCGCCAAGACGACGATGACTCCACGCGTCGGTCGCCATTGGCGTTCGGGTGCAACTGCCAACCTCGCCCCCTGGAGCGTATGCCCAGGATTTGTGGCTGGCGGATCTGCAGCCACAGATTCAAGCTTTTTCAGGCGGGCGTCTGTATCGACAACGGACACGTCCGCAATAAAACGATAGCCGCGCTTGGGAAGCGTCTCGATGAATCGCGGATTCTCAGCCGAGTCTCCCAAGGCACTCCGCAGTTTCCCGATGGCGATATTGAGCGCCTGATCGAAATCACCGAAACTTTCGCTGGGCCAGACTCGGCTGCGCAATTCCTCCCGGGTGACGACTTCCCCAGGATGCTCCAGCAATATCTCCAGCAGTTTCATCGGCTGTTGCTGGACTCTGATTCTTAGGCCCGATTTGCGCACCTCGCCAGACTGGAATGAAACCTCGAAGGTTCCGAATCGCGCGACGGATTTGGGCGCTAGGGGTTGCATGGCACATTTGAGCTGCCCACAGAAGTCTAGCACTTCGGCGCCGAGAGACTCCGGGATTCTGTATATATGCTGCGCTAACTCACTAGCCGACAACTATTTAAGAGGCGATGAGTTGGATATGTGGAAAAAGTCCTTGGTTAATTGACGCCAGAACGACTCGCGCATTAGATGGGCTGCAACCGTGGGTTCGAGTTGATTCAGGAGAAGACAAATGGGGAATATTGGACTTAGTTCACAAGGGATGGTCCGATTTGGAGCTTCGTCCTCCCCGGACGATCAATCGTTGGCAGGGTTCGAAGCGCTGGCAGTGCCTCTTCTCGATGCCCTTTATAACTTCGCGCGCTGGCTGGCGCAAAATTCGAACGATGCCGAAGACCTCGTCCAGGAAACCTATCTCAAGGCTTTACGCGGTTTCACATCGTTTCGGTCTGGCAGCAATTTCCGGGCGTGGATGTTTCAAATCTTGAGGAACACCTTTCTAAGTTCGCGCTCAAAACTCGAGTGGCGCATGACGGATGCGATGGACTCGGAGGAGGACGGACCTGAATTGGCAGTTGATACGGCAACTCCCGAAACGATTCTAATGAATCGCTTTAACTCCCAACTAGTGCAGCGCGCCATCGACGATCTGCCGGTGCATTACCGGGAGACCCTCCTTCTTTGTGAAGTGGAGGAAATGTCGTACCAGGAGATCGCGGAAATATTAACGATCCCAATCGGAACGGTTATGTCACGTTTAGCCAGAGCCCGTAAGTCAGTTCGCGATTCACTCCTTAGCACTGCTGGCGCACCGCCATCGACAGACTTGTCTCTTCACATCGAGGCACACTAGAAAGAGGAAAAACGTATGGCGGCCACCACCTTGGCAGCAACCTTGAGCATTCCAACACCAGAACTGCGGTCACCTTCAGTCGAGCAGATTTTGATTATCGAGCACGATGTTGCGTTGCGTAAGATTCTGCGGCGACTCTTCTCTTCGGAAGGATACGCGGTGGATGTAGTCCCTGATGCCGTTTGCGGTTTGGAAAGACTTCAGCAACAAGCGCCAGCCGCAGTGATCCTCGATCTGCCGCGCGCGGGATCTTCAGGGTGTGATCTTTGCAAGACAATTACAAATTTGATTTCTTCGCCCCTTGTAATTCTTAGCGGGAGTTCGGATGTCGTGGACAAGGTCCTGCTACTGGAACTGGGCGCCGACGATTACGTGACCATACCGTTCAGCCCACGGGAACTTGTTGCGCGTTTGCGTGCGTTAATCAGGCGTGCGTCGCGCTCCAGTCCGGAGGACGCAGACGTATATGTCTTTGCGGATGTGACTGTGGACTTTTTCAAGACGGAGATCACCCGTTGCGGCGAGAAGATCATGTTTACTCTAAAGGAATTCAGGGTGCTGGAATACTTAACCAAGAACGCTGAACGTACAATCTCACGGGACGAGCTCCTCAAGGAGGTTTGGGGTTACCAGTACTGCCCTTGTACCCGAACGGTAGACAACCACATCCTGAAGTTACGACAGAAACTGGAGAGCGACCCTTCACACCCGTTACACTTTCTCACAGTGCACGGCCGGGGCTATAGGTTTTTGCCTTAAGTGGGGGCAGGGCGAGGATCCGGCGCGATAGAGGCGTCCCCGACCTTAACTTCCCTGCGGAAAGAGACAAGCTTCGGCCCTTCGGCCTGAATTTTCGCGATTGGATTCCGAAGCCTGAAGAACTGTGCAAATGATCAGAATTACCCGATGTTAATCTATGTCGCGGCTTTAAACAGCTTCGCAAGATTATCGAGGTCCGCTCCACTTGCATCGCCGATCACGAAATAGCGAAGCCCGCCCTGGCTCCACGTTTCCAGGTTGAACGGCAATTGCTTAGGCGAAAAAGAATTTCCGTCCAATTTGTCTGGCAGTGAGCGTTCCTGGAACACGAACACGGAAATATGGTGCTTCCGCACATCGTAAATAAGATGCGCGCCCGGCGTTTGATCAAGATAGGTCATCCGGCCGCCAAGCAAAGTGAACCCGGAGTTCTGGAGTTCCGGCAAATTGAATGCGAAGGGGATTTTCCCCTGGAACCAGGGCTTCACCGTGTGCCGATCAGTAGAAATCACATCCACGGGAGATGAACTGGCCAGCGTCTCCACATGCAAGTCTGCAATCTCGCTAAAAACCTGATCTCTGCCGGATCGAATTCCTAGATAGGCTGAAGTCAACGTCCCGACCACGATGATGGCGGCTGCCGCCACAGCAAACTTCCATCCCAGGCCAAAACTGTGCTGCGGCTTTGAAGCAATCTTCTGCTGCAACCGTTTCCGGAACTCAGCACGGGGAGTGTAACGTTTTCCAGCGGCTTGAATCGCCCGCTTCATCTGTACGCGCGTAAGGGCATCCGCCGAGCAAGAGCGGCAGCTGCGCACATGAGCGTCGAAGCTGCGCATCTCCTCCTCCGGGAGCTCACCATCCAGGCAGGTGTCGAGTTTTGTCTTCCAAGACTCACAAACCATAGGTCACCATTTTAGTTCACCCTTTCTGTAAACTGCTGCTGTAGGCTACCGCGTAAGGCTTTTCTCGCACGGGATAAACGCGACATGACCGTACCCATCGGGATGGCGAGAGTGGCAGAAATTTCCTGGTAAGACATTTCTTCGACTTCACACAGCAGCAGGATCTCGCGATAGGCGACCGGCAGTTGCTCCAGGGCCTGCTGCACGAGTTGCCCGTCCGAACGCTGCAGCAAAATGCTCTCCGGTGTTTCCTCGACTGCGGGCAAGGCTCCCTCTTCGTCCTCAAGATCGAGCGGCACGGTAGTGGTCGCCTTCAGCCCGGTACGTGAAGTCAGAAAAGCATTCCGCAGGATTTTGTAGATCCAGGCGCGAAAATTCGTACCCGGCTGGAACGAAGGAAACCCCTTAAGCGCCTTGGCGTAAGTCTCCTGGACAAGATCCTCAGCTTCTTGCCGGTCATGGGTCAGCCAGCAGGCAAAGTTATAGAGCCGCTCGAAGTGAGGCATGGCTAGCCGCTCGAACGACTCCGGTGGCAGGTTCTCTCCGACATGCACACAAGGGTAAACCAGCGGACGGGCGTTTTATTCCCATGGCCCCCTAAAAATATCGCGGAATAAAACCGAGTGCCGTCGGTTCTGCACAACGAGTCGGAGAGCGAACTGGAGTCACCGAGGGAATGGTGGTGCGGAAGAACCACACGCTCTTGAGCAAATTCCTTTAGGAGGAACAAAATGAAAAACAATCTGAGAATGCTTGGTTTGGCGCTGTGCATGTTGCCGATGTACCTGCATGCCGGAACAGGACAGAACACACGATCTGCAGAACCTATTCCGGCGGGCACCATCCTTCCCGTCAGCTTGAATTCTGCCTTGCGATCGGACAAGAGCGAAAGCGGAGCCACCATAATCGCGACGGTCATGCAGGACGTGCCGCTGGGCAGGGGAGAAACATTACGTAAAGGATCTAAGGTGACAGGCCATGTGGTCGAAGCCATCACTCCAGGAAATGGATCTGACGAATCGAAGATCTCATTTCAATTCGACCAGATCCGGTTCGGCAACCAGACCCTCCAGATTACCGCGACCCTGCGCGCGATAGCGTCGAGGACTGCAGTACTTGCTGCGACACCGACCAAACCCTCAATCGATGATCCCGACGAGCAAGTTGAAATCGGAGGCGACCAGATTTCTTATGGCGAAGGTGGGCCGGTAATGGTGGGATCGCAGGTCGTGGGGAGATATACCAGCCAGGGCGTGCTGGCCAATGTGGACCAAGATTCGGGCGCTCCAAGCGGGGGTACGATCGATGACGATGCCCGTCCGCAAGCATTTTGGCTCTTCTCAGTGAATGCCCGCGGCTCATATGGATTTGGCGACCTCACAATCCTCCAATCCGGACGCACCGAGCCGCTTGGCGAAGTCACTTTAGCTTCCAACCGGAAGGAGGTGAAAGTCGACAAGGGCAGCGCGATGCTCTTGCGCGTTGATGGCAGCGGACCCGAGGAGGCACAGGCTCGCACCACTCCTTCCCGAGAGACAGGGCAGTAACGAGTTCGCGGGCTGCGGCGGAGTTAGTTCCGTCCAGCCGGGTCCGCCGCAGCCCGCGATTCATTCCTCAAGCCAGAACCCCGGCTGGAGAACTTTCTTTAGGACAGCCTGGAATAAAAGATCAGAAAGTCTGTTATCTCCAGTGAAACTTGTTTAGCTCAAAGGCGATATCTGGCTCAAGCTTTGTGACAGCTTAAGAGAAAAGGTGAACCGCGCAGCCGCATCTGAGGAGAGAAATTATGAAGAGAGATCAAATGTTGAGTGTTAGGTTTTCGCGCGGAATGCAATCGAGCATATTAAAACCTTGGATTGCGCTGGTGGCGTTGATGGTTGCGCTGGTGGCGACTGGCGCACATGCCGACGCCTGCCACCCCGAATCCAGCTTTAACGCAATTTACGACTTCGGCGACCATTCGGAGGACCCGCTGAGTCCCCAGGCCGTGGGCGTCATAGCGCAAGGGCGGGATGGCAACCTTTGGAGCACGACGCTATTTGGAGGAAAGAATAACATGGGGACGGCGTTCAAGCTTACGCCTGGAGGGAAGCTGACCGTCATCTACAATTTCACCCGTACCACCGGCCAGCCTTCCAGCGGACTGACGTTGGGGACTGACGGCAACTTCTACGGGGCAACCTTCAACGGCGGAACGGGAACCGCCTGCATCGGTGGCTGCGGGACGGTGTTCAAACTTACGCCTTCGGGAAAGCTGACGATTCTGTGGAACTTCACAGGGGGCAACGACGGTGAATTTCCCTACTCTGGGCCCATCGAAGGCACGGATGGGAATTTTTATGGAACAACATACCAAGGCGGCACGAACACAGTGGGGACGATATACCAACTGACGCCCTCCGGTAAGCTGACGACTATCTATCAGTTCGACGCGATCCGTGGCGCCTTTCCGATTGGTCCTTTGGTTCAGGCCACTGATGGGAACCTATACGGAACGACGGCCGGATTCGGTTTCAACTACGGTACGATCTTCAAGATAGTGCCGTCGGGAGACTTTGCACTCACGCTGCTCTTCACCTTTGACGTTTTCGATGGCGCCTACCCCTATGCTGGATTAGTTCAGGGTAGCGACGCCAAGCTACACGGAACCACCACCGGTGCCAGTCTCTTCGGTGACGTGTTTGACATCACCACAACAGGCTCCTTCGCGGAACTCCACGCTCTTAATGGGAGCACTGACGGGGCCTACGCTAACGCTGGGCTAGTTCAGGCAAGCGACGGCAATTATTACGGCGCTGCGCAGCGAGGAGGAAACGGCTACGGGACCTTCTTCCGGATCACCCCGAAGGGTACGTTCACTGTATGCGAGGATTTTAACGCCACTAATGGCGCGGAGCCTCTGGTGACGCCGATCCAGCACACGAACGGCATCCTATACGGAGACACGTCGCTGGGCGGCGACATCAACAATACGGGGGTTTTTTACTCCCTGAATCTCGGTCTTAAACCGTTTGTGAGCTTGCTGCCTACGTCGGGGAAAGTCGGTGCG